>Ga0114972_10003600_pt1 | contig 11593 bp, 10 predicted proteins | sample M_140807_EF_Meta_FD_87354 | JGI IMG/M metagenome (GOLD analysis project Ga0114972, IMG submission 87354) | Freshwater microbial communities from Lake Montjoie, Canada to study carbon cycling - M_140807_EF_MetaG | ecosystem: Environmental > Aquatic > Freshwater > Lake | place: Lake Montjoie... | reverse complement strand
AGGCGGCACCGGGCAGGATCACATCTGCGCGATGCGCGCCCTTGTCACCATGGGAGCCGATATAGACAACAAAAGCACCGGTTGCGATCTCGATTTCATCGGCACCGAGCAGGAACACGACATCCATAGCCCCCGCTTGCGCCATCTCGACCGCCCTCGAACCACCCTCACCCGGCACAAAGCCGAGATCCAGAGCACCGACGCGCGAAGCGGCTGTATGCAGAACGGCCAGACCGTTCCAGCCGTCACGCTGCGACAATTGGGTAGCGGTCGCAAGAATGGAAGCGGCATCGGCGCGTTGCAGGGCCGCTTGGCCGACAATAACCAGCGGATACTTGGCATTTTTCAAGACTTCAGCAAAATCACTCTTGCCAGAGGCCAAATCGGCCAAAACTTGCGGGTTATTGCCCAGATCAAGTGTATCAAAGGTCCAATCGGCAGAGGCAGCCAGCGTGGCGATCTTGACGCCACCCATCCGCCAGCGCTTGCGGATGCGGGCATTGAGCACGGGGGCTTCCTTGCGCGGATCGGACCCGACGATCAGAATGGCATCGGCCTGCTCGATCCCGACAATGGCGGGGTTGAACACATAGGAACCACGGCCCCAAGCCGGATTGATCTGCGAACCGTCCTGACGGCAATCGACATTGACCGAACCGATTTTGGCCATCAACTGCTGCAAGGCATAAATGTCTTCGACAGAAGCCAGATCACCGGCAATCGCACCGATTTTTGCTGACTTCTTGCCCTTCAGATGGGCTGCAATCGAGGTGAAGGCGTCATTCCAGCTGGAAGCGACCAATTTGCCTTTGTTGCGGATATAGGGCCGGTCAAGACGCTGGGACTTCAAACCATCCCAGATGAAACGGGATTTGTCGGAAATCCATTCCTCGTTCACGGACTCGTTGAGGCGCGGCAGAATGCGCATTACTTCGCGGCCACGCGAGTCGATGCGGATCGCCGAACCGACGGCATCCATCACGTCTACGGATTCGGTCTTGGTCAGCTCCCACGGACGCGCCGAAAAGGCGTAGGGTTTGGAAGTCAACGCACCGACGGGGCAGAGATCGATGATATTGCCCTGCAATTCCGAGGTCATCGCCTGTTCGAGATAGGAGGTGATTTCCATATCCTCGCCGCGGCCAATCGCGCCCAGATCGGTCACGCCGGCCACTTCGGTCGAGAAGCGCACGCAACGGGTGCACTGGATGCAGCGGGTCATGGTGGTTTTGACCAGCGCACCGATATATTTGTCTTCGACGGCGCGCTTGTTTTCGGCAAACCGCGAATGATCGCCGCCGAAAGCCATGGCCTGATCCTGCAAATCGCACTCGCCGCCCTGATCGCAAATCGGGCAATCGAGCGGATGATTGATCAGCAGAAATTCCATTACGCCTTCGCGGGCCTTTTTCACCATCGGCGAATTGGTCATCACAACAGGCGGCTCACCATTCGGGCCGGGACGCAAATCCTTCACAGCCATCGCGCAGGAGGCGGTCGGCTTGGGCGGGCCGCCCTTCACTTCCACCAGACACATGCGGCAATTGCCGGCCACGGTCAGCCGCTCGTGATAGCAGAAACGCGGCACTTCCGCGCCGGCTTCTTCACAGGCCTGCAACAGCGTATATTCGGCTGGAACGTCGATCTCGTTGCCGTCGATGATGATTTTCGCCATCGTCCTGTCCTTACTCCGCTGCCATCGGGACGGGATCAGAATGCGGGTTGGCCGCATATTGATCGATCCGTTCTTCGATTTCATGACGGAAATGCGCAATCAATCCCTGAATAGGCCAGGCTGCCGCATCACCGAGCGCACAAATCGTATGGCCTTCCACCTGCTTGGTCACATCGAGCAGCAAATCAATTTCGCGCTTCTGGGCGCGGCCTTCGGCCATCCGCTCCATCACGCGCCACATCCAGCCCGTCCCTTCACGGCACGGGGTGCACTGGCCACAGCTCTCATGCTTGTAGAAATGCGAGATGCGGGCAATGGCGCGGATGATATCGGTGGATTTGTCCATCACGATGACAGCCGCCGTCCCGAGACCGGACCTCAATTTCGAGAGCGAGTCAAAATCCATCGGCGTGTCGATGATCTGTTCGGCAGGCACCATGCGCACCGACGAACCACCCGGAATCACGGCCTTCAGATTGTCCCAGCCGCCACGAACGCCGCCGCAATGGCGGTCGATCAATTCGCGGAAGGTGATGCCCATTACCTCTTCGACATTGCACGGCGTGTTGACATGGCCCGACACGCAAAACAGCTTGGTTCCGACATTGTTGGGATTGCCCAGACCCGAGAACCAAGCCGCCCCGCGACGCAGGATCGTGCCTGCCACAGCAATGGATTCGACATTGTTGACGGTGGTGGGGCAGCCATACAGGCCCATATTGGCGGGGAATGGCGGCTTCATGCGCGGCATACCCTTTTTGCCTTCGAGGCTTTCGAGCAGCGCGGTTTCTTCGCCGCAGATATAGGCGCCTGCCCCATGCGACAGATAGATGTCGAACGGATAGCCGTGGACGTTGTTCTTGCCGACCAGATTGGCCGCATAGGCCTCGTCGATCGCGGCCTGTAGCACTTCGCGCTCCAGAATATATTCACCGCGGATATAGATATAGCAGGCATGCGCCGCCATCGCGAAAGAGGCGATCATGCAACCTTCGATCAGCAGATGCGGATCATGGCGCATGATTTCACGGTCTTTGCAGGTGCCGGGCTCGGATTCATCGGCATTGACGACAAGAAAATGCGGACGGCCATCCGACACTTTCGGCATGAACGACCATTTCAGACCGGTCGGGAAGCCCGCTCCGCCGCGACCACGCAGGCCGGACGCCTTCATTTCGTTGATGATCCAGTCACGGCCCATCTCGAGCAGGACTTTGGTGCCGTCCCATGCGCCGCGCTTCAATGCGTCTTTCAGGCCGAAAGAATGGAAACCATGCAAATTGGTAAAGATGCGATCACGATCAGCAAGCATCGACGTCACTCCTTACCTTTTGCGGCTTCGGCTTTGGCAGCTTCGGCCTTTGCTTCGGCAGCCTTTTTCTGTTCGGCCTCGAAACGCGTTTTCCATGCACCGACCAGCGAACCGTCAAACAAAGCGGAGTCGGTCAGGGTCGTGGCCCCCGTTGCAGGCTCGGAGGAGACACGCCCGGTCTGCGAGCCCTTTTTGACAGGGCGGCCAGCGGCCAGATCATCGAGCAAAGTGTTGAAATTCTCGACTGTCAGATCTTCGTAGTAATCATTGTTGATCTGGACCATCGGCGCATTGCAGCACGCGCCCAGACATTCCACTTCCAGCCAGGAGAACTTGCCGTCCGCCGTCACATGGCGTTGGTCACCGATCCGGTCCTGACAGACTTTGATGATCTTTTCCGCGCCGCTCAACCGGCAGGGCGATGTGCCGCACAGCTGGATAAAAAACTGGCCGACCGGTTCCAGATTGAACATGGAATAGAAGGTTGCCACTTCCAGCACGCGGATCGACGGCATGCCCAGCATGTCGGCCACATATTCAATCGCCGCTTTGGGCAGCCAGTAATCATGCTGTTCCTGCGCGCGCCACAGCAGGGAAATGACTGCCGATGCCTGCCGCCCCTCGGGGAATTTGGCAATCTGTGTCTGCGCCCAAGCCAAATTATCCGCCGTAAACGCGAATGCGGCGGGTTGAACCTCTTGCGGTGCCAATCTGCGGACGGCCATGCCGATCCCCTTCCCTCAAACCACTGATCCGACAATCAGCGATCCACTTCTCCGAATACGATATCAAGCGATCCCAGAATGGCAGAGACGTCTGCCAGCATGTGACCACGGCACATAAAATCCATTGCCTGCAAATGCGCAAAGCCGGGAGCGCGGATGCGGCAACGATAGGGTTTGTTGCTGCCATCCGACACCAGATAGACGCCGAATTCGCCCTTGGGCGCTTCGACAGCAGCGTAAACTTCACCAGCAGGCACATGGAAGCCTTCGGTGTGCAGTTTGAAATGATGGATCAAGGCTTCCATCGAGCGTTTCATCTCGCCGCGCTTGGGCGGAACGACCTTGCCGTCATGTGATGAAATAGGACCACGGCCCTCATCCGACAGCAATTTGGCCACGCATTGCTTCATGATGCGGACTGACTGGCGCATTTCTTCCATGCGGATGCAATAACGGTCATAGCAATCGCCGTTTTTGCCGATCGGAATATCGAATTCCAGTTCCGAATAGCATTCATAGGGCTGCGCACGACGCAAATCCCACGCCGCACCGGAACCGCGCACCATGACGCCCGAAAATCCCCAAGCCCAGCAGGTATCGAGATCGACCACGCCGATATCGACATTGCGCTGTTTGAAAATGCGGTTGTCGGTCAACAGGCCTTCGAGATCGTCACAGACCTGCAGGAATGGATCGCACCACGCGCCGATATCACGTACCAGCTGGTCGGGCAGATCCTGATGCACGCCACCCGGACGGAAATAGGCCGCATGCATGCGCGAACCCGAGGCGCGCTCGTAAAACATCATCAGCTTTTCGCGCTCTTCAAAGCCCCACAGCGGCGGGGTGAGAGCGCCGACATCCATCGCCTGTGTGGTGACATTGAGCAAATGCGACAGGATACGACCGATTTCGGAATACAGAACGCGGATCAGCTGGCCACGCTTGGGTACAGTGATGCCCAACAGTTTCTCGATCGCCAGACAATAGGCATGTTCCTGATTCATCGGCGCGACATAATCAAGCCGGTCGAAATAGGGCAAAGCCTGAAGAAATGTTTTGGCTTCGATCAGTTTTTCGGTACCGCGATGCAACAGGCCGATATGCGGATCGACGCGTTCGACCACTTCGCCGTCCAGCTCAAGCACCAGACGCAGCACACCATGCGCCGCCGGATGCTGGGGGCCGAAGTTGATCGAGAAATTGCGAATAGCGTGTTCGGTCATTGTCTATGCCCCGCTCAGCTTTGCTTGGCTTTTTCATCGCCGGGCAGGACATAATCGGTCCCTTCCCAAGGCGAGAGAAAATCGAAATTCCGGAATTCCTGGGTCAGTTTGACAGGCTCGTAGACTACTCGCTTTTCTTCGTCGTCATAGCGCACTTCCACAAAACCGGTCAGCGGAAAGTCCTTGCGCAGCGGATAGCCTTCAAAACCGTAATCGGTCAAAATCCGGCGCAAATCCGGATGGCCGGTGAACAGCACGCCATACATGTCATAGACTTCACGCTCGAACCAGTTGGTGGCGGGAAAGACATCGGCGGTCGATGGCACGGGAATGGTTGCACTGGTGGTGACTTTGACCCGCACGCGCTGGTTGAGCGTCGGCGAGAGCAAATGCCACACCACCTCGAAACGCTCTTCGCGGGCAGGCAGATCGAGGGCCGTCAGATCGATAAAAGAGACGAAACGCAAAGCCGGATCATCACGCAGAAACATCAGGCTTTTGCCGATGCTTTCACGCGCAACCGTCAGTGTCAGCTCGTCATAGGCCACGACATGCGACAGCAGATCGGAACCAAGCCCCACATTGGCCTTTTCAAGAATGGTTTCATAAGCTGACATGCGCTTGCCCTGCTTTTCTGGAACGGATCAGCGTTCGATGGTGCCGACGCGACGGATTTTCTTTTGCAGCAGCAAAACGCCGTACAACAGCGCTTCGGCTGTCGGAGGGCAACCCGGAACATAGACATCAATCGGAACAATCCGGTCACACCCGCGCACAACCGAATAGGAATAGTGGTAATAACCGCCGCCGTTCGCGCAGGAGCCCATCGAGATCACGTAACGCGGCTCGGGCATCTGGTCATAGACCTTGCGCAAAGCCGGTGCCATCTTGTTGGTCAGCGTGCCGGCCACGATCATCACATCGGACTGGCGCGGCGAGGCGCGCGGGGCAAAGCCGAAGCGTTCCACATCATAACGCGGCATCGAGAGCTGCATCATTTCCACGGCGCAGCAGGCCAGACCGAAGGTCATCCACATCAGCGAGCCGGTGCGCGCCCAGTGGATCAGGTCTTCGGTCGAGGTGACAAGAAAGCCCTTGTCGGCCAGCTCGTCGTTCACATCGGAGAAAAACGGATCATTCGCACCCACCGGCTTGCCGGTATTGGGGTCGATAATGCCGCGAGGCGCAGGCGCAACCATGGTGCGCGCGTCGGCTGCGATCAATCCCATTCCAGTGCTCCTTTATTCCATTCATAGACGAAGCCGATGGTGAGAACACCGAGAAACAGCATCATCGACCAGAAGCCGAACAAACCGACCTCATGGAAGGAGATAGCCCACGGAAACAAAAAGGCCACCTCAAGATCGAAAATGATGAACAAAATCGACACAAGATAAAACCGCACGTCGAATTTCATGCGTGCGTCATCGAAGGCGTTGAAACCGCATTCATAGGCCGAGAGTTTTTCAGGGTCGGGCTGCTTGTAGGCCACAATGAAGGGCGCAATCATCAAGGCGATCGCAATGAATGCGGCAACGCCAATGAACACAACCAACGGCAGATAATCGGATAACAGACTCTGCATCTTTTCCTCTCCTTGCGGTATATGTCCGACCGTCGTGCCTGAAAGCCCGAAAAGATCTCGACAAACGCAAGCACCTATACAGTCTCAAATCACGCAACGGACATCACTCGCGTGGTGCAGTTGGCAGGACTCGATGCGGGAGGCTTAACGCAGGCTAGATTGCGTTGCAAGATACAACCCGCATTCTATGCCCCACATCCCGCAGGAAAATGAGAATATTCACTGTTCCGGCCCCTCGACCTTCGGCTAAGAAGCGGGATAATAGACAGGACGGGTGTCACCGATGCCCCCACCAATCATCACGGGAGAGACTTTTTATGGCCAATCAGATTGATCTCAAGGGCAGAAATGCCGTTGTCACGGGCGGAGCACAAGGGATCGGCTATGCCGTTGCCGAGCGTTTGCTGGCATCCGGCGCCCGAGTTGCCCTGTGGGACCGCGATCAGGCCCTTGCAGAGAAAGCCGCTGCCAGCCTCTCCCAGAATGGCTCTGCCATCGCCGTGATTGTGGACCAGAGCAACCCGGCGCAGGTCGAAGCCGCAGCTCAGCAAACGCTGGCCGCTTTCGGCACCATCGATATTCTGGTCAACAATGCCGGTATCGCCGGCCCCAACCATCCGGTGGCCGACTATCCGATCGAATCATGGGAACAGGTCATCAATATCGATCTCAACGGCGTGTTCTATTGCTGCCGCGCCGTGGTGCCCTCGATGAAGCAGAACGGCTATGGCCGTATTCTCAATGTCGCTTCCATCGCCGGCAAAGAAGGCAATCCCAATGCGTCGGCCTATTCGGCTGCCAAAGCGGGCGTGATTGCTCTGACCAAATCACTGGGCAAGGAATTGGCGGGCCAGAACATCGCCGTCAATTGCGTCACCCCCGCCGCCGCCAAAACCGCCATTTTCGACCAGATGAAACAGGAGCACATCGATTATATGCTCTCGCGCATCCCGCGTGGCCGCTTCCTGATGGTCGACGAAGCCGCCGCCATGATCGCCTGGCTGGTATCCGAGGACAATTCCTTCACCACAGCCGCGGTGTTCGATCTGTCGGGCGGACGCGCCACCTATTGAGATCCGGCTCATCCGGATCACCACAACGAACAAAGGCCCCTTGCGAGGGGCCTTTTTGCTGGGCAGACAATAGCCGGAACACAATATTAAAAAGTTATAACAAACGAGTGAAAACCCGAACCCGCCATTTCCTGTGAGGTGATGATCAACCGTGGAAATGGCGAGAGAGACGGGGCTCGAACCCGCGACCTTCGGCGTGACAGGCCGACGCTCTAACCAACTGAGCTACTCCCCCGCGAGGCGGAACATTTACGCTCCACGGTGAGCGTCGGATTAAGGGACACCCCCGCCCCTGTCAACCCACCTGTCATATGTTTTTGGCTGATAAAGCCATAAATGCCAGAGAAACACTCAAAAAATAGTTTGAATTATTTTTGCCCCCGAAGAAACGCGTCAGAAATCCCGTTTCACGGCAGAGCCAAGCCATAAAAAAAGAGAGGGACACAATCCAATGTGTCCCTCTCCCGAAATTGGTGGGCGATGACGGGCTCGAACCGCCGACCCTCTCGGTGTAAACGAGATGCTCTACCAACTGAGCTAATCGCCCCATGGCTCCCCTCATAACGACGGGAGCCTGCAAGTGCAAGGTGCCAAATCGAAGGCCACCACAAAACAACGGAACCTGTCGCCCTGGGGCGAAACTAAGGCTTTGCAGCCATGATCCCTGTTGTTGCGCACATTAGGCGTTCACAGCAGCCTTAAGACCAGCGCCAGCCTTGAACTTAGGAGCCTTCGAAGCCTTGGTCTTGATGACTTCGCCCGTGCGTGGGTTACGGGCTTCACCAGCCTTGCGCTGTGTCACAGAAAACGTACCAAAGCCAACCAGACGAACTTCGTCGCCGGCTTTCAAAGTGGCAGTGATCGCATCCACAACGGCATCGACCGCATGACCGGCCTGAGCCTTAGTGATATCCGCATGCTCGGCAACAGCCGCAACCAAATCGCCCTTGTTCATTTCTTGTCTCCTTAAAAAAACATCCACGCCGAATCGACGACGCGTGCCTCTGTTTGATCAGCCCAAGGGGGTCCAAGGCAAGTCAAAAAACATCCAAAAAGCCTTATTTTGCTTCAAAAAACGAAAAATCCCCTGAAATTTCTTTCAGGGGATTTAATTCCTCGGCGTAAAAACTGTCAGATCACATCAATGGGCGACAATTCCTGCCGCCTCTTCATCGCTGATGACATGGGGGATGGCAGGCAAAACCTCCTCCCAAGTAATTGCGACAGGCTGGCGAACCAGCGCATGTTTGAGCACTTCATCCATCCGCGAGACCGGAATGATTTCCAGCGCGTTTTTGACGTTGTCCGGAATATCGGCCAGATCCTTGGCGTTTTCTTCCGGAATCAGCACGGTCTTGACCCCGCCGCGCAAAGCCGCCAGCAGCTTTTCCTTCAAGCCGCCAATCGGCAACACCCGACCGCGCAAAGTGACTTCACCGGTCATGGCGATGTCACGACGGACGGGAATGGAGGTCAGCACAGAGACAATCGCAGTCGCCATGGCAATACCGGCCGATGGACCGTCCTTCGGTGTTGCCCCTTCGGGCACATGCACGTGGATATCGCGGCGGTCGAACAAAGGCGGTTCGATGCCGAAGGCCACGGCACGGGAGCGGACATAGGAGGCCGCGGCCGAAATCGATTCCTTCATCACATCTTTCAGATTGCCCGTCACGGTCATCTTGCCGCGACCGGGCATCATCACGCCTTCGATGGTCAACAATTCGCCGCCCACTTCGGTCCAAGCCAGACCGGTCACCACACCGATCTGATCCTCGTCCTCGGTTTCACCGAAACGATATTTCGGCACGCCGAGGAAGTCGACCAGTTTTGGAATGTCGATCTTGACCGATTTGACCTTCTTCAGAAGGATTTCCTTGACCGATTTGCGGGCCAGATTGGCAATTTCACGCGACAGGTTACGCACACCGGCTTCGCGGGTGTAGCGGCGGATCATTTCGAGCAGCGCCTCGTCGGTGATCTCCCATTCCTTGTGGGCCAGACCGTGCTTGCCGGTGGCTTCGGGAACCAGATGCCGCTTGGCTATCTCCAGCTTCTCGTCTTCCGTGTAGCCTGCGATACGGATCACTTCCATACGGTCAAGCAGAGCGGGCGGAATGTTGAGCGTATTGGCCGTTGTCACGAACATGACATTGGACAGATCATAATCGACTTCGAGATAATGATCGTTGAAGGTCGAATTTTGTTCGGGATCAAGCACTTCAAGCAAAGCCGATGACGGATCGCCACGGAAATCCATGCCGAGCTTATCGATTTCATCGAGCAGGAACAGCGGATTCTGGGTTTTCGCCTTCTTCATCGACTGGATGACCTTGCCGGGCATCGAGCCGATATAAGTGCGGCGATGACCGCGGATTTCGGCCTCGTCGCGCACTCCGCCCAGTGACATGCGCACGAATTCGCGGCCTGTCGCCTTGGCAATCGACTTGCCGAGCGAGGTTTTACCGACACCGGGAGGGCCGACAAGGCACAGAATCGGGCCGGACTGCTTGTTGGCACGGCTTTGCACGGCCAGATATTCGATGATCCTGTCCTTGACCTTTTCAAGGCCGAAATGCTCGGCATCGAGCAAGGTCTGGGCATGGCCCAAATCCTTCTTGATTTTAGAGCGACGGCCCCAAGGCAGCGACAGCATCCAATCCAGATAGTTGCGCACCACCGTGGCTTCGGCTGACATCTGCGACATCTGGCGCAGCTTTTTGACCTCGGCCAGAGCCTTGTCGCGGGCTTCTTTGGTCAGCTTGGTCTTGGCAATGCGTTCTTCCAGCTCGGAAATATCGTCCTTGCCGTCCTCGTCGCCCAATTCCTTCTGGATCGCCTTCATCTGTTCGTTGAGATAATATTCGCGCTGGGTCTTTTCCATCTGCCGTTTCACACGGCTGCGGATGCGCTTTTCAACATGCAGCACGGAGATTTCGCTCTCCATGAAGCCGAGTACTTTTTCAAGACGCTTGGAGACGTCCAAAATCTCCAGAACATCCTGCTTCTCGTTGATTTTGACCGCCAGATGCGAGGCCACCGTATCGGCGAGCTTGGAATAATCCTCGATCTGGCCGACAGCCGCCACCACTTCGGCGGACACTTTCTTGTTCAGCTTTACATAGTTTTCGAATTCGGACACCACCGAACGCGACAAGGCTTCCGTCTCGACCTGACTGCCGACAATGTCGTCAAGTGCAATCGCGCTGGCCTCGTAAAAATCCTCGGTGCGGCTGTAGGATTGCACCTTGGCACGGGCGAGACCTTCGACCAGAACTTTCACAGTACCGTCGGGCAGCTTCAACAATTGCAGGACTGTGGCCAGCGTACCCGATTCAAAGATGGCATCGGGTGCGGGATCGTCATCGCCCGCACTTTTCTGGGTGGCCAACAGAATCAGCTGCTCGCGTTTGACCACTTCTTCAAGGGCGCGAATGGACTTTTCACGGCCCACAAACAGCGGCACGATCATATGCGGAAACACCACGATGTCGCGCAATGGCAGGACGGGATAGGTTTCCACGCTGCCGCCGACAATGGTGGGACGCTTTTTTGCCTGGCTCATTCGTCATCATCCTAAATAGGGGTTCAAGGGCAGATGAACATCCGACCCTGCTTTGGGGAACATCGTCTCCAAAGCCTCCGTGTTGAACTCTATTTGGTCATCAACCCCGCCTGTTTCAAGTCATCGGCACAGGATTATGCAAGGGTATTATGCACTGGAGGCTTCGGATGCTTTTTCCGAATAAATGTAGAGGGGCTTGGTATTGCCCTCGATCACTTCCGGCGAGATTACAACCTGTTCACAGCCATCCAAACCGGGCAAATCATACATGGTTTCAAGCAGGATGCTTTCCATGATAGCGCGCAGACCGCGCGCGCCTGTTTTGCGCTCGATGGCCTTGCGGGCGATCAAACCGACGGCTTCGTCGGAGAAGGTCAGTTCGACATCTTCCATCTCGAACAAACGCTGATACTGTTTGACCAGAGCGTTTTT
>Ga0114972_10003598_pt1 | contig 11598 bp, 8 predicted proteins | sample M_140807_EF_Meta_FD_87354 | JGI IMG/M metagenome (GOLD analysis project Ga0114972, IMG submission 87354) | Freshwater microbial communities from Lake Montjoie, Canada to study carbon cycling - M_140807_EF_MetaG | ecosystem: Environmental > Aquatic > Freshwater > Lake | place: Lake Montjoie... | reverse complement strand
GACCTAATAAATTTGGATAAAAAAATACTAAAGTGCCAAAAATAAATAAAAAAATTAAAAAACCAAATAAATCTTTAACATAAAAATAAGGATAAAACGGTATCGTATCAACATTAGAATTAATACCTAAAGGATTGTTTGAGCCATCTTTATGTAATAAACTTAAATGAATTAAAACAAGTCCTACAATTAAAAACGGCATTAAATAGTGCAAACTAAAAAACCTATTTAGCGTAGGGTTTCCTACGGAAAAGCCGCCCCAAAGTAATTCTACTATTGATTGACCAATTACTGGTATTGCAGAAAATAAATTAGTAATAACTGTGGCCCCCCAAAAGCTCATTTGACCCCACGGAAGAACGTACCCCATAAAAGCTGTAGCCATCATTAATAAAAGTATAATTACTCCGCTACACCAAAGTAGGCCTCTAGGTGCTATATAAGAACCATAATATAGCCCTCTAAATAAATGAATGTATACAACAATAAAAAACATAGATGCTCCGTTAGCATGCGCATATCTTAATAACCAACCATTTTTGACATTTCGCATTATATGCTCTACACTATCAAAAGCTAATTCAATATTCGGTGTATAATGCATAGCTAAAAAAATTCCGGTTAAAATTTGAATAACAAGACAAAAACCTGCAACAGATCCAAAACTCCACATATAGTTTAAATTTATTGGAGTAGGATAATCTATAATATGTGAATCTATAAAAGATAATAAGTAGTCTTTATTCCAACGCTTCATATTTAATTTAAATCACTTTTTGAGATTAACCAATTTATATAACTTTCGACGTGTATAGCTTTTACGACAATTGGCATAAACCCGTGGTTTATACCACAAATTTCACTACATTGTCCATAAAAAGTTCCTTCTCTTTGAATAAAAAGAGAAGATTGACTTAGTCTTCCCGGGCAAGCATCAATTTTTAAGCCAAGTGAAGGGACGGCCCAACTGTGTAAAACGTCTGCAGAAGTTACAAGAATTCTTACGTGTGTATTGATAGGTAAAACAATTCTATTATCAACTTCAAGTAATCTAAAAGCACCAAGAGTTAAATCATTTTGTGCTAACATATATGAGTCAAAATTTAAATTTTCTTCCTCTAAAGTTGCGTCAGAGTACTCGTAGCTCCAGTACCACTGATGTCCTATAACTTTTAACGTAATAGAGGGGTTTATAATTTCATCTAATGAATATAATAAAGAAAATGAAGGAACAGCAATTATTAATAAAATAAACGCTGGGATTAATGTCCATATTATTTCGAGTAAACTAGAGTGTGTAAATTTTTGAATATTTTTATTTAAAACAAAAAAAGTTAAAACCTTAAAAAGCATCCAGCAAACAAAAACACCAATTATTATTAATATAATGGTTAAAAAGCTATTAAAAAAAATCATACCTTCCATTGAGGGTGTCGCAGGGTCCTGAAGACCCAGTTGCCATTTTTCAGGCGAATCACAATAAGTTAAAATTAAAAGATTTAAAATTTTTAAAACCATATTAAGTTATTACGCATGTTAAGCTAAAACCCTCTTTAAGATAATTTAATGCCGCTTCAATTTTTATATGCAGGCGTTATCAAAATTTGCGCATTATTATTTAACTCTAGAATGTAAATTAGAATTATTATCAAACTTTTATATTGAAAAGATTTTAATAACCGCATAACAATATCGAATTGAAAATTTACAAAAAATATGAAAGTTTTGTTAAACTTTTCTTAAAAAATTCATGAGAAGAAATAGATGCACATCTGTTATAAAAGTTTTTTTATCTGTTTTTTTAAGGTTTAAACATCGTTAAAAAAATATCTATATTTTATAATGATAATGTGCAATAAATTGAAGATAAATATTTAAACTTATAATTTATAGTATTAATTTGTTTTAAGATTATTATTAATTATAAGAGTTGCTACTTATAAAATTAAGGCTTAAAATTTTTTTAGTATACAAGCAGACCCTGCGCATAATTTTAAAAATATATCTCAAACACGTGTCTATATTAATTTTTTAGTAAATTAAGAATTAAAGGAATAACTATTAAAAGTATATAAAACTTTAACCTTAGAACGTTTATAAATTTTGTTGGTTTCTACTGTTAAAGTTAATTTTTTTTTATTATGTCTCTAATGTAAAAGTAATTCCTGCGTTTTTAGTAACTAGATCTATATAAAATAAAGACATTTGTTCTGTTTTTTTAATTATTAAATAACTTTATTGATTAAGCTTAAAACGACCCTCATAATTAAATAAATTATTGCAATAAAAATGTGGAGCGTCAAATCTATTAAACCTAATGGCAATAAAAGGCGTTAAATCAGAGAGAAAAATTATTAAACTTTTTTATGCTTTTACGCCTTAAAAAGTACCGACTATTGGACTTGAACCAACATCTTAATAAAAGAACAGATTTTAAATCTGTCGCGTCTACCGATTCCGCCAAGTAGGTATAACTTTTAACTGAGAAGGGGACTTGAACCCCTACTCTTTATGAATTAGAACCTAAACCTAACGTGTTTACCATTTCACCATCTCAGTAAATTTTTAAAAAAAGTATAATTTGAACCTATGAAAGATTTTATCTAATAGATGTATAATTTATTACCTTTAACTATTGATCTTCTCTTCTAAATTTTCAAAATCACAATTCTTAGCAAGATAAACGAACACTTCATAATTTAGCTATACTTTCAAAAAAAAACAAAATTACTACTATTAAATTATAACTGGTTAATGTTGTAAAGATATCAAAAATAATAAAATTAAAATATTAATACATAACAAAAAAATTGTTTTCTAGCTTAAATATAAATTCTTAGATTTGTAAAATCTTACCATTTTATAACCAATATTATAAATTTGGCTTCAAGCAGCGTCTAAACTTATTAAGGTACTACAAGACTTTACCTCGTTTTTAGAGGCTAAATCCACATAAAACAAAGATAATTGCTCTATTATTTACTTATTAAACAATGCTATTAATTAATTAAAAAGTATTATTAACTTTTTATAACGACTACTCATTTTAGCTTTTACTTAATTAAAAAAAAATATAATACGCGTGAATTTTGTTTGCAAATATTTTGAGATTTATTGTCAGAATTAAAATTAATTGTTAAAAGAATTGCACCAATCATCGCGACTAATAAGATTAATCCGGCAATTAAAAAGCTAAAATAGTAAAATGAAAATAGCAACTGAGATAAAGTTAAAAAACTTAATAAAGAATCAAAATTTAAATATAAGTCACTATCCCACAATAATAAGTTATGCGTCTGTGAAAAAAAAGATGCTTGGTTTAAAAAAAGCCCGCAGCACCCGCAAAGAATTATAAAAAGTTTAAAAGCCTTGCTTGAGGTATTTTCTGATGTTTTTATGTTTATCATCATAATAACAAAAAGAAAAAGTATAGCTATAGCACCTACATAAATTATTATAAATATAAAGGCCAGAAAGTCTGCTTCAATTAAAAAAAGAATAAAACTACTATTTATAAATGTTAAAATTAATAGTAATACAGAATACATTAAATTATCAACAATAAATATAGACGAGGAAATTACTCCTAAAAGACTTAATAAAAAAGTAAGCATTTAGAATTAATATTTAATGTAAATTTAAAGCATCATTTAAAAAAATACAAAATAAAACAGTAAAAACAAAAGCTTGAACGACAGCAACCCCTGTTTCTAAAAGAAATAAAGGAACCAGTATAAGTAACGGAAATAGATGTAAGCTAAATAAAATTATAGAATTACTTTTTGCTAGTGTCCAACCAAACCCTGCAATAACTTTTAATAGGGCGTGGCCCGCCATCATGTTACCAAAAAGTCGAATTGATAAGCTTAAAGGTTTAAAAACATATGATATTAATTCAATTGGAACAAGTAAAAAGCTTAATCCAACTCCAATACCGCTAGGTAAAAACAGCCCAAATATTTTTTTTCCGTGTATGTTTATTGAAATAATATTTATACCTATAAAAAGAATTAAGCTTAAAACAAAAGTTATGATTAAATGACTTGTTACAGTAAAAGTGTAGGGTATTAAACCTGTTAAATTTAATGTTAATAATAATAAGAAAAGCGTTAAAACACAAGGAAAAAATTGTTCAACTTTTTCATACTTTACGTTATCTGTTAGTACTGAAAAAATAGCCTTAACTATTAATTCAAAAGAAATTTGAATATAATTTGGAACTAGTAATAAAGAGGTTAAAGGTTTAAAATTTAAAATATTTTCAGTAAAATTTTTTAACCAATGTATACTTAAAGAAGCCTTTTTTATTTCTTTTTTTTTTAAATCGTTAAAAAGAAATGTAAGACCAAAAATTAAAAAAAAATTAATCATTAAAAAAATTAATTGATTTGAAATAATTAAATTAAAAAAATAAATTTTTGCAACAGGTATAATTAAAAATTGTTCTAACGGGCTAAAAAAAAAAATTTTCATCTTCTTCTTTGTATTAAAAAAAAATTATATATATATATTTTCTATAAATTAGTATTTATAAACCTACATTTTAAACCTATTTATGTAATAATCTTTTACAATATAAAAAAAATTTATTTTAAAGTCAGTTTCTTACTTATATGCATTCAGCAATTCTCTGTTATAAACGTAGCTACTTGACGATGCTTTTAACAAAACAATCAATTCACAAGAGGTTTACTTAATTCGGTCCTCTCGTACTAGAATTTAATCTTTTAAATTTTTTAACACTTACAGCGGATAGGGACCGAACTGTCTCACGACGTTCTGAACCCAGCTCACGTACCACTTTAATCGGCGAACAGCCGAACCCTTGGAAACTTCTTCAACTCCAGGATGTGATGAGCCGACATCGAGGTGCCAAACGGTCTCGTCGATATGGACTCTCAGAAACCATCAGCCTGTTATCCCTAGCGTACCTTTTATTCGTTGAGCGATGGCTTTTCCACACAAAACCACCGGATCACTATGACCGACTTGCGTCCCTGTTTGATTTGTTAATCTTACAGTCAAATAAACAATTGCCATTGCGCTCTTTGATAAAGTGTTATCTGAGTTTATTTTTGTACACCTCCGTTACTCTTTAGGAGGTGACCGCCCCAGTCAAACTACCTCTCATAAGCTGTTTTCTTTTTAGAATTAAGTAAAACAATAAAACAAGAGTGGTATTTCAATTTTTAATATTAATTAATATTTTCCACTTATTCTACACAAGTTATAAAGTTTTACAACATATGATTATAGTAAAGGTGCATAGGGTCTCGCCGTCCTTCTGTAAAAAACCCGCATCTTCACGGGTATTTCAATTTCACCAAGAGTATACTGGAGACAGCGAAGAAGTCGTTACACCATTCATGCAGGTCGGAACTTACCCGACAAGGAATTTCGCTACCTTTGGACCGTCAGAGTTACAGCCGCCGTTTACTGGGGGTTAATTTTAATGCATCTGCACTATCACTTAGCCTTACAGCACCGGGCAGGTGTCAGCCCCTATGTATCTTCTTTCGAATTTGCAGAGACTTGTGTTTTTGTTAAACAGTCGCTTCTTCCTCTTTAGTGACAATTCAATAAGAATCACTTTTTCTCCCTAAGTTACAAAGTTAATTTGCCGAGTTCCTTCAATATAATTATCTTGACGCTTTAGTATATTCTACCAATCTACCTGTGTCGGTTTAAAGTACGGTTTGCTTAATTAAGGCTTTTTCCAGAAAATCATAAAATATGATTATAATTTTAAATTATAAAAAATAAAATTACGTTTTTGTCACACTTAATAAAATAACCCATTAATATATACGTTAGTAATTTATCTTAGAGGCCGTATAATATAATTACATTTAATGTTTAATTAAAAACTTTAGATTTTCAGCGACAACGTTTAAACGTTGTTTTAAGCTACTCATGCCAGTATACTCACTTTCAATACCTCCATACGTTTTACAACGTAATTTCATTGGCGTATGAAACGTTCTGCTACCAATTTAATAATTTTCTTAATTCGGATAAATATTTAAAAGTCTCTTTAAATTTTTGAAATAATTAAATTCGATCAATGAGCAGTTACGCTTTCTTAAAAAGATGGCTGCTTCCAAGCCTACTTTATGATTGTCCTAATTTAATTACATTCTTATCACTTAATAAATAATTAAAGTCCTTATTAAAGAATCTGGGCTGTTTCCCTTTTGACTATAGACCTTAGCGCCAATAGTCTGACTTTATAAATAAAATTAAACATATTCGAAGTTTTTTATACTTTAGTAAAACATAGTCCCCCTTAGTATAAAAGAGCTCTACCACATTCAATTAAATATTATAAGCTATACTTAGATATATTTCGCAGAAAACCAGCTATACCTGAGTTTGATTAGCCTTTCACCCCTAATCACAAGTCATCTCAATCTTTTTCTACAGATACGAGTTCGATCCTTCAGTATAAATAATATACTTTCAATCTGCTCATGATTAGATCACTCAGCTTCGGGTCTTATACAAATAACTACTCTATCTTATTAAATTCAAAATTGATTTATCTACGTCTATTTTATTATTTAAACTTGCTATTTATATAAACTCACTGGCCCATTATGCAAAAGGTACACTGTAACAACTTTTGTGTCGCTCCAATTGATTGTATGCATTAAGTTTTAGGTTCTTTTAACGCTAAAGAAGTTCTTTTTCACCTTTCCCTCGCGGTACTTGTTTACTATCGATTACAAAAAATATTTAGATTTAAGAGTAGATTCCTAAATGTAATAAATTTTTCATAATTCATTACTTAAAATTTAATAAGCATATATTTTTTACAGGACTTTTATCACCTTCTTTGGAATTCAAAAAAACTTATTAAGTTAATCTTTTTATTAATTTCGCTCGCCACTACTTTTAATATCTCGTTTGATTTATTATGTTTTTAAGTTACTAAAATGTTTTGCTTCACTTAATTTTTTCTTTCTTTTTTACGAATTTTTCCGTTAAGACTATAAGAATTCAAAAGTTTTCAATTCAAATTTTTGCAATAAACAGTCTTATAATGTTTTGTATCTAGGCAGCCTCTTAATGCAGATTCTTTATATATTAAATTTTTTGTTCCAGCCGCACGTTCCCGTACGACTACCTTGTTACGACTTCATCCTAGTATTACACTTATAACTTGTAAAAACAACTCTTTTTAAATTAAATCTTTTAATAAAAGAGTTAATTAATTTAAAAGGTACTTAAACTTAATTAAAAGTATAAATCCAGCATGTGACGGGCGGTGTGTGCAAAATCTAAGTACAAATTCACCGAAGCTTGCTGATCTTCAGATTACTAGTGATTCCAACTTCATATAGGCGAATTGCAGCCTATAATCCGAAAAAGATAAACTTTAAAGATTTACTTAAAATTACTTTATTGTATTACTCTTTGTATTTATCTGTGTAACACGTATGTAGCCCAACCTATAAAGGCCATAAAGACTTGACGTAGTTCTCTCCTTCCTCTAGCTTTAACTCTAGCAGTTTTTAATAAGTAGTTTTTTTATAAATTAAGTAAAAATATACTAATATTAAATAAGAATTGCGCTCGTTAAATGGACTTAACCAAACACCTCACGGCACGCGCTGAAGACAGCCATGCAGCACTTGTATCTTTTCTTTTATAAATATTTTTTTAAAAATATTAAAATAAATTAAAGCTTAAAGTATAAAAAAGTATTCAAAAGTTGGTAAGGTTTAGCGTGTATTATCGCATTAAACTACATGTTCCACCACTTGTATAGATCCCCGTCAATTCCTTTGAGTTCCAGTCTTGCGACCGTACTTCCCAGGCGGACTGCTTAACGTGTTAACTTTTTTTCCAGTAATTTAAAACTCTAGAATTAGCAGTCATATTTGATGGCATGGACTACCAGGGTCTCTAATCCTGTTTGATACCCATGCTTTCGTTCTTTAATGTCAGTAAAAGCCTAGATAGCCGCTTTCGCTTAAAGCATTCCTTTAATAATGATCGGATTTTACCCCTATTAATTAAAATTCTGTTATCTTTTTCTCTACTCAAGAAAAAATGTTTTAAAAGCACTTATAATAAATTAAATTAAATTTTTACTAATAAAAATTTTTACCATCTTCAAACGCTTTACGCCCAATTATTATGAATAACGCTCGCTCTCTTCGTATTACCGCGGCTGCTGGCACGAAAGTTAGCCAGAGCTTCTTCTTCAACTAATATCATTATTTTTATCGACGAAAGAACTTTACAGCCAGTTTATAAAATAAACCTTTAGTGCTTTCCTCATTCACGTAATATTACTGGATCGTGCGTTTGCATATTGTCCAAGATTCCCCACTGCTGGCTATTAAAGCCTGAACCTTGTCTCAGTTTCAGTGTGGCTGATCGTCCTTTCAGACCAACTAAAAATCAAAGGCTTGGTTTGCTTTTACCAAACCAACAACCGTAATTTTTTATAAAATTTTCTAAAAGCGGCAGTAAGCCTTTTTTATTTATGCATTAATATTACAAGTATTTTTTATTAAAAAGATATTTTAGCATAAACTTTTAGGTATAATTTTATATATTACTCACCTGTGCGCTAATTTTTTAAATTTAACTAGCATGTGTCAAGTATATTACAAGCGTTCATTCAGAGCCAGGATCAAACTCAAATATAAATTTTAAACTACTATTTTAAAATAAAAAATAAAATTTTATACTTTATATTAATGAAAAATAAACGTAATAATCAAGTACACAGTTTTCATTTAGTGGATCCAAGCCCTTGGCCTTTAATAACAGCTATAGGGGTTTTTACTTTAACATATGGAGGAGTTTTACATATGCACGGATACGAGTCTGGTTCTTTTTTATATAAATTTGGATTAATTTTAATTTTATTTATTATGTATACATGGTGGAGGGACATAGTTCGAGAGGGAACCTTTGAGGGTCAACATACGCAACGTGTACAATCTGGTTTAAAGTTTGGTATGCTTTTATTTATTGTTTCAGAAGTTATGTTTTTTTTTGCTTTTTTTTGGGCTTTTTTTCACTCAAGTTTTAACCCAAGTATTTTTATTGGGGGTGTTTGGCCTCCTCTATTTTTAATTCCATTAGATCCTTGGAAAGTCCCACTTTTAAACACGTTAATTTTATTAACATCTGGAGCGGCTGTTACCTGGGCGCATCATTCTATTGTTTGGGGGTCTAAATCTTACGCCTTTTTAGGATTGTTTATAACAATTTTACTTGCAATAATTTTTACAACCTTGCAATATTTAGAGTATATTACAGCTCCGTTTAGTATTTCAGATGGTGTATACGGTTCTACTTTTTATATGGCTACCGGCTTCCATGGATTTCATGTATTTATTGGAACATGTTTTTTAATTGTTTGCTTGGCAAGATTATATCTAAATCATTTTACAACCTCGCATCATTTTGGCTTTGAAGCGGCAGCGTGGTATTGGCATTTTGTTGATGTTGTTTGGCTTTTTCTATTTATAACAATATACTGGTGGGGGTCTTAAAAACCTTTTTGGAAATAAACGGAATCGAACCGTTATCTAATGCTTGCAAAACATAAATTCTACCATTAAACTATACCCCCAGTCGGAATAATGTGAGTTGAACACATGACCTTCTGTTCCCAAAACAGATACGCTACCAACTACGCTATATTCCGAAAAATATTTTATTTATTTAAATAATTATAAAATTTATTTTGTAAATCTAACTTTGGTGCTATTAAATTAAATTCTTTTAAAGAGATAGTATTATGTTCTTTTAAAATTAATATTTTTCCTAAATAAAAATCAAAATCTATAAAACTATATATTTTTAAAAAAACTTTATTTGTTTTCAAAACAGTGTCTACTCGAGGCATAAACTTTAAGTAATTTAAACTTATTACGTCGCCTTTTTTTAAAACATAATTTGAGTTAATAAAATTATTATTAACAACAATTAATTTATTATTTATTGCATTAGAGGACTCTAATACACTATTAAAAACATTTAATTTCCACAATAATATATTTAAGGAAAAAAGTTCTTTTATAAATAAATTTGTTTGTATTTTATTAAATTTTATTGACGTTTTAAATTTTTTTTTAATTTTTTTTAGTTTTAAAGCTTTATTATATAATTGTAATAAAGATGTTTTTGCTGACAGGCTAGTTTTATAATTAAATTTTATTTTAATAAACTTTTTATTAAATAAAAGTGTTCTATACTTAAAATTATTTAGAATTGGTTTATTTAAAGAAGAATACTTATATAAATTTTTAAATTTTTTCCATTTTGTTTTTTTAAATCGTAAAATACGCGTTGGAAAAAAATCAAGTATTTTAGAAGTTTTTTGGTAAATGTTATACTTTTTTTTCATTTAACTTTATTATAAAAAATAAATTTTTTTCACTTTTTTATTTTTAATAACTTTTTTTTTATAAGTAAAATTTTTAAAAAATATAATTAAAAATATTATTTTAAAAATAGTATTAATTAAATTATAAAAATGATAATTATCAAAAAAATTTGCGCTTAAAGTAAATGAATTTAATAAAGAAGGACCGGCAACTAGCGCGTTAGAAAAAGAATTTATTAAATTTTTTTTATACACATTTGAAAATTTAATAAAATAAAAAATACTGCTGGTGTATAGACTTTTTTTTTGATTAAAAAAAAAAATTTTTTTTTCTTTCTTTTCTAAATTATAATTTGAAATAAATTTATAATCAAAACGTAAAGATGGGTTTATGATTGATTTAAATATTTCATTAAACTCTAGATTTTCAGAGTCAATGTATAGTAAAGATTTAGGCTGATTTTTAATCCATTTTAGTAAACGTATAGACTGTGATACGTTTTTTAAAAACAAATTTGGTTGTAAAAATTTTTTATTTTTTGAAATCGTTAAAAGTTCAAACTTTATAAAATTTTTAATGATTAAATACAAAAAGTTATACTTTTGCATATTATTTTTTTTTAACAGGCTTAATTTTGATTAAATTATTTTTAGATAAAATTCCTTTTCCAGTATAAGAATTAATTTTTTTTAAACGTTCAATTTTTTTACAAAAAGTTGTTAATTCAACTAAACTATAACTAAAAACGGATAAATTATTTTTATCCAAAACACTAAATGAAATACTTTTTGGTACATTAATTAATACGGTATGACTTAATCCAATTTTTAAAGAAATAATAAAAGCGTCATTAGAAAAAAATCTATAGCCCAATCCTTTTATTATTAATCTTTTATAAACTTTTTTCATTTTTTTCATCCAATAATTAATAGAAATTATTTTTTGTTTTAGACATTTAAAGTTTAAGGTTTCGGAAGAAAAAATAATTTTTTTTTTCGTTTTTTTTAAAAGTATTAAAGGACACAATTTTTTATAAATAAATTTATTTTCAAGCATAAAATAAAAAAATCTTTGACCGTTTATAAGGTATAAATAATTCAACGAAACAGAGCCGTTTAATACTAATTCACAATTTTTTTTTATCATAAATTTTTATTTTAATAAAAAAAAAGTTTTTCCCTTTATTTTTTTTTTTTTACAATCCGTTAAAGTAAAAAGTCATTTTGGAGTTGAAATAAAGAGAGTT
>Ga0114972_10003595_pt1 | contig 11603 bp, 10 predicted proteins | sample M_140807_EF_Meta_FD_87354 | JGI IMG/M metagenome (GOLD analysis project Ga0114972, IMG submission 87354) | Freshwater microbial communities from Lake Montjoie, Canada to study carbon cycling - M_140807_EF_MetaG | ecosystem: Environmental > Aquatic > Freshwater > Lake | place: Lake Montjoie... | reverse complement strand
TATATTTAAGCATTAACTGATTGTACAAGATGGAAGGGGTCAACAAAGAGCACAACTCGAGTTTACATATTTGGAAAAAAAGACCAATGATTATTTCAGGTCCATGTTCTGCAGAAACAGAAGAACAGGTTTTAGCAACTGCTCAGCAATTAGCTGCAACAAAAAAAATAGATATTTTAAGAGCGGGTGTATGGAAACCAAGAACCAGACCCGGTCAGTTTGAAGGTGTTGGCGAAAAGGCATTGCCTTGGTTAGTAAAAGCAAAAGCGTTAACAGGATTACCGCTCACTATTGAAGTTGCCTCTGCAAAACAAGTAGAACTGGCATTAAGTGCAGGCATAGATATTTTGTGGGTTGGAGCCAGAACTACAGTAAATCCTTTTAGTGTTCAGGAAATTGCCAATGCATTGAAAGGAGTTGATATTCCTATCCTCATAAAAAATCCTATTCATCCAGATTTAGAATTATGGACCGGAGCTATTGAACGATTTGAAAAAACGGGTATTCAAAAAATTGGACTTGTTCATCGTGGATTTTCTTCATACGGTAACACTGAATATAGAAATGCACCTATGTGGCATTTGGCTATTGAAATGAAACGCAGAAATCCAGGAAGAATATTTATCTGCGATCCATCACATATTTGCGGCAGAAGAGAAATACTATTAGAAGTTGCTCAAAAAAGTATTGATTTAGATTACGACGGACTCATGATAGAGAGTCACTTTGATCCGGATAATGCTTGGAGCGATGCCAAACAGCAAATTATTCCTGAGCAAGTAGAATTATTGTTGAATTCGATTATTTGGAGAAAGGAAGATATCGACAATAAAGATTTATCTACTGCAATAGAATCTTTGCGCCAACAAATAAATCAGCTAGATGATGAGCTGATACAAATTTTATCTCAACGAATGAAATTGGTAGATAAAATTGGAGAGTATAAAAAAGAAAACAATGTTACCATTTTACAAACCAGCAGATGGAATGAAATATTGGAACGTTCTTTTAATAAAGGTGAATTATTAGGATTAAGTAAAGAGTTCATTATTAAATATTTTGATGCGGTTCACATGGAAAGCATCAATCATCAAAACAAAATAATGAATTCGTAAAAAACATTTTACAAATTGATTTCAACAATGAAAGGTCAAAGTTTTGCATTTAAACATACAACATCTCAATTGTTTTTTAATTCGAGGTTTTCCGATATAAAAAAACTAACTACGATAAAAAAAACAATTTTTATTACAGATGAAAATGTTTTTAATTGTCATGAAAAAAAATTCAAAGGTCTTACAACAATTATTTTAAAATCGGGAGAAGATCAAAAAAATCAAATTACAATAAACGACATAGTTGAAAAACTAATTGGAATGCAGGCCGATAAAAGCACTATTCTAATTGGGGTAGGCGGCGGCGTTATAACCGATATTACCGGATATGTTGCTTCGATTTACATGCGTGGCATTGCATTTGGTTTTATACCAACTACATTGTTATCAATGGTAGATGCTTGCATAGGAGGTAAAAATGGCATCAATGTTGGCATTTATAAAAATATGCTTGGCTGTATTAGGCAACCATCATTTATTTTATACGACATATCATTTTTAGAAACACTTCCACTTTCGGAATGGCAAAATGGTTTTGCAGAAATAATAAAACACGCCTGTATAAAAGATGCTGCTATGTTTACAATATTGCAACAACATACCATTGAATATTATCAAAAAAACAAAAAAGAAGTAGCAGCATTAATAGAACGAAATGCAAGAATCAAAATAAAGTTTGTACAAACAGATGAATTTGAAAAAGGAGAAAGAAGGCTCCTCAACTTTGGACACACCATTGGTCATGCTATAGAAAATCAATATGACATTTCTCATGGACAAGCCATCTCAATTGGAATGAGATATGCTGCTCAAATTTCTGAATCAAAAATTGGTTTTACTAAAACAGAAGCAGTAATTAAGTTATTAGAAAAATATGGATTGCCAACTACTTATACTTTCAATAAAGAAAAAGTAGCAGCAGCAATTATGTTAGATAAAAAAAGAAAAGACAAACTAATTGATTTTGTTTTGTTGAATAAAATTGGAAAAGCAATTTTATATCCTGTTTCAGTGAAGGATTTAAAAAAACTAATTTAATGTAACCGTTTTAGTTAGATGAAAGTAATTATACAACCTTCTCAAATTTCCGGAATAATTGAAGCGCCTGCATCAAAGAGCAGTATGCAACGTGCTTGCGCAGCTGCGCTTATAAGAAAAGGAGAAACTGTACTTCATAATGCTGGTAACAGCAATGATGATAAGGCCGCATTGGGCATCATTGCAAATCTCGGAGCGAAAATTAGTTTCAAACAACAAAGTGTAATTATTAAAAGCAATGGAGTACAGCCAATAACAAATGAATTGAATGCTGTTGAAAGTGGCTTAAGCGTTAGGATGTTTACTTTAATTGCAGCATTATCAAATCAATCGATACAAATAAATGGAGTTGGTACTTTATTAAAAAGACCCATGCATTATTTTGAAGAAATTCTTCCGCAGTTATCAGTGAAAATAGAATCAAACAACGGGAGTTTACCATTCAAAATAAATGGTCCTTTGCAACCGGAAAACATTGTGATGGATGCATCAATGAGCTCACAATATTTAACAGGTTTGCTAATGGCGTACAGCGCTGCAGAAATTTCATTACCAAAATCAATACAAGTAACAAACTTAAACAGCAAGCCATACATTGATTTGACTCTAGAGGTGATGAAAGCTTTTAAATTAAATGTTCCTATCAATCATAACTACCAAAAATTTGAATTTCAACCCAAGCAAAAAGAAAATAATGAAACAATTCATTATGATGTAGAAGGAGATTGGAGTAATGCAGCTTTTTTATTAGTGGCGGGGGCTTTGTCTGGAAGCCTTACTGTTACTGGTCTCAGTAGAAATTCAATGCAAGCAGACAAACAAATAATAGAAGTATTGCAGTTGTGTGGAACTGAGTTGAACATCACCAACAATCAAATTGAAATAAGCAGTTCGTCATTACAATCATTTGAATTTGATGCAACAGATTGTCCGGATTTATTCCCGCCTTTAGTGGCATTAGCATCATATTGTGAAGGCACATCAATGATAAAAGGAGTAAATAGATTAAGACATAAAGAGAGCAATAGAGGCTTAACTTTGCAAGAGGAGTTTGGAAAAATGGGAATTGAAATTGTGTTGGAAGGTGATTTAATGAAGATAAAAGGAGGAAAGCCAAGTGGTGCAGTAATTGATTCTCATAATGATCATAGAATAGCAATGGCCTGTTCAATTGCAGCATTAGGAGCTTCTTCAATAACAATAATTGAAAAAGCTGAAGCGGTGAATAAATCGTATCCTGCATTTTATGATGATTTAAAAAAAATGGGAGTAAATATTCAATCATAAATAATATAGACATGAATAGTTTTGGCAATCTTTTTCGGGTACATATTTTTGGAGAGTCACATGGAGCATGTGTAGGAGTAATAATTGATGGCGTTCCTGCAGGGTTAATGATAGCGGAAGAAAATTTTTCATCAGATTTGGTTAGAAGAAAAGGGGGGCAGCAAAAAGGTACTACGCCACGTGAGGAAGCAGATATCCCTTTTTTTAAAAGTGGAATATTTAAAGAAAAAACAACAGGGGCTCCATTAACAATACTATTTGAAAATAATAATGTAAAGAGTGAAGATTATGAAAAGCAAAGAGCAATACCAAGGCCTGGACATGCAGATTGGGTTGCGCATCAAAAATATGGCGGACATGAAGATTACAGAGGAAGCGGACATTTTAGTGCAAGGTTAACTACGGGAATAGTAGCAGCTGGAGTGATTGCAAAAATGCTGATGCCATCAATATCAATATCTGCGAACGTGATTTCGATAGGAGGAAATACGAATGCAGAAGATGCAATACAAAATGCAATAGAAAGAAATGATTCAGTAGGTGGTATAATAGAATGCCGGGTAAATGGCTTACCTGCTGGATTAGGGGAGCCGTATTTTAATTCATTAGAATCAATGCTATCCAATATTATGTTTTCAATACCGGCTGTACGAGGTATTGAATTTGGAACAGGATTTTCTGCAGCAGGCATGTTTGGTTCAGAGCATAATGATGCCATTATATCTGAAGATGGAAAAACAAAGTCGAATCATGCTGGTGGAATAGTTGGAGGTATTTCAAATGGAAATGAATTAGTTTTTCGATTGGCGATAAAGCCGGCATCATCAACACCTCAAAAGCAACAAAGCATTAATTGGGAAACTGGTCAGATGGTTGATTTTAATATAGAGGGCCGTCATGATTTGTGTGTAGCGTTAAGGGCTCAAGTAATTGTAGAAGCAGCAACTGCTATTGTGATGGCAGATTGCATGATGTATGAGCAGTTGATTCCAAGGGTAATAAAATAATGAAAAAGCGAAACTCAAAAACAATTTAATAGAGATTATTTATCCTCGACTTCAAACACTTGATTTGGTAAGTGAATTAATATGTATCGAATACAAGTTTATAAGATTAGCAACAGTTTTAAAAATATCCTCATTATCCACATATTCACATTTCAAGATTAAGAAATTGTTTACAAGAAATTTGAATTAGATTTAGTAATTAAATTCATAAAAAATTTTAATGTATGCTTTGGAGAAAATTCAACGGCGACTATCTACAGTTGTCAATAAAAGAAGAGGTTGAAGAGGCAATCAAACGTGAATCTAATCTTGGTTTTAAACTTAAAGTTTGTATTGGTACAGACAGCCAAGTGAAGGGTTCTGAAACAGAATTTGCAACTGTAATCGTTTTCTTAAGAGAAGGACAAGGTGGTTTTATGTTTATTCACAATGAAAAAACAAAAATAAAATACAGCATCAAAGAAAGAATGCTGGTAGAAGTTGCAAGAAGCATAGAAGTTGCATTTGAACTTTGTCCTTTGTTTACACAATATCATGTAGAGATGGAAGTTCATGCCGACATCAATACCAATCCTCAATTCAAAAGTAACGAAGCTCTAAGAGAGGCTATGGGCTATATTCTTGGAATGGGTTTTGCTTTCAAAGCAAAACCAGAGGCTTTTGCTAGCAGTAGTTGTGCTAATAAAATTGTGAATTGATTTTTATTTGGAATCAGATAAATAGTGAGTTTAATTAAAGCAGCTTTGATACTCTGAAAAAAGCATTGTTTTGGGTTATTCTTTTTACCTGTGGTGTGGGCAGAGTCCCGTTGGACAACCACACAAAACCATCAAAAGTTGTTAATGTGTTAGGTTAATTAATGTATATGGGTATAGATAGTTGTTTACGGGTAAATATGAGGTCTTTGTGATAATTTCCACGGTAAATTGATAGTAAAAAAATACCTAACATGTTCAATGAATATATTTGGTAATTAAATCAAAACAATTTTACATACTAAATGTTGACCGAATATTATAAAATAACCTCTTCGCATTAGAAATTCTTCATTCTCAAATTGTATATTTTTTAAATAGAATCAATGTTGTATTTTTATTTATAATTAAAATAATTTAACCCGCCATAAACTTTCATTAAATGCGACAAATAATTCAAATAGCTCTTCTAGGGTTAATTTTTACTTCATGTAAAGTTGTTTTCACAGAACAAATAAGGAATCAAGCAGCAGCAAATAAAATCGACTTATCAAAAATACAATTTTATAATTCAGATAAAATTGTTTTGAAAAGAACCCTCTCTTCTAATGAGGTAAGCGTAACTTCTGGTAGAGTAATTGTTGAAAATGGAATGTATACTGAAATTATTAAGATAAAGAAAAACACTAGAGGAAAATGCGAATCTTATACCAACAATAATTTGAATATTAGTTTTGAATCTGGTTCGAATAGAAGCTTACCTTTTTATAATAATTATTCGAATATAAAAACGTCTAGTTATGATTTAAATCCAGACAATTGTAAAATAAAAAAAATATCGACTATTGGTATTAGTTCTAATGTAAATAATAAAAATTTAGTACCCCTCGAAACTGTAGAAAAAAACATAAATGTTTGTAGTGTTTTTTATGATGGTAAAAAATATAAAGTTGAGCTTCCAAGTATGCCTTATCTTCTAATTAAAAAATCGAAATTTACTAAAAAGCAAACAAGAAAAAGAACTGTTAAAGGGGTGAAGGTAGATTAAAGGGCTTGCATTTGAATGCGATGAAAAATAATATGAAAAATATAGAAATTTTAAAAAACTGAAGCAATATTGTAAACTAATCTGAGTATAAACTCTCATTAACTTTGTTCTGCAAAACACGAATTTGTTATCACTTTTTTAGCCTTATTTTTAAAAGCCTAAGTCCTGAGGTTTTTGAATTCGTTTTTTAGCATCTCAAATTAAAATGGAATGAAGGGCGGCAGTTTATCTGGATATTACAGTTGCGTAAAAAAAATAAATGACTACAGAAAAGTTTACATGGGTAAAAACCCACAAAGAACTTGTTGAGATTATTTCTAAAAAAAGAAATCAACAAGAAAAACTAATAGACGTTTTAAGAAAAGTAGGCATTGCTGGTTTGCATGATGAAGACAAAAAAGGCAGGCGTTTTGATTTAAAAGAAATTGATCCTTTTTCATTCTTTTGTTTCATCTATAAATATGGGCCACAAAAAAGAATATTGCTATTACAAGAAATTGCTAAACTATTTAAGGTTTCAATTCCCACAGATGAATTGGGTGTTCCATCTGTGAATGCTCAGAAAGTTTGCCTTTTCCCTTTTGAATCCACCAGGACGAATAATGAAATAAACAGACTTTGGGATTTTTTTCAAAGTGCATTAAAAAACACCATTACGGATGAGCAGTTTCGAGATATATTAACCATTACAGGAACAGGTAAAACAAAACTAACTGAGGGTTTATATAATATTCTACCAGATAAATATTTTCCAATAAACGGACCAGCAAAACCATATATTAAAGAAGTGTTAGGAATAGATCCTGCATTTAATACTTACACTGAGTATATTTCACTTTTACAAAAAATAAAATCGAAGATTAATATTCCTTTCTACGAGTTGTCGTATGAAGCTTGGAAATGGAATGATGAAAAAAACAATATTAATTATTGGATATTTCAAGGAAACCCCAAGGTCTTTGACTTTGAAACCGCTCTAAAACAAGAAATCCTAAAAGATTGGACGGTTAGTGCTCATAAAGAGAAAATTAAAGTTGGAGACAAGATAATTCTATGGATAACTGGAAATAAAGCAGGGTGCTATGCTTTAGCAGAAGTAACGTCCGAGCCCCATGAAAAAAAATCGGCATCAAATGATTATTTATGGAAAGACGAAGACAAAAGTAATTTTAAAGCAGATATTAAAATAACTCACAATTGGCTAAATGCCCCAATACTTAAAAAAACTATTGATGAAATTGATGCTTTAACTGAGCTTAAAGTAGGAAATCAAGGAACAAATTTTTCCGCAACAAAAGAACAATACGAAACAATTATGGAAATGGCTAAAACTAACAATGAAAAAAGATTTTGGATTTATGCTCCAGGGTCAAACGCCTCAAAATGGGAATATTTTTATAATGAAGGGACTATGGCATTAGGGTGGGATAAATTGGGAGACTTGTCAAAATATAAATCGAAAGCAGATATTAAAATAGCAATTGACAATTGCTATCCAAATAAAAAAACAGCATCAGGAGGTTCACGCATGAATGATGTAAGTGCCAATGATGATTTTCTAAACAAAATGAAAATTGGCGATGTTATTATAACAAAAAAAGGTCGTAAAGAATATTTAGGGTATGGAATTGTAGCTTCAGATTATTATTATGATAATTCAAAGGATGAATTTAAAAGTGTCAGAAAAGTTAATTGGATTAAAAAAGGAAATTGGTTTGAAGATAAACACGATATTGTACTCAAAACACTTACAGATGTAACAAAATACAAAGACTATATAAAACGTCTCATAAACTTAATTGGCATTTCAGAAAACAATAAAAAAGTAATATCCAATCTATTACCAATTTCATTAAACACGATTCTTTACGGTCCTCCAGGAACCGGTAAAACATATTTGTTGAAAAACAAATTCATGAAAGATTTCACTTCAACAGAGAACTCAATCACCAAAGAGGATTTTTTGATTGATATCATTCAGCATTGTTCGTGGTGGCAGGTTATTGCCTTAGCACTTAGGCAATTGGGTAAAACAAAAGTTAGCGGAATCTATAATCATCAATATGTAAGAATAAAAACGCAACTTTCAAATTCGACATCAATTACTCAAACAATTTGGGGTCAATTACAAAGCCATGCAATAGAAGAGTGCGAAGAAGTAAAAGTACAAAGACGAATGGCACCATTAATTTTTAATAAATCTACTGATTCATTTTGGGAAATTATGGATAATCATGTTATTGACCAATCCCCAGAAATAATAGAATTAGAAAATAAGATTAACGATTTTTCAAAAGTGCCTAACACTAAAATTGAAAGATTTGAATTTGTAACTTTTCATCAATCTTATTCCTATGAAGATTTTGTAGAAGGCATAAAACCTGAACTTAACAATACAGATGTTGCTTATAAAATTGAGGAAGGCGTATTTCAAAAAATGTGTAACCGAGCAAGAAACGATAAGTCGAATAACTACGCGATATTCATAGATGAAATTAACAGAGGAAATATTTCTTCTATTTTTGGAGAGTTGATTACATTGATTGAAGATGATAAGAGAGAAGGCCAGCCAAATGAAATTAAGGCAACCCTTCCTTATTCTCAAAAATCATTTTCTGTGCCCGCTAATTTGTATATCATTGGTACTATGAATACAGCAGATAGAAGTGTTGAAGCCTTAGACACAGCATTAAGAAGACGCTTTTCATTTATAGAATTAAATCCAGAACCCCAACAATTATCATCTCCTAATTATGCCTGCACAGGAATAGACTTATCAAAATTGCTAACTGCTATTAATGCAAGAGTAGAAAAGTTATTAGATAAGGATTATTGTATAGGCCATTCTTACTTTATGAGTATTAAAGACAAAGCAAATCCTCTTTCGGAAATTCGTACAATATTTCAGAACAAAATAATGCCTCTTTTACAAGAATATTTTTATGGAGATTGGGGTAAAATAATGCTGGTATTAGGTGATGGATTTGTCGAGAAAAAAACAAGCAATATTTCATTTTTGTCAACAAATAAGTATGATAATTATGAAGATTTTGAAGAAAAGCCAATGTATAAATTTACAAATGCAGAAAACTGGACATTAAATACGTTCAGGGCAATTTATGAGTAATAGTAAATCCATACAAGTATTCGAATATCAAACATTAAAAGTTGGAGAAGAACCTCTGTTTACTGCAAAGCATTTTAATGCACTGGAGAAATATGGCTACAAAACTAAAGAGAAGTTTTACACCGTTGGAAACAATCGCATCAAATTCAATAACTATGTAGGTGTAATTCAAGTAGATAATATAACTATTGAGATTTTGCCTAAAGCCGATAACTTAGATTCAAATCAATCATCAAAAGACAAGTGGCACAATGCTTTAATAGACATGCTTCATGAGTGTAAACTTATAAAGCTCAACTCAATTACTAATGCCAATTTAAAATTAAAGTCTGCCACAATACTTGATTTATTTTTTGATTTATTTCTAACAGAAACAGAATTAATTTATAAACAGGGATTAAGAAAACAATATAGAAAAGTTGAAGAAAACATTCATTCATTAAAAGGAAAAATTCTTTTTACAAATCATATAAAGAAAAATGCTTTTCATAAAGAGAGATTTTATGTATCTCATGAACTATTTGATCCAAATAATAAACTAAATCAAATACTATTTAAGGCAATTGTAATTTTAAAAGATATATCAAGCAATCTCAACTTCACAACCAGAATTAATCACCTGCTATTAAATTTCGAAAACATTTCAGAGAAAAGTATAACAAGCGCCTGGTTTGATAATATTAAATTTGATAGAAACACAGAAAGGTATAGACAAGCTATAAATTTAGCCAAACTAATCATTTTAAGATACGCACCAGATTTAAAAGGAGGAAGAGAAAATGTTTTGGCAATTATGTTTGATATGAATTTGCTTTATGAGAATTATATTTATCGAAAGTTGCAAATTTTGCAAAAAGATAATTTAATACCAGTAAATAGAATAAAAGAACAAAACAGACAACCATTTTGGGAGTCAAAAGGAATAAAGGCTGATATAGTTATAGAGGGAAATAGTAAGACTCTTGTAATTGATACTAAATGGAAGGTGCTAAACGAACTCTCACCATCAGATGTGGATTTAAAACAAATGTTTGTTTACAACCTACACTATAAATCTGAATTAAGTATCTTATTATATCCAAAAACAAATCATACAACACAAGAAAAGAAAGCTTTTCGTCATGAAAATTTTAATGGAAAATTTTGCCAGCTAGCTTTTGTGAATTTATTTGACGAAAACGAAAGGTTAGATAAAAAAGTAGGCTATACTATTTATAATGAATTAATAAAAAACAATCTCTAAACATGCAGGTACTAAAAATTGTAATTAGAAAAGAACCTTTTGATGAAATTGCTTCTGGTAAAAAGAAAATTGAATATAGAGAAGTGAAGCCGTTTTGGCAATCAAGACTATATGATGACAAAGGAAAGAAAAGGCTTTACGATAACATTGAATTTATTAATGGCTACAATATTGATGCTAAGCGAATGGTTACAAAATATGAGGGTTTTGATAAAAAGGGGGAGCTATATCATATAAAAGTTGGCAAAATAATAAAAAAGAATAAATAGAAATCGATACAATAATTAGTAAAAAGAGAAACGGTAATACTAGTAAATGTGTAGAGGAAAAAATATTTGTTCAGAGTTGGGTGCAAACCCTGAGAATTGGGACACCTTCAGTCCTTTACGTACACCAAATTGGATTGCTGAGCAATTTGAGATATTTGAATCAGCCGTTAACGATTTTTTTACAGGACAAAAAGAAGCTTGTTTACAAAAAATTAAACAAATTAAAAGTGAAGAGATTACTAATTGGTTTATTGAACATGGTCAAATGTCGGGCAGGCATAGGAAAATTATTTTAAAAAATTTAGTACCACCGAAAATTCCAAAAGAACAACGAGACACAATTCGTTCTCCAAAAAAAATTCAAGACGAAGTTTTTAAAAGAGATGGTTATCGTTGTCGATATTGCGGCAATAAAATAATTTCTCAAGCCTTCCTCAGATTATTTATAAAAAAATTGAATTCTCCAATCTTTTATCGTGGAGAAACGAATTTGACCAAACATGGCATTATACATATTTCTTGGCCTATTGCAGACCACGTTATTCCATGGAATCAAGGAGGTCTGACTGTTATTAATAATTTGGTTACAGCTTGTGCAACCTGCAATTATGGTAAAGATGGATACACATTTGAGCAATTAGGTATTCAAAATCCTTTTAATCGTCAGCCTATCGTTGATAAATGGAATGGATTAACTGACAAGTTAGCATTGTTAGAAAGCATGTAAGAAAATTACTGTGACCAAAAATGTTACTAAAATTGACACCGAAAAAT
>Ga0114972_10003592_pt1 | contig 11609 bp, 6 predicted proteins | sample M_140807_EF_Meta_FD_87354 | JGI IMG/M metagenome (GOLD analysis project Ga0114972, IMG submission 87354) | Freshwater microbial communities from Lake Montjoie, Canada to study carbon cycling - M_140807_EF_MetaG | ecosystem: Environmental > Aquatic > Freshwater > Lake | place: Lake Montjoie... | reverse complement strand
TCAAACCCGACAAAGGTACGGCCTTGTTCCAGCGCATCCCAGACCGCTTCTTGGGTAAGGTCTTCGACGAGCAGGTGAGTTCCGGCGTGTCGAAGGCTGATTTCGTAAGGATCGAGCTGCATGCTAAAAACCAGATCGCCCGGTTGTGCATCTTTAGGAATCGAGAGCAGCGGGGCGACGAGAAGACGGTTTACTTTCACGAGTGGGTCTTCATTGGGATCCTCGATCGAGACTTCGGTGTCGCTGGCGATTTTGATACGGATGCCAACATTTTGATGGGCGTCGTTTGCTGCGACGCCGGCATGAGGGAATTTTTGGCAGAGCTGGTCCCAGCGTTGTAGATAATCGTCCGGGTAGGTTTGCAGGGCCGAAAAGACTTCCTGTGGATATTTCTTGATCAGCTCCGTGGTCTTGATAATCCACAACGGGTTCTTCATCGACTCGACAAGCTTCTTTTGCTTTTTAAAGTCCGCATGGGTGTTGTATATTTCGACACCGGACAAACCGGCTATTTCCCAGTCCATCCGTTCTTCGAGATGTGATAAGAAAACATGGCCGCCGCGGTTTCGGACTAGTTGTGTGATTTCTTGAGAGTCGGCCGATTCGAAGGGGCGCAAGCTCATCGTGGGGTAGACGAGCATGCCTTTCATCTCCGCACCGGGAATGAGTAGAACGCCGTCGCGCATGCCGTTATGCCCATCGAGGAAAAAGTCTTTTTCCTTGGAGGGGTGTTCGGTGAATAGAAGAACTTCGGTTCCTGCCTTCTTTGCGGCCGTAACGATGTCATCGATCTTGCCACGGCTATCGTGTGACAGTTCGGAATGGACGTGCAGATTGGCGCGCACTTCGCGGTAGGGGCCACTCCGCGCGAGATCTTTGCGCTCTGCTGCGTATTTCTCGATCGCTTGGCGTGTCTCTGCGAGATACTTGGGCCGGATCCGATCGACGGCGTCTTGGGCTCTGGCTGCCGAACCGGCCAGCAGGCAAACCAGCGTGCAGAGCGTGGCTAGGGAGGAGGGGACGGTGTGTTGCATGGGTTCACCACAGATGGAGGGAATGGCCAAGCACCATCCGTGGCGCGGGAAACCGCGGCGAAGATAACATCGTCACGGCAACGATGACTATTTCGCAGCTATTTTAGCCCACGAATCGCGCAGGGTGACGATGCGATTGAAGACGGGTTCACCAGGTTTAGAATCTTTTTCGTCGATGCAGAAATATCCATTGCGTTCGAATTGAACGCGTGTGCCTGGTGGCAGGGTAGCGAGTGCAGGTTCGATGACCGCGGTAATGGTGGTAACGCTGTTGGGATTGATGTTGTCGAGGAATGTTTTTCCTTCGGCGGCTTCTTCGGGGGACTCCGACTGAAACAATCGGTCGTAGAGGCGTACTTCGACACAGTGTGCCGTGGAGGCGCTCACCCAGTGGATGGTTCCTTTGACTTTGCGTTCGCTCGCGGCACCGCTACCGCTGCGGGTCTCTGGATCGTAGGAGCATTTGAGTTCGACGACTTTGCCCGACGTATCTTTGATGACTTCGTCGCACTTGATGATGTATGCGTAGCGGAGTCGGACTTCGCCGCCTGGTTTGAGTCGGAAGAACTTCGATGGTGGGCTTTCCATAAAATCCTCCCGTTCGATGTACAAGGTGCGAGAGAACGGCAGGGACCGAGTGCCTGCGTTCGGATCTTCGGGATTGTTGACCGCTTCGAGTTCCTCGGTTTGCCCGTCCGGATAATTCGTGAGGGTGACTTTGATCGGATCGAGGATCGCCATGTAGCGGTTAGCGATCTTGTTCAAGTGATCGCGCACTGCGTTTTCTAGGACCAGGACATCGATGGTGCCATTAAAGCGAGCGACGCCGATGGTTTCGCAGAAGTTGCGGAGACTCTCTGGTGTGTAGCCTCGACGACGCAGGCCGCTGATCGTTGGCATGCGGGGGTCATCCCAACCGGCAACGTGTCCTTCGGTGACCAGTTGCAGCAGCTTGCGTTTGCTCATAACCGTATACGAGAGATTGAGTCGAGCGAACTCGATTTGACGCGGGTGGAAGATACGGAGCGTTTTGCAGAACCAATCGTAAAGCGGGCGATGGTTCTCGAATTCGAGCGTGCAAATCGAGTGCGTGATGCCTTCGATGGAGTCCGATTGGCCGTGGGCCCAATCGTACATCGGGTAGATGCACCAATTGTCACCCGTCCGATGGTGATGCGAGAACATGATGCGATATAGGACAGGATCGCGCAGGTTGAAATTGGGAGCTGCCATATCGATCTTGGCTCGGAGGGTCCGAGTCCCTTCCGGGAACTCACCTCGTTTCATGCGTTCAAACAGGTCGAGGTTTTCCTCGGCGGAGCGGTCTCGGAAGGGGCTGTTGCGCCCGGGCTCGGTGAGCGTACCGCGGTACTCACGCATTTGCTCAGCGTTCAAGTCGCAAACGTAGGCGTGGCCTTCGCGGACCAATTGGACGGCCCAGTCGTACAACTGTTGGAAGTAATCGGAGGCGTAGAACAAACCATCCCAGTGGAAACCCAGCCACTTGACGTCGGTCATGATCGAGTCGACGTATTCCTGGCTTTCTTTGCTCGGGTTGGTGTCGTCAAACCGAAGGTTGCATTTTCCACCGTACCGCTGCGCAAGTCCAAAGTTCAGGCAGATACTTTTCGCATGCCCGATATGCAGGTAGCCGTTCGGTTCTGGCGGAAAACGCGTTTGGATCGAGCGTCCCTGCAAGGAGGCTTTGCTGGCGAAATCTCGCTCGACTTCGACTTCGATAAAGTTCTTATGGTCGGATTCGTTTGGGGTTTCCGCTGGTTGATTCACGTTGTTGAAAACTCTCTCTTAGGTTTGCATGGCCGGTAGCAGGCATTGCACAAGCCCCCTCATTATGCAGTTTCTCTGAAAAAATACAGCAGCAGAATGCCTCTGGGGTTTTATCGCGAGGGAGTTACACTGGATGTCCTATGAGTGAAATCGATCCCCAGAATGAAAATGTGACGAAACCCACCCCAGACTTGCGCGGTTCTCGGAAATCCGAGGATCTGGAGCGGTTTACGGGAAGCGAATCGGAATTGATTGCGGCCCTTCGGCAAGTCTCCCGCGACATCGCGTTGGAGGGGGTGCCCGAGGAGGCGTGGCCGCAACTCGCTAAATACTGTTTGCTGGTCTGGGAATGGAATGAAAAGCTCAACTTGACCCGGCACACGACTCCCGAACTTTTCGTCAAGCGGGATCTTTTGGACAGTGTTTCTTTAGCGGCATTGCTCCGGCCCGAGGAAGAAGTTCTCGACGTTGGAACCGGGGGAGGAGTGCCAGGAATTTTGGTGGCGATCCTCCGCCCTGACATCCAAGTCACCTTGTGCGATAGCGTGGCGAAGAAAGCAAAAGTCGCCCAAGAAATTGTCGATCGACTTGGCTTGGAGATACCGGTCTACCCGCTCAGCTTGGTCAAGGTGCTCGATGAGTTCCGTTATGACACCGTCTTTGCACGGGGTGTTGGGCCGCTGGAGCGATTGTGCACATGGTTGCGGAACGAGTGGCACAAGATCGGACGATTGCTCGCGATCAAGGGCCCGCGTTGGGTCGAAGAGCGAGGCGAAGCGAGGCATCGTGGGTTGCTCAAAGGTGTCGATTTACGGAGGTTGGTTTCTTACAACATGCCCGATACCGATTCGGAGAGCGTCATCCTGCAACTGTCGCGGCAGATGGGTGCCAAAGAAGTAGACGAATCGTAGCGATTGGCGGTCGTTTCGCTGTACCGCGAACATGAAGCGAGAACGGGTAGATAGCCGCTGGGGTTCTGTAGCGACGCCGGGATTTCGGAAGGCTTGCCCCTGGAATTTTGACCGAAGGATTGGTCGAATCGCCGTCGCGGTATGCTAAACTTAGTAGACCCCAAAGCACTGGGGTGCTCCGCGGTTGTGACGATGGAACCGCGGAACCCTACCTCAGCGCGGCCACGCGTACCCATCAGCGTCGCTACCTTAACTCGTGTTTTCTTCCTTCGTTGGTATCCCTCCTTGGAATCGTGCGAACATGGTTCGGCTGGCTCGTTCGAAATCGACGAATTGTTTGCCGTTGGGTTTTGTGCCGCCCCATCGCTGGCCTCAGCATGCTTGTATCGATTTTCTCCGCTGCTTTATCGCGTACTTTATCGCCTGCTTTATCTCGGTTGTTTTTATCGTCAGTGCGCTAGGCTCGATTGCGATTGCGTACCAAGAGACAGATGCAACGGAGCAGGTGGAGTTTTTTGAAAAGCGCGTGCGTCCGATTTTGGTGGAGCGGTGCTACGAGTGCCATGGGGCGAACGAAGCGAGCGGAGGTTTGCGATTGGACCATCGCGACGGGTTGCTCCTGGGTGGTGATAGTGGCGCGGCCTTGGTACCGAAAAACCCCGATGCGAGTTTGATTGTTCGTGCGGTCAAATACCACGATGCTGATTTGCAGATGCCGCCGACAGGTGCTATTCCCACAGCTGAGGTTGCTGTTCTCGAGGAGTGGATACGTTCTGGGGCCGTGGATCCGAGGGAAAGCATTCCTGAGTTGGACAACAACAAACCGACCGGGATGAGCATTGCGGATGGGAAGGAGTTCTGGTCGATGCGACCACTCGCCGATCCCGCGATTCCTAAAGTGCAGAATGCGGACTGGGTACAAACGCCGATCGATGCATTTGTTTTGGAGCGACTGGAACAATTGGGCATTGCCCCAGCACCGCGAGCATCGCGCAGGGATTTGCTCCGCCGAATGACGTTGGATTTGATCGGAGTGCCTCCAACGCTGGAGGAGCTTCAAGCGTTGGAAGTGGACGTTTCCGAAGGTGCGATCGAACGATGTGTCGATCGGCTATTGAGTTCGCCGCAGTACGGAGTCCGGTTCGGCCGGCACTGGCTCGATGTGGCTCGTTATGCCGATTCCAATGGTCTCGATGAAAACATCGCCTACGGCAATGCTTGGCGGTATCGCGACTACGTTATCGACTCGTTCAATGCAGACAAGCCATTCGATCGATTCATCGAGGAGCAGATCGCAGGAGATTTGCTCCCCGATTCCAATCGCGAGACCGTGACCGGGACTGGTTTTCTGGTGCTCGGAGCCAAAGTCCTCGCGGAGCCGGACCGGGACAAGCTGGTGATGGACACGATCGACGAGCAGCTCGATGCGATCGGAAAGTGTTTCATGGGGATGACACTCGGTTGCGTTCGCTGCCACGATCACAAGTTCGATCCGATCAAGCATCGCGATTATTACGCGCTGGCTGCAATCTTTAAGGGAACAAAAACGTTCGGTGATTCCAATTTTGGAGCGATCAAGCATTGGAATGAGGTTTCCTATGCTTCGGCGGAGGAAAAAGCATCGCTGAATGCGGTGAATGCAAGGATTGCTGAAAAGCAGGGCGCGTTCAACAATGCGAAAAGTGGAGCAATGCAGAAGCTGCGAGAGCGCGTTCGTTCGCAAGCTGCATTGTATTTAGCGACCGCGTCAAAGCTCGACTCTTCAGCAACGCTGAACGAATGGGCGGAGGCGGGTTCGATGCATGGACTGCATCCACGCGTCTTGGCCCATTGCCGAAAGCATTTGGAGTTCCACACCGACGACCCATTGTTCGAGGCGTGGCGCGACATGGCATCGCGAGGAGAGGTTGATGCAATTCATTGCCATTACCAATCGCTATTTGATGCGGCACAAAAAGCATGGGACGAAGCCAAGAACGCAGATCCGAAGGTCACGGCGCTTGCGGATCCCATGCAGGAGCGAGCGCGGGCTGCCCTCGGTGATGTCGGCGGCTTCTTGGCGATTCCTGCAAAGATGGAGCATGCACTCGATGAGGAAACCGTCGAGAGCCTCCATGCGTTAGCGACCGAGGCGAGGCTGATCGAGAGTTCGGCTCCCGACGAAACCGCGGTGATGGGAGTTTCCGATCGCGGTGTGATCGAAGGGATTCCAATCCACATTCGAGGAAGCCACCGAAACCTTGGGGATGTTGTGCGAAGGGATTTTCCGGAAGTCATGCGCACGTACGGCGAGCACCACGTCTTCAATCGGCGCAGCAGTGGCCGTTTGGAAATGGCGCGATGGCTATCGAGCCCAAATCATCCATTGACTGCCCGCGTGATCGTCAATCGAGTATGGCGTTGGCACTTTGGAAGAGGATTGGTCCCATCCACCGAAAACTTTGGCAGGCTCGGCGATCGTCCATCGCATCCTGAGCTCCTTGATTTTTTGGCCCGTTGGTTCATCGAGTCGGGATGGTCGATCAAAGAACTGAATCGATTGATCATGAGTTCGAGTGTGTATCAAATGGCCAGTCAGCATGAGTCCACCGAGCAAGCGGTGGCGATCGATCCGGAGAACCAATCGCTATGGCGATTCCGTACTCAGCGATTGTCCGCTGAGCAAATCCGAGACTCGATCCTTTTCGTTGCGGGCAATCTCGATTTGAGGTTGGGCGGAAAATCGGTACCTCTTCGGAATCGCCAGTTTGTTTTCGACCATACCTCCATCGACCATACGCGTTACGACAGCGTGCGAAGGAGCGTGTATTTGCCCATCATTCGAAATCATCTCTTTTCGCATCTAGAGCAATTCGATTTCCCGGACCCTACCATGCCGGGTGGGGATCGGCAATCGACCACGGTGGCGCCACAAGCACTTCTGCTCATGAACTCCGAATGGGTTATCGACGCTTCGGAGAATCTTGCTCGAGCGTGTCTGGATTCAGCGACTACATCCGAGGCGCGATTGCAGTGGGTGTACCACCGAGTTCTCGGCCGGGACGCAACCGATTCGGAGCGGAACAAGTCCCTTGCCTTTGTCGAGTCCCTCATCGCGTCCGGTGATGCATCGCCGGACAGCCTGGTTTCAACGCCAAACGACCAATTGCCAACGGCTGGATCGCTAGCAGTGGATTCTCTCGAGCGGCAAGCGTGGGGGCTATTGGCGCAGAACTTATTAATCTGCAATGAGTTTTTCTTTGCAAGGTAAACCGAAGGGGCATCCAATTCATGAACGACTTATGGAATAGCCAAGAGATCGCAATGGAGCTAGCCTCCCGACGGAGGATGCTCAAGTCGACCGCGCTCGGGTTTGGCTATTTAGCGTTTCAGTCGTTGCTGAGTTCCTGGGCCATGGGTGGCGAATCCCCAGTTCGGACCAATCCGCTAGCTCCTAAAGCGACACATTTTTTGCCTCGTGCCAAGCGTATTGTTTTCATGTTTATGAAGGGTGGTCCTTCCCATGTCGATACGTTTGATCCGAAACCACTGTTGACACGGGATGATGGCAAGCCACCTCCGTTTGAGTTGCCGCGAGTGGTATTCGCTCAGCAGGGCAACCTACTGAAATCCCCTTGGAAGTTTCATCAGCATGGGGAGTCTGGTTTGCCCGTCAGCGAATTGTTTCCCAATGTCGCGAAGCATATCGACAAGCTTTGCGTGTTGCGATCTCTGCATGGGAGCAATCCGGCACACGGTGGTGCGCTGCTCAAGATCCACACGGGGAGCGATCAGTTTGTGCGGCCTAGTCTCGGGGCGTGGGTCACGTATGGCCTAGGTACTGAGAATCAGGATCTGCCCGCATTTGTCACCATTTGTCCCACGTTGGCCCATGGTGGAGTGAACAATTGGGGGGCGGCATTCTTGCCGACCTATTGCCAAGGAACGCCGATTGGGAATGCGAGCCAACAAGTCGTCCAAGCTTCTGTCCAGCATATTGCGAATCCGAAAATTGGAAAATCGGAGCAACGCAAGCAACTCGATTTGCTCGAAGAGATGAACCAATCCTATGCGCAGGCCAATCCATTCGATGCGGCGATCGAAGGACGACTCGGCGCTTTTGAACTCGCTTATCGAATGCAGACATCGATGCCGGAGATTCAGGACCTGCGATCGGAAACGGAGGCGACGATGCGATTGTATGGAATCGATGATCCCGTCACCGAAAATTTTGGACGCGAATGTCTGATGGCGCGTCGCTTCTTGGAACGGGGCGTGCGTTTTGTCCAAGTCACCCATAGCGATAGTGAAGTGCAATGGGACCAGCATAGCGATCTGTACCACGGGCATACAAAGAATGCAGCCGAGGTGGATAAACCCATCGCAGGCTTTATAACCGACCTGGAGCAGAGAGGGTTGTTGCAGGACACCCTCGTCCTATGGGGTGGTGAATTCGGTAGGACGCCGACTTCCCAAGGCAACGGCCGTGATCACAATCCCCATGGGTTCTGCATGTGGATGGCAGGCGGAGGGGTTAAGGGTGGATATGCCTATGGTGCGACCGATGACTATGGGTACTATGCGGCAGACAACAAAATGCACATCAACGATTTGCATGCGACCATCCTGCACCTATTAGGTTTGGACCACGAGCGTCTCACGTATCGCTACGCAGGCAGAGATTTCCGGTTGACGGATGTCGCTGGTCGTGTCGCCACGGATATTTTGGCGTAGGGGACAGCAAGTCCATAAAAAAAGCCATGGTATGTCGCTCCATCGCCATACCATGGCCCAATTGTCGGTTGGCCCACTCTCTCGAGTGGGTCGACTAACCAATCCGTGCTAGAAGTAGTATCGGCAGGTCTGGAAGGTTTATGAGAGTCCGTTGTCTTTGATGTTACAGATTATCTAAGAGGCACTAGCGACTGGCCGCAGGTTGAAATCGTGAAGGATCAAGCTGCCGTTTACCTGGAGATACCCACCGGGGCATTTGCTGCCATTGGGGGAATCGATGGTGCAGCATAAATCTGGCTTGGGATAGCCAAGCGATTGGAGGGAGTGGGTCCCTGCGTTGCGTTAAACGCTGGGACTGCTGCAGGAGCAGCGGTTGGGCTGGCAGTATCGCAATTGGCAGCGGGTTTGAATAGTTTGTGGACTCCGAGTGGCTTGCAACCGGTGGAGCACGCTGCCGTCGGTTCGCTGTACAGGCTCGAAAAGGTTGCTTTTTTGGCGAGGCCTTGGTGGGTACGGTAGCGGTTGATGCGAGTTGCTGCCGTATCGCTGCTGTCGCTATTGCAAGCGCTGCCACAGTTTGCATCGCCACAAATGGTCGAAGGCGAGGAATGAAGTCCTCGCTTGGCATCGTGGCAATCGCAACCGTTCAGGTGGTGGTAAAGGTGGTTCAGACGTGCGGCCCGTTCCGCTGGGTAGCTGGACCAAAGATTGGGATGGCAGGGATCAGCATCCATCAGGAGGGCCAAGGGGGAGTGTGAGTCAGCGTTGCCTTGTGAATTCCCACATGGAATCATCTGCTGAGTCGCAAACATCGGTTGCGGTGTAAGGTTGGCCACGACGGACGACGTTTCGTCAACCTGAGCAGAAGTTGCGAGTTGGGCCGAAGCTGCCGTGGAGAGCGAAACAGACCCGGCAGCGAACAAAACAAACGCTTGCATCATGCGGCGCATAACAAATCCCTTTGAGAGTCATCCTTGATCGACAAGGCTGAGCGAGCCGAAGGCCGTCCAACCCATCATTTCCTGAAAATCGATCCAAAGTGGGGTAGGCGAGAAACCCTTTGAGCGTGACGACATATAGTCACTTTCACCGAGCGCGATCTTCTCGGCGGGTTCGCTACCACCACTTGCTTGGTCGACACTACTACTTTGCACACGAGTGGATGGCACGCAAACCAGCGGAGGGAATTTCTTAAACTGTTGGCGGGATTCAGTGCGATGGGCGACGGGAATACACGAGAAGCCGATCGCGGGGGAGTTGCTGGAACGGTTGTGTTTTACGGCTGCGCAAACAGATTCGCCCAGTTGCCTTCGAAGATTTTGACAATCGGCCGCTCGGAATCAGACTGGAAAGTTATCCTATTCGGAAAAGGTTGCCCAGCAGTTAAAATAGCACTGCTACCGCAATGGGAGACGGCGATGGCACGGGTTGCCATCCGACACGTACCTGTCGGACATGTCCCGCAGGGGAGTGGCGGGTTGGAAATCGCGTGCTAGATCCTCCCGGTATCGATCCTTCCTTTCGCCAGTGCCACCAACATCATGGAAAGAACAACTAGGGAAAACTATGTTTTTTGAGAATCGAGTCCCGAGTAGTATCGCGTCGGTTATGACGATTTTGTTCACTGGGTTCCTCAGTGGCGGTATCGTGAACGCGCAGCCATTCCCCAATCGCAAGCTAGGTCAAGAAGACAAATTTAGGCAGCTTGAGGAGATCCTTCCGACCCCGAACTCGTACCGTTCTGCTGCCGGTGAGCCTGGGCCGGATTATTGGCAACAGCGGGTCGACTACAGCATCGATGTAACATTAAACGATTCCGACCATTCGATTGCAGGTTCCGAGACGATTCGCTATCGCAATCAGTCGCCGCATGCGCTCCGGTATTTTTGGGTGCAGATCGATCCGAACTTGTTTGCTCCCGATAGCGATGCCAACCGTACGCGTGGAATGCGAAGCTCCTTCTCGAATCGCGTATCCACTGCCGAAATGGAATCGATTCAGGAACGGCGCCGGTTTGATGGGCGTTGCAACATTGAATCGGTGACCGACTCTCTCGATCGGCCGCTGAAGACCTTTGTGGTCGACACAATGATGCGGATCGATCTTGCCGAACCGCTCCTTAGCGGCGAAGAGTTTTCGCTCAAAATTCGGTGGTCTTACAAGATCAACAATGCAAGGCTCCTCAACGGAAGAACGGGTTATGAGTTTTTTGAAAAGGATGGGAACTACATTTACGAGATTGCCCAGTGGTTCCCTCGCCTAGCCGCATACACGGATGTTACCGGTTGGCAGCACAAGCAGTATTTGGGACAAGGTGAATTTACGCTCGAGTTTGGCGACTATCACGTTCGGATTACAGCTCCGGCTGACCATATCGTGGCATCGACAGGAGAATTGCAGAACCCAAACGAGGTTTTAACCGCGGAGCAGCAAGCGAGGTTGGTCACTGCCCAATCCGCCGAAAGCCCCGTTTTCATTGTGACTCCTGAGGAAGCGAAGGAGAACGAGAAGGAAGGGACAGACGCCACCAAGACGTGGATCTTCAGGGCGGAGAACGTCCGTGATTTCGCGTTCGCGTCGAGCAGGAAGTTTATTTGGGATGCTCAAGGCCACCAGGTGAACGACCATCGCGTCATGGCGATGAGTTACTATCCCAACGAGGGAGAACCCCTTTGGAGCAAGTACTCCACGCACGCGATTATCCATACCCTTAATGTTTATAGCCGCTACACATTCGATTACCCCTACCCTGTTGCTATTAGCGTGAACGGACCTGTCGGTGGTATGGAATATCCGATGATCTGCTTCAATGGACCTCGTCCCAAGGAAGATGGTACCTACTCGGCGAATACCAAGTACGCCTTGATTACTGTGGTGATTCACGAAGTGGGGCACAACTATTTTCCGATGATCGTCAACAGCGATGAGCGGCAGTGGTCCTGGATGGACGAGGGTCTCAATACCTTCCTGCAGTACTTGGCCGAGCAAGAATGGGAGGAGAACTATCCATCGCAACGCGGGGAGCCCGAACTGATCGTGCCTTACATGCAAAGTACGAATCAAGTACCGATCATGACCAATAGCGACTCCATCATTCAATTTGGGCCCAATGCCTACAGCAAACCGGCAACCGCTTTAAATGTTTTGCGGGAAACGATTCTTG
>Ga0114972_10003591_pt1 | contig 11610 bp, 7 predicted proteins | sample M_140807_EF_Meta_FD_87354 | JGI IMG/M metagenome (GOLD analysis project Ga0114972, IMG submission 87354) | Freshwater microbial communities from Lake Montjoie, Canada to study carbon cycling - M_140807_EF_MetaG | ecosystem: Environmental > Aquatic > Freshwater > Lake | place: Lake Montjoie... | reverse complement strand
TCGGCTGACCGTCCGGAAAACGTTTCGACATTCTGCAGAATGTCGAAAGGTCGTAAAAGTGCAGCCTTGGCGAGTGGTGGTGACGAGATCAGGCAAACTGCCAAAAGGGGCGAATCTTTTTCGGGATCGGCATCAAGATCGGACCTTGGTCTATTGCAAAAAAAAATGGTCCGAGGTTTTGCGGGATCTACATCAAAGGGGGGTGTATCGGTTGTTGGTCGAGGGGGGAGTAGAAACCGTAAAAAGCCTGAGACAACACAAGAAAATCCACGAATTGATTTTACATCTTTCCCCTTGGTGTGGGCGAGGAAAGGGCCCACGCTGGAGGCATGTCGGCTATGAAACCTGGGGCCGAGCCCGTTTTCGTTCCTTGGGAAAAGATGGCGAATTGCACTTTCTCCCATGAGTGGAAAGTTGGCCTGTCTGTGTGGGTTCTTGACCCTGACTGGCAAAGGAATTTAACTAAACTTTCAAATTCTGATGAATAAGGTCTCCGGCGAAGCCATCCAACCCCTGTTTTCCGAGGCCCCCATTCGGTGAGTGCCGGCTGGATTATTTTGGATCCCAACAGCGGTCTGGGGGTGCCGATTGAACGTTTCCCCTTTTTCATCGGGGGTGGAATTTCCGCCGATCTTCGGTTGATGGAGCCGGGATTGCCCGAGGTGTTGGCTGAGCTGCAACCCTCGGGAAGTCACCTCTTGATCCAGCCTCGAGGTGGTGAATTGGCGTTGGCAGACGGAACCCTGATGGCTGGGGTCATGAAACTTTCTCCTGGTTCTGAGCACGGCTTATTACTGCAAGGGCAGCCCTTGCTGGTTTTCTCCACACGGGATTCGAACCGTGCGGAAGCCTGCCGACCCATCCGGTGGACGGAGGCCAAGGAAGAGGCGGGTCCCGATTCTGGACCCGCCTATTCCACGGAGGAGCTACGCCGGGGATTCCGGCAAAATCCATCCCGCAGACCGAATTCTCTCTACCGGGTGGTCGGTTCCCGTCCGCGTTTCAACCTGGACAACTGGGCCGCATCGGAGGCCCAAGCCGCCGTCACGGCCGCGGCTGAGCCGGTGGAGTCCTTCACAGGCATCAAGGGGCGCTGCCCTCAGTGCTGGATGACCTTTCGACCCGGGGAAGTCATGGCCATATCCTGCCATGAGGATCTGCGTGGGGATCCGCTCCTTGGACCGGCGGCGATGCGGCGGTTTTTACCGAGGAACTTTGACGAGCAGGGGTTTCCCATGGATGAGATGGGGTGCGCTTGCCGCGATCTGGCTTGTCCTCATTGCCGGCACCAACTACCCCTCGATCTATTCCGCCTACCCTTTCACATAGTTTCCTTGGTCGGCATCCAGCGCTCGGGCAAATCTTACTATTTGGCGATTTTGGCCCGGATCATGTCCCAAATCATGGCTAGGGATTTTACGGTTCGATGGGAGGATCTCGACCCAACCGGAAACATTCCGCTCAATGACCTGCGAAATCGTCTTTTTGCCGCACCTGATGCGGAGGGTGCCGCATTGGAAAAAACCAGCCTTGGCGGGGTGATGTACACGGAGGTCCACCGCGCCGGAAGGGTGGTGGCCATGCCCCGGCCCTTCACTTACCGGGTGACCCAATCCGGCGGACAACAGGCTGCCTTCGTTTTTTATGATAACGCAGGAGAACATTTCATGCCGGGGATTTCCGTGGAGGAAAGTCCAGGAGCTCTGCATGTGACGGAAGCTTCCTCCATCCTTTTTCTTTTTGATCCTCTGGTGAGTACCGAGTTTCGAAAACACCTGAAACCGGGATCGGATCCCCAGTTGGAGTCGCACGACGTGCCGGACATCCAGGATATCATTCTGGACGAGATGCGTGTCCGCTTTGCCCGTGCCCGCGGTCATGCCGCCAGAGACGATTTAGGGATTCCATTCGGGGTGATTGTTGGGAAGTGCGATGCGTGGATCGAATTGGTCGGGGGACGTGAGGCTCTTCAGCCCGTAGTCCAAGGGGGGAGGCTGGATCGCGGTGCCTTGGCATATAATTCCGCTCTGACCCGTCACGTTTTGCAGGAATATTGTCCGGAGATCACCGCACGTCTGGATGCTTTGAGTTCACAAACCCTCTATTTTCCGGTCAGCTCTTTCGGTCACACCCCGCTACGAACCTCCCGGGGCGTGGCTCCCGATCCGCGGAGGTTGCAACCGTGGTTGGCCGAGGCGCCCGTTCTGTGGGTATTGGATCAACTTGCACCTGGATTAATACCGGCGAGTTGAAGCCAAGTGACGCTCGAACTCATTTACACCAGCGCTCCCCGGGGGTTGAGGGCCGGTGCTTCGGGATATTGTACCGTGGCGCAGACCCGGGGCATGCGAGAGGATCTGGTGGCGGCCCTGGAACGCAGAAGTCTCTTTACCCATGAGCCCAAAGGGGATTCCCCGATTTATTATTCGTACCGAATCTTGTCCCTTGCCGGAACCAACTGGAGAGTGTTGTCACGGGCGAAGGATGCCGGTTTGGATTTTACGGGGCGAAGGCATTACTTGGTTCATCATTTGGTGCTGGAGACTTCAGAGGAGCTAACCGGGTGGCAACCTGCTGAAATTTTACTGGGGTGGGGCGGATGGAGGGATAGATGGTCTGAGGCTCCCGTCCAGCTAGAGGGTCCTCGAATTGCGGATTACGTGGCCAACGTTGCCAGAATCGGGCTGCCGGCCCGTGAGTGGAAACGGCAAACGGGTGATGCCGGCTGGGCGGCCTCCGCAGGTCAGATGCCCTCACCGGTGGGATGGCAGTCCGCAGGGCTCTCTTCCACGGAGATGCTCCGACTTATGGGAGAAAGCACGGCGTTGATGGAAAACACACAACGGGGAGGAAGCTGGTTGACGACGATGGATGTGGGGGGGGCGGCCAATCCGGTTTCCAAGGACTGTCTTTGGAGTGGACGGACGCATTGGGCGGGGGTGGCGTCGATGTCCGGAGTTCGCTCTATCCTCCGAATCGAGGATTGTCGTGGAAAAGAACCTAAGGGACGCAAGGAAGATATTGAGATGGCCCGAAGCGGTCAGGGTCAGGCGGTCGCCCGGATTGGGACCGCCACCCCGCGAAATTTGGTTCCGGAGCCGGAAGTCCCCCTAGGGACAGGATCGGGGAAGGAGCCTAAAAACCGGTTACCCTGGAAACCATTGGCCCTGACAGGGGTGCTGTTAACAGGAGCATTAGTAGTGGGATCTCTGTTTTTGAGGCCATCGAAAATATCCACTCCACCCCAACCGGAATCTTTGCCTACAAGTGAAAAAGAGACCCCGCAGGTCGGTACCCCATCGCCCGAGGAAAGATCTCAGCGATCAGAGACAAACCCTCAACGGCCAGAAACTCCGGGGCAAGCACTGGCTCGCTTACTATGGAATGAGGCGGGTGGGGTCGAGCAAGTGGAAGTCCTGCATTTATTATATGAAACACCTTCAGTTAAGCAAATTAACGAGGAGCTGGTGCAAATGTTTGCCAATAGAGGGGGGGCAGGAGTAGTGCGCCTTTTGGATGGCTGGGCAGAACCCGTTTCACCTCAGTCAGATCTTTACGAATTCTCCAGGAAAGCCTCTAGGCAGAGGACAGCTTGGAGTCTTTTCGTTCCCGGTTCCCCTTTCGGGTTGGTTTTTCTGCCTGATCTTTCTGCATCTCATGGGAAAAGACAGATTCCATCTGGGGACATGTTGCCGCATGAAGTCCTTCGAGATTTCGAAAAGCATGTGCCTCAGAATCCTCTTCGCTGGTCCATTAAAATAAAGTTTCCAGCCCTTGGGGATAAGCATTTTCCCGAGGTGCTGATTGATTCAGGGGGGGATGAAAAGGAGTGGTTGCGTCTTTGGAGTCAGCATCGGGATGAGATCCTGGCAGATCGCATGAGGGCATTATGCAGGGCTTTGCCGGTCACGATTCAAAATCCGCAGAAATGGAGTGAGAGGAAGATCCGAGAGGCCGCGGCGGAGATGGAAGCAAGTCCGTCGCCAGAGGTCTACGATGAATTCCTGAGGTTGCACAAAAGCTTCCTTCAATCGTGGGATCCGCCCCACTCCGATCAGGAAGCTCATCCGCTCTTTCAAAGCCTTCTCAAAAACCGTGAAGCAAGCATGGAAGTGTGGTTAAATGGAATTCCGAAGCTGGAAGTTGGCCGGCTAATTCCATAGAATCCCCTATGACGATCATCCGAATCGAAAGACTGATTCGTCGCGTTAGGGGGGTCCTGCAAGGTAGTGAGCCGGGGGGGGCGCAGATTGCCGGTGATTTGGCCGAGGTTTGCCGTGAGGCCAATCGCCGTATCGAAGAGTGTCAGGTTAGTCTGCGCCGTGGAGATTTGGCCGGGGCCTTAGATTTAAGCGAGGCGGAACCTGCCTTGGCGGAACAAATCCGGGCTCTGCATTTCAGCGAGTTTGAGACCTGGAACAAGCGTTGTCAGGAACAAGGTTGGCCGATTTCTGAGTCTCCTGATGTTCGTGGACATCAGACACTGCAAAAAGCTTTTCAGGAGGCGAAGGGCAAAGAGGCCGACCCAGCGCTGGTTCAGTCCTTTCGGGCCGCCATGGTGGCCGGGAATCGTCCGGCGGCCCTGCAGGTGTTAGCCACCATCCTGAGGCGTCGCCCGGGGGATGCCTGGGCGATGGGCGAGCGGGGCAAACTTTTGGGTAAAGAGAGCGAACTGAGTTTGAGAAGACTGGAAGCGATGTTGGCGGGGAGCGACGAGGCGGCCTTGGCGGCGGAGGTTGAGAAATTCGAACAGTTGGGGCTCGATCCCAAGTATCGTCCCGAGGTCTACGAAGCAGCGAAGTTACGGCGACTCGAGATGAGACGGGCGGAGGCTGAGGAGCGGGTGCGACATCAGTTAAAACAGATGGAGAAAGTGCGCAGCGGAGGGGATTGGCGGGAAGTCGAACGTCTGCTGGAGGTGGCTTCGGCTGAATTGGAGCAAGCCGGTGCGCGCCCACCTAGTGGCCATTTGTGGGCTGATCTACATCAGTGGGTCCGAAAAAACCGGATGGAAGACGAGCAGAGAGAAGAACTAAGGAGGCAGGAGGAGAAGGTGAATCGGGAGTTGGATGCTTTGGAAGGCCTGCGTCGGGAAGGAGCCCCGCGACCGGCGGCACGCCTCCGGGATTCCCTGGATCTTCTGCAAGAGTTCTTGGCTATGCCCGGGCCGGGTGGGGCCGTCTGGCCGGAGTCCATTTACCGAAGACTGAGAGGAGAGGTGGAGCTATTGGAAGTGGATTTGCGCAAGGCCCAAAGAAGAAAATGGATCATGGCAGGGACGGTGTTGCTTGTCACAGCATTGGCGGCCATCGGGGTGATCCAATGGAAACAGGAGGAGATCCGTCAGGAAATATTTCTACGGGAGATCGACCGGATGATTACCGGGCGGCAGGTGGATGCCGCTGAGGCTTGGCTCTCGAGCGGGGAGGCCGTTCGTGCCAGCGGCAAGGCGCGGGGAGCTGCCGAGTTGGCTAAGTTAAAGTCCTTTTTGGAGCGTGAAAAAGAGCTTCGCAAGGCGGCCGAGGATGAGTTGGTCCGTTTGGAAAAAAACTTAACCGACCGAACCCGGGATCTTTCCGTGCGCTGGAAGGATTGGGCGGATTCTGAAAAAAAAACCGAATCGGTTCATTCGCAATGGAGGGCCCCTTTGGAGGAAAGAAGGGCCCGGGTGCTGGCCAGCTTGCGTGCGGAAAGTCGGGAGAGTCGGGAGACTCGGGCCCGAGGTTTGCGGGAAGAGATGAAACGGATCGTGGCTGAGTTTGCCAGCTGGGAACGTGCCAACCAAAATCGCAAAGAAGATGCGGACAAGCTACAATTGATGATGGATAGGTTGGCGGCGGGAATCACCTGGAGGCAGGAAGCGGAACCGGAACTGGCCATGCCGGAGGATTTGGAAAAAGAGTTCACCGCCCTGCTGGCACGAATCATGGAGACCCGCACCCGGATTGAAGATTTTCTTCTGGCCCGGGCGGCGCTCCCCACGGCCACCACGGTCGCTGATTACCGGCAGGCACTTGAAAGATTGGCGGGAAATCCATGCACCCCTCCGGGGGAAAAAGAAAAAATCAGCCAGACCCTGAAAGATTGGGTGGGGGAAAACGACGTGCTTGGCTCTCTTTGGTTGCCTTGGGAGGCCCCCGTTCCGGCTGGTTTGGCCGGGGGTGCGGCCCGGCTTTTCCCTTCCCGGTTGGAGGCCGCCGAGGAATCGATATTACGTGAAATTGCAGAAGATGACTTTCTGCATGACATCTGGACCTATGAAGTCCCCTTGGCCACCAATTCCAATCAGCGGTATCGGCTGTATGCCCGTGGAAAATTAAAACTTATTCCCGGTATCGGCACGGAGAGTCCTTACACGTATGGGCAGGGGGAGGTCTTTATCCCCAAAGATTGTGCGAGGGACGAATCGGTAAAATTCGATAAACGGCCGCGCAGTCAGGCTTTTATGGGGATTCGCCAGGATATGGAAAAGCTGCTGGTCGGGTTCGGAGGCCAAGTCCAAGTCAGGCCTGAGGTGAATTCGGAACAGATGCACGCCGTCCGAGACAATCTAGAGAGGGCGCTCTCAGGCGATTCGTCCTCCCCCTTGGGGCGGGCACCGATTCATGAGGCTCTGGAGAAACTCCTGGGGGATCAGTCGGGAACTACGCCTTTGGCCCGGGCCTATCTGGGAGGAAAAGTCTGGAAACTTGCCACGGTTTCGCGTGATCCCCTCCGTTTTGGTCTTGTGTTTTCACCGACCCTGCGGTCTTTGACTTCCGCGTGGTCTGGTTGGGGGGCGGTGGAGCCGGGAGTCTGGCTTAAGCAGGATTTTGCGGGGCTGGATTCGGATTGGGAGAAGGCGTTTTCATTGGGGAATTCCCCACGTTTGGCGGACGAGGCGAAACTTTTCTCCCAGCTATGGAGTCGGGCGGGGCGGGAAGGGCTGTCCTTTGGGGGGTGGACCAATGAAAAGGGTGAAGCGCAAAGTCTCGACAGGCTGGCCAATCTTGAAGCCGGACAAAGGCTTGTCGGGCAAGGCCGAAAAGGCGGAGTGGCCATCGGTTGGCGATATGATGGTGCCAAGTGGCAGATGGTGAATGAAGTGCGTCCTTTCAGTCCGCTTTTTCTCATGCCGCGAAGCCCCGAAAAATTATTGGAAGAAGCCATCCGGAGCGGGCGGGTCCCGGAAGATTGGGGTAAGGCATGGACTCTAAAGTACCTGCCGATGTTATTTGGGGAAAATCCCGAGCGCGGAAGCCGGCATTGACGTGGGGGGTGATTGCTTTCCAAAGTAGACCTGTATGTCCACCGGGGCCACTTATCGCTGGAGCCAAATGGGCTGGGAGCAAAAGCTTGGGTTTAAGGCCGGCCGATTCACTGCCGTCAATCTGGTTCTGACCTCGATTCTAGGGGGTATCTTTGCCCTCCTCTTTTATGCCGGCGTGGGGGTGGTTCATCGCACGTTCCCCATGCTGAACCCCTTGAGCGAAGCTTTTCTCCGTTCGCAGAACCTTTGGACGGTGATTCCAATGGTGGGCCTCTTTTTTTGGAGCGTGGCTTTTCTTTCCCTCAAGACGATGAAATTACGGCTGCAGAAAAAAGCGATGGCATGGGCAGTGGTGCCCGCCCATCCCGAGTTTGTTTTGACCGAGGAGACGGCCAGGGCCGTACTGGAGCGTATTCAGGGTCTGGTTGATTTTCCAGGACAGTTCTTGCTGCTGAACCGGATCGAGAGGGGATTGTCCAATCTGCATCATTTGGGACAAGTCAGTGAAGTTTCGTCGGTCTTGCGGGGGCAGGCGGAGGATGATGAAAATGCGATGATCAACAGCTACACCCTCATTCAGGGTTTTGTTTGGGCCATGCCCGTTCTGGGGTTTATCGGGACGGCCCAAGGTTTGGCGTTTGCGATCGGTGGATTTTCGGGGGTTCTCCAGGGCCAAGATGCCTCTTTGGATACCATCAAGCAGAGCCTGCTTCAGGTCACGGGTGGTTTGGCGACCGCCTTTGGGACGACGTTGGTAGCTTTGGTCTTTGCCCTCATCATTCAGATCTGGGTGGCTTTTCGGCAAAAATCCGAGTTGCAGTTTCTTGATGAGTGCAACGACTATTGCCAAAGCCACGTTATTTCCAAGCTGCGGTTGCTTTCGGGCGGTCGGAGCGTCTCCTAAGACGGAGGACGGACCGGAATGTCGGTTCGTTCCCGAGCGTCCCTGGTTCCTCCGCTGAGTCTTTATCTTTTTTTAGATCTCATTACGGCTCTGAGCGGGGTGCTGGTTCTGATCACCATGTTTCTCACCACCTATCTGGATGAGGGGTCCCCGCTTTTCCCGGGGTCCGCCACCCGGTCTGAGCCCACTTTGGAAACGGAGTTGCGCGGACGCTTGCTCGAGCGTGAGAAAGAGCTGCGAAAAGCCGAAGAGTTGGCTGAAAAGGAGAAGTGGGCGACTCTTTCTCCCCGGGAAATCCGGCGCTTGTTACGTCGCCTTCAAGGATTGTCCTCGGTCGATGGTTCCGACGCTGGCGGTGAGAAGACGATGGAGCAGTGTCTGGCGGAGAGGGGTTTGCAGGACCTGGGGGAGCAGGTCAAGTCTGCTGAAAAAAATCTACAGAAACGCGAGTTGGAGATTCATGGAGCCCGGGAAAAGCACGAAGCGTTGGATCGTCAGGTTCGCGACGCTCAGGCAGCCCAAGTGGGGGCCTTGGGCGCTGATCGTGGGGTACGTCTTGTCCGTGATGGGAGAGATACCACCAAACGACCGATCGTTATTGAGCTGGCTCATTCCCAGTTCAAAATCTTTCCCTTGGATCAGCCTTCGAGCATGTCGCTCTTTGAGCCGAGTGATCGAGCGGTTTCGAGGCTCCGACAAGAACTCTTTTCTTTTCCTCCGGATAGCCATTTTGTTTTTCTGTTGGTGCAGCCTTCCGGGTATGAGTGGTTTTCGGCTGTCCGCTCCGGCTTGCAATCGCTTGGCTATGAAGTTGGTTCTGACGGAATTCCGGAAGATCCCCGACTCTTTTTACCGGATATGCGCCCGACCCCTTCTCTTGGGTTTTCGCGTCCCAGTGTGCTGGGGAATCCAGAGCCCTGGCCGGTAGAGGGGAGGGAAGACCAATGAAGCGTCGAGCCGCGTCGATATCGTCCGGGGAGTCTCTGCAATTGATGGTTGATCCCATGTGCAATTTCTTTGCTGGCTTGGTTTTCCTTTCTGTCTTGGCGGCAGTTTTATCGAAAAATCAGTCTGCAAGCCCCTGGCGCGAAGGGGAGCAGGGGCGGACTTTCGCCAACGAGGAGTTGCTGGACAAGCGTCTGGCTGAGTTGCGGGAGGAGACACGCAACTTGCAGAATCAGAATCGGGCCATCCTGGAAAAAACAACAGAAACAGCTCCCCTCCCATCCTTGGATGCGGTGCAAAAGGTTTTGGCGGAGGCGGTGGGGGATGCGGAAGGTGGCGGGGGAAGATCTGCTTCGGAGGTCAATGCCAGGCTGGAGGGGGCTTTGTTGCGGGAACGGGATCGTCTGCGATCCCGTTTCGATGTTCTGGGAAATGAACTCGTTGCTTTGGGTAAAGAGTCTGTTCGACTTGAAGGACGGCTTGGTATTTTGACAAAAAAGAACTCATCCTCCGAGGCCGGTCATGAGGTCAAGGTTCGTCTACCGATATCGAAGAAAGCAAACCAAAGTCCTCTTTACATCATCGTTAGCGAGGGGCGTTGTTATCCGCTTCAACTGCCCTCAGGTCAGGAAGATGAAACTCATGTGGAAAGGGAGCGAAGCCCCGAGAGGGATCGGGTTCGTCCGCGGTCCAATCGTGGTTTGACCGCAGGGGAGATGGAAAAGTATTTTCGGCAGATCGACCGCAATCAGCAGTATCCAGTTCTCGTGGTCTATGCCGATTCCTTTGGGGCCTATCAAACGCTACGAGTGATGCTTGAAGGCCTGCAGCAGCCTTATGGTTGGGAGCCCAAGGCAGTAGGCAGTCCCGTGCTCTTGACCGCACAGGGTTTCAAACCGGAGGTCCTTTGAAGAGCACGTGGAATAGTTGGAGGGTTGGGTTGATCTTGGCGACGGGATTCATGACCCATGCGGTTGCCGCCCTGCCTCCGGATGTGCTGGCCAAAAAAGCCTGCGGGGCAACCGTGATGGTGAAGAACCTCGAAGGTCGAAAATCGCTGGGAACCGGTTTTTTTGTGTACCCGGATCTTTTGGTGACGAACAAGCATGTGGTGGAGTCTCTTGATGTGGAGATTGTTGACGAGCAGGGAAACAAGCAAATGGGCCGATGTGTGGCGGAGGCCAAGGATGATGACTTGGCCCTCGTGAGGGCGATGACCTCGTCCGGTTATCTGGCTTTACGGCCTTCGGAGCCAAGTTACGGGGAGAAAATCTTTATCATGGGGAACCCGCGTGGACTGCAGTACACGCTCTCGGACGGAATTGTTTCGCATCCGGTCAAAAAATATCCGCAAGGGGAACTATTTCAACACACGGCCCCCCAATCCCCAGGGTCCAGTGGCTCCGCCGTGCTGGATCCTGACGGGCGTGTCATTGGGGTGGTATGCTCCCAAATTACGGACAGTCAAAATCTGAACTTCGCCATTCCGGTAAGTCGCCTGAAGGATCTCATACAAAAGTGGAGACTGGGGTTAGCACGTCCCCAAAAAAGAACGCCGGTCTCTCCCACGGAATGCAAACCGGGTTCAGGTGGCGGAGGCATCGGGGCGGGAGGTGGGGGGGGGATTTTGGGACCTGGAGGGGGTGGGGGAGGAAGTGGCGGTTCTTGTCCGCCCAAGGATCCCAAAGAGGAGTTAATGGACCTCCTTGCCAAGGCCCGGGCCCTTTTCAAAAAAGGCGAGTGGGATGCTGCTGCTGAGATTTACAATGAAATTATCCAAAAATATCCAAATCGGCCGGAGGCTTTTGTCGGGCTAGGGGCGACCCTTGCCGCACAAAAGAAATATACCCAGGCCCTTGAGGCCTATCAACAGGCGGAGCAGGCGGCACCGCAAGATCCCCGGGTCAATATGGAGAGGGGGAAGTGTTACGCGCGTTCCGGTCAACTCCCGGAGGCCTTGGAGGATTATCGAAAAGCGATGTTGAAAGATCCCGGAAATCAAGACGCCTGGCAGGGGGCCACGGAAATTTTACAAAAAAGCGGGCGCCAAAATGAAGCAGCGGACTTGTGGTCGGAGGGGTTGCGAAAAAACCCGCAGTGGGAAGAGAAGAAATCAGTCAACCCTTCGCCGGCCATATAACTTCGACGCTTGGCTTGCCTTTCAGGGGCAAACAGGGGAAAGACTTTATATGTTCACAGGAATCGTCGAGGAGGCGGGGGTGGTTCAGGCGGTGACGCGCCGGGGGAAGGGGTGGAGTCTGGAGGTGGAGGGCGGGTCGATAATCGCAGGGGTCAAGGTGGGGGACAGCGTGGCGGTCAATGGATGTTGTCTGACGGTGACGGAAGTAAAGGGAAAGAGGCTGACTTTTGATCTTTTGGATGAAACCAAGGAGAAGACCAACCTACAGGCAGCTCAAATGGGGGCTCGGGTCAATTTGGAGGGCTCGCTCAAAGCGGATGGGAAGGTGGGGGGCCATTTTGTCACGGGTCATATCGACGGGGTGGCCAGAGT
>Ga0114972_10003590_pt1 | contig 11610 bp, 13 predicted proteins | sample M_140807_EF_Meta_FD_87354 | JGI IMG/M metagenome (GOLD analysis project Ga0114972, IMG submission 87354) | Freshwater microbial communities from Lake Montjoie, Canada to study carbon cycling - M_140807_EF_MetaG | ecosystem: Environmental > Aquatic > Freshwater > Lake | place: Lake Montjoie... | reverse complement strand
TGTGCTTGATGTTCAGGGATACTCCACCAGGTGGGATATTGGACCAGGTAATCCAGACGATCTTCAATCCCCCAGCGCTTGAAGGCCTTTTGAGTTTCGAGGCACCCGATGATCTTCAAATCTGAGCGGTCTTGAAGTAGCATTGGGATTCCTAGATCTTTCCCGATCAGTTCCAGAGCATCCCGCATAAAGGATGTGTAGATGGCAAAGCCAGTCTCTTCATGTTCCATTTCTCCAAACAGATTGATGAGTGTAATCGGAAGGTTTGACACTATCTTATCCGTTACAGTATTTTTGCCACGGATAGGATCGGCTGCACATAAAAACAAAAAAGGAGTACGCGTCGGGGCATCTGCCAGGGCAGTCGCCCATGAAGCGACTGCCATCATGATTCGATGTGCCACACGCTGGTCCGCATCATCCAGAATACCTTCCATCAAGAACCTATACTTGTAGGAAACTACTCTGGACTAAATCTGATCCAATGGTTTCATGCAGGCATGAAGAATACACTGACAGAGCGAACGATCGTGCCAAAGACGATATAAGGATGTTGAGGCGACGAATCATTTTTTCATGCTTATGAATAAAACCATGTCGCTGCTCTGCATCTGGCTGGCATCCCAAGAGGAGAAGAACAAGAGCACTCGCATGATCATCCAAGTCATTTTCTGGGTTTTGCTAGCGCTTGCTGTTTTCTTAGCCGTGAAAGATATGGGACTACTTTCACACACTTCAACTAAAGTTTGGGTCCTCCTCCTCGCAATCTTGTTCCCAGAACTTTACATAATACTACACGGAGTGAGTACGTCCTCGATGGGTGTGAACTTCTTCACCGGATCTCCCGTGGAATCCAAGATGGGCAGTGATTGGTTCAAGCCCAAAAGCAAATCGTGGGGCCACGGCGCTAAAGCGGCTGCCATGGACATGGATACGTCTTCAAGCCTAGGCAGCGACATGGGCATGGGCTCCGGCATGGGCTCCGGCATGGGCTCCGGCATGGGCTCCGGCATGGGCTCCGGCATGAAGTATGGAGGTAGCCCCATGCCCATGGGGCCTGATCTGGCCACCCCCACAGCCACGGACACATCGTCTTCTCTCTTCTAGGCGCGCGGCCAAGTGGGCCAGCCAACCTTCTTCCACTTAATGACAAAGACATGGGAAATGCTTTCTTGACCAGGGCGGCGGGCGTCTGCTCAGAACATCCTATTGATCGAATAAACAGACTCAAGGCGCATCACCAAAGACTGTCAGCGCAGACTGCAAAGATTCAATCTAAAATCTACGACCTGACTCAAGAAGAAACCTCCAAGGTTAGGCGATCGACTGAATCGAACGCAACTTCCGCGCTGCCTTCCTCTTAGGAGCCGAAGGAGGTGCATCTGTTGCAGGAAGGCTCTCCTGTTCAGCCGGCTCGTTCCCAGGTTCTCCCACGGACGCGGATACAACAGGAACTTCGTACCTCAAGGGCATCGGTTGCGTGAGGATCATGCGGCGACAGCAGTACCTGGTCAACCCCAGCGCATTCAGAAGATCGGCCTGGTCCTTTCCTTCGCGTGCGCCGACACAGAAAGCACCCCAGGCTTCCTGCATCGGTTTGTTGCAGGACCAACAACGGAGGGGTGGCAGACGCATGTCCATCTTTTGCACTGCTCTTAGCAAAGACAGATGTCCACTTGCGTCCCTCTCTCCAAGGGGTCGGCTCCTTTGTTGATGGAAGTGGATTGCGTGGCCACGGCCGTGCGATGGGCCCTTGCCTACCTGGGATGCACTCGAGCCATGGTGACAAAACCGGCGGTTTCTCTCGACATTGACGGCACCGTCTTGCTCAACATGTCGGATGGTCACACTAAATGCGTGCGACATTTCAAGAATCTCGTAGACGCGTGCGAGACTGCCGGAATCGCCATTTTCTATATCACTGCTCGGCCTGACACGGAGTCCAACAGAAAACACACCGAGCAACAGTTGAAAGAGTGTGGTCTCAACAAGCACACCAAAATGTTCATGATGCCAGCCAGGGCCGAGTACAGTCGGTACAAGTTCAGCAGCCGTCTCAAAGTAGCCGAGATGGGATACGCAATTCTCTTGAGCATCGGGGACCAATTCGCAGACGTGACTAGGAAAGACACCAAACTGGCAGATGACAAGTTTTACATCGGTCAAATCGGCGACAACGGAGCATTCGGCATCAAATTGCCATCGGAGTTCCTGGACAGGTGAGTGCTAAAAGATTGATATCATGTCTTGGTCTTTCGGAGGCAGTTCTGCCTTCCTCCGCGGACTTCGTTCAGCTGCCCATTTGCTCGCAACGCCAGAGCGAGTATTACTAAGCAGGCATTTCCGCGTGTCAGCAAGCAACCGGGATGTGAGATTTTGTTCCCCACGGGAAAATGGTCAATGCGGTTCTATGTTGGGACATGAGCCTTCCTGAGTTTAAGGAATGTCCATAGAATCAAAACCAACACGAGCACGGAACCAAAAGCTATACTCAAAATCTTGCCCCAATCAAGTCCAATATTGCCCGCATACATGGTTGCTAGATCGGCAGTGAACAATGCTGCAGTTTCCGAGAAACTGCATGTCGGAGTAAACTTGTGGAACCAGTCCCATGGAATGTCGGGTCGGACTGCAAGCAACGCCTTTGCATCTTTTGCATCGGAGTTTTGGCAAGCTTTCCCCATGTTTCTAAAACTCTATTTTTTTGCCCCACCCTTGCAAATTCTGTCTTCATATATTCATCTCAAAGACGACATGATCCGATTGTTTTGAATCGGCCGGCCTTTTGAAAGATCGTAAACGTCGCTTTCAGTCGAGCTGTCAAAGATTATGGGACAAGCAACCAAGCGCTGTAACATAATGTCCATGGAGCCGCAGTAGAATTCGCGCCCAACATAAATGGTTTCGCTCGGCTTCTTCAATGTGGCCGGGCAGAACGATCTTCCCTACGTGTCTTCAGATTTCAATACATCGAACGAAGTCCAAAGCAGTCTTCTCAGCTACGCAGCCTCTCTTGATCCAGGGACGGCAGGCGTTCGCGCGGCCTCCGTGTGGAATCTCAGTCTCTGCGATTCGTGCATCGCCCTCGAGGCTCACCCCTCTGCCTCCCTTTATAACCAACCAGCCTTGCAGATGGAAAGTCGAAGGTTGTCCGATAGCGTGGCAACGGGCCTCAGCACCGCCTCCCTGCTACAAGGATGGCTGGCGAGCCCTCAAGCAGCGGCTCACGGCACGAGCTGTTGGAATGCCTGCGCACCGTTGCCGCAAACTGCCAATTTTTATGCAGGCGGGTTCGAGCGTCCTTATGCCCCACATGAAATGGGCTGACGCTTGAAAAGACACGTTGACATCGCATCCACACCGCAGACCCATTGCCGGAAAGCTGCGAAGAATGAATGCATGCGCTCTACTTACCAATATCTTTCTACTAGAGTACAAACATGGGAGACGGACGGATCGTGTATTTGACAGCCTCCGAATACGCAATTCTTAAAAAGGCATTTCCCGACGAATTGATATGGCTCACATCTCAGACGCGGCCTTCCCCTAAATTCCCGCACCCTGGTTTGCAAAATTGTGGTGTACGGTGCTACATGAATTCGATCCTGCAAATGCTTTACTCTAATCCCTACATTCGACGACAAATTATAAATTTTAAGGCCGGCCCTCTCATAGATAACAAAAACAGTCCTGATGTCCTGCATATTGCCAAAGAGTGCATGCAGGCTCTTCAAGCGCTCTTTGTCTCTATGTCATATGGACAACTTGAAGTATATGATGCGAATAGTGTCTTTGCCGTCATAAATCCTGTTTTGATGGCACGAAATAAGAGCAATATCAATGCCACTAAGGTCAATCGCATCAAAGATGCATTGAAAAATGAAAGTAACACTGAGAAATTTCAAACGATCTTACAAGATGAAAAAATACAAAACCCGACAGATAAACTTAGCGCAATAAAAGAGCTCCTGAAACAAGAAACAGTCAACGTTTGGGTCGGAATTCGGGACATCGTACGTGAAGGACCAGAGGCGCAGCAAGATGCCACTGAGTTTTTCGTGGTCATTACGGAATGCATGTCCTGTTATGGATTGACTGCGGGCCTCGAAGTGCTTCCCATACAAAAGAGGGCATGTGTAAGTACAAATGAAAATAGCATACTCAAACAATTGAAAGACCGAGAAGAAGGTCGTCAAATATGGCTAACCTTGCAAGGAACACGTTCAAAAACGGACATATCAAAGTTGATAGACATGAAGCAAGAACCCGAAATATTCGACAATTGGAATGATGAGGACAGAGAGTGCGTAGAAATACTGAAACCTTACTCCTTGCAAAGAACTCTAAGATACACAACAACCAACAAGTTCAATACTCTTTTCTTGTATAATTTCCAGTTGGAGCTTGATGTCCCATACAAGCTTGAGTTTACCGGAAAGCATCTCCTTTTAAAAGGAGCATGTCTCTACAAAGGAACGCAAGATGGTGGCCACTATATCTATGTAGAGATCCTTTCAAGGACTCAATGCGTGGTATACAACGATGCCACCTCAACATTAGAACCCATCAAAATCAACAAAAATTACGTGACACTGAAGTATAAAAAGAAATATACAATTTCGAAGGATGCATACTGTTTCATGTATGTGAAGATAGATTCCGATTCTGATTAAAGCTTTTGTGGCCATACACATATAATGACATCAAGCTACGTTCCAAAGCTTTGAAAATTCTCAAATTTGCATCGTTGCGCCACTAATCGGCCCTTGTGCACGCTCAAGAGTTGACCTCACACTCCTGCACGAATTACAAATCGCCATGTCCGCTGCATCCCACTGCGTGGCCGATCGTTTTCGCGAGATGACATCTCTCTGGCATCTCTGGAGAGCCTCTGTTCTGGAGGACATGGGTGAAGTTCCCGCCGGGCTCGAAGAAGCTGTCGAGGCCACTCTGAAAGAGTGTCTCCTGGAAGCCAAGCAACGTCTTCAAGACGCCATGAAATCATGCGACTCGTCACTCTCATCTCTGTCGTCCAAGGAAAGCCATTAGACTGCTCTCACGCAAAGTTCCTGCTGCCAAGGGCGCAGCAACTCATGCTGACCGGAGTTACGTTTCAAGAAATTGTCGACGAGCCAGAACTGCAAGGCATTCATGAAAAACGGCGTGATCACCATGACCATCAGGAGCTTGCTCTTCTCGTCCTGGAAAAGGTCTAGCGCGGACTCTGCGACCTTGAGCAGGGTCGCATGAAACATCAACATCAATACCACGACGCAGCTCTTCATCTGTGACACGACCAAGATCCACAATCCCAGCTGTTTGAAATACCTCCTCCAATGGAAGACCAGATTTCCGGAAACGTCGCGCTCGTAGTAATGCCCCCCTTGAAACTCTTCCACCGCATCTTCCTTCAGGGCCACAGAGAGGACGCTCAGGTATGCCTCCAACGACACATACTCCACGACGACACCCACTGTACAGTCCACCACGATGTTGATCCAGTACCACGCACACTCGTCGCCGACCTCCAGGTGCCTTTGCAGCTTCATCGCAGACAAGATGTTCAATATGTGAATCCATCCTGCCCCGACGATCTGCTTGGAGCTGTCTGCCAGGAAGCAGGGCCATGATCTGGGAGGTTTATCGAAGTGCTTCTTCCACAGAAGCGTGCCGCAGACCCCTAAGAAAAGCGCACCTTGCAGAAGGGCACCGAAGAATCCGGGGAGCAGCGTGCATGCCATGGCTGGGTCGGGGACTGAGACAACAGAGATACCCACCGGCTATGTCGAAGGCGGTGCGGTCCCTCTTTTACCCAATCACCTGAGACTGAAAACCCAATGCAACGTGTATCAAGAAACGCATCACTTATGGCTTCATACGCATCCACCGCACTAGAAATGAAACTTCTTGCTAACGCCGCGCCTACTGCTCAGGTTAAAGATTTATGTGCTGACCACGTGCAGCAGCGGCTCCAGACGAATCGAGCGATTCGACGTTCGCGGGCTATGTGGCCTTCGGGCGGAGGCGGGGGATGCTGGACCTGGGATCTCTGCAAATCCAACGGACCTCTTGGAGTTGTCGGATTTGGAATGCATGGCAGCATCGTGAAGCAGCAAAGGCGGTGTTTTGCAGGGGCAGCTGCTCGGTAGGACGCCGTGCTTGCAGGGTCCAGGTGACGGGTGGATGGAAGGGCGCAAACTTCGGCATAAGGGCTCATGTTGGTGTGTGAGGGCGGTCTTCGTCTGACAGACGCTCTTGTCGCAATGGCTATTTCAATCGCCCATATGTCAACCAAGGAGTCGTTGCATTAAGAAAAAAGAGATGCAGGCTCTGCAGAACGTGGAGAACGCGGCTCTCATAATGCCTCAAATGCCGAATCGCAGCGGGCCATTCAGCATAAACCCCCCTCCTCAGCCGACGTGCAGCTCCGCCCTCGTTCACCCTTGGCAGCTCGGGACCTGGACGGACACCGCCATGAATCCTTTCGATGATGTCAACCTTTTGGGCAGAGAAATTTCCGACCTGCGTTGGTGTGGCATTAAAGGAGAGGATCCTCAAGGAAATCCCTCTCTGGGCATCGTAGAGTGTTCCTCTTGCCCCATAGGCTACAAGGTCGCTCTGAACGACAAAGGTCCTCTGATGTGCAGAGACGAACCGGTGCCTGACCAGAAAGGAAACTGCACGGAATGCAGACAGTCGGTGCTCCAGCCGTGGGTTGTCGGCACGTGCGACGCTTGCATCTCCTATGGCACCAATCCGGAAAACGGAACCTGCGTCTGCAACGCCTTCTGATCATCATCCCTGCAGTACAACAGAATTACAAAATGACCTCCATGTCTTCTTTGACTTTTTCGCATAAGTCGGTCATGGCACTATCAGTTGCTTCGCAAGTTTCCGAATCTCTGTTTGCCTTGTAGCTTTCCACGAGAATCTTCCACAGCCGCAGGAGCTCCCGTGCATGACAAGATCGAGGCGGAGAGGCTGTGCTGTGGAGTTGGGATTCCATGGGAGAAGGGTCTGGCAATTCTTGGGGTGGAGGAGGAATCCCTTCAAAACGGTGCCCAGGGACGGGGTGAAACACTTCGGTCGACGATGCATGGGTCCCCGTTAGATGAGGCGTCGCCGTGGCCAGACGACTAGGTCCGTCGGGTGAGCCGGCATGGGCTGACTCATTCTGCAAGCGATCTTTGCACGCCCCAAGTTTTGCAAAACTGGCCGCCGCCATTGCGCTGCTGTGGTTCTTATCAGGGTGAAGGATCATAGCCCATTTTCGATAGTTTGACGTGAGCTTCTTGCAGTCTCCGCTCGGACAGAGATTTTTATGACAGTCCGCATCCACCCAGACTGGCTTTGTCGAGTTGGGAGGGTGCACAGCCGATGCGATGAGATGAAGAGCATGCGCCACTGGCCGTGGTTGTCGAGTGGCTGGCACTTCTCTGCTGGAGACTGCCAAGGCTAGAATCGGGTGGCTGGGATGCACAGTCGCATGCTGCATAGGAGAAGAGACGGAGATGCGTGCATCCCTTTTTACACCGTCTGGCGCGCCCGGGCTCTCGCTGGGCGCGTGAGAAGTTTGAACATGATCTTCAACTGGGGGCGGAAGATGCACGAGCGGAGCGGCTTCGAGAGGAAGTGGGCCGCTTGGCTCGACGATGAGTCCGCGCAAGGATTAGATCTTTCCGCCTAGGCGTTGATATTTAGAGCACATCGAACGTCTGGGCCGCTATACGTAAGCACTGAAAAGAGCTCCTTTAGCCCAGTGGTTAGAGCGCCTCTCTTATGAGGAGGAGGTCGCAGGTTCAATCCCTGCAAGGAGCACGGCGATACGTCTTGTTTGGTGCGGGCAATTATTGTAAAAATGCTGGAGCCGTCCTACGTCCGTGAACCTGAGCGTTGCACCCGCGCCTTGGCCAATTATGCAACATTCCGCGACCTCTTGCCTGAAAATGTGTCTGTCGCTCGCGTTGCCAAAACGTTCGGCGGCATTTCAGGGTGGGCCTCTCTCACCGAAGAGATTTCCAAAGAAGCATCCTTTCAGACGTCCGCAGAGCCCGTTAGACGCTCCCCTGTTTGCGCTTTCAAGCTGACTCGAGTCCTGCGGGCTACCCGATTCAAACATGGCCTCGAGAAGCTGGCCCTCTCCAACTTCATGAAGTTCCACAGACGCAGCAGCGACGGCAGAGAGGCGACCGTGGCTGAGGTGGAAGCCACTCTTCCAGGTGTTCTTGGCTGGGCCATGCCGACCTTCTCTTGCGCGAAGGAAAACTACGAAACCTTCAAGAATATGGAGCCAGGCGCGGCGGATCTGAAGGATGTCATTCTCTCTTCGGCCGGCATCTTTGGCTGGGCTTCCTGCCAGAGCCAGCATCGACGTCAATCGCCGTCCGCATCAAGTTTGCCACTGAACAGAGGCAGGTCTTTCTCAAATCTTTCCTCGGAAGACTCTACGGAGGACTCCGAAACAGTACGCAGCGCTACGGACGAGCTCCAGCTCGAGCCATGAGTCACGCCTTTGGCATCGAGTCCACGAGCTCTCTCATCTTCTGCTTCAGCATGTCCGTGAGGTGCACTTGTTTGCGAGCGAAGAACGCCAGCAGGTTTTCGTGCTCCTGCAGGACGGAGCTGTCCTCGTCCACTTGTTCCAGAGTCTTCGTCCTCGTGGTCAAGACAGTATGCAGCTGCATGAGAATAGCCTCTTTTTGGCGCCGCACTTCTTCCTGCCGCTTCGCCTCTCTCTGCACTTGCTGGAGCGCCGCCTCTCGAGTTGAAATTTCTGCCAAGACCGCTTTCTTATCTTCGTCATCGAAGGCATCGCTGCACGCCCCGATGCGCTGCAGGAGTTCGTTGAGGCTCTGGATGCGTCTCTGCTCCTGTTCGCTGGAAGCCTTCAGAGCCCGCTGCTTTTCCTCAATCTGACGACCGATCTCCGTGGCCACCGCTGTGAAGTCTTCCATCTTTTCCAAGGAGGCGCTGAGAAGGAATCCCTTTGATCTGTCGCACCAAGGGCGTCCGGGAGCCTTTCAACGCGACGCTCTCAGAGATGTCGCCCTCTGGCATTTTCCAAATGGAACTTGTCAGAGGCGCCTCGCTCGGGTCACAAGCGCTTTAGACAGGAGTCTAGCCAGTCACATCTTCCATCGCTTCTTGCAGCCGGTGCAGGTACAGAAGATCGTCGTGCCCTCGTCAGCGGATCGCGTCTGGAGAAACTCGTGCGTGATGTCGTTGGACCCGCATTTCTTGCAGCGCACGCCCGAATCGGGAAAGGCCTCTATCTCGTCGCCCTGCGTCAGGGCTTTGAGGAGCGCCGCGCTCTTCCTGCGATGATCCTCCTTGGCCACGATTTCCTCCTTCGCGGGAAGGGCGCGAACGATCGTCTCTAACGGAACGGAGGCCACGGTCAACGGGCCCAACTCCCGCAGGCGAGTTTCGTCTATGAGCCCGTGTTCGAAGAGGTAGAGACACCGCAACGCGACTCTCTCGTACGCGGTCTGAGAAGTCAACGAATGCGTCTGACAGGCGTGCTCCAGAGAATGTGCCAAGAGAGGAGGGAGGAAGCGGCGGAAGGATGCGAGCGCCTGGCACCTGGACATCGAGGGGGGACCTGCTCGAGAACAAGGAGGGGTCGGGCTGGCAGCTTTTAGCTGATGCGTCAACATCATTCGCCACGAATCGAACGGAAGCTTCACTGAGACTTCATGCTTTTCATCTTCGTGATGAATTCGTTCAGCTTATCCTTGCCTTGATTCCCGACGAGCGTCCCCAACTGGGTTTTCCCCATGAAAGCAGCCATGTGCGGAAAGCCCCTCACGCCGAAACTGTCGGCTTGCGGGTGCTGCTGCATGACAGTGTTTTCTACGAGCGCAAAATCGACGTCGGGGTGCTTGTCCGCAAGCTCTATGAATATTGGTTTCAATGACTTGCAGTGACTACACCACGGCGCAAAGAACATGTTGATCTGAATCTTGGCGTCGCTGGCCGGAATGATTTGCGCAGGGTCCTTGATGACCTTCACGCGTCCCGCGGACTCTCCCGAACCGAGAGAGCCCGTGGCCTGTCCAGTGGTGTCCCTCGGGGGCGTCGCCACCGTCCCTCCTGCGCTCTTCTGACCTACGCTCGGAAGCACCATGGAACCGAAGAGGTTCCCTCCTTGCCGCGTCTTGCGCAGCTTCTGGAAGATATACATGAGAAGCAGGGCGATGCCCACGACGAGCAGGAGAAAGGCCACCCACTGCAGCATGGTCTGACCTCTCCCCTCGGAAGGCAGCTCCAAGGCGCTGCAGGGCCGACAGGACGACGACTTCTTGATCAGCAGGGGAGCAGGGAAATCGGGACTCGAATCGGAACTGATGAGACTGTCCAATTCGTTGAAGCGGCTGGCGAAGAGTTTGTCGAACTCCGAACCTGGATACGCTGCGCCCGCTCCGCACGACATGACTTCTGTTTATTCTGACGTCTACAAAATATTGAAGACGCTTCGAGGACCGTCGCTTCTCTCACCAGCCCGTGGGGAACGCCCCGCCGCACTGCCCCGTCATCGGAGGCAGAAGCACGGGACCGGGCGGACATCCAAAGACCACTCCAGGAGGGAAGTAACCGTTTCCGTAGGAGAACGGCGGCAGCGGCCAAAGTCCCGGGAGCGTGGGGACGAGGGCGGGCGGATAGACTCCTCCTCCATTGAGAATGCCCCCTCCCCCGCAGGGGGCGCCGTCGTTGTTCCCCGAGTTTCCCGAGTTGCAATTCATGTGAATGTGGATGGTGTTTCCGTTCCCCCTCGAAAGTACATCCCCAAGGTCTGCGGCAGACAGGGGGGGTGTCGCGGACAACGCGTTCGCAGTCCTCTGATTGGAGTAGGCCTGGACGTCATTCGAGAAGCCGGCGGGGGACCGCGTGGACATCCTTCGAGTCGCATTCCACGGGGCGTGCATGGTTTGATTTGAAAGAGACGCAGATAGAATCTGCCCCATTCGTCGAGTCGTTCACAAGGACGGCAGAGAGAGGATGAGTACGTCGCCGGGCGAATGCAAGTGGCCCAGTGAAGGAGACTGCACACGAGAGATACCCAAAATGTCCTTGAAAATATTGCTCTGAGTGATTATCTTGTCCATGAGAACGTTGATGCGAGCCGAGACGCTCAGGTCTTCGGAATAAGTCAGCTTCAGATGACGCAACCCTTGAGCCGCCGCCTCTATTTCTGACACAAGGTGGATGGCCCTGTGTTTGAGCCTTTCAGACGCGACCGCGTCCGAGGGCTGCCCGTCTGCGTTCAGGCTTCTCTTCCAGGCCAAAGCGTATTCGTCCCCCAAGACGAGGGCTTCTCCGAAACACGCCGTGACGGCGGCGATGGAAGTGTTCCGGGATTCTCCCCGCGCGGACCGCCACAGAGATCCGAAGAAGCTCGGGTGCATGATCAAGAGCGCCCCTCCGCTTTGAGAGATCCGGTCTCCGACCCTGAGAGAAGAGACGATCTTCAAGTCGCACAACAAGCGCTCCATGTCGTTTTCATTGTAGCCGAGCGAACGCTTCAAGGTCTGTTCCCGCGCTCCGCCGCCCCTCTTTGGCCTCGACGAGCTCGCCGTGCAGGAATGGCCACGCTCCCCTCAGCGCCGCCCG
>Ga0114972_10003589_pt1 | contig 11611 bp, 9 predicted proteins | sample M_140807_EF_Meta_FD_87354 | JGI IMG/M metagenome (GOLD analysis project Ga0114972, IMG submission 87354) | Freshwater microbial communities from Lake Montjoie, Canada to study carbon cycling - M_140807_EF_MetaG | ecosystem: Environmental > Aquatic > Freshwater > Lake | place: Lake Montjoie... | reverse complement strand
GGCGATCCGGATGGTGGCGCCGAACCTGCCCGAGGTAGGCGCGTCGAATCGCGTCGGGGGTCGCGTCGGCGGCCACGCCCAGCACCTCGTGGGCCTGGCTCGGCGGGCGGGGAGGAGCCTGCCGGACCGGCGGGGGAGCAGGGCGCTTCCGGCGGGGCGCGAGGCGGACGTTGCGGTAGCCCCACACCAGCAGGAAGGCAAAGGCGAGGAGGAGAAGCTTTGCCACGTGCGGTAGGCGGAGGTTTAGCGCGAGTTGACGCCTGGCTCCAAGTTCCGCCGGACCCTCGGCATGGTTTCACGTGAAACCAAGGGCGGCGCCGTTGGCGGTCAAGGGGGCTGGAGAGCCGACACGGCCGAGGGGACCGCCCGTCGATGCCTCCGCGCCGTCCAAATCGCCCGAGGGGAGCGACGGCGTCCGGGGCCATCGTCCGAGGGAAACCGCGCGTCGCGCCTTCCGCGTCCTCGGGACATAGGCTCGCCGGCTCCAGGCAACGCGTCCGGTGCCAGAGGCGACCGCCGCAGGGGTTTCCGTAGGCAGAAGCGTCGCGAGCGACCGGTCCGTGGGGCCACCATGGCCGGGGAGGAGCGGCTGCAGGTGCGCTCGGTCCCCGCGCGACAGGGGTAAGCCCGCTTTGTTGGAATCCACCGGGTCGAGCGGAGGCGTCGGCACAGGCCGCCCGCTTCGTGCGCAGGTGCCCTGGGCGGAGCTCCCCCTAGAAAGGTTTCACGGGAAACATTCCCCCCGCTCCGGGTCGGAGGCGACGCCGGCCGGCACGGACCGCCAAGGCTCCCAAGCCGCCGGTCCCTGAGAATGTTTCACGGGAAACATCCCGAACCGAAAACCCCCAAGCCCAGACCTCGGACCACGCCCAGGGTTGGAGCGCGGCAACCAAGGCACCTCAGTCCTCGTCCGACGCCTCAAGCCGCCCAACCACGAGCGCATCCATGGTCAACGTGTCGCTCGCGTCCCCGACGTGCGTCGCATCCCCGAGATCGTCGTAGCCCGGCCCCTCCTCACCAGAGAGGCCGCCGTCGCCCGCGCTGAGCAAGGTGTTACCGACCGCGACCGCGCTGCGAAGCGCCGCCATGTCGACGTTCTTCAAGGTCTCGCCGTGAAGGTCCTGCTCCCAGCTCGAACCGCCCGCGCCGACCGTCCGACTCCTCATCGTCGGCTCTGCAACGGCGTCGACGGCCGTGCGTCCGAGCGCGCTGCCGTGTGGGTTCGCGCCGAAGCCATCGACATCCGTGCGCCCAAGATCCACCTGCCCCGCAGCCCCCGCGAGCCCACGCGGACTCAACTCGAGCGCCCCTACAACGTACGCCGGCAGCGAGGCCAACACGGGAGGCTCGTGCGCCAGGCGCCGATCGATCTCGACCCAGTCGGTGGTGTCCGCACCCAACTCGACCCCCGCCGCGAGCCGAAGACTGCCGAGCTCCTCGCGCGACGCCACGCGAAGCATCCCGCGCCAGGTCAGCGCCACCTCCCGCTCGTCGGCCCGAATGGCCACCGTGTCGGCCGCCAGCGCCAACAACTCCCCGTACGAGCCGTTCCCACCGAGCAACCGCCCAACGCCGCGGACGCTCGGGAAATACGACTGAATTCGGGGCAAGGCCGGGTCGACGCCATCGAGCACCACCCACTCGTCACCGAAAATGCCATCGACTTGTTGGTCGAGCGGCGCCGCCTGAAAGTAACTCCATTGAAAACCCGCCGGAACAACCGGTAGGGGGCGGTCGAGGTCGCGCCGATGCTCGCTGGAAACGTACTGCCTGCGGGCTTTCCAGTAGCGCGAGACCGGACCGTAGGCCGCAGGCTCGGTGGGGCGAAGCGGATGGACCAAATTGGGCACCCCGGCGTTGCCACCTCCGCCGCATCCTACGGGATTCGCATCGAAGCCCGCACCGCCGTACGCGCGTTCGTACGTTAACGGCATGCGCGTGAACGGCGCCGGGGACGCGCTCGTGTCCATTCGGTCACCAAAAACGTTCACCACCTTGTCCAAAATCGCGGCCCCGGAGCGGTACATCGCAAGGCGCACCGACATCGCCGACGTCGCGATGCCCCCTGGGGCGAACGCATGGCCGGTGAGCCAAACGTCCGTTCGCGGACGGAATGGAACGACGTCCGCCGCCTCGACGAGGCTCCGCGTCGCATCGTCACCCTGGTGCCGATCACGAAGTACGAGCGGCGTCGGCTCGAGAACCCTCATCGGCTGCTCGTGCTCGAGGCGAAACCGCGCCTGCACCATCAGCGTCAGTTGAAGCTCGTTGCCGCTGCGCCACAAAAGCGCGCCTGTGGTGACGGGCCCAAGGGGCAGCACGCCTGCCAAGCTGCCGCTCGATGGTCCGCTCACACGGGGACGATACCACGCTTTCCGGTGTTGGACGAGAGCCCGTTGTTTCCAGGTCGACGCTGGGCCGAACAACCGGGCTTCAGCCAACCACCTTGCCGCGCTCGAGAAGGACCCGGCTCGGCGCGAGCCCCTCGAAAAGCTTCGGTTCGTGGGTGACGACGACCACGATGGCCCCGCGCGCAGCCTCCTCGGCAACGACGTCGAGCAACCGACCGACTCCCACGCGATCGAGGCCCGTCGTCGGCTCGTCGAGCAGGAGCAGCGCCGGCCCGTGAACGAGCGCCCGCGCGAGCGCGACGCGCTGCCGTTGCCCGCGCGACATCGTTCGAACCGGCCGCTCGGCGAAACGCCCGAGCTCAAACCGCGCCTCCACCTTCGACCACGCCTCCGCCGGATCGAGCCCGAGCAGCTCCGCGGCGAGCACGACGTTGGCGCGGCCCGAGAGATCCCCATACGCCAGCGGCTCGTGCGACACCCATCCGATGGCGCGTCGAACCTCGACGAGATCGCCGCCGAGCGGCTCGTAATCGACGGCCCCGGACGTCGGCGTGAGCATCGTCCCAAGAACGCGAAGGAGCGTCGTTTTTCCTGAACCGTTCGCCCCCTCCAGCAGCGTGAGACCCGGCCCAAGGGCCACGTCGACGCCACGGAGCGCGGCGGTCGAGCCGAACGTCTTGACGAGCTTTTGAGCACGAACGCGCGTGACGGCCAAACGAGGCTCAGCCGATGGATACCGTCTCGTCGTCATACAAAGCGCCCGCCGCACCCAGTGGATCCACGAGCGGGTCCGTGCGTCCAGCATCCGGTTCGGTTTGTCGGCCACCGCCACCCTGGCGCGCCGCGAGCGGCACCAGGGTCGCACGCTCAGCGTCAAGATCCTCGGCGAGGACGTGCCCGTCGATGGCCACGGTCAACTCGTCGAGCTCGCTCGGGCACAACTCCGCTTGAACGGTGCGAAGCGCCTCGAAAAACTCCCGCGCGGACTGAAATCGCTGCTCGGGCAGCTTCGCCATCGCCTTGCGGACAATCCGCGCGAGGCCTTCCGTCACATGGGGCGCGAGCTCTCTCACCGGCGTCGGCTCCTCGGTGAGGATCGCCACCAAAAGGGCGTTGTAATTGTTCGCAGCGAAGGGACGCCGTCCGGTGAGCGCCTCGTAAAGAATGACGCCGACCGAAAAGATGTCGACGCGAGGGTCGAGCCGACGCCTGCCCCGCGCCTGCTCCGGCGCCATGTAGTACGGCGTACCCATCACCACCCCGACGTCCGTCAACCGCTGATCCGCCTGCTCTCTGCCGTACGCGCGCGCGATGCCAAAATCGAGCAACTTCCCAGTGAAATGCTCGCCCCCTGCGTCGTCGACGAGAAACACGTTGTCGGGCTTGATGTCGCGGTGAACGACCCCACGAGCATGCGCGGCCTCGAGGGCGGACAGCACCGGCAGGACCGCGTCCAACGCCTCGAGCGGGCTGAGCGCCCCATCATCGAGTCGCTCGGCGAGGCTCCGACCGCGGAGCAGCTCCATCACGAGGAAGGGCTGGCCCGCCGCCGTTCGGCCCATGTCGAACACCTCACAGACGTTCGGGTGACGCAGCGATCGAACCAAGTCCGCCTCCCGCAGCAGCCTCGCTATCGACTCCTGGTCCGCCGAGAGCGCTCGGTGCATGACCTTGAGCGCGACGTTCGGTAAGCTCACTCCGAGCAGCACCTCGGCCTCGACGACCGAGCTCATTCCCCCCGAGCCGAGCCAACCTACGATTCGATAACGACCGTCGATCACCTCTCCGGGGGCGAGTCCAGGGTCGTCGTCGTCAGGGTGGGACATCTCGGGACACCGAAAGCTACTCCAGGCTCGAAGGGTTGTGGATAACCTCTGCAGCACCCTGGGTACGAAGGCTGAAAAACCGAGGGGCAACCGGTGCAGCCGCGGCAGCGCCCGATTTGTCCACCACGAACCCGACCCGCCCGTACCATGGATATCCACCGAGAGAATTCGACCAAGTCATTAGAATCCATCGGTTTTCTGGGTTATCCCCGCCCTCCACAGGGCCTACTACGATGACCTTCTTGATCTATTTCCATCTCTTCAGATCGAAGAAGGAGAGCGCCCGATCCTTTCTCCCTGCCACAAGCCGGGAACCCTGCTAAGAGAGCCTGTCTTTCTCGAACCGAACGGGAAATTGCATGGAAATCGTCGCTCCCAAGAAGCACCTAGAGAAGCTCCTCGCGCGCTGCCAAGGCGTCGCCGACAAGAAGAGCACGATGCCCGTCTTGGCGAACGTCTTGCTCTCTGCGGAAGGCAGCAGCCTGACCGTCGCAGCAACGGATCTTTACCTGACGATCTCCGGCTCGATGGAGGCGGAAATCAAGCGTCCCGGCAGCGTCGCTCTCCCCGCACGAGACGTTCACGATCGGGTCAAGGCCATGCCGGACGGCCCCATCAAGATCACCGTCACCAACGGTTCCGCCACCACGCTTCAGGCCGTGGGCTCGGCTCGCCGCTACACCGTGCACGGCCTTCCCGGCAGCGACTTCCCGCAACTCCCGGAGCCGGCCGTTGATGCCGCGACGATCGAGATCAGCGTCTCGATGCTCCAGAAGCTCGTGAAGCGAACGATTTTCTCCATCTCGAGCGACGAGACGCGTCCGCATCTGAACAGCGCGCTTTTCGAATGCCGCGCCTCCAAGGGCGGCACGCCGGGGATCGTGCGCATGGTCACGACCGACGGCCATCGGTTGAGCAAGATGCAGCTGCCGGTAGAGAACCTCGGCGCCGAGACGACGATGCTCGTTCCCCACAAGGCGATGCAGGAGCTTCGCAAGCTCTTCGACGACGTCCTCGACAACCGTGACACCGCCATGGTTGCGATCACGCAGACCGGACCCAACGCATTTTTCAAACTTGGCGGCGTGCGCTTCTCGGTCAAGCTCATCGATGCGCAGTTTCCGCCCTACGATCAGGTGATCCCGAGCACGAGCGAACGCATCGTGACCGCGGGCCGCACCGCGTTCATGGACGCACTGAAAGCCGTCTCGCTCGCAGCAAGCGACCGGACCTACGGCGTCAAGCTCGCCATCGCTCCGAACGCGCTCAGGATCTCGAGCGAGAGCCCAGAGAGCGGCAATGGCTTTGACGAGATCCCAGTCGATTACGACGGACCCGAGATTTCGGTCGGCTTCAATGCCCAGTACCTGCAGCACGTGCTCGCAGCGATGGATGTCGAAGACGAAGTGACCATCGGTCTCAGCGGCGAGCTCGATCCGGCCGTCTTGCGTCCGGCAGGCGAAGGCAGCGAAGATTTCGTCGCCGTCGTCATGCCGATGCGCATCTGATGACCAAGCCGCTCACGCTCGATCGCCTGACGCTCGTTGACGTTCGAAACCTCGAACGCGTCGAAGTCGAGCCCGCCAAGCACCTGAACGTCATCGCTGGCAACAACGGCCAAGGAAAGACGAGCGTGCTCGAAGGCATTTACGCCCTCGCGACCTCGCGCAGCTTCCGTACTCAAAAAACGAGCGAAATCGTTCGCCATTCCGCAACCGTCGCCCACATGCGCGGCCGCTTTGCCGAGCACTGGCCCACCGGCAAACTCGACCGGACCCAAGGGATCGACTTGTCGAGCCGAAGCAAACGCGAGGTCTTTCTCGACGGCGAGGTTCCGAGCTCGCTCACCCACTATGCAACACGCTCACCCGTGGTTGTCTTCGAACCGAAGCAGCTCACCCTGACGACGGGACCGGCCTCGGAACGGCGCACCCTGCTCGACCGGGTGACCTTGTTCACGCATCCCGAGGTCGGTGGGCATCGCGCTCGCTACGCCAAGGCGCTGAAAGACCGGCAGGTCCTCCTGGCCGATCGCGGCCGCGATCGGAGCGACGAGCTCAGCGCTTACGAGACGCTGCTCGCGGAACATGGCGCGCGGATGACGGCGATTCGAGCACGAGCGGTCGACGCGCTCGTCGCACCTCTGAACGACGCCTTCCGCCGCATTGCCGCTCCGGACTTGTCGCTGGAGGTGCGTTACCTTCCCGGCGGTTCCGTCGACGCCGCCGAAGCGCGCTCGCAGCTCGAGACCTTGCGACGTGCCGATGCGCAACGAAAACGCTGCGGCTTCGGACCCCACAAAGACGACCTCGAGCTCCTGCTCGACGGGCACGAGGCACGCGTCGTTGCATCCCAAGGTCAACACCGCGCGCTCACGCTGGCGCTGAAGAGCGCAGAACTGACCACGATCGCACAAGCTCGAGGGGTGCAGCCCATCTTGCTTCTCGATGACGTGTCGAGCGAGCTCGACGCGGAGCGAACCGAGGCCCTCTTCGAATACCTCGCCAAGACCGAGAGCCAGATCTTTCTCACGACGACACGCCGTGACCTCATTGCGCACGTCAGCGAGCGCTCGGAACGGGCCGATTTCGTTGTTCACCAAGGCGCGCTCACGCCCGTCGGATAAGCGCAGGCGACGCCCCGCCACCGACGAAATCACTCGCGATCTCCAGGCCTTGGAGATGCTCGATCCAACGAGTGCTCCCGGGGGGCAGTTGTGCTAGTTTGAAGGCTCCAAAAAGGCGCAGCGATTTTGAATGGTTAGCGCCTAATCCGACCGTCCCGAAAAGGGATCGGTCCCGACCGCGAGCGTCACCTGTGCTCGCACCTCGGCGCATCGATGAGCGAATCGACCCCTGTTGAAGTGACTCCTGCCACGCAACCCGCGGCAGCCCCCCAAGGTTACGATGCTTCGAGCATCACCGCCCTCGAGGGCCTCGACGCCGTTCGAAAGCGTCCCGGCATGTACATTGGGGACGTTCACGACGGCTCCGGCCTCCATCACCTCGTGTGGGAAGCCGTCGACAACTCGGTCGACGAGCATCTCGCCGGTCACTGTTCGGTGATCGACATCGTCATCCACTTTGACGGTTCGGTGAGCGTCGCCGACAACGGCCGTGGGATCCCGGTCGGACAACACTCCAAAGGCGTGAGCGCGGCGGAAGTCGTGATGACGGTCCTGCACGCCGGCGGCAAATTCGACAACAACAGCTACAAGGTCTCCGCCGGCTTGCACGGTGTCGGCGTCAGCGCCGTCAACGCATGCTCTGAGAGCCTCAAGCTCGAGATCAAGCGCGAAGGAAAAGTTTGGCAGCAAGAGTACTCGCGCGGCGTGCCGAAGTACCCGCTGAAGAGCATCGGTGAGACGACGGCCACGGGCACCAAAGTTCGCTTCAAGCCCGACCACGAAATTTTCTCGACGCTCGACTTCAGCTACGACCTTCTCGCCAATCGCCTGCGCGAGCTCGCGTTCCTGAACGCAGGTCTCATCATCAACCTGTCCGACGAGCGCCCCGGGGGCACCTCGGAGACGTTCCTCTTCAAAGGCGGCGTGCGCGAATTCGTGCACCACCTCGCGGCCTCGAAGGAGCCCATCCACTCCGACGTCATCCACTTCCTCGCCGAAGGGGAAACCGCCATCGAAGGCAAGTCCGCGCCGGTCGTCGTCGAAGTGGCGATGCAGTGGACGAGCGCCTACCAAGAAGCGATTTTTTGCTACACGAACAACGTCAAGAACCGCGACGGAGGCACCCACCTCACCGGGATGCGCGCGGCACTGACCAAGTGCATCAACACCTACGGAACGAGCCAGAATCTCTTCCGTGACTTCAAAGGTGGCTTGCAGGGCGAAGATGCACGCGAAGGCCTCACGTGCGTTCTTAGCGTAAAGCACCCTGATCCGTCGTTCGACTCCCAGACCAAATCGAAGCTCGTCTCGAGCGAAGTCAAGGGCATCGTCGAGACGGCGGTCAACGAGAAGCTGTCACAGTATTTCGAGGAGCATCCCGACGTCGCGCGGACCATCCTCGAAAAAGCGCTGCAATCGGCGCGGGCGCGTGAAGCGGCGCGCAAGGCACGCGAAGCCGTTCGCAAGACCTCTCTCGATGTGGCCTCGCTCTCCGGAAAGCTGTCCGGCTGTCAGAGCAAGGACCCGACCGAGACGGAGCTCTACATCGTCGAGGGCGAGAGCGCCGGCGGCAGTGCCAAGATGGGGCGCGACCGTCGTTTTCAGGCGATCCTCCCGCTCAAGGGAAAAATCCTGAACGTCGAACGAGCGAACACCGAGCGCATGCTCGGCTCGGCCGAAGTCGGCACGTTGATCACCGCGCTCGGTTGCGGTGTCAGCGGAGCGGGAGGCCTCGATCTCGACAAGCTGCGCTACCACAAGGTCATTCTGATGACCGACGCCGACGTTGACGGCGCGCACATTCGTACGCTCTTGCTCACGTTCTTTTATCGCCAGATGCGCGAGCTCATCGAGCGCGGCTACCTCTACATTGCGCAGCCGCCGCTCTACCGCGTGACGCGGGGCAAAAAAGACCTCTACTTGAAGGATGACGCCGCCCTCGAGACGTTCGTGACCGAGCACGCGGTCGAGAAGCTCGAGCTCATGCCCGCGGCCGGTGGGGTCGCGCTCTCGGGGCAACCGCTGTTGCGCCTCGCCGTGCGCCTCAAGCGTTTCAAGCAAGCGCTCTCGAACCTCGACAAGCGTTGCGATGCGCGCGTCGCGGCTGGGCTCTTGCGGTCGACGGCGATGGATCTCGAAGATCTTCACGATCGGGAGAAAGTTGAAGCGGCAGCGAAGACCCTCGAGGCCTACGTGTCCAAGCACTACCCGGACATGCTTCCTCTCGCGATCACGGTCGGCTGGGATCCCGAGCACAGCGCGGGTCGCATCGAGGTCGGAACGCAAGGGGCGATCCGAGGGCGGACGAGCGTCGTCGACTGGCGTCTGCTCGAGTCGCCCGAGTACCAAGAGGCGCTCGCGTCGCAGAAGGATCTGCTGAGCATCGGCGAGCCGCCTTACATCGCGCGCGGGCCCGAAGGGGAGACGTCGCTCGGTGGCTCCGAGGAACTGAGCGCGTTCTTCGATGCACGAGGACGCAAGGGCATCAGTGTCAGTCGGTACAAGGGTCTCGGTGAAATGAACGCCGAAGAGCTTTGGGAGACGACGATGAACCCCGACGCACGCGTGCTTCGGCAGGTTCGCGTCGACGATGCGCTTCTGGGCGACGAGCTCTTCTCGATCCTCATGGGTGACCAAGTCGAGCCGCGCCGCGCCTTCATCGAGCAGCACGCGCTGTCGGTACAGAACTTGGACATCTGAGGCTTGGGCGAATGACATCCGACGCGAGCACTCCCGAGAATACGAGCTCCGCCGAGGACCGAAATGCGCGCGGAGCGGACCGTCCGAGCGCTGAGTTTGCGAAGCTCTCCGAGCTGATTCGGCAGGAGTGGCCCGCCATCGACAAAGCGGACCTCGAGGCCACCCGCGGCGACTTGGAGGGCGTCGTCGATCTCGTCGCGGCGCGAACGGAACACACCCGCACGCTCGTGCGGCGCCAGCTCGACGAGCTGCGGCGCGAGCTCGCTCGCCCGACGGGCCCAGGGGCTCTCGGTGAGGACGCCGCTGACGTGCTGCGGCTCCTCCGCTCGCGCGTGACGGTGGTGGCGCGCGAGCTCCAGTCCCAAGCGATGACGGAGGCGACGGCGCACGTGAAGAAGAATCCGCTGACGAGCCTTCTGGTCGCGCTCGGCCTTGGTTTTTTGCTGGGACTCGTCCTTCGAGGAGGGGGCCGCCGTGGAAGGACCGACTGAGCCGTCCGAACCCCAAGCCGACGCGACGCCGGGCTGGCTGCGCGCTGTCGGCATTCTCCTTGGCGTCCATGTCGAGCATGCGCAACGCGAAGCGCGGAGCGATGCTCTCCGGCTGTTGGGCGCCCTCGTGTGGGCCGTCCTTGCAGCGATCTTCGTTGCGCTCGCGCTCTTTGCCGGTCACGCGGCGCTCGTGGTCGAGCTCTACCGCGAGTACGGATTCGCCCTCAGCGATTCGCTCGCGGTCGTTGCCGTGGCGGACCTCCTTCTCTGCGTCGTCTGTGTGCTGTTTTTCCGGGCACGCGCCAAGCGCCCGATCCTTGTGCAAACGCGCTCGCTCGTGCGCCGGACCGTCTCGTCGCTGACCGACCCATGAACTCTCGTTCGCTCCTCCGATCGCAGCGTTTTCTCGTTACGGGTGCCGCGAGCGGGATCGGTCTCGCGGTCGCTCGAAAGCTCTGTGCCGAAGGGGCGAAGGTCCTTGCGACCGATCGCGACGAGCGCGCGCTCGAGCTGGCGAGCCGCGCTTGGATTGGCGGCGAGGTTCTCTGCCGACGCCTCGATGTCACCGAGCCGAGCGATTGGCACGACGCCGTTCAGGTCGCCCTCGAAGGATGGGGAGGGCTCGACGTGCTCTACAACATCGCGGGCTTCCTGACGCCAGGCTGGGTCCACGAGTTCGACGTTCGAGACATCGACAGGCATCTGTCGGTCAACGTGAAGGGCGTGATGCTCGGCACGCGTTACGTCGCGGAGCCCATGCGAGCACGCGGTGCCGGACACATCGTCAACGTCGCGTCGATGGCGGCATACGCTCCCGTTCCCGGGCTCGCGCTCTATTCGGCCTCGAAGTACGCGGTGCGCGCGTTCTCGTTGGCCGCGGCCACCGAGCTGCGACCCACCGGGGTCGCCGTCACGGTTTTGTGCCCCGACGCCGTCGCGACGCCGATGCTCGACAAGCAGCGCGATTACGACGAAGCGAGCCTTACCTTCTCCGCGCCGAGGATCTTGACCGCCGACGAGGTGGCGAACGTGCTCACCGGTGAGGTCCTCCGCGACCGTCCTCTCGAGCTCGCGTTGCCTCGCAGCCGCAAGTGGCTCGCGCGGGCAGCGGATTGGGTACCCGAGGCGGCGACGCTGCTGCGACCGGTGATCGAGCGCGTCGGTCGCGCGAAGCGCAAAGCGCACCGAAAACCGTGACGCGTTCCCCCAGCGACTTCGAAGTGGCGCTGCTCGTCGTCGTCACGACGACGCAGGCGCTGCTGCAGCCGGGGGCAACGTGGCCACGACCAACGGCATCCGCCGCGAGCCGGCTCACGAAGAGACCGCGAAGCGGCTCTTGGCTTCTTGGGTTCGCGGCTCAGCGCCATAGCCAGCCGTTGATCGTGAAGCGCCCCTCTTCGAAAGCGAGGGGGCGCGGTGAGGTGACGGGCTGCACTTCGTGCAGCAACCCCGCGTCGAAGAGTACGAGCGTGTTGTCCTCGGGCGCGACGAGGCAACGCTCGCCATCTTCGATGACGAGCTCTCCTCCCGAAAACGGCGAGGGTCCGCGAGCTCGGGGCGCACGGAAGTAATAGACGAACGTGAGCGCGCGACGCGCAGCCTCTTCGCCCTGGTTGT
>Ga0114972_10003587_pt1 | contig 11612 bp, 6 predicted proteins | sample M_140807_EF_Meta_FD_87354 | JGI IMG/M metagenome (GOLD analysis project Ga0114972, IMG submission 87354) | Freshwater microbial communities from Lake Montjoie, Canada to study carbon cycling - M_140807_EF_MetaG | ecosystem: Environmental > Aquatic > Freshwater > Lake | place: Lake Montjoie... | reverse complement strand
GAGTGCCCCATCGACATTAGAACCATCAAAGGCCGACCGCAGATAGTAGACTTTGGCGTTGACCACAGTGACCAAAACATCGATCGTAAAAGTGACTTCCGAGCTACCACCATCTTCGTCTTTGCCCGTAATCGTCACGGTTTGATTGTTGATCGCAGCGGTGGTCGGCAGCGACCAGTTCCATGTCCCACCCGAGTTCTTGGTGATGGTTCCGATGGAAGCCGTCAAGGTGACGGTATCGGCGGCGACATCAGCCCAAGTGCCCGTATTGACCAAGGTCGAAAAGACGGCGCCCGATACGCCAGTGGCGGTGACGGTCAGTTGCGGAGCTCGGTTTGTTACCGCATAGGTGAAACTTACCGACGAGAAGCCACCTCGGGTGTCGACTGCGCTGATCGTCACGTTGGTCGCTGGGGTATCGTCGAGACCATCGATTGACCATGTCCAAGTCCCATCGTCATTCTTGACAATGGTACCGGTACTTGCGCTCAGTGTCACCACATCACCAGCGTTGGCATCGGACCATGTCCCGGAATTCGTTATGGACGATCCTTCGTTCCCAGTTACCGCGGCGTTCGCCACGGTAAGAACCGGCGAGGCATTTTGAACCACTCGACCTGGAGACCCGATGTCGGAAGTACTGAAGACAGAACCTGTAGGCCCTCGACCGCCATCGACACCGACTCTTGCGGAACGCCAGTTGGTCCCGATGTTGTTGTCTGTGGATGGATCGAACAAATACAGACTCGAACCGTTGTTATATGCGGGCCAAACGGTTCCATCTTCGGCGAAATTGACCGTATTTAGAACAGTGGAAGACGCGTCGAGGAGGGTAAGGATTTCGTTGGTCAGAGTCGGAGCATTGAACAATCCACCTCGGGACTTGTTGGAACCGTCGTCTTCCATCGACCAGTTCACTCCAAACACCTTGGATGATGCAGGAACATTCCAATCGGTTCGGAACGTCGTTTCTGTTATGAGACCAAAGAATCTATTGAAGATTACGGCGACTTCTCCGGCAGCGAGAACTGATCCGGTGGGGATGGCTCCCCAGTCCTGCTTGTCCTCGTCATCAAGCTTCCAACCGCTCAAGTCGGCTGTAGTTGTTCCATTGTTGATGATTTCGACCCACTCTGTGCTCTGTTCGGCACCAGCAGGATCGTACATTATTTCCGTGATAATCACACTTCCAGATTCGTTGTCCGTCACTCTGGTAGTCGATTTCCCTTGGACGAAACCTGTAGCCGATGCGGTGAAAACGACCGGTCGAGTCGAATTATAAACCGAGTTGTCCAACACGGTGATAGCAAACTCGATTGATGCTTGTCCATCTGGAATGGTGACTGTTTGAGGAACTGTCGCGACTGAGGTGTCGGAACTAGTCAGTGTAACGACAACGGCGCCCGTCGTATTCAAATTGCGAGATACTGACCCTGAGGATGTCGCAACATTCTCAGCCACTGATTCCGGAACAGAAACGATCAGTGTAGATGCATCGGCAGTCGTAAAGTTCGCAAGGGTTGGATCCACCAATCCTGGGAACGGCAATCCGACCGTGTCTCCCTTGACAATGATATTATCGATCGCCCACCACCAATCATTCGTGCCAGTATTTATGAAGCGAAACTTCATAGATCCCGTGTCTGGATTTGGGACATTGACCACGCGGCGTTCGTTGACATTGGGAGCATTTGCGGTTCCAAGGGTATTGCTCGTGTCAAGCTTCAAAAGGTTTGTCCAGGTTGCTCCGCTATCATAGCTGACATCCAGGAAACCTTGCATATTCGTCGGAACATGATCCACAAACGTAGATCCGCTTTCCGGACGGAAGCTTGAATCGAATTCTAGCACGACAGTGTTCGGTTGCACCGAGTCCAAGTCGATCGATACCGTGGAGACCCCACTGTTGAAAGTGTCATTTTCCCTAGCGTAATCTTGCCACTCATCGGTGTCAGCTACTGCGATCGTTCCTGTCCCTCTGGTGAAGTTCGCTCGGGACTGTCCACCTTGAGTTTGCCAGAAACTTTTGTCTGCGAAGGTCCAGCCTGTCCACTCCGGCGCGCCACCCTTTGCCATTTGGCTGTTGTTCACAGACCAACCTTCAGGGGGCGTAGCACTGAAGTCCATTCCTGACGAGGTGACTCCGACCTGCTCCAAGACGGCTGGTTTGAGCGGAAGGAGTTCGAAGTCTTGCGTCAACAAGGTAGTTCCTACCGAGAGCGTTTGGAGCACGCTGATTACTGCTCCTCGATCGATCCGGACCGAGAAATTTTTAAGTTTAGTCAAGTCAAGTGACGGATTAATCGTCATCGTATCGCCCACGATAGTCACTTGGGGTGAATTCACGTCGATACTGATCTCCGCCTTGCCCGTCTCGGTGCGGACGAGATAGATCGTTCCATTTCCTTTGCGAATCGCTTGATCGAAAACCACGACTATGTTCGAGCCGACGGCGACATCCGTTGCATTGTTTGCTGGCGTGATCGAGCGTATTTTTGGGAAGTCGTCGTCGATGACCGTAATCGATGCGGGTACATTAAAATAGTCGATTGCGGTGGCGGAAATTTGTACGGTTATCGGGCCGTCTGGCTCCGTGTCGTCAACGCCTGTGATCGTAAAAGTGGCTGATGCTTTTCCATCGGGAATTGTTACTGTTGCTGGAACAGAGGCCTCCGTAGTATCGCTACTGATGAGAGTCACTACCAGATCGCCGACAGTCCCAAGATTCCTTGTGACTGTCCCCGTGGCGACGCCTCCATTTTCATTGATCGAACCTACGTTGATGCTGACGGTCAACGTAGGGGCTTCGGCCGTCCTAATGTTCCATAATGCGGGGTCTGCAATGCCCGCAAATGGAACTCCTGCCTTTTCGCCACGAATGACCATGTCATCGACTGCCCACCACCAGTTGTTTTCACCTTCTCGGTAAGCGAAACGGAATTTCATCAATCCCTCTGATGGGCTTTGAAGGGGAGCATCAACGGTAGCACCGCCGATCAACTGACCTGGTGTGTTCGAGCTGCCGACAACGATCCGATTGTTGCGAGCTTCATTGGTGTTATTGGCATCACCGAAAAACAGAAGTGGATTCCAGCTTTGACCATCGTTGTAGGAAACCTCGACGGTTCCATATTGCGGAAGCTCTGGATAGAAGCTTGAGTCAAACTCTAGAACAACCGAACCGGGCGTTATTCCTGCCAAATTGATGGCAGGCGTCTCTAGGAATGTGTTCATTCGTCCCGCGTCGTGAGGGGTGTCGTCCCAAGCGTCGGAGTCCGCAACGGCCACAGTGCCCGAACCGAGCGTAAATCGACTTCGGGATTGGTCACCTTCGGTGGCGATCCAAGAATTCTTACCCATAAACACCCAGCCATGGAAATCAGACCTGCTCGCTGGCATGAGACTATTATCCACGCGGTAACCCAACGGTCCAACCTTCGTAAAATCGGTGCCGTCACCATTGGGTTCTGTGGTAAACGGATTGAGTTTTAGAAAGTCAAACGATTGCGTGTGCAATACGACATTCGACGTCAAGTCTGTTGTTGTACTAAGGATGGCCCCGTCGTCGATGAGAATGTAGTAATCGGTTAAACCGAAGAGGTTGATCGAGGGATCGAATGTCAGGGAAGCATCCGTGATGCTAACTGCACTGCTTGCCATATCGATCTGCTCGGCAGCCGTATTGGTCGCAGCATCGATGATATAAATCGATCCGGTGCCTTTCTTTACGTTGGTATCGAAAGTAATGGTGAAATTGGTTTTGTAACCGACCTCTGTGGCGTTGTCAGGAGGGGTGAGCGATACGATCTTTGGACCCTCGTCGTCGGTAACATTAATCGACGCAGATGATTCTGCGTAGATTGCTGAAGTTGCTCTGATCGTGACCGACTGAGTTCGGTCGCTGAGCGTGTCGTCGACGGCGGTGATTGGGAAAGTCACCGAGGATTGTCCGTCTGGAATCGTCACCGTGGCAGGGACTGTCAGTTCCGTCGTATCGCTGCTCGTGAGGCTCACTACGACGTCACCTTTCGGCAAATTGTTTCGACGGATCGTACCCGTCGCCGTACCGCCATTCTCACTCATAAACTGCTTGTCGATCGTGAGGGTCAACTTAGGAGATTCCGGTGTTGCGAAATTCCAAAAAGTTCGATCCGACAATCCGGCGAATGGTACGCCAACGATGTTCCCGGTGACAAGCAGGTCATCAAGGGCCCACCACCAGTCATTGCCACCTTCGGTATAGAAGCTAAAGAGCAACGAACCACCCGTTGGATTATTCACCGCGCCAATCGCTGTGCCGCCTCCGGTCGTTGAACCTGTAACGAGTCGTTCGCTAAGATTCTTCTTTGCAAAAGGAGCGTCGTTGTCGGTATTGCTGGGGTTTAGTTCCAGCAACCGAGTCCAGTTCGTCCCCCCATCATAACTGACCGATAGTCGACCAATTTGGCTGTCTTCGGGGCGGAAACTAGAGTCGAATTCCAATTTCACGGAGTTCTCAGCCACGCCATTGAGACTCACGGCTTTGGTGATCAAAGTGCTCTGAAAAGGCCTTACGGCGCCAGGTCCATCGTCATACTCGTCGGTATCACCGATGGCTACCGTTCCGTCACCTAGCAGAAATTGGTCACGGCTTTGATTGTCAGCCGCGATCCAAAACTCCTTCCTTGCAAAGGTCCAGCCCCTCCATTCTGCCGCTCCCACTCCTGCCATATTTGGATTATCCAGTCTTGATTCAAACCCTAAGGGTGGGGTGGGCGTCCAGTCGCTTCCCGTTCCGGATGCCTCAAATACCTTTGGCCCAAGCGGCAGAAAGTCAAAAGTCTGGGTCAGTAGGGTTGCATTCGTTGTTGGCGTACTCGATAGGTCGATAAACGAGCCGCTGTCGATGTGGACGAAGTAGGAGTTATCCAATTGCAAGTCAATCGGTAGGTCAACCGTTACGACCGCACCATTGATCGTCACGTTCGCTGAATTCACATCAACAGCGACCCCGGTCGTTCCAGTGCCCTGACGAACAACATAAATGTTTCCTTGCCCTTTAATCACAGGCTCGTTAAACGTAAACACAAGGTTGCTGTCTAGGGGAACATTATCCGAACCATCCAGAGGGCTGACGCTCAGAATGTTCAACGCCATCAATTCGCGTCGTTCCAGTTGCTCGACGAGTTGCTTCCGAAACTTCTGCTGAGCGACGGCTTTTCTATTCGATGACCTTGTCGGTAACCTCTTCAACAGGAGGTTCGCAAAATTCTCGGTCATCCAATTCCACGCAGCTTGCTTTCGACGATCCCTGGACTTGCTCATTGTTGATTTTCTGTTGTAGAGGGTAATTGGGTAATTATGGTTGTGCGGAATATGACAGCAAAGTGTGAAGCTATAACGCAGCTTGGATGTGTTTCGTGTTAAGACCAGGATGATATCCGGCCCAAGGTTAGCTGCTACGGGTCTGTGATTTCACATGGACCTGAGCATTAAAAGCGATCACAATTCGTTCGGTATTACCGAAATAGGGTAAGCCACTGTGAAGAAGGTGTGAAGGGAAGATTAATAGCATCCCACTCTGCAGCTCTGGATCGTAGTAGGGATGCATGTAACGGTTCCCAGCGTCCTTGTAGACTCCACCTAATGGAATAGGGCTGTAGAACCGACTTCCTCCGTTGGGTGCCGAGCTGTTTGACAGTTGGTAGTCGCCAATTTCGAGGTAGAAAATTCCGCACCAGCTGCAATTTTGATGCCAATGAGCGTCATGAAATCCACCTGACGTGCTGACATGATACCAACTATCTACGAAATTCACGGTAAGTTCTTGAGGTTGAATCGCTTGCCCATGTGCAACGGAAACTGCTAGTTTTAGCGAACTCCGTATGAACTCAACCAATACAGAAAGATCGGGTAGATCTGAGCGAAAAAGATCGAAGTTTCCCTCGTACAAGCCATCTGAGGGCTTGGCCGACGTCGCGATTCTGCTTTCGATCATTTCGGTCTGCTTGATTTTCAGACTTTGTATGGACCGAACAAGACTATCCTTGTAAACTTCGTACTCTGCCCAACTCCTGAAAAAGATCATGGAGGGCCACAACTGTACCCCTTGCAACTGGCCCTGCGATTGCATCATTTTTCCTCCGAAACTGAGCGTTGATTGTGAGGGAATGTTTTAGCCATTTGTTTGAAGAACTAACTATTGGGCCGTTTAATGAATGATGAAGTTGAAGAAAAATATGCCACCAGATGATGAAAAAACAACGCTCGAAATTTCCCAGGTTTTTCCATCTCTTTTTGGAAGGATGCTCGTCCGCGACGCTGACAAATGGAATGGGCCGCTCAAAAGACGCATTCTAGATCGACAAGCAACGACACCCAGCGAGGACTATGCGAATTCAGGGGGATGGCACTCACCGGCCGACCTGCTTGAGTACCCCGGTGAGGACATTCAGTGGGTGCGTGGCATTATCGCTGAAGGGGTCAACTCCATGGTCCGCGCTACGATGCAGTTGCCGGAGGTAAAAAACAAGCAAACGATACCCAATGGTGCCTTTCATGTCGTCGCCTGGGCGAATGTTTCACGTCTAGGGAACTACCATCGGATTCACAACCACCCCGGCAGTGCATGGTCGGGCTGTTATTACGTCAGTTCCCAAACCGATAAGCAGTCACTTGCCGGCGCCCTAGAGCTTTACGATCCTCGCCCATTCACTGAAATGACCGACGTACCAGGTTCACCCTATGGACAGCGACTTTTGGTAAGGCCTGAACCTGGCCTGTTGGTTCTGTTTCCAGGTTGGATGTACCACTTTGTCCATCCAGTTGTATCTGAAGAACCACGAATATCGATCGCTTTCAATGCTATCTGGAAACGCTCATGAGCCAGATACCCTCTGAGTTGGCCGCGAAAATTGATCAGCTAAAAAACATGCTTCAGGCAGGTCCATCGCTGTTCCCGCTCCATTGGGATCGTCAGGCGAATGGAGTTGAGTTTGTGGGTCTAACGAGCTTGGAATACGATCGAGCCAGTTTTCTCGATGAACGGGCCTTGTCCGAAACATCCCTACGTGGGATCGTTCCTTTCCCTTGGATCCGCGATCTATTCATAAACGCCGGTTCACGATCTGGATTCCCGGGCTGCGACTTTATTTTTCACATCTCACACTGCGGATCGACACTACTTTCGCGGTTGCTTGGGCTCCACGCACATTGCTTTTCTCTTCGTGAACCAAAGGTCCTTAGAACGTTCGATTCACGATCTCGCGATGAAATCCTTTGGCTATTTGGGTTATTGTCCCGAACATTCTCGAAAAATCAAAAGGTACTGATCAAAGCGACAAGTTTTACCAATCAATTCGCTCAGCAATGGCTGAACGTCTTGGTCGAATCTCGAGCCATACTATTGTCGCTCCCCTTGGAACCATTCCTGGCAGCAGTCCTGGATGGATCCTCAGGCGATATCGAGGCTCATAGGCAGTCGCGTTCGCTCCGACTTACTAACCTGGGGATCGAATATCCTGAAAACGTGGAGACCCTCAGTATCGGCCAGAGCGCAGCAATGAGCTGGCTTTGTGAATCACTGACGCTCGAAGGGCTCGCTGCGGCGTATCCAGCCACGACCCTAGGCATCGACTTCGATTGCCTGATGAAGTTCCCTGAAGAGATGCTTTCGCGCTGTGCTGATTTTCTAGGGTACGACCACCCCCACCCAGATTGGATAAAGACCGGTCTATGGCAGCAATATGCAAAGAAACCAGAGGTCCTATATGATTCCCGAATGCGTGACAAACTGCTGAATGAATCCAGGCAGAAAAACGCGAGTGAGATCCAAGCGGGAATCGAATGGGTTGAAGAAATCCGAGATTCGAGAGTTTCGGTCTTACTTAATCGATGAGGGAATCGCGAATGGCAATCTTCGCCAATCCGATACCAACCCTAAGTCGAGTAACATCCCCGAGAAGCATTCAATGATTAGGAATAAAAGCTCAGGGAATATTCTTTTTAAGAACGATCTGATCGAATAGCATACCGTCTAAATCGTATGCCTTAAGCTCCAGCGTTCCACCGTTGATGCTCACGTAGACGAAATGGTGCCCTCGTTTGACATTGTTTTGAAAACCAGGACGGATAGGCCCTGCTTGCTCCAACCCCCCTCCTCCACCGCCAGTAATCATGTATACAGGGGCATTTCCCTGAACTGCTTTTCCGGCTCGAATCGGCCAAGTTCGTTCGTAGGAGTGAATATGACCATTCCATACGATATCGACTCCATATTTATCAAACAATTCGCATAGTGGACGAATTTTTAGGTCTCCCCAAGTACTTTTCCCCTTCCATAGATTGCCATAATCATCCTCGTCTGAAGAATATGACGGATGGTGGTAACTCACGAATGTCCAAAGTGTTTTGGACTCGCCGGCAATTCTTTGCCGCTGTAGATCCTTCAGTTGTGCCTCGAGCCATACATACTGTTCGCTTTGAGGATCGACCTTTTTGTTTGAATCGATCATGAAGAACTTGGCATTGCCATATTCGAAACTATAGTAATACTCCGGGGGCGGCAGTTCCATATATCGATAATAGTGGGCGGAATCTCGCTCGTGATTCCCTAACACTGGATAAAAGGGAACGCGAGAGAATAAGGGACTCATGCTTGAAAAAAATTCTTGAATCCACTGGTCTTTTTTCAATCCATCGTCGACTAAGTCACCGGGAATAATCGTAAAATTTGGGCGTAAGCCCCACGCGTGCTGAGCCAATCGTCCATTGACTTTCGGGTTTCCTTGCGTGTCGGCAATTACCGCGAAAGCAAAAGGCGTATCTGGCAGCGACGCAGTCTGAAACGACGAATAGCCTGTAGCTATCTCGCGTTCACCATCCTCCTCTTTGACTATGACTTGGTAGTAGTAACCTGTCTCGGGTTTTAAGCCAGACAGTACCGCTGTGTGCAGCAATTTATCTGGGGAGGTGCAAGATACTTCCTGACCAAACTGGGCCGTCTCACCAAACTTAACTTTGACGCTACCCGGTTTGCTCAACTCACAGACAATACGGATCGAATCCTGTGTCGCATACTGAAGAAAGGGTTTGACCAGGAACTCGAATCCCTTGGAGGGATCAAGAACCGGAGGCAGTTGAGCCCATTCTTTCTGATGTTCAAAATCGTGCGCAATCCATGCTGGCTTTGCTGCTAAGTCGTAGACTACGACCTGCGAAAGTCGTCCCGACATCACAAAGTGCTCGTTCGAGTCAGAGTAAGCACCGATGATTAGTTTCGATTTCTCCGGATAAAGAATTTTACCCTTCTGAATATCCGATTGCGATTCGAGTTTCCCATCGACCCATAACTGCATTTCGTTTCCGTCAAAGACCCCGCAGACGTGGTACCACTTGCCTGGTTGGATCTGTGTCTTACCGGAAAGATAAGTCATCATTCCATCACCATCGTCCGCACCCGTTGAGGCGAGACCGAAGGAAAAGTGGTTTTGATTGTATCCTATAACCCAGCCCGATTCCGAGTTGCCATTGTCTTGAAACGCCGAAACGATTCCACCGTACGGAAGTGTTTCATCGAGACTTACCCAAGCGGATACAGTCAGCGAGTCTTCTGGAAGAATCTGTCGAACAGAATCCCAATCTGCTGAGGATCTTAGCGCATTGCTAAGACCATCTAGTCGCAGGCTGGTGCCTTTGCCGACTTTCTCTATCAGGTAGCCGCCATCACAGAGCAGGTCCGGTCCTGCAATGGATTTGAGTCGGTTCCCATCGATTTTTGACTGGTCGAAAATCCAACTACAACGCGGATCCGGTCCGTCGTGGGCGCACACGAGATCCACATTGAGTAGACGCATACATACCATCAATAGCAAGTAAGCAGCCTGGGTAAACGTCGCCACTTGAAAACCGCTTCGAATCATGAATCAGCTCCACACCCATGTGTTTTCAATGAACTCGCAGAGAATCGACTTCTGGGCTTACTGGGCTTCTTCAGTGCGAATATCTTCTTGTCTGTCCCTCGACCCAAAGGCACTGTAGACGGTACGATCGATTTTGTCGGTTAGAAACCGAACCGAGCCGTCTGCGAACCCGAAATTGCAACCACCCGAATGTCGAGATCCAAAAGAGATTTCGTATGCTGCAAAACCTGGTTGACCAGGATCAACTTTCGGAGCATTCATCGGAACACCCGTCGATCCCAACGCCTCCGACATATCCCCTTGATTGTTCGTATCGATATCGTCGCCGCCGTAAGCCCAGTGATCTTTGCGTCCAAAGTTGTCGCGATTGTTCTCACGTAGCAGACCCATTTCGGGGACTACGCTAACGTCCGACTCCGCTTCTCCGATCGCAATTGTATTTGAAGTTCCGTCTTTAATCGTTGAGATTTTTATTCCCGTCATTCCCCATCCCTTGCCGTTGTACTGAATTCGCTGATGTGCCATTTTATTGATAAAAACACCATCTAGGTCATGAATGATTTCCGTGGCGCCAGTACCGCCCCACGGAGCTGTCGCAACCTGTCGCCGCCTATCTGTCGTCAAATAGCCTGAAACACAACCTAGGTAATTCGATGGTGCCCTTCGCTGTACAATCCAGTTGTCCCCGGAAATGTCGGCGGCCGATTCAGGAAAGCTAGAAGAGGGACATCGAAAAGTAGCAATTCGTTGCTCGCAAACATAAATATTCGTGAAAAACCGACTGTAAGCTCGATTGTTACGAGCGGCATCACCGCTGATCCCTGGGACACTAAACGCCCACTGAAAGTTTCCCCGCCCATCTTCTTGGAAGGTCATCAGGTCGTACAGTGTTTTTTGCTCCATATAGGGCAAAATCAGACTGTGCCATGCAGTTCCTACTTCGAATTCCGCTCCCATCGGAAAACCCTTCATAGCGTCCTCGAAGTTCGAGACAGCCAGATTCAGTTGCTTGACGTTGTTTTGACAACTCATCCTTCTGGATGCCTCTCGCGCCGCTTGAACAGCGGGGAGTAACAATCCCACCAAGACCCCAATAATCGCTATGACCACCAACAACTCGACGAGGGTAAAACCTCTCCTCTTACAAACGCTGGGAACTCTAGTTGGACTCATCGGATTTTCTCTCCGTGTTTGGTTTCGACGAAATGTTGAACTCGAAAAAATTCTTATCTCCGGCTTTGACATCGACCGTCAGTGGCGTAGTCCCAGGAGATTCGTATTCGTCTGGAAATCGATTAAGGACGCCGCCTGGGATTTCGCTTGGCTTGGCCTCCGGTTCTATATCTTTACCGTCCTTGGTCACCCAAGCCACCAAGGTTACTTTGTATTTGCCAGCCCAAATCCCTATCTCACCCTGCGGATGAACAATCGCGAATTTGCCATCGTTGAAGGTCATCCCAAATCCATATCCATGGCGGTCTGGGTTGAAGACGCGTACATCGGGAAACAAGCCAACTTTGCAGTTCGAAACCGGCTTCCCATCGAGCATGACGACTCCGGCAACTTCATGCATCGGTGGGCGTCCGCAACCGAAAACTGAGCATACGACTAAGCCCAGAACAAGCATCGCTAGATTTCTTAACATTTTTTCATTCCTTGATGCTCCAAACGCGACTCCTCGAACAAATTCTTACTAGATCTCGCGCGTCAATT
>Ga0114972_10003586_pt1 | contig 11612 bp, 10 predicted proteins | sample M_140807_EF_Meta_FD_87354 | JGI IMG/M metagenome (GOLD analysis project Ga0114972, IMG submission 87354) | Freshwater microbial communities from Lake Montjoie, Canada to study carbon cycling - M_140807_EF_MetaG | ecosystem: Environmental > Aquatic > Freshwater > Lake | place: Lake Montjoie... | reverse complement strand
CGTGAGGAAAGTGTAGCGCTGGCGGCAAGACTTTTCTTCCACTGCATGGAGCACCAGCTTTATGTCCTCCTGTAATGGAGGCACGCCTTCCATTGCTTTTGGGACCTTTATCAGGCCGCGCAATACTGTAAATTTTGTGCCACAAGGGGGTGTTTGGGTGGCAGATAAGCACGAGAGTGAGGTGAGGGGAGATGAAATCACCAAGCAAGTGAGCGTACAAAGGAGGTGTAAGAGAGAAACCAAAGTTCACTAACCTGCATTTCTGAGACCCTTGGAAACCTTGGAAAAGTCAAACTGCGCCTGCTGAGTAAATTTTATGAGGGCACTGTCTAATGCTGGAAACCAAGGGGAGGTGGAAGGCTGTGGATTCGCAGCTAATTCGCCCCCACCGCCACCTGAAACCGATGATGATGATGCACCCGAGGGTGCATAGGACGCAGACGGCACACGTGAGGAAGAGGTGGGGCTGCTGCTGGACTTGGCAACGATAGATGCAAGTGTTTCGGCTGCGCCACCCCACTCCATCATCCGTTTTAACTCATTTGACTCTGCTCGAAGCGCAAGAGCTTTATCAACTTCCCTTTCCTCTTCCTCTTCATCTTCCTCTTCCTCTTCCTCCTCTCTCTCCCCCTTCACCATTTCCTTTGTGTCTCCTTCTCTCTCCTTCCACAACTTGAGCGATTCTTTGACAAGGTCCCTAGAGCCTCCCTTGTTCCTCTCTACCTCCCTGGCCTTGGCGTCTCGCTCCCTGAGAAGCACTTCTTGTAGAATTCTTGCATTTTCCTCCTCCTCCTCAGCCTCCGTGCCAGGTTTTCCACCAACATTGTGCGAATCACCACTGGCCTCCCCCACGCCTTGTCCTCCTTCCCCTTCCCGCTCGTGCTGTTTGATAACCCTACCCTCTGAGTCAATGATGCCTTCGGCAGTGTAACGAACGCCAGACCCGCCAGCGTCCATAACTCCAGGAAGATTCAGCTGACCTGATCCACCAGACTTGTAAGCCTCCTCAGCTGCCTCGGTAACCCGTTTCAGTAGCATTGCTTCAGTGACGTACTTAGTGGAGGCTGTAGTATAAGAAACATAGGACTTTGTAGGAAGGTATTGTAGCGGCTCCTCTCCTCGCCCAGCTCTCTCGGCATTCAATTCCGCTAACTCTCCAGCCCTTCGCTCTTTCACCCGCGCAGCCCATGCGCCAAATTTCTCCACGCTAGCTTTCTGCGAGTCTCGCGCCCTCTGCTCAGCCTCAGCCAGACAAGCCCTCTCTGCAGCAGCCCCCCCACTCATCCAGGCTGTCACACTTGCTCTCTCCCCTTCAAAAACTGGGCGCTCATCCAGGTACACAAGCTTTGGGATGCGCGTGAGCACCGTCTTCCTGTAGTGCCGCGTGGCTCTGCAGACGGGGTTCCCCTTAAGCACGAGGTGGGTGAGGCATGGAATGCGGGAGAGTATCTCAATAATATCATTTCCGCTGTCGTCCCCTCCGGAAAGCTCGTTGTCGGATACATCGAGGGTGGCCAAGGCGGGGCACTCGGTGAGGTGCTCTATGGAGGCGGGGGAGGCCAGAACATTCTTGGAAACGTTGAGAGTCTTCAAGGAAGGGAGACAAGAAAGGCCACTCAAATGAACGATCGAATTACTAGATAGATTGAGTGTCTGCAAAGAAACCAGACCCTCCAGGCCTGACACAGCCTTGATTAAGTTGTTGTGAAGATATAAGCAACGTAGCTCCTTCATATGAGAGAGGCCTTCTATCTCAGACAATCCATTCGACTCCAGCCACAAGCCCTTCAAAGTTGTATAGGCCCCAAGATTCTCTATTTTCCGGTAGCCTACAAAGTGAAGATAGAGGCAGTCGTTTAATTCAGGTTGGGAATACCCTCCGTGCTCTCGACAGGACAGGGCAAGCCTTTCTAAAGTCATCCGTGGGACCCCAGAGGTAGTGTCTACTGATTGAATACGGGTACGTTCAGCTTCCCGTTTTTCCAATACAGCTAATGAACGGGCCGTGGTGGATGCTATATCCTCGCAACTCATTAAAAATTTTCAGAAGAGAAAAGTCAGTTGTGCAGTTGTGAGTTGTGGGCTTTTTCTTTTTTTCTCTTTTTTTTCCTCTTTGACAACAACTGTGGAGTATGAAGCGTGTTTATGGCAAAAAGGCTGAGCCAGTAGGTGACATTTTATCTTCCTTACCTGTTGTTGCACATCCCGATAAGCGTGCACGTCCGGACTCCTCACTGGTGTCCGACGAAGGTGATACTCTCGTTCGAGCTCCTTCTTGTCGTACTTGGGCCCACTTGGAGGAATTCACATATAACTTAGATGGACTTTCAAGTGCAACTTGCGCAGTCCGCAATTCCTGTATACTATCATTAGCAAAAATGCTTGCGGATCCAGCTCTGCGTCATTCCCTTCGCGCTCATGGCTTGTGCCAGCGACTTTGCGCTGCTGCCGAGAACTGCTTGGTTTCACGCTTGCCGCCTTCTGCTGCTCGCAACAACTCCACTTCTTTCCTAGGGATTCATTCGATTTATAAGGATGCAGTATTTGGTTTAATTTTTCTGGTTTTACTTTGTTTTGAAGACGGGAGCAGGGTGAACTTGGACTTTCTATCCTCCTCGAGCCTTGTAGCCCTGTCCCTTCGGCTCCTCGCTGAAGAGCTCCCACACGTGGTAGAATGCGACGCCACTCTTTCCTCTCAGTTTGCATGTATAATCCAGGAGGATGCTGTTGGAGGAGGGGGAGCAACTGTATCCCGGGGTTCTGGTATGGGAGGGAAAATCCTCTCTAACGCCTCTGGACGGGTTGTAAAAGAAGAGCGCCTTCCAGTTCTTTTGCAGCCATACTTGGCTTCGGTGCGTAAAGCGTCTTCAGGCTCACTGGGGCTGCGAAATGCCTTGCTTTCTACAGTGGATGCAGTTTCCCCCATAGATATTTCCCTTTTCATTCTCCTGCGCTGCCTTTCAGGTGCCATGGATGAGTGTGGCGGGGGTGCCGCAGTGAGCGGTCAGCACTCCTCCAACCCAACAACCGACTCTTCCTCTATGCCTACCACTGCTATCAGCAGTTCTTCTGGAGCTAGCGGTGGCTTTGATGCTTCCTTGATCGTCTCCCCACAGCTGTTGGCAGAGTGGAAAATGACACTCAGGGAGACCCTTCACCAATCATTGGGTGGTCGGGGGCTCAACTTCCTCAGTATCTATGTGGCCCAATTATCGCACTCCCTTAGACGGCACACAGCATCCCCTGTTTTCCCCCTAGACTCCCGAACCGAGGACCTTCAAGGCATGGTGCGCCTGCAAGCCCTGCTGGCATTGTTAGAAGAGGCAAGTGCCAATGATGCAGATAACATTTCTCTTCTTGTACACACCCACGTTCCTCTTGAGTTGGTTATTGTTTCCCCTCCTTTCGGCGGGGAAAAAAGAGAGGAGGAGGTTGTGGGTGGGCAGCTGGCTAGTGAAAAAACAACATCGGCATTGGATTTGCGAGAGAAAAGCTACTACCGCCCATACAGCAGCAGCAGCAGCAGCAGCAGTGGTAAGTCAAAGACAACCGCAAACATTACACTAGTAAGTTTGCTCACCAATATAATTGAGTGGTGTTTAATTTGGGCGGAGTCCCAGCAGCTGAATGAGTTTGCTGTTGCAGGAACGGAAGGTGGGATACAACTGCAACAGGTGGAGGGGCAGCAGCGAAACGTCGCCAACGATGGACGCTGCGCAGAGGCCGATATTCCAGTGATTGAAGTTCTCTTGGCCTGTTTACGGGTGCTAGTAAATGTCACCCATGGGTATTCCCCCGGTTGTAAAGCCCTCTACGCTTCAACCCCCCTGTTTGTTGAAGGTGAATCTTCCACCAGCACCAGCGCCACCACACTAAATCATTCTGGCGTGCACTATTCTTGGGGAATAGGCATTATTTTCAGAGTTGTTTTCACGGCGGGTCAGGTTTCACTGAGTGGAAATCCAGCGGGAGGAGGCAGATTAAGCCCCATACTTTCCTTCCCCAAAACGACGACGGCACACATTCCTAGCGCAGGGAATGTGGGGGCTGCTGCGGCAGAGGAGGCAGTTTCCGTGTTGGCCAGCGCTCAGGACCTTCAGCCATCCTCCGTCGCTCGCTTTGATGCTCTCGTACTCTCCTTAGGCCTCCTTACAAACTGTGTGGAGAAAGACTCCAGGACTTACCAAGCACTTTGTAGTGGGCGTCTGAGTGGTGGCTGTTTTATGAGGAGTGGGGAGACAGCATCATCCAGTGGTTCTCCAAAGACATGCGTGGGTGCTAGTGCTGCTACGAGCCCGGCTGCATCTATATCAGCAGCTTGGCCACACGGACAGTCATCCCTCACATTTTTGTGCTTCCTACTTGCGTCTTTGTCCAGGCGGCTGGAGTTTGACCCCGTAAAGGTTGGCTCCAGTGCCAGGTTTTCGCCCAGCTTGAGTGTTGGCGGTGGCAAGGAGGAGGAGGAGGAGGAGGAGGGAGGGGAGGGGGAGGAGGAGGAGGACGTTGGGGGACTTCACCCGGATGACGTTATTCAGGCCGCTTACATCTCTTTACTTTTGGGCTGTTGCTTGCGGTGTGAGGGATATGGTACTGGGCCTCCCTCTCCAGTCTCCTCTTCCATCCCCTCTAATTCGAGCCCCCTTTCCTCTCCAGCGCAATTTCGAGTGCAGGAGCGGGGGGGGTTCGATGTTTTGCTTTGCTTGGGTCGATTTTTGCTTGGTGGGGATGGGGTGATGAACGGAAATAACAACAACAGCAACAATAAAAAAAGCCCAGAACGGATCCCTGACTTACCAGATCGTTTTTCTAGTACCATGGGCAACAGCGGCGGCGGTGGTGGTGCAGACAGACAAGAGGAGAAGAAAAACTGTAGGGGGGGTGAGACAGCTCCAGCTGTTGCCGGGATATCTACTGGGGATGGAAGCAGGTGGTTGTCCAATCGAGGTACATCTGAGGCGGGTAGTAATAGGAGTAAGTGGGAAGACGTCACTCTCCTTCGTTTCACGGCGTCCTCCGCCCTTCTCTTTGTCCTGAAAGCATTCATCGTTCTTCAAAATACGGCGGGTCTACTCACTGAGGAAATGGTGGGGCATGTCGGAGAGGTGCAGCTCACACTGGAGAGGGCCTTGGAGGTCGCAAGAAACAGTGAGGCGCCCTCTAGATCGTCACCCCAACTGGCGGGCTGGGCTCTCACCGGGAAGAGTATGGAAGAGTGGTTGGAGGATGAGGAGTGAAGGAGGAACAGTTATGATGGGAGGGCGGTCTACTTTCTATTATAGAGCGTTTTGAAAAAGAAGCGGGCATATTAACTAACTTTTATTTTTGTGAGTACCCCCAGCCAGGCAGACTATCAACCTTGTTGGCTATTCGTGGACACGGCGACGATTTTAAACATGGGCCGCCCCGCCCCTACTCCACTGCCCTGAATTGTTTCACCAGTACTATCAAGACGCCCAGAATATACTCGCTCTTCAGAACTTAAAACAGGGGGCTGAAAGGGCACGGAGAAGGAGCTATCGTCTTCATTGAGACCACCACCAGTACTATCGATGAGCGAAGACCCTCGGAGTGCGAGGTAGCTCTCACGGGAAGAGCACATCAAGCGAGAAAATCTTAGGAATGGTGTATACAGCCTGTAGGGCACAACTTCTCTCCTGTAATTCACGTATTTCTTTCGGGGGGGAGGCCGCTTGCGCAGCCTACTAGCCTCCTCTTCTTGAATCCCACCACCACCTATCGCTCTGTAGCTCCCCTCCTCACCGGCTATTTTTTCAACCCCCTCCTCCTCCGTCTCTTCCTCCTCGCATTGATCCCTGTACCAAAGAAACAGCCACAGCAACCCGTTCCCCAGCCATATAAGGTCGCCGTACCAGTACACTTTGGACATGAGTCGAAGGGTGTCAGGCATTTTCACAGCGCCCGCTCCTTGGACCTCATTAGCGAGCTGGGCATAGTGGATGGTAGCTGCCGCCATTGCTGACCCCATGTACACCAAGGCCGGCAAAAAGTTTGTAAAGTGTCCCCAAGCGTAGGGCGAGGATAGCACATGCTTCAGGGTGTCTAAGACGGTCCCATCTGAGGACTCAAGCGGCTCTTCAAACCACCACGCAGCAAAACCACAAATAGCGGAAGATCCATTCACGAACGCCGCCAGGGTCTCAACAATGAGCACTATTCTCACGTACGATTCGGAGGAGGACTCGCCTGCGTACAGCAGACAAGTGTAGGCATAAAAAAAGTTCCCGAAAAAATTTAACCAATCTGACCACATTGTCCAACCAGAAGGCCAGGGAATCTCATTGTCATGGAGGTACAGAAATAACCCACCATCCACTACGTAACACCAAGCACAAATTATGAACAATTCGTTTAGAACATTTGGTTGGGTCGCCAAGTAACCACGGCCATAATCCATCCAAGCATACAGAGAAAGGAGTAACACATTCAAGAGGTTCGCACTGAGAGCTAATTTATCGTAAGCCGTTAAAGGGCGCATATTATGCCCTTTTCATCTTGAAACAGGGGTGCCGGCGGGGTGCGGCATTGCATTGGTTCCATTATTAATCAGCCACTTTCAGTTCGGTGGACTAGGGATTTGGTATCCCAGGCAATAGAGGTGAAGGTATTCCCTAAAAATGGCCTTATCCTTAAACGATTGGTTAAGTATTCCCACACTTGACATTCGTGGACCACGAGGAAGTTTGAGCGCTGCTGAGGCCCGTGAGCGAAGTGCGAGTGTGTTGAATGGTATCCGCATGGATTACGAGCGCGTGATATTTTCAACTTGGGCGTTAAGCTCTGAGTCAGCATTAGTCCTGGGTGACGTAATACGACGTCTCCCTCATTTGCGCTCCCTTGTTATATCCGATATAATAGCGGGGCGTCCAGATGCGGAGGGTATAGCTGTGTACCGGGCGCTATCCGCAGCAATGGAAGGTAGGCTTGTAGAAGAGGTTGATTTGAGCGATAATGCACTCGGACTGCGTGGAGTGGATGCTTGTGGCAATATCCTTAAAGGCCAAACTTCTTTAAAACGACTGTACTTTAATAACAATGGAATCAGCTCGGAGGCTGCAAGGGGCATCGCCGACCTGGTTCTGTGTAAGGTCCCAACACAGCTACGCATCCTTCACTTTTCCAACAACATGAGCGGAGGAGGGGGGTCTATAGCCATAGCAGATATAGTCTCCGCCTCTCCAAACCTGGAGGACTTTAAATTTGAATCATCCCGTGGCACGCAGGTGGGTGGAGAGGCTCTAGCGCGTGCTCTGGCAGCCACCCCTGCCCTCAAGCGCCTCAGTCTCCACGACAATCTCTTTGGAGCCACCTCTGCAGCGACCTTAGCTCTATCTTTAGCATCCCATGCTTCTCTCACCTGGCTGGACCTTGGGGATATTATAATGCGTGATGGAGGTATTTGCGCCATGGTGCGTGCTATGCCTGGGTGGGTAGCTCCTTTGGAGTTCCTTGACGTCTCAGAGAATGATTTGGGCCCTGTTGGTGGAGCAGCCCTGGCTTTGGCCCTTGCGCACTATCTTCCCGGTCTCCGTGTGCTGAAAGCACAAGGGAATGCTTTTGAGGAAGAGGGCGGAAAAGCAGTGTGCGGAGGTCTGATAAAGCGCCGTGAGGCATTGAATGGGAAAAGCGATCCCTTGTGTGACGTAAACTTTAGTGCCTGCTCTCTAGGCAGTAAAATCGCATGTCTCCTTGTGCGTCTTGCTGTAGCCAACCTCCCGTCCCTCAAATATATAGACATAAGTGAGAACGAAATCACACCTTCGAGTCTGGAGCTTGCGAAGAACTTTGTGGCATCTGCGGGGCTACCTGCCGATACGCTTGTGTGCGACGAGGGTGAGGGGGGGGAGGAGGAAGAGGAGGAGGGCTTGGACCCAACTCCATCCCAACTTTTGAGTATAGAGGCTTTGGAAAAGTTTGCCGCTAAGGAGGGTGTTCGGCCCGGTATCCCAACGAAATCAGACATGGACGCCGTCAAAGCTGGACTGCAAGCCGGGGCATTGTGCCTATGATGCTGTAGGGGGTTTTCATATACCACTAAGAATTTTAAAATATTTACGTTAGTTTGGAAATAGCACCACCAGCATAATATGTGTGGCTCATGTTACACCCACATGCTTTGATTTCATTTTTCTGCACCTCTTACACACTGTCGAGGATTGATTGAGGAGCAGAGTGGGTGAACGGGGGGTGAGTCAATATGAAAAAAGTGCAAAGGGGGGACAGAAAGACGGAGGGCTGCACGCACTCTCTACTTTGAATGGATTCGCCTCAAAAGAATCACAAGCATCATCGGGACCTGTTCCCGTTACCACGACGTGATCTATTTGTACTCGTGGGCCCCCAGTGTTTTCTTCCTGCACCAGTGTTGATTTCACAACGGCACCTCCAGCAGAAGAAACCATCCCAGAAAATCCTCGTCCCGTCACAACGGCACCCTTCAAAGAAATATTTGGAAGTACTGGGCGCTTTACAGGCGTTGCAGCTGATGCAGGATCATCGTCGTTGGGGCCCGCGAGTGGAACAAATACAAAATTTTTAGACGGGCATTTCAAGGCGGCCCCAGATACAGTCACCTCTTTTCCCTCTGCATACACGGACAAATCATCAAGTGAAGTGATTTTTGAAGGAGACATACCCTGAATTACTGTAGAAGGGAAAATAGAAGTCATTATCCTGAATCCTCGGCGTTTTTACGCCTGCTTTAATACAATTTTGGTAAACAAATGGAAAATATACTGGTTTGGGTTGCCTCCTCTTTTTCTCCCTGTGTGGGCACATCCCTTTTTTTTGCGTAAAAAAAAAGAAAATAGAGAAAACACACACAGAGACATAGGAGGGCTACAAAAAATGGATTCCGCTCGAGAGGTTAAGGTCGTATTACTAGGGGATGCTGGTGTAGGAAAGTCCTGTCTTGTTTTGCGTTTCGTGACAGGCTCATTCGACAAGTATTCTGAATCAACGATTGGGGCCTCTTTCATGTCAAAGTTGTTGACGGTGGATAGCCAGCCCATCAAGTATCAAATTTGGGACACAGCAGGTGCGTTACTCTCCCCCCCTTTTATAAATTTTCCCTTATTTGTTTTTTTATATTGACGTGCCCGCGTGTTCACTCCCCCCCATTCTAAACCCTTCGTCGCGCAGGGCAAGAAAAATACCACTCTTTGGCCCCTATGTACTATCGCGGCGCGGCCGCGGCCATTATCGTGTATGACATAACAAAGGCCTCTTCTTTTTCTACATTGAAAAGTTGGGTGCGGGAACTCCAGCAGTTGGGTCCTGAAAACATAGTGCTGGCAGTGTGCGGCAACAAGTGTGACATGGAAGATAAGCGGGAGGTTTCAAAGGAGGATGCGCAAGCGTACGCCAATGAGATAGGGGCAATTTTTTCAGAGACGTCTGCAAAACAGAACAAGGGGGTCGATGAAGTTTTCAAGGAGCTCTCGCGGCGCCTACCGAAGCACCAGGAGGCCAATTTTGGGGAGGTAGCTGACCTGAGAGATACAGTAGGGCGTGGGGGATCCAAAGGAGGGAAAGGTGGAAAGGACGGTGGCGGGTGCTGCTAAAAGAAGGTTTTTTTTTTTATGGATAGCTGCACTACTGTGTTTTTATACCTATGATTTGAAGACTTAAAAAATTTGAGGATAAAGAAACTTTCACTAGTTAAGTCTGAACTCGCTTTGAGGGCCACTCTGAGTTATGTAACGGCTGCGGAAGGGAGGTGCGAGTGTTGTAAGAGCGGGAGAGTGAGCGTGTGTGGCGTGTCGAGGTGTGGACGGGTGCGCGCCGTGCGGCAACATTAAAAGGAGGAGGAGGAAAAGGAATGCTGCCGCATGCATGTACACTCACACCCAAGGCAGAGCTTCATAGCCAGACTTTTCTAATATTTTGAGATAGCGAACCTGAATACCGCTCACAGAAAAGTAGGGTATTTCAAACTTGATCTGCGCAGTGCGTTTTCGCCACTTCCCTGACTCTCCATCCTCCCCCGCAACGCTGGGCAGCCCGAAGGTGGCACGCATGCTAACGTCCTTCATTCCCGGTAACTGTCGAATACTCCATCGAATGGCTTCCAGGTCAGGTACGTAGGTGACAGTGCCCGTGGATGCTTGGAACGCGGGTGAGTCAACGTCGCTGGGAACAGGAATCAATATTTCTACATTGTTGGCATAGCTTCGGGCCTTAAACGTGGACTTGGCCTTAACCGTGAAGTTCATACGCGAGCGCCCCTGGGGCTGTACTAAGGTCTCAAGCGTTATAAGTGGGCGAATGGAGGTGTTGAGGCGGTAGCTCATGAGTTCAAACTCGCCATCGGGTGGGATGAAGGATATAGTGCGATCTGTTTCGAAGCGAGTGAGTCGGACGCATTGATGAAACTTGATGTCCTCCATCTCCACAGACTTTTTCGAACCCGACCGCCCCTGTGCTTCAAAAAGAGCCTTGTCATTCAGTCCAAGCTTGAGCTCCGGCATACCTGAAAGAAAGGAGCGCATTTTTATAGAGCCCAATATTTCGCTGGAGAGAACACTGCCATTTGCGGCCACCAGGAGGTTGAGCTTTTCCACAACGTCCAGAAACACCTCATTCTTTTTGTGCTTTATCCCCTCTGTTCTCCAAGACACCACATTTGTTACCGCCTGGGGGGGCTTACTGAGCTGTAGCTTATGCGCCCCCTGCGTTATATATTCTTTCAGTACCTTGACCTCAGCTATCTGTGGGTAGCCGTGATCCATGACTTCATCCAGAAGCTCATACACTAGCACAAAGTTATCCCTAATAGACTCCTCTTCCAGGCTCCCAAAGTACTCTTTCATAATCTCCACCAATTTTTCCAAAAAAACTAAAATGACCATCACGTTCGAATTCTTACGTGTCAGCGCCACAAGGTACAAGTTATTATGCTTGACGTACACAAAGCTAACGCCGTCCTCTGAAAACACAGGCTTCATGTCGTCCCCGCTCTCCTGAATTCGAAGAGAAAATCTGGGGAGAAGGGTTCAGGGAGAACGGGGGAGGGGGGAGTTAATCAGAACCCATATAAAAGCAGGGTGTCATTTATTTATCTTTGGGGGGGGCGTAACTCGTCAGTGTCATAAACTCACTTTTCAGCGTTAGTCCTGGATACATCTCCGCGGTAATTACGGCTAATTAATATCTTGCCTTTGGAATCCAAAACAAAAATCGCTGAAGCAACCATTAAGGGCTCTTTAACCTAGGAAAACGCGCAGCTAATTATGCTCTCCAAATCAAAAAAAGCAAGCAGAAGGCAAGAAGGTATTGTGTATCTCGGGCAAGGTCCGGCGGGCCCTTCGACTCCCTGCTTGTTGTCACCGTTTTCCACGCACGCGAAAAAGAAACTCACTCTTCTTTGCCTGGAGGCAACAAGCCCAAGAGAAAAATACCATGAAAAAAGGGGCAGGTGAGCCAAAAGAGCCTCGTGGTGGGGCTGCTAGCAAATCAAAAGCCGAACGAAGTCCTGAAACTGTGGAGTTGAACAGGTAGGTCTCTAACGGTAATATGTTCTCTCCCCTCAGTGTTCCACCTCACCCTCCTCCTCTCACCCCCCAATGGCAGTGTAACACAGGAATTTTTAGAGT
>Ga0114972_10003581_pt1 | contig 11627 bp, 13 predicted proteins | sample M_140807_EF_Meta_FD_87354 | JGI IMG/M metagenome (GOLD analysis project Ga0114972, IMG submission 87354) | Freshwater microbial communities from Lake Montjoie, Canada to study carbon cycling - M_140807_EF_MetaG | ecosystem: Environmental > Aquatic > Freshwater > Lake | place: Lake Montjoie... | reverse complement strand
TTTCTCTCCAGTTCCGCCATCGGGATGCTGGGCATGGTTCACCGAAAGGCCTGGGGCTCGAAGGGCCGGATGAAACTTTGCGGAATCCACCCGGAGGTGATGGAGGTGCTGAAGATCACACGACTCGACACCGTTTTCGACATCCTCGGCGCCCGTGCCGACGCGATCGCCCAATTCTGAGTCCTGTTTTGGCTTCTCGCCCCGGGCGATTGAAGCTCGGGGATGATCCGCTCAGCGATTTCCTCTTTTCCCCGTGGGATTGGTTGCTTCCCTTGGTTTGCTCCACACCCAGATTCTCCTCTGGAAATGGTGCAGTTTCAGGGGCAGGTCTGGAGCGGAGGGCATGGGATTCGAACCCAAGCCGGAATCGCCGCAAATAATGCGCTCCCTCCGGCAGGCGGCGCAGAATCCGGCGCACCGAACGCTGAAACACTGCCCGCGGGTCTGTCAGGCAACCTGGCGGTGCTGTGGCCGTCGCTGACTGAAGACGCCCGTCAGGAACTCCTGCGGCTCCTGGATGGCCAGCGCGACAAGGCGTAGCCAGGCCCGCGACACCCCACCATGCCCCCCCCAAATCGTTGTCGGACTCATGTCAATTCGCCTTCCGCCTTTTTTCACCTGTCTGGGCGTCGCGTGGCTGATGGACAAGGTTGATCCGCTCCCTCTTGACAGGGGGGTGCGACCTGCCATGGTGGTGGCCGTCTATCCAAGGATGCCATCGTGAAAAAGCGGCAAGGACTTAAAGCGGAACCGGCGGCCGAAACGCCGGATTGGAACGTCCTCGCCTCACCGTGGTTGGAGGTGGTAGATCTTCGTGGGAGGACTCTGCGGTGCTCGCCAATTGATGCGCTTGCAAATGCGTCCAAGATCCACCGCATCGTTTCGCCCAATCCGCTGGACGTGTTTGCAGCGCATCGCTTCCTTCTCACGCTCCTGTACTGGGTTGCCGGCGACGCCAAGAAGACACAGTTGCTTCGCCGCGCGCTGCTCCGCGGGAAATTGCCCGATGTAGTCCTCAAACGGCTGCTTCGGGAACGCGATCACTTCCATCTGTTCGACCGCAAGGTACCGTTCCTCCAAGACCCAGCGGTAGCGAGTGCCAAGGAGAGTACGCCCGCCTATCTGTTTGCGGAAATGGCGGCTGGCACCAACGTCGCTCATTTCCATCACGGCCACGATGATTCGACTAGCCTGTGTCTTCGTTGTGCGACGCTTGGTCTAGTTCGCTTGGTTCCTTGGACGCAATCGGGTGGGGCAGGCAAGACACCGTCCATTCACAACGCGCCTCCGATCATGCCACTCGCGATTGGAAAGAATCTCGCGGAGACGCTTGGGCTGAATCTCTTTCCGCTGAATATTCCACAGGGCAAAGCGCAGTGGAGCGGGCATTTCCGCCCGTCATCGTCTCGCGTGAAGTTGATGGAGGGGCTCACTTGGAACCCGCGTCGGGTTCATTTGCTGGAACCTCAACCGCCGGGTTTATGTAGTCGTTGCGGGGAGGCGTCACTGCCCACGGTCGGCCCAATCGTTTTTGAAAAGAATGAGGCCTGTAAGAAGGACGATAAGCGGGTTTGGCGAGATCCTGCTGCCTTCTACTCCCTGAAGGACGGCGTTCCTTTCGCCACGGTGAAGTCGGGCAAGGAATCCATCGCTTCGACGGGCGGTGATCTGCGGAATCTTTTTGAGCGAACCTACGGTAAGAAGGTCGAACCGGCCCCGTCTTCTCTGGTTATCGAAGCCAACTCTGGCCATTGTTCATGGTGGGTTGTCGTTCCATGCACCAACCCAGCCAACAACAAAAGCTACGACCATCGGGCGGTGTGGTTTGAGGGGTTCGACGGTGATGCACCCAAGCTCGTAGGCGGGTGGCCTACTGAGGTGGTGATTGCCGCGGGTGATCCTCGCGCCGCTGATTCGGTAGCGCGAGTTTCGACCAAGCCGTCTCCAGGCGTTGCTGCATTCGTCCGCGCCGCTTCCACCCTAGATGCTGTTGCGTGGAGCCTGCTCGGTACGGCCAGCAGCATGGAGGACGATTCCGCAGCGTTCGATGTGTTCACCAGCATCTACTGGCCGCTGCGTTCCAAGCACGCTTCTCTTCCGTGTAAGCCAGCGGCGTGGCTGGCTCTGAAGTTGATGGCGTCCGCGGGTCGGTTTCGGCCATCAACGCAGCGAGCAGGCAAGTTCCGGCCGTGGGAGCAACTCAAATCCCACCAGCCCGAATCGAAAACTCGGGACGGGAAGATTCGCCAATACCCGCGCGCTATTCCGCGGGGAGATGTATTGGAAACCGAGATGCGGCAGATCATCCGCAAGCACGCTTCATCCAAGTCCACAACGGGCATCGACTGGCCCAGTACCTGTCAATTTCTCCACGAAGTCCTTTCCCAGTAAGGAGACCCCATGTTCTTTCAGATCCACATGCTTCAGAGCGTTCCCCCTGGAAACCTCAACCGTGATGAATCCGGCCAGCCCAAGAAGTGTCTGTTCGGCGGCGTCACCCGCGGGCGAATCAGTAGCCAATGCCTGAAGCGAAACATTCGCACATCGCCCTATTTCCAAGACGCCTTCGGCGGGGCCTTAGCCAAGAGGACGAAGTATCTGCCGCTCTTGGTTACGGAGGCGCTGTCGCAGATCGGAGGCATTCCTGCCGATGAGTTTGCTGGCATTCAGGCGGGTCTCGCAGCCCAGTTCAAAAAAGAAACTCGGTCAGAAGAAGATGATGAGGAGACGGGAAGCGACGAGGTCTCATCAGATGGGCAGACGGGCCAGCTCGTCTTCTTCAATCCGTTGTTCGCCCGAAAGATTGCGGAGTTGCTGGTGGAATTCCGCAAGAAGAACGCCGAGGCCTACAAGGTATTCATCGGAGCCAAGAGCAAACTTCCGAAGGAGGAGGCGAAGAAAGCGATTGCTGAGGTTGTTCGGCAGGCCTACGAGGCTCGCGAATCACTCTCCATTGATGTCGGCCTGTTTGGGCGAATGACAACGAGTGATCTTGTGCGGGACGTTGAAGCGGCGTGCCAAGTTGCTCATGCGATCAGCACCCACGAGACGCTAATTGAAAGCGACTACTTCACGGCCATGGATGACCTGAAGGAGTCGTTTGCCAAGACCCAGATGGAGGCTAAGGGGGCGGGGTTCTTGGGTTCTGGCGACACGGAAACTTTTTTCAACTCGGCCGTTTACTACAAGTACTTCAACGTGGACGGTAGAGCATTGCTGGCAAATGTGGAGCATCGCGAGCCTTCGCAAGTCCTGAAAGCGATTGGCGTCATGGTTCATGCTGCGGCGCTTGCCACCCCGACGGGCAAGCAGAATTCATTCGCTGCCCATTCGGCACCTGAGTTGATCTTAGTGGAGGTATCTAATGTGCGCCAGCCGCTGAGTTACGCCAACGCATTCCTGAAGCCCGTGCAGGGTGAGGATCTGATGCGTGAGTCGGTTGCGGCGTTGAGCGATTACTGCGAATCCATGGGGGAGGCATTTGCGCCCAAGGACACCCGACGGTTCCTGCTGACCGCTGGCCGCGCAGCCGGCGTGCCATTCAACCTGAACGCCGAGAAAGTTCTGGCGCTCAGTGACTTGGTGCAGAGAGTGGAGACCGCATGGATGCCGACTCTCCAACCCGTATGAGCAACACCGTATTTCTTCGACTATCGGGCCCGATGCAGTCCTGGGGTACTACCTCCAGGCTGCAACTGCGTCGCACTGATGCGTATCCCAGCAAATCTGGCGTGCTGGGAATGATCCTGTGCGCGATGGGCGTAGCCAGGGAGGACGCACCAAAAGCCCTGGGGCCGCTAGTTGATTTGCAGATGGGCGTCCGTATCGACCGCCCTGGGATGACCGATTGGGACTACCACACGGCTGGGGCTGGTATCGGAATCCGCAAGGCCGAGGGCGGGATCAAACTCACTGCTTCAACCAAAGAACCGGAAACCCTCCTCTCCCGGCGGCAGTACCTCTTCGATGCGTCGTTCCTCGTTGCGTTGCACGGTGACCCCGTTACGGTCGCGAAGGTGGTTGACGCCCTGAGCGATCCCGTTTGGCCGATCTTCCTTGGGCGGAAGTGCTGCATTCCCTCCGAGCCAGTACTGAGCGGCAACGGCGAGCATGAGAGCGTGAGGAAAGCACTGGAATCAGTGATCTTCGCGACGGATGGTAGAGAGTGGGAGGAGACCGTTTCCCTCACCGCGATCATCGAACACCCGCCCGGAAGTAAGTCGCCAGCAAATGCGACGCTCGTCTATGACGTTCCACGGACGCTGAAAAATCCGAGCCACGGTCCGCGTTGGGTTGTGGAGGAACAGATGCAGGCGACGGTGTTTGCCCCGTTTTGGGGTGAACCCCCGAAGCGCAGGATGCTGGACTACACCAGCCCGCAGTGGAAGCAGGCCCGCGGGAATCGACTTGCGATAGACAACGGGCTGTGCGTGTTCTGCAAGTCACCGGCCGAAGACGTTCATCACGTTACCTACGAGAACGTCGGCCGTGAAGAACCAGAAGACCTACGGTCGCTCTGCAAACTCTGCCACGACGCATGCACGCAACTGGAATACGGGCGTGACCTGAAGACGCATCGCATCGACCCAGCCGATCCTGAACAGCGGCAAATGATTCTGGCCCAAGTGCAAAAACTCCTGACGGGCCGACGCTTGGGCAGGCGGCGGGTAATACGGGAAGCCTCTCGCGCCTCGCTGTTCTTTGAAGACGCACCGGGGGGCGGCTAGATGTATCTATCGCAACTTTCGGTCAACACGGGCGACGATCCCGACAAGCCGCGGCCCGGTCTGGCGTGGATCAAACAGACCTACCGGGTCCACCAGCGGATCTGGATGGCGTTTCCTGATGACGTTCGTCGGAGCGAGGATCCCTTCTTCCTCGGTGAGTGGAGCAACACGGCCAAGCCAAAACGCACGGACGGCGGTTTCTTGTTTCGCATTGAGCCTGACCGGCCTACACGCATTCTTGTGCAGTCAGTCCTGAAGCCAGATTGGGAATATGCGTTCCAGAACGCACCGTACCTCCTTGCTGACCAAGCGAAGATTCGCGAGTTTGAACCCGACTTCTCCGTCGGCCAGCGGTTCCGGTTTCGGCTGGTGATGCTGATGGTGAAGCGTCGCTCCAAAAAGCACCGCCAAGAAGACCCCAAGGCCCCGATAGAGGTTCCCATACGGTGCGAGAACGGAAACTTCACCGCATGGTCGAATCGTCTTGGAGAAATGGCGGCTCGCCACGGGTTCTCAACAGACTCCGTGCGAGTGCAGCCGAATCGCAATCTCCGCATGAAGCCACAGGGCAACAAACAGGCCCGTAGTTTCAACGCTGCTCTGTTTGATGGATTGCTAACCTGCACAGACCCCGAGTTGCTGAAGGCCGCCGTCATCAACGGCGTTGGCCGTGGCAAGGCCTTTGGCATGGGGCTTCTGTCGCTGGCAGTCCAGAAGTGATCTTTGACAATCTGGCAGTGCATTCCCCGTACGCACGGGGGTGAACCGAAGTCTTGGAACCAGAGGGAGAATGACATGGCCTCTTCCCCGTACGCACGGGGGTGAACCGATCGCCCGGCTGCTGGGGCCGACGCCCACGCACTCTTCCCCGTACGCACGGGGGTGAACCGAACTACTTCGCCGCCATCACGGCCAGCGGGACCTCTTCCCCGTACGCACGGGGGTGAACCGGCTGGAGTCTGCTTCAACGGGCCGATTCCGTACTCTTCCCCGTACGCACGGGGGTGAACCGACACCGCGCGCGTATGGAACGCCAGCCGAAGACTCTTCCCCGTACGCACGGGGGTGAACCGTGGACCGCCGCGGAAGTCCACCAGGGCGGCGCCTCTTCCCCGTACGCACGGGGGTGAACCGTCCGTCGTGTGCTGTTGAACCTTCCCGCCATCCTCTTCCCCGTACGCACGGGGGTGAACCGATTGCCGCAGGGGATCATGCACACGCAATCTACTCTTCCCCGTACGCACGGGGGTGAACCGGCGGGATTCCAGAAGTTCAGTCTGCCGCTCGCCTCTTCCCCGTACGCACGGGGGTGAACCGGATGAATACATTCGCAAGGGGGTGTGTGTGGTCTCTTCCCCGTACGCACGGGGGTGAACCGTTGATCCACGGCAAGGCTGAGTTGCTCATCGGCTCTTCCCCGTACGCACGGGGGTGAACCGTGGTAGTAGCGGCAGCACTTCGCTTGGCCGGGCTCTTCCCCGTACGCACGGGGGTGAACCGGTGTCTCGCACCTCTATTTTCACGGAGATGACCTCTTCCCCGTACGCACGGGGGTGAACCGGTGATCTGGTCGCGGAGCTTCTCGGCACGCTCCTCTTCCCCGTACGCACGGGGGTGAACCGCCAGAGCGGATCGACGAGGTCGTTGCCGTCATCTCTTCCCCGTACGCACGGGGGTGAACCGGCTGACCGCCGCGCGGGGGATAGGCTCCGCAACTCTTCCCCGTACGCACGGGGGTGAACCACTGCGGTTGGCTTTTTGCCAATAGGAATGGAAGACGCGGCAGGCTGCGGTCCTGCGAGATTGGACATTCGACTTTCGACGTTCGCAGAAAAAAGTCGGCGTACACATATTCGACGTTCAACGTTCTTCTAAAGAGAGTTGATGTGTTCTATCTCTCGCTCTTGCCCTCTCACTAAGTGCCCGCGCCGAACGTCGAAAGTCGAATATCGCTGTTGCCTAAAGTCATCGTCCGAACATCGAAAGTCGAAGGTCGTTGTGCCAGCGTGAATACTGTCTCTCCCTGAGCGGGCACTCTTTCCACGCTGTCGGTAACTGCCTGCGCCACAAGCGTTTATGGGCAATTGCAAAAATCGGTAACGGAAATCCCCGTTGGTGAGCAATGGCTGGTAAGGAGCCGCCGATGTCTGCCACACAGCATCACGGCAACTCGCGGCAGTCGCCCGGCGGCCGCACGTATTGCTCGCAGGAATCTTGCCATGAACTTCCACACAACCGACCGGATGCTGAAGCCATCAGAGGTTGCCACACTCCTCAACGTTAGCGAACGTAGCCTCGCCCGACTCGTCGCAGCAGGATCGTTCCCCCGGCCCTTTGTTGTTGGGAAGCACCGCCGCTTCAGTCTCGCCGCCATCCAAGCCTGGATTGCAAAGAACGGCGGTGGAAAATGAGCGATCCGTTTGCCTACAAATTCGACAACGCATTCTTTGGCCCGCTGGGAGAGTACGCCCGCCGCAACGAGAAGCGGGTGGAAATCGACAGCCTTTCCTTGCTTCTCCAACTCCTCGCTGTGGTCGGCGTCATCATAGGGCGGCGCGTTTACACGATGGGCGGAACTACTCGTCACTACCCGAATCTCTTCAGCCTCATCGTTGGCACCACGACCATCGGCAAGGGAGGCTCGGGCGAGGTTGCGAACGAGTTGGGCCAGGCCATTGACCCGGGCTTTGAACAGCGCACGGCGCACAATGTCGCCTCTGCACCCGCCTTGGTGCAGCTTGTGACTGACGGCCTTCAAAAGACGAAGAAGCGAAAGACCAAGGACGGTGAACGGGAGGAAGTGGAAGTCGTCCACGAGGCCGTAACTGATAAACGGCTCCTCCTGTTCTTCCCTGAGATGCGCGGAACGCTTGTCGCCCAGGGCCGGGATGGCTCCACGTTGAAGGATGAATTGAAAAATGTTTGGGATGGCCGCACTATTGAGAACAACAAGTACCACTGCCGCGAGCGGGCCACCAATCCCCATATCGGGCTGATTGGCCACATCACGCCGTGCGATTTAAGCGAATTGGCAACCCGTGCAGATGTCGGCAATGGTTACTTCAATCGATATCTGATCACAGTTGCCAAGCATGAGCGGTCGTTGCCTTTCTCCGTCGCCGCGCCTGACTGCGGAGATCTTTTGTCGCAAATCGCCAGCGCGTTGGAGGCTCTCGGGCCCGTCAACGAAAGCGAGAAACTGCTGGAATGGGCAGATGACGCGCGCGAGGAGTGGGCGGCGTTCTATACCGCAGTTCGGGAGGGGCGACACCCATTCATTGCAGACATTCACGAACTTGGTGGCCGCTGCTGTCCGCTGACGAAGCGCGTCGCCTTAATCTATGCGATTCTGGATAACGCTTCGGCCATTCACCTGCGGCATCTCCGCGCCGGAAAGGCCGTTGTCTTGGAAGCGTTGAACCGCATTCGCCATCTCTTCTTCGCTCGCAAAAAGCCAACCACCCTTGCCGACGAACTGCGCAACGCTTTCGCCGGCCACCGAGGCGAATGGACAAAGACCACGATGCACAGGCAAACGGGCAACAGGCATAACGGTAGTGATGTGGAAGCCGCCGCAGCCGCTTTGGTTGAGGCTGGTAAATGGATCGTGCGCGAAGGCAAGGCAGGGAACCAGCACGACAGCAAGTTCTGGTCGCTCGCACCACCCACAGCCCAGTTGCCCGAAGACGTTCCCAGCAAGATCGAAGAGCCGCCGGCCGAGATTGAGGAACGTCTACCCGATGGAATCCTGGAGGTCGAAGGCATCCGCCTGCAACGCGGCGCATGTATTGAAGTCGAACACGACGCCACGGCCCTCACGTTCGCTGGCGAGGTCGCGGGCGTCAAAGGTGGGCAAATGGGCCACATAGCAACACTGGGATCGAATACGCCCGAGGATTGGTCAGAAGCCCACGACCGACTGACGAAGCACACGGCTCATATCGCCGCCATCTTTGATGGTGAGGTAATATTCGTGCCTAAAAAGGCCGTGCGAACGGTTGAACCCGTGGCCGCATAACCGCCCCCCCGACTTAGCACAGCCCAAACCTGTCAGCCATCTCTTGGAGTTGCTCATCCGTGAGTTGGCTGTAGTCGGGCCGATGGCTCTCGCAATGCTGCACGAGCCTTATGACGGCTTCCAGGTGGCGAAGCGCTGAGAACCCTCCCTTGGCTAAATCGCGGCTCAAGAGGCTCTCCCAAGCCGCTCGGAGGCCGTTGATGCCCCCGAATCCAGCGACCATGGCTTCGCAGACGGTAATCACCTGCCCCTCCGACTTGGCTCGCTTTAGTTGGGCGAGTTGCCGGTTGACCGTTTTGCGGTCCTGCCGTGATCGCAGGGCTCGCCTCCTCAGCCGCTCGGCGGTCGCATGGCAAGGGCGGCATTGGTAGATCCGGGCTTCGCTGTGGGACCACCGTCGCCGAAATTCCTCGGGTGTCTTCGGCAGGCCGCACTGGCAGCAGATCAGGAATGGCTGTTTCGGGGCAATGCACTCCTGTCCGACCGGCGTTAGTTGACGAGATTTCATTTAGGCCCCATCGTTCGCAGATTCCCACAAAACGCGCTTGATTCGCTACCCATGCCCAAGCCTGAGCCACAGGGCCGCACCGCGCACCCTATATCCATTGCCCGCCTCCCGTCCACGCAGGCGCAGCCGGTTGAAGAACTTTTTTGCGTCGTACCGTAGCGCACGAAGCCCCACCGAATCACATCGAATCTAAGCATCGGAGGTACGGATCGCCTTGACTGCGTACAGAACCTTCGTACACTAGATGCTTCGCGGTGACGATTCGTCGGTCACACGGTGAGTCATCGAAGGGTTGCCGCGCAATTGTGTTTCTCAATTGCGCATTCTTTGCCCCTTCAGTGCCGCAGGCCTCACAACCCTGGCGGCTGAAGCGGCGAAGGCTGCTCCCCTAGCCACGGAAAGGCCCCCGCAATGAACCCGTTCCAGCCTTTTGCCTTGCGTTCCAAGGAAGCGGCGAAAGCCCTTGGCATCTCTGCCCGCCACCTTTGGCAGTTGACCCACGACGGCCATGTGCCGTGCGTCCGGGTCGGATCGGGAAAGCGACAGACCGTCCTCTACCCAGCAGACACGCTCCGGGAATGGCTGGCCTCAAAGGCACAGGAGCCAAGCCGCAATGAGCAAGCAAAATGACCGCACTCGCTAGCAGCCGGATCAACGTTTCCTACCATCGGGGCGGCGACTTCGGCGGGAGGAAGAGCCCTGGTTTACTTTACTCTGCGCTAACTATTTTGTAGACTCATGAAGAAGCATCGCCCACTTTTGTCGGATCAACTGCGGCAGGCTATTGCGGTATCGTCGCTAACGCGCTATCGAATTTCGCAGGAGACAGGAATCAGTCAGGCCGCGCTCTCTTTATTCTGCGCCCGCAAGCGAGGACTATCTCTGCAATCCGTCGATGCCCTAGTGGCGCTGCTGAATTTGGAACTGAAGCCCCTGGAGCGAAAGGAGTCTTAGTCCATGGCAAGCATTTCGAATGACGGTGGTCGCCGCCGCATCCAGTTCGTTCACCCCGACGGTCGACGGCTTCCGATTCGGCTCGGCAAGGTCAGCCAGCGGACCGCCGAAGCTTTTGCCAGACGGGTAGAGCAAATGCTGGAGTGCATGCGGCTAAAACAGCCCATGGACGCCGATCTGGCGTCTTGGGTTTCCGGGCTGGAAGACAAGGTCGCCAGCAAACTCGCTCAATACGGGCTTATTCCCGCGCGGCTGAACGCTGAAACAACGTCCCTGGCAGCGTTCATGTCTCGCTACGTTGACGGCCGCCACGATGTGAAGCCAGCCACAAAGGAGATCTGGCGACAGGGCCAGAACGGGCTCGTTGCATTTTTTGGCGCTGAGAAGCCCCTGGAAGCAGTCACCGAGGGCGATGCCGACGGATACAAGCAACAGATGATCCGCGACGGCCTCGCCATGGCGACGATCCGCAAGCGGCTCTACTTCGCGGGGCTGGTGTTCCGCGCAGCCGTGAAACACCGGCTCATCCCGGCCAATCCGTTCGCTGACACGCGCGTCCAAGTTCCGCCACCAGGGCGGAAGCACTTCATCACGCATGAGGAGACTGAGCGGCTCATCGATGCATGCCCAAACGAGGACTGGCGGCTGATCATCGCTCTAAGCCGTTACGGGGGGCTCCGCTGCCCGAGCGAAGTGCTGTCTCTGAAATGGGCCGATATTGACTGGGACCCGACGTACGGTGTGATGAATGTGCATTCGCCCAAGACGGAGCACCATGCAGGAAAGGAGTCGCGGGTCGTGCCCTTGTTTGGATTGCTGCGGCCCCACCTGGAGCGCGCCTTTGAGGCTGCACCCGAGGGCAGTGTGTATGTCATTTCCGAGGCGTTCAGGAATGCGTCGTTTGGCAAATCCGGTTGGCGGAACAGCAATCTCCGGACGCCGTTCGCGCGGATCATCAAACGGGCAGGAATGAAACCCTGGCCACGACTTTTCCACAACATGCGGAGTTCCAGGGAAACGGAACTCATGGCGGACCACCCACCTCACGACGTTTGCAGTTGGATTGGAAACAGCCTCGCCATCGCGCAGAGGCACTACCTGCAGGTCACCCGCGCGTCCATCGCCCAGGCGGTCGCAGAGCCCGGCTACAGCGAACAGCAAAAAGCGGCGCACAATCCGGCGCAGCAACTACGCGCACCGGGACGCACGGACCGGAACTCGCTACCCGCCGCAACGCGACAGACCCCGCCAAATACAGGTCGGTGCGAGACCGTACGAACCCCTGCAACTCACCCGAGCGGAGGGCATGGGATTCGAACCCACAACCGATTTCTCGGCATCTGATTTCGAGTCAGACCGCTGGCCAATTCGCTTACCCTCCGAATTGCCTTTGGCAAAGAGTCTAACGTAACCGTTTTCC
>Ga0114972_10003580_pt1 | contig 11628 bp, 12 predicted proteins | sample M_140807_EF_Meta_FD_87354 | JGI IMG/M metagenome (GOLD analysis project Ga0114972, IMG submission 87354) | Freshwater microbial communities from Lake Montjoie, Canada to study carbon cycling - M_140807_EF_MetaG | ecosystem: Environmental > Aquatic > Freshwater > Lake | place: Lake Montjoie... | reverse complement strand
TGCCCCGGAATTATTTGGACCAACTGCATTTTGTGCGGACCCGGTTGTCATAAGAAGTCCATCTTCAATGCCAATGGTGCCGGTATTGTCCTCAAAATAGGCATAAGGCAAACCCTTGTCGGACGGGCAGTTTACACGAATGTTGGAAACTCTTACTCCAGGCCCTACCAAACGCTCAATCATTTCGCGCAGCGGCATGCTGGTATTGACCTTTACCTGGGCTAGATTTTCTTTCAAAAATGCCAGCAAGAAACTTGAGCAAATCAGGAAGTTTCGAATATTAAACCGGCAGGGGCGCATGGTGTAAAAGTAAGAGAATCAGCTTTTATACCTAAAAATTTATCAAAAACCAGGCCGGACTGAGAAACCCGGAAGTTTAATTGCGAAGCATAATTCGAAAGGTTGTTCCCTTTCCAGGTTCAGACCACTTTACAAAAATCTTCCCCTTGTGGTATTGCTCTATGATGCGCCTTGCGAGGGTTAATCCAAGGCCCCAACCACGCTTCTTTGTTGTAAATCCAGGCTCAAAAACCCGTTTAAATTGATTTTTTGGAATGCCTTTTCCAGTATCAGTAATGTCCATTTGCACATTGCCTTCGGGAAGTTCCGTAATCTCAATGTCGAGTTTACCAGCACCAGCCATTGCATCTACTGCATTTTTACAAATGTTTTCAATAACCCACTCAAACAAGGGCCGATTGATATAAGCCAGTACCTCCTCACCTACATCTTGTTTGACAGAAACTGTAATATTTACCTTTTGACTGACGCGGCTTCTCAAATAAGAAACGGCTGTTTTCACAACTTCCACCAAATCTATCAGCTCTGTTTTCTGTTCTGAACCGATGCTGCTAAACCGGGCCGTAATCATCAGGAGTCGCTGAATGTCCTTATCCATCTCATCCACAATGCCTTCGTTCATAATTTCAGGCTTGGTCCGTAAATATTCAGCCCAGGCAAGTAAACTGGAAATCGGTGTTCCCAACTGGTGGGCAGTTTCCTTGGCCAATCCTACCCAAACACGATTCTGTTCGGCATTCCGACTTAGACTGAAGGCGAGATAGCCCATCAAAATAAACAGGCCGATTACAGCCAGCTGTAAATACGGATAGAATTTCAGCTGCCGGATGAGGGTGGAGTTTTTGTAATAAATAAATTGTTTGAGTCCGGCAATTTCAATCGGAATGGGCTTGTATTCAGCCCGCATTTCCTCAAGTTGTTTTTTAAAAAAGGCATCTGTGTTTTTTGCGTCCATGCCTTCCGGCACTTCAAAATTCCTGTAGCTCAGAATTGTACCTTCTCCGTCTGTCAGAATTACCGGAATGGAATTATTGGCGGCAATGATTTCTCTAAATAAAAAACCCTGGCTGGAAGTAAATTCCATACCGGCAATTTCCTTGTATCCTTTAGCGGCGAGGTCAATCAGTTTTTTTTCTCGTTCGGCAAGCTTGCTTACCATGCTGTTGGTATAAACAACAGATATTCCGCCAATCAACAGGGCGAAAATTATGATGACCAGCTTAAAGGTGGACCGATTGCTGTAAATATCCATGGTGAATCAGGAATCCAAGTTCCGGTTTATTCAAGCCAAAGATGCCGGATCAAAGCGGAATGGCAAAGTATCGGCCACAGAATCAAGCTTTATAAATCCAGAACTTTCCAGCTTAAAAATCACACTGATTGGCTCGCCTTGCCTGTCTTCCATTTCCTGCATAACCTGACGACATCCTCCACAAGGACAAGCAGGAAGCAATTGGCTGGTCCCTTCCTTGCGAGCAACCACCAAAATCTCCTTCACTTTAATGCCAGGATATTCAGAACCAACACAATAAAGGGCCGTTCTTTCGGCGCACATTCCGGACGGATAAGCTGCATTTTCCTGGTTTGTACCACAATGAATATGTCCATTCCCCAGCCTTACAGCTGCTGAAACCTGAAATCTGGAATAAGGCGCATAGGCATTGTCAAGCGATAAAACCGCCCTGTTCAACAATTCCCGACTTTCTATTGGAAGGCTTTCCTCAGAATCATAAGCCAAATAATCTATCGAATGGTGCAGTTTCCTCATGGGATTTTTTTTGGGGGCACCAAAGGTAAGATGGTTCAGCAAAGTCGCAACAGGCGATGTTATTAATTTTACAAGCACTTAAGAATGTAAAATCCCTCACAAGCCATTGGCCAAGCAAGCCAAGACCTTTGGAAAATTCTCTGCATCCTTTAAATGAACCGATTCCTTAGACATATGCGGATCATGAGAAGGTGGGCCAATAAAACACCAGTCAATAGGATAAGGCAAATGCTGAATTTCCATGCCATCACTGCCACCCTGAGATTCTACTTCCAATTGAAATTCCATACCTGCTGTTGCAAGCACATTGCGAACCTTGTCGGTAAATACTTTTCGGGGGATTCGGCTATCTCTGAGCGAAACCACCGGTCCTTTCCCTGGAAATACACCTTCGGTGGACCAGGTTACATCGGCAATAATGGCTGTGCGTGTTTCAAATTTATCCAAAAGGTAACGAGCCAGAAACCCGGCAGCCCCTCCCCCATGCTCTTCCCAGGTAGTAAAAACCAAAGCAATATTTTCAGCTTCACTGGCCATTGAAAGCAAAGCCCAAACACCCAGCCTGTCATCGAGATATGGGCTTTTGATAAAATTCTTTTCTACACTAAAAGCCGGTTTGTATGTAAGCGTGGTACCAGGTTCAATGGGCTTTTGAAAATCAAGAACGGCTGGCAATTTTTTGGTTTCAGCAATTAACCTGGCAGACTCCTTTTTTCCATTCATTTCAAAAACAACCTCATCTCCAGTTTTGGCATCCACGCCACCCACCGGAACTACATAATTGTCGTAACGGACCGTAAATCCTACGGTATCCATGTGGGCATAAAAAGCAAGTTTGGGCTTGCCAAAAACAAGAACCAGATTGTCCTGAAATCCTTCGCCATGTAGAATTTCGGGTTTATTTTTCCATGAATTCTGATTGGCCAAGCTGTAAGCCAAAACAAAATCCCGCACCCTCGATTCATCCCCACTGGTTCCGGGAATGGCACAAAGTGATTCCAGAAGTTCGATATTTTCCATTTTTAAAATGCCAAAAGTAATGAATCAGGGTTAGCGCCTTAATGGCTATTGTTGTTGTCCGGATACGTCATTTCGCCAGCCTTGATTTCCCATGAAATATGGTTGAATTCGGGTACCAATGGACAAACAAAATCCGCTTTATAAGCGCAATAAGGGTTTGATGCATAATTAAAGTCGAGAAGCACCGGCCTACCGCGGCGGATAATAAGATCCAGATACCGACCACCGCCATAGGTTTCACGGCCATTGCTTTTGTCATTGAAGGGCGCAAAAAAAACTGAGTCTGATTTCTCGTGAAGAGATTTAAGAATGTACAAAGTATCAGCACGCCCATTCTTCTCGAGCACAGCAAATCCCGCAACTGCATGTGAAGGAAATCCCGGCATATCCGGCATGAGGTCTAACAATTCCCCATCCCTTATAGGCTGAAAGTCTGCAAGATAAACCTGGTCTTTATTCGGTGGAAAATACCGCAGAGAATCAAAACCAGATACCCGGTAAAACGGAGCGCCAACCGAGGAAGAAATCATCCGATTTTTCATTTTGCGGAATTCGGTAATGTTGGATGGATCAAAATCCTGATTTGAATCTGGGCCAAAAGATTTGATCGATAAAAAAGTACCCAAAAGTACCAGGAGTGCCAGTACAGGAAAAAGCAGAGCAGGTGGAATTTTCATAGTTGTCCGTTGTCTGCAAAACTATAAAATCCTTGGTTGGTCCAAATAAGATGATCGAGCAACCTTATTTGCAGGATATCCGCAGCCGAAACAATTCGTCTGGTGAGCTTCAGGTCTTCCTCACTTGGCTGAAGTTTTCCAGAAGGATGATTGTGCACAACCACAATGGCCGTTGCAAGACTTTTTAGCGCTTCACCGAAAAGAACCCGAACATCCACAAGAACACTGGCAATCCCGCCTTCACTTAGTTTGATTTTGCGGATTGGCTTTAGGGAATTGTCCAGGATAACAAGCCAGAACTGCTCCACCGGAACATCGACCAAATCTGCTTTTAAGAATTGATAAACTGCCATTGGAGAATTCATTGTTTCCAGTTCGGGGCTTGGCGTATCGGTTCGTCGCCTTCCGAGTTCAATGGCAGCGAGAATGCTTACGGCTTTCGCTGGACCTATTCCCTTTATTTTACAAAAGTCACCATAAGACATGCGAGCGAGCTGGTTAAGATCGCCATTGGCAGCGGCGAGCATTCTTCTTGCTAGGTCAAGGGCAGTTTCTGAACGACTTCCGGTGCCGATTAGAATGGCCAAAAGTTCTGCATCTGTTACATGACCGCGACCTTTATCAAGTAGTTTTTCTCTGGGTCGATCCTGACTTGCCCATTGCAAAATACCAGACCGCCTTTCCTGAATGAAAGGTGTTTTCATTTTTCCAACAGTTTTAATGGGGAAATCTGGCTTTAGTCGTGGTGATGGTGGTGGTGACCAGACTCAATTCCATTTCGGAAATTGTAGTACTTCAACATAGTGCCTGCCACAAAAACTCCGATCCAAATCCAATACAGATTGGTGAAGTTTTCAACCAACCGGCCTGTAAAATGCAGGCCCGCGTGAGACATTGCTGTCACAATAAGACCAGTTGCAGAGATGTTTTGCCAGATGTTAAAATCCCAAAACTTAAATTGTGCTCCTTCTTTCATAGTTTAATTCAGTTATTGTCAGACAAATGTAAAACGGTTTTCGATTTTTATTCTGTCTCACAAACCGCCATTAAAGTTTTTTTGTTTTTTTTATTTTTGAAGCCTCTCTTTCAAAAAAAACTTCTACTTTTGCACTCCGTTTTTCGAAACATCTCATGGCAAAGAAAGGCAATCGCATCCAAGTAATCATGGAGTGCACAGAGCACAAAAACAGTGGCATGCCCGGCACATCCCGGTACATCACTACCAAGAATCGTAAGAACACCACCCAAAGGATGGAGCTCAAGAAGTATAATCCGATTCTCAAAAAAGTAACCGTTCACAAGGAAATTAAGTAACCCATGGCAAAGAAAGTAGTGGCAACCCTCAAAACAGGCGAGGGAAAAGCATTCACCAAAGTGATCAAGGCGGTTAAATCCCCAAAGACTGGTGCATATACCTTTCGTGAGGAAATTGTTCCTAACGATCAGGTTCAGGACTGGCTCAAGAACAACTGATGTGATTCAAAGATTAGCATCCCCGGCAACGGGGATTTTTTTTTATTGCCCTGCCAAAACTGGTCAGGGTTTTTTCAGTTATAAAGTAGATTAACTTCAATAAGATTGTTTAATGGGTTTTTTTGATTTTTTCACTGGGAAGAAAAAAGAGGAGTTGAAAGAGTCCCTTGACAAGGGATTGGAAAAAACGAAGGATAGTTTCTTCGAAAGGCTCACGAAAGCCGTGGTGGGCAAATCAGAAATCGATGATTCTGTCCTTGATGAATTGGAGGAAATTCTAATTGGTGCCGATGTTGGTACACCCACCACCATCAAACTCATTGCCCAGATTCAAGAAAGGGTAAAACGCGAAAAATATACAAGCCTCGGCGAACTGGACCGAATTCTAAGGGAGGAAGTGGCAAGCCTTTTAGAAAAAGGAGCCCCGGATCCAGGACTCATTTTCAGAGATTTGCCTTGCAAACCCTATATCATCATGGTGGTCGGTGTAAATGGTGTTGGCAAAACCACAACCATTGGAAAACTGGCTTCTCAATTTCATGCAGCAGGTCATAAAGTTGTACTCGGTGCTGCGGATACTTTCCGTGCAGCAGCGGTTGACCAACTCAAAACATGGGGTCAGCGTTCCGGCGTTCCCGTTATTGAACATGGCATGAATACCGACCCAGCTTCGGTCGCCTATGATGCTGTTAAAACAGCCGTTGAGCAAAATGCAGATGTCGTCATCATCGACACGGCCGGACGCTTGCACAACAAAATCAATTTGATGAACGAATTGGGCAAAATGAAGCGTGTCATGCAAAAAGTTATTGCAGATGCTCCTCAGGAAGTGCTGCTTGTGCTGGATGGCTCTACCGGACAGAATGCACTGCGCCAAGCAGAGGAATTTTCCCGTGTTACTGAAGTTACTGCTCTGGCAATCACCAAACTAGATGGTACCGCTAAAGGTGGTGTAGTTATCGGCATTGCCGACCAGTTGAGCGTGCCCGTAAAATTTATCGGGGTGGGCGAAAAAATTGAAGACCTTCAAATTTTCGACAGACATGCATTTGTGGAATCGCTTTTCAAAAGGAATTAAACTTAGCCTGTTCCTCGTTTTTGCTTGCTTCTTTACAGGGCAGGCACAAAACAACCGAAGGATTCCGGTAGCCTCCTGCGAAAAAAAAATATCACAGGGCATTCGTGGCCTTGTATATAATGTAAGTGGAAACCAGATGCCAGCGCCCGGAAAAGGTGTTCAAATCAAAAAAGGCGTACAAAGACAATTCGGAATTTTCGAAGTCACCCGCCTTGATATTGCCAAAAAAGGAAGTCAGGATTGTTTCTTTCAATCGACCGGAACGAAATTGTTAAAACGCGCAAGGACAGATAAAAACGGATGTTTCGCCATCGGACTTAAACCCGGGAAATACTCATTTCTCATTCGTGAAAAAGGAGAATGGTATGCAAACTCATTCGGGCCAGAAGGAGAGATTTTTCAATTTGAAGTTTTTGCAGATTCTGTAAGCACATTGGATTTCAGAATCAACCACGGGGCCTGGTACTGATTTTCAGTCATGCGCATAATCCCTCCACTTTACGGACTTTCTATGTCCGAAATGCTAAGTCTGAAAGAGCAGGATTCTGTTGAAATCAATTTTGCTTTCCCATTCAACAAGGGAAATGCCATGAACAGAATCCGAATTTTAGCGGCCTCAGGTCCTTTGCTTCTAAGCATTCCCGTGAAAAAATCCCCGGCAAACACACCGATTTCACAAATTCAAATTGACCATGAGCAAAAATGGCAAAACCAGCACTGGCGCAGCATTACTTCGGCTTATGGCAAGGCTCCGTTTTTTGTCTATTTCAAAGATGAATTGGAGCATCTTTTCGCAAGGAAAACTGAAGGATTGGCCGAATTTACATTTGGCATTATGGAATGGACGCTGAAACACTATTTTCCTAAAGACAGACTGTCAGTCAACTTGTCAGGAGAATTTCTCGAACCAAGTCGAAATAATGAAGATTTGAAGTGGATAGAGAAAAGTTCATTCGAGGCTGGGAGCCTACTTGAGTACCGGCAAGTCTTTGGTTCGGAATTTGTACCAAACTTAAGTGTGATAGACCATTTGTTTTGTTCTGGTCCCAATGACTTTTGGAAACCGCGAAACTGAGGTTAACTTTCACTCAAATATTACGAAGCGAAAAAGACCCTAATTTTACTTGCTTATTAGCCTTTAGCTGATTTAATTTACTTTTCACTGAACCAAAGAACGAAGACATGAAATCGGACGCTAAATTCTCCAACCGGGTGAAAGAGGTGATAACCCTTGCCCGTGAAGAAGCCCTTAGACTGGGCCATGAATATATTGGCTCAGAGCACCTTCTACTTGGAATCATCCGGGAAGGAGAAGGCATTGCAGTCGCCATTCTACAGAAACTTGGTGTTTCTATGGATGAATTAAAAGTTTCTATTGAGCGCGCTTCTAAAAGCACTGCTACTGGAAATGTGAAAAATCTCAGCAACATTCCCTTGACAAAACAGGCGGAAAAGGTTCTGAAAATTACTTACCTCGAAGCCAGAATTTCCAAATCAGAATTAATCGGCACCGAGCATCTCCTCTTATCAATTTTAAGAGATACAGACAACCTGGCTACGCAGGTCCTGAATCGTTTTGACATTAATTACGAAATCGTGAAAGAAACACTTGAATTTCACTCTGCACCTTCAGACAGCAAGCCTGAAATTCCCAGAGCATCCGGCGATACCGACGACAACGATGATGATCGTGGTACTGGCTCCTTCGGACCACCTCCCGGCAAGGAAGGCAGCAAACCAGGAGCTGAGAAATCAAGGACTCCGGTTCTGGACAACTTTGGACGCGACCTCACCAAAATGGCCGAAGATGGCAAACTAGATCCCATCGTAGGAAGAGAAAAAGAAATTGAACGCGTGGCGCAAATTCTGTCGCGCAGAAAGAAAAACAATCCAATCCTGATTGGAGAACCAGGCGTAGGTAAAACAGCCATTGCTGAAGGACTTGCACTTCGGATCATTCAGAAAAAAGTGTCCCGAGTATTGTTTAACAAGCGTGTAGTTACACTCGACCTTGCTTCCCTTGTAGCCGGCACAAAATACCGTGGCCAGTTTGAAGAAAGAATGAAGGCCGTGATGTCGGAACTCGAAAAATCGCCCGAAGTAATTTTATTCATTGATGAAATTCACACCATCGTAGGTGCAGGTGGAGCTTCCGGATCTCTGGATGCAAGCAACATGTTCAAACCAGCATTGGCCCGGGGCGATATACAATGCATTGGAGCGACAACGCTTGATGAATACAGGCAGTATATCGAAAAAGACGGAGCACTTGCCCGCCGTTTTCAAATGGTAATGGTAGATGCCACAACTGTGGAGGAAACCATTCAGATTCTGGAAAACATCAAGGAAAAATATGAAAGTCACCACAATGTAAATTACTCGACTGAAGCAATCTCAGCTTGCGTAAAACTATCGGAGCGGTACATTTCAGATAGATTCCTTCCTGACAAGGCGATTGATGTTCTCGATGAAGCTGGTGCGCGGGTACACATCAACAACATCCATGTTCCTCAGGACATTCTGGTTCTGGAAGAGTCGATTGAAAACATCAAAAAGGACAAGAACAAGGTTGTAAAATCCCAAAAGTATGAAGAGGCTGCTCTTTTAAGAGACAAGGAAAAGAAACTCCTTGACCAGTTGGAACAAGCCAAACAACGCTGGGAAGAAGAAACAAAGAGCAAGCGTTACGATGTGGATGAGCCGAATATCGCTGAGGTAATCGGTCAGATGACAGGAATTCCTGTTGCCCGGATTGTAAAATCTGAAGGCCAGAAACTGCTCACCATGGCAGCGGACCTCAAAGGCAAAGTAATTGGTCAGGATGAGGCAATCACCAAACTGACCAAGGCCATTCAAAGAACCCGCGTAGGATTAAAGGATCCAAAAAAACCAATTGGTTCATTTATTTTCCTTGGACCTACAGGTGTCGGAAAAACCGAACTGGCGAAAGTTCTCGCGACTTATCTGTTCGATAAGGACGAGGCATTGGTTCGAATTGACATGAGTGAGTACATGGAGAAATTCTCTGTTACCCGCCTTGTGGGAGCGCCTCCGGGATATGTAGGTTATGAAGAAGGTGGTCAGTTGACGGAGAAAATCCGCCGCAAGCCATATTCGGTTGTATTGCTCGACGAAATTGAAAAAGCGCACCCGGATGTTTTCAACATTCTGCTACAGGTGCTTGATGATGGAATTCTAACGGACGGTCTTGGCAGAAGAGTAGATTTCCGCAACACCATCATCATCATGACATCCAACATTGGTATTCGCGATCTAAAAGATTTCGGAACTGGAATTGGATTCAGCACTTCTTCCCGCCGGGAAAATGCAGATGAGCACATGAAAGGCACCATTCAGAATGCGCTTCGCAAAGCATTTTCGCCTGAATTCCTCAATCGTCTCGATGATGTAATTGTGTTCAATTCACTTGAAAGACATGATATTCATAAGATTATCGATCTTTCTCTTGCCAAAGTATTCGAACGAATTCAAACGCTTGGATACAAAATTGAACTCACAGAGAAGGCCAAAGATTTTCTCGCCAACAAAGGTTACGATCAACAGTATGGTGCCCGTCCTTTGAACCGAGCCATTCAGAAATACCTGGAAGATTTGGTGGCTGAAGAAATTCTTAAAGGAGAAATTTCTCAGGAAGACACACTCATGGCCGACCACGAAGAAGGCAAAGATGAATTGAAACTCAGTGTAATCAAGAAAGAGAAAGCATAAGCTTCAAATAAAAATGACAATCAAAAAACCCTGCATTCGCAGGGTTTTTTTTGCCTTATAAATTCAAATTCGTGCCATAAAAATGAATTGATTGAAAATCAATCGACAGAAAATAAGCCGATGGTCAGTCATTTTTTTATCTGAAATTCATTAGAAAATGGTCCATTCTTACTCAGAAACAAAAGGCAGTTCATCCAATAAAATTGCGATTTCAAGGTTTTGAGTTCGTATTTAAGAAAAAGAAGGCCGAAAAAGATGCCAATTACTGGAAGACTTGTTACAAGTATTATTTGTTGTTTCCACAACCATTTGAGCAGCCACTGCCAGAATACCTTTGTGTTGTTGGTAGAGAAAAAATCCTCTAACAAATGAATTTGAAGTCTTAAAGTGTATGTTAAATTGAAGTATCCGTTGGGATGCCTGCAGTGACACAATTCTGATACCACCACCACTAACTTAAGTCCATATAATTTTACTGCTCAACCCAGACCCTGCCCAAAAAGGCAGGGTTTTTCTTTTGTAAAATCGTTAGCCTCTGATAAAAACTTAACATTTTTTTCTACCTTGCATGAATGGTGCTGGGTCTCAAAATCGGATTTCTCGAACTTCGGTTAATAGATGTGCTCGACATCTTGCTGGTAGCCTATTTGGTTTATCAGATCTACAAACTCATCCGTGGATCGGTTGCTCAAAAAATCTTTGTTGGAATAATGGCGATTTACGCCGTTTACAAAGTGGTCAGCTCCCTTGGAATGGAAATGCTCAGCGGCCTTTTGGGTCAGTTTGTAGGAGTGGGCGGTCTCGCTGCCCTAATTCTATTTCAGCAGGAAATACGCAAAATCCTTCTCGTGATTGGAAAGACATCTTTTATTTCCGAGGAAGGATTTTTCAGGGGACTTCTTTCTGGCAATTCTACCCGTGATAATCTTCAGTTGTTGCCCGTGATTGAGGCAACAAAATCTTTAAGTCAAAGCCATTGTGGAGGTTTGGTCGTTTTTGCCAGAAGTACAGAATTAAAATTCTATGCCGACACCGGTGAATCCCTGGATGCTGTCATTTCGAAAGGACTTTTGTTGAGTATCTTTTCAAAAACAAGTCCTCTGCACGATGGTGCGGTTATTGTTTCAAGGGGTAGAATAAAAGCAGCCCGCTGCATTTTGCCCGTTTCAGAGAACCAGGATCTTCCTTCTAATTTTGGATTGAGACACAGATCAGCACTTGGCTTGTCTGAAATGACTGACGCAGTAATTTTGGTAATTTCCGAAGAAACTGGTCAAATTTCAATTGCCCATGATGGAATGCTTGAGCACAACCTGAGTGAAAATGATCTTATAGAAAAACTAACAACCATGCTTTCGGCTCCACTTCTCCGACCCTTTGAAGAAGAAATCAGTGGAACAGAAATGCTAATCGATGCAAGTCCTGCAATCAGGGGATAACCGCCGAACTACCTGTTGTATCAGCCATTGCACCAAAACTGCCAATCATGGCCACAGCATCAGACCGAAGTTGGTGGTTTGGATACTTGGCCAAAAATAGATTGAGCATGTTCACTGCATTTGCAGAATCCTTTATGGTGTGGT
>Ga0114972_10003576_pt1 | contig 11636 bp, 9 predicted proteins | sample M_140807_EF_Meta_FD_87354 | JGI IMG/M metagenome (GOLD analysis project Ga0114972, IMG submission 87354) | Freshwater microbial communities from Lake Montjoie, Canada to study carbon cycling - M_140807_EF_MetaG | ecosystem: Environmental > Aquatic > Freshwater > Lake | place: Lake Montjoie... | reverse complement strand
GGGCGGCGGGGTTGGCCGCCTCCTCATCCTCGGCATTGGTGCCGGTATTGCCGATATGGGGGAAGGTGAAGTTGATGATCTGCCCGGCATAGGAGGGGTCGGTCAGGGTTTCCTGATAGCCGGTCATGCCAGTGTTGAAGCAGATTTCGGCCACGGCGCTGCCATGGGCGCCGAAGCCGCGGCCCCAGAAGATGCTGCCATCGGCCAGGACCAGGGCGGCGGTCGCGCCTTCGGGCGCGCGGGTGTTGGATGCGCCTTCAGGCGCGCGGGCGTTGGATATGCCTTCGGGCGCGCGGGCGTTGGATGCGCCTTCAGGCGCGCGGGCGCTATCGGATGTTTCGGGCATGGCTGTCTCCGTTTTGGCATCGGCGCCTGGCAGGTCGCTCAGGGACAGGCCGGTGGCGGCCAGTATTCCGGCCCAATGCTTGGATGGGATGGCGCTGTTCTGGCGCCATTTCCGCAGCGCCTCCGTGCCCAGGCCCAGGCGGGAGGCGGCGGTTTCGGGGCCGCCCAGAAGGCTGATGATGTCTTCGACACTGCGCATGGCAGGGCTATGCGGGAAAATTTTTCCCAAAGCAAGCGATCTTGTCGTTTGGGAAATTCTTTCCCAGATGCGGGATGCTTGCGCTGCGCTAGCCCGGAACGCGTTGCCGGCGCGACTCGCCGCGGGCCCGCGAATCCGGCGGGTTGCCGGCGGAGGCACCCGCGCTGCGCCCGGCGTCAAAGCCCAGGAAACCCACTGCCGGCTGGGCAACACCGCCATCATTGGCAAAAAGCCGCGCGGTGCGCGCCGGTGCCGGGTCGCGCACCGGGGCGGTGGCGGCGGGCGCGGTGGGGCTGGGCCGGGGTTCGCGCTGGGCGGCGCGGTTGCGGGCCGGCGGCGGCGGGGCATCGCCCTCCGGCGCGGCGGCGGAACCGGCGGAGCCGCGCAGGGAGAGCAGGTAGAAGATCATGTCCGGCCGGCCCTGATCCACCGCCGAATCCACCGCCGTCAGCCCCAGCGCGTTGCGGGCATTGGTATCGGCGCCGCGGGCCACCGCCTCGCGCGCGGTGGGTACGTCGCCGCGCGAGATGGCATCGAACAGCGCGTCATTGGGGTTCATCGAGGAGGGGATGGTCGTCGGCGGAATGACCTGGCTGGGTCTTGCCGTGAGCCCCGGCAGGCCGGCCGGCCTCTCCTGCGGGCGCGCCGCTTCGGGCGGGCGCATTGCCGGATTATTCGACCCCATGCGGCCCTGCGCCATCGCGGCGGCGGGCAGAAGAAGGGAGGCGGCGAAGAGGGCGGGAAGGATGCGCATGGACGCTTTCTAACGCGCCTCCCGCCGCCATGCCAGCAGGATGAGGCCGAGAAGCAGCGGCAGCGCCAGCCAGGGCGGCAGCAGCGGCAGGGCTGAGATGCCGGTGACGGTGTGGTCGGCATTGCGCCGCAGGCCAATCCAGCCGGACCTGCCGCTCCCCGCCATATCACGCCCAGCCGCCACCCGGCGCAGTTCGGGCACCCGGCTGCCATCACCCAGCCAGCGGATGGCGCCGCCATTGGCCTGCATGAGCGCCGCCATCCGGTCGGCCGAGGCGCGAAAATCCGCCAGTTCCGGCAGGTTGGCCGGCACTGCGGCGGCATAGGCTTGGCGCCGGCCATCACTGGCCTGCCACATCCCGGGCGCCATTGCCGGCGTTTCGGCCGTGGCGCGGCCGCCGCCGGCGGGTGCCAGCGGGATGCGCTGGGTGGAACCATCGGGCGCGGTGACAACCATTTCAGGCGGTGGGCCGGGGTCGAGGCTGCGGCGGACCACCTGCAGGCGGCCGCCTTCGATTCGCGCGGTGAGATCCTCCTCCTCCAATTCGGGCTCGCGCATCAGCCAATGCGCCATGCGGCGGAGAAGCTCCTGCTGCGGGCCGCCGCCTTCATGGCCGCGCGCCCAGAGCCAGATATGGTCGCTCAGCAGCAGGGCCACGCGGCCCTGCCCCACCCGGTCGAGTTGCAGCAGCGGCGCGCCCTCGGGGGCTTCCATCACCGTGGTGCCGCCGCGGGCCTCGCTGCGCAGGTAACGGTACCAGCGGCCCCATTCGGGCTCCGGCCCTGGCTGCAGGCCATCGGTCACCGGGTGGCGGCGGCCGGCCTCGGAGATTCGGGGGCGGAAGGGGGTTTCCTGAATGGCATTCGGCGGCGCCACCGGCCGGGCCGGCAGCACGGCTGCCAGCGGGGTATTGGCCAGGCTGGCGGGGCCTGAGAATTCCGGCCCCACACTGACCAGCAGCGCGCCGCCAGCGCGGACGAATTCGGCAATGTTGCGCATATAGGCCGGCGGCAGAATGCCGCGATTGGCGAAGCGGTCGAAGACGACGAGGTCGAATTCGCGCAGCTTCACCTGGAACAATTCGCGCACCGGGAAGGCGATGAGCGCCAATTCATTCAGCGGCGTCAGGTCATCCTTCTCCGGCGGGCGGAGGATGGTGAAGTGGACCAGATCCACGCCCGGATCGGCCTTGAGCAGCCGCCGCCAGGTGCGCTCACCCGCATGCGGCTCGCCACTGACGAGCAGAACCCGCAATCGGTCGCGCACGCCATTGATGGTGATGACGGCGCGGTTATTGGCCTCGGAGACCTCTCCTTCGCGTGGCTCGGCCAGCAGTTCGAGCACGATGGGGCCGCCGCGTTCGATGGGCACGGCGATGCGATGCTCGCGGCCTACGGGCACGGATTCCTGGATGGCGGCGGCGCCGTCGCGCCGGATGGTCAGCCGGGCCGCCCCCGTTGGGTTGTCCAGGCCCAGATCATCCACCGCCACGCGCAATTCCACTGAGCGGCCGACAATGCCAAAGCCCGGCGCCTCGATCACCCGTAGCCTTCGATCCACTTCGCCCGGGCGGCCGGGCAGCAGCAGGTGGAAGGGCGCATCCAGCGGCGGGGTGGCCGGCACGTCATGCACTTGGCCATCGGTGAGGGCGAGCACCCCGGCGAGGCGGGCGCGCGGGGTCTCGGCCAGGGCGCGTTCCAGCGCAGTGAAGAGCCTGGTGCCCTGGTTGCCGCCCTCGGGCACTTCCACCACGCGCAGTTCGAGATTGTCGAGCCGGCCGAGCCGGGCCTCAAGGGTGTGGCGCGCAGCCGCCATCGCAGCGGCACGGCCGGGGACGAGTTGCGTGCTGTCCGAGGCATCGACCACCAGCAGGGCGATATCGGGGCGGACCTCGCGGGTTTCTTCCACCAGCCGTGGATTGGCCAGCGCGAGGAGCAGGGCAGCAAAGGCAGCAGCGCGCCACCAAACGCCGCGCGCCCGTCGGAAAAAACCCGGCAGCAGCGCCAGCGCCGATAGCCCGGTCGCTGCCGCCAGCAGCCAGAGCGGGATGATCGGAGCGAGATCGAGAGAGGTGAATTGCTGCATCATTGGCCCAGCCGCTCCAGGATGGCGGGCACATGCACCTGGTCACCCTTATAGTTGCCGGTCAGGGCGTAGATCACCAGATTCACCCCAAAGCGATAGGCCAGGATGCGTTGCCTTGTGCCGCCAGGGATCGCCGCATGCAGATTCTGGCCCCGGCCATCCACCGCCCAGGCGCCGGCCCAGTCATGCCCGCCGATAATGACGGGGGAGACGCTGTCATTCGCCCGGTCCTGGTCCCGCGCCGCCCAGACCTGGCCGCCGGCGAAGCGCCCGGGCAACTCGTTGAGCAGGTAGAAGGCGCGGCGCAGCACGTGATCCTCGGCCAGCGGGGCCAAAGCGGGGATGGCCAGCCCCTGGGTGATGCGGCGCAGGGCGGCGCGTGAGCCGGGCGAAAACCCCTCGCCCGAGCCCTCGTCACGGGTGTCGAAGAGGATGATGCCGCCATGGCGCATGAAGGCGTTCAGGGCGGCCAAAGCGGCGGCAGAGGGCGGCGCTGCATGGGGGGAGATGGCCCAATAGAGCAGCGGGAAGAGCGCCAGATCGGTCTCGCCCAGGACCACCGCCATGGGCTCGGCCAGGGCGGCGGCGGTGCGCCGATTGACGAAATCCGACAGGCCGATCAGGCCCTGGCGCTGCAATTCATCCAGCGCCTCATCGCCGCTGACCACATAGGCGAGGCGGGTGGCGAGGGCGCCGGCGGCTTCGGGCTGGGTTTGCGCCTGGGCCGCCAGGGGAAGGGGCAGCGCCACGGCCAGGGCTAGGGCCGCCGCGCGCCACACCAGCAGCCCGCGCAGCCTGAGCGAGACCAGCAAATCCGCCGCCAGCAGAACCATCGCTGCCGCCAGCAGCCAGGGGCCGAGATCCCGCTCGGTGGGCACGCTGTCCAGCGGCAGCAGGCGCGCATCCGGGGGCGCTGGGGCCAGGGGCTGTGGGTGGGATAATGCCGCGCCCAGATTCAGGGCGCGGCGATAGGCGCTGTCGGCGCCGGGAATGCCGTACCAGCCCGGCGGGTGGCGGGGCGATGGCAGGGTGTTCTCCAGCGCCAGCGCGGCGATGGCGGTGGCCCCCGGCGGCGGTGCGGCGGCGCGGCCGAACCCATCGAGGCTTTCCAAAGGTGCCAGCGCGGCCTCGCCCTCAGGCGCTCCGGCCACGCCGGCTGAGAGGGCGACCACGCGCCGGAGCATCTGCACGAAAAGCCCCGAAAGCGGCAGGTTGGACCATTCCGCCGTGGCGGTGATGTGGAAGAGGATGATCCGGCCCTGGCCACGGGTTTCGGCGGTGACCAGCGGCGTGCCGTCGGAGAGGCGGGCCCAGCTGCGCTCAGCGAGGCGCGCTGTGGGCTCGGCCAGCACCTGGCGCTCGATGGCGACCTCGGCCGGCACAATGAGGCCGGCAAAGGGCGAGGTATCGGCGAAACCGGCCAGGGATTGCGGCTGTTCCCAGGTAAGCCCACCGCCGAGCGCGCGTTCCGCCCGCAATTGCACCGGCAATAGCGAATCCGGCCTTTCGGCCACGCGCGAGCCGGCAAAGCGCAGCAGCGTGCCGCCGGCCTGGACCCATTGTGACAGCAATTGCTCCTCCCGCCCTGGCGCCACCGGGCGGTCGGCCAGCACCAGCACGGCGATGGGTCGGGCCAGCAGGGCATCGAGCGTGCCGCGGCGGATTTCAGCGAAGGGGGCCAGGGCACGGTCGAGATAGAAAAGATCGCCGATCAGCGGCGCATCAGCCCCCTCCTCGGCGCCGGGCAGCAGCCCGACGGGGCGGCGACGGAAGCGCTCATCGAGCAGCGCCACGGCGGCGGCACCCGGCTCGTTCTCGATCTCCAGCCGCACCACCTGATTGCGGATTTCCAGCGGCAATTCGAGCGCGGCAGTGGCCTCGGTGGTGCCGGGCGCGAAGGCCAGCACGGCACGGGCCAGGGCGCGGCCATCGGCGGTGCGCGCCAGCACCGCGGCCTGGGAGGCGATGGGCAGCGGGGTTTGTCGCAGCGTGACATGCAGCCGGTCAGGCTCGGCGCGCGGTGCGGCGAGGCGGCGGCGGGGGCGCTCATGCGATCGCATTAGGCTCAGCGGGCCAGCGGCGGTGAGGGCGGCATGCAGGGCCGTGGCCTCCAGCCCATCGGTGATGTGCAGGCTGGAGAGTGGGCCGGGATTGGCGGCGCGCCATTCCGCCAGGGCCTGAGCGGCGGCCTGGGGTTCGGTCGGCCAGGGTTTTGGCCGCAGCACGAGCAGCCTGGAACGCAAATCCGCCGCCGGCATTGGCCCCAGCACGCGCGGGGGGGCTGCGGTTTCGGCGGGTGCGGTGGCGAGCAGTGCTGCGGGGCGGCCCTCGCGCGCCGCGCGGTCGAGTGCGGCGAGGCCGGCGGCCATGCGCGGTGCCCAATCTGGGGCCGCGGCCCAGCCATCATCCATGACGAGCAAGAGCGGCCCCTGGCCCTCGGCCTCCGGCCCCGGGCCCCAGACCGGGCGCGCGAGGCCGAGGATCAGCAAGGCAGCGGCGGCCAGGCGCATCAGCAGCACCCACCAGGGGGTGCGGGCGGGACTTTCCTCGGTCACTGGCAGGTCACGCAGCAATTCGATCGCCGGAAAGCTTTGCGCGCGCGGCTGCGGTGGCGTGACGCGCAGCAGCCAATAGAGAATGGGCAGGCCGAGCAGCGCCAGCAGCAGCCAGGGTGCTGCGAAAACGATCATGCCGGGGCCAGACCCTGCCACAGCGCCAGCAGCGCCGTTTCGGGCCGCGAATCGGTGCGGTGGGTGGAAAAGCTCCAGCCCAGCCGGCCGGCCATATCGGCCAGGCCCGCGCGCTGCGCTGCCAGCCGCGCGGCATAGAGTTCACGCACCGATTCCACCCGGGGCAGAATGGCCGGCAATTCACCCAGCAGGCCCTCGAAACGCCGGCGGCCGGCATAGGGCAGGCTTTCCTCGGCGGGGTCCATGATCTGCAGCATGCGGCCGCTGAGCGGGCGCGCGGCGAGTTGCGCCGCCATGGCGCGGGTTTCCTCCAACGGGTCGAGAAAATCGGAGAACATCACCATGCGGGCGTGGCGGGGCAGGAGATCGGCCTCACCGGGCGGGGCATCGGGTGCGAGGGCCAGGGCTTCGGCCAAAGCGGGCAATGCAGCGCGGCCGTGAAAACTCCGCGCCGGGCCGGGCAGCAGCCGCACCCGCTCGCCGCCGCGCAGCAGCAGGGCGGCGAGGGCCAGCAGCAGCAGGGAGGCACGGTCCTTCTTGGTCACCTCGGCCAGATGGCTGCGCCATTGCATGCGCGGGCCGCCATCGCGCCAGAGCACCACGGTCTGCGCCGCCTCCCACTCGGTTTCGCGCACATAGAGCCGCTCGGCCTTGGCGGATTGCCGCCAATCCACCCGGCTGGCGGCATCGCCGGCCAGATAGGGGCGGAACTGCCAGAAACTATCGCCCATGCCGGAGCGCCGGCGGCCATGCACGCCCTGCATGACGGTGCTGGCCACGCGCTCGGCCTCCACCACCAGGGAGGGCAGATGGGCGCCAAGCGCCTCGGCCCGCAGGGCGGCGCTAGGCAATGGAGGCTTTCAGCAGGGCGATAATGTCGGCCAGCTTCACCCCCTCGGCACGGGCAGCGAAGCTGAGTGCCATGCGGTGGCGCAGCACGGGCTCGGCCAGGGCCAGCACATCCTCCACGCTGGGGGCGAGGCGGCCTTGCAGCAGCGCGCGGGCGCGGGTGGCGAGCATCAGCGCCTGGGCGGCGCGGGGGCCCGGGCCCCAGGCCAGATTCTTTTGAACCGCGGGCAATATTGCCGATTCGGGGCGGGCGCCACGCACGAGCTTTAATATGGCGTCCAGCACGGTCTCGGGCACTGGCATGCGCCTGATCAGGGCTTGCGCCGCGAGCAGTTCGGCGCCGGTCAGCACCGCTGCGGCTTTGGCCTCGGTGCCGCCGGTGGTGGCCAGCAGCATGGCACGCTCGGCTGCTTCATCGGGGTAGCCGACCTCGATTTCGAGCAGGAAGCGGTCGAGCTGCGCCTCGGGCAGCGGATAGGTGCCCTCCTGCTCGATCGGGTTTTGGGTGGCCAGCACATGAAAGGGGCTGGGGAGGGCAAAGACCTCGCCGCCGATGGCCACCTTGTGCTCCTGCATCGCCTGCAGCAGCGCCGATTGGGTGCGCGGTGAGGCGCGGTTGATCTCATCGGCCATCAGCAATTGGCAAAAGATAGGCCCCTTGATGAAGCGAAAGCTGCGCTTGCCATGCGCATCCTCCTCCAGCACCTCGGAGCCCAGGATATCGGCCGGCATCAGGTCGGGGGTGAACTGCACCCGGCAGGCATCGAGGCCGAGCACCGTGCCGAGGGTTTCCACCAGCTTGGTCTTGCCCAGGCCAGGCACGCCCACCAGCAGCACATGGCCGCCGGAGAGCAAGGTGATGGCGACCTGCTCGATCACCGCCTCCTGCCCGAAGATCACCCGGGCGATGGCGGCGCGGGTGCGGCCGAGCTTTTCGGCCAATTGTTCGGCCTCGGTGAGCCATTGTGTCGCTTCTATATTCAACACGTCTCCCATCCGGCGCGAAGCCTTCCTATATAGCCCTCATGTGGGCAGTCAGACGGGAAGCTTAAGGGTGGCGGGTCCTTTGGACAAAGCACGGAATGCGATGGGGCTGGGCGGCGGCGGGCTGGGGGCGCTCGTTCCTGGCGCGATTCTGGGCAGCGGCGGCAGGGCGAAGCGCGATTGTGGCGATTTCGACATCCGCATCGCGCGCGATGGCTCCTGGCATTACAAGAACTCCCCCATCGGCCGGAAGGAGTTGGTCTGCCTCTTCGCCTCGGTGCTGCGGCGCGATGAGGATGGCGCCTATGTGCTGGAAACCCCGGTGGAGCGTGGGTTCATCACGGTGGAGGACGCGCCCTTCATCGCGGTGGAGTTGTTCTGGCGCAATGAGGGCGGGCATCAGGTGCTCAGCTTCCGCACCAATCTCGATGAGATGGTGACGGCGGATGCCGAGCATCCCATCCGCATTCAGCTTGATCCGGCCTCGCGCGAGCCTCGCCCCTATGTGATGGTGCGGCCCGGGCTTGAGGCACGGATCAATCGCGCGGTGTTTTATGAATTGGTCGCCCTGGCTGAGGCTGAGACCGTGGATGGGCGGGAGGTGCTGGGGGTGTGGAGCCAGGGCGTGTTCTTCCCCATCGATGAGGTGCCGCAGCATGAACTGGCCGCCGAGTAGGTGACGCCGGAACAGCTTGCCCATCGCCTGGCGCGGCCGGGCTTTTTTGATGCCATGGGCCCGGGTTCGGCCGATGACGCGGCCGGTGTCAGCGAGGTGCCCTTGCGGCAGGCGGCGGTGCTGGTGCCGCTGGTGCTGCATCGCGCGCCGGCAATCCTTCTCACCCGCCGCGCGGCGCATCTGAGCGCCCATGCCGGTCAGGTTGCCTTCCCTGGCGGCAGGCTGGAGGTGGGCGAATCGCCCGAGGAGGCCGCCCTGCGCGAAGCCGAGGAAGAGGTGGGCCTGCCGCGGCACTGGCCCCGCCTCATCGGCCGCATGCCACGGCACCAGACTGGCACGGGTTACATGGTCACCCCGGTTTTAGGGGTGCTGGAGCCCGGTTTTCCGCTGCTGCCCGACCCATCGGAGGTGGCGGAGGCCTTCGAATTTCCCCTCGCCACCCTGCTGGACCCGGCGGCACCGCGGCGCGAGAGAAAGGAATGGAAGGGGCGGATGCGGGAATACTGGGTCTGGCCGCATGACAAGCACTTCATATGGGGTGCCACGGCGACCATCCTGGTCGCTCTGGCCCAGGCCTTGCGCGAGGGCTGATGGCGGCGCGGATGGTCTGATGCGGCCAAAACGCCCTGCTTCCGGGCGGGTGCTCCCTGCTCTACATAGGCGCCATGCCGCTCTTCATCGCAGCCCTCGCCTTTCTGCTGCCTTTGGCGGCACTGTTCCTGTGGCGGCATTTGCGGCCGGGCGAGACGCCTTCGGGCTGGCTGGTGCTGGCCGCCGCCCTGGCGGTGGCGCTGGTGCTGGGCGGCGCGCTGCATTACGGCCTGAACCGCAGCATGGAACGCGGCGAGCGCTATGTGCCCGCCACGCTGACGCCCGAGCGGTGACGCCCGATTTTCTGCGCCATGGCACGCCGGCGGCGGTGCTGGCGGCATTGCCTGGGTCGCGGGCGGTGGGCGGTGCGGTGCGCGATTTTCTGTGTGAGCCGCCCAAGCCGATTCACGATGTGGATGTGGCGGTGGCCCTGCCGCCGCTGGAGGTCTCACGCCTGCTGCGGGACGCCGGGCTGAAAGTCTTCGAGACCGGCTTGCAGCATGGCACGGTGACCGCGGTGCTGGAGCGCCAGCCGGTGGAGGTGACCAGCCTGCGCCGCGATGTGGCCACCGATGGCCGGCATGCCGAGGTCGAATGGATCGGCGATTGGCGCGAGGATGCGGCGAGGCGCGACTTCACCATCAACGCCATGAGCATGGGGCTTGATGGGGTGCTGCATGATTACTTCGGCGGCATGGCGGATTTGCGGGCCGGATGCGTGCGCTTCGTGGGCGTGCCGGGGGCGAGGCTGGCGGAGGATTATCTGCGCGCCTTGCGGTTTTTTCGCTTCTGGGCCCGGTATGGCAGGGGTGCGCCGGATGGCGAGGCGGTGGCGGCGATCCGCGATGCTGTGCCGGGGCTGGCCAGGCTTTCGGTGGAGCGGGTGTGGATGGAGATCAAGCGCCTGCTGCAAGCGCCGGAGCCTGGCGATGCGCTGCGGCTGATGGATCAGACGGGGGTGCTGGGGGCGGTGCTGCCGGAGGCATCGCCGGTGGATCTTGCGGCGCTGGACCGGCTGGTGGCGCGCGCGGCGCCGGTGGATGCGCTGCTGCGGCTGGCGGCGCTGCTGCCAGCGGAGGCGGATCATGTCTCACTCGGCCAGCGGCTGAAATTATCCAGCGCGGAGGTGCTGCGCCTGGCGCATATCCTCGATCAATCCGCGATGCTGCCGCCCGGTGCCAGCGAGGCAGAATTGTTGATCTGGCGCGCGCTCAGCCGCTTCGGCATGCCCCCCGATGCGCATTTGCCGCTCTGGCTGGCCGATGCGCGTGATGGGCTGGACCGTGCGGCGGAACGCGCCGCGATCCACGGCTCCCCGCCGGTCTTTCCGCTGCAGGGCCGCGATGCGCTGGCGCTGGGCGTGCCGCCGGGGCCGGATATCGGCCGGCTGCTGGGCGCCGTTGAGGCGTGGTGGCTGCGGGAAGCCGCCACCCGCGCCAGCCGTGAAGACTGCCTGGAGAAACTGCGCGAATACGCGAAACGGAACACTGCCCCATGACATCGGCCAAGAACATCACCGGCACGCTGCCGCTCCTGGCGCGGCTATGGCGCGAATTGCTCTCGCCGCTGCGGCGCCGCATTGCCACCGCCGCCCTCTGCACCTTGGGGCTGGCCGGCATCACCGCGCTCTACCCCATTGTCATCCAGCAGGCGTTTGACCGGTTTCAGCGTGGCGATGAGACGCTGATCTGGGTGCTGCCGCCCACCATTATCGTGGTGACCGCGCTGCGCGGCGGCTTTCTCTATGCCCAGCAATATGTGCTGCAGGGCACCGTGCTGCGGGCGCTGGAGGCTTTGCAGAACAAGCTGTTCATCGCCCTCACCCGCGCCGATCTGGCCACCGCCACGGCGCTGGCCCCGGCTCGCCAGGCGGCGCGCTTCACCACCGATGCCACCGCCATTCGCGATGCGCTGTTCAAATCCCTCGGCGGGCTGGGTGATGTGCTGACCATTCTAGGCCTCGTGGGCTCCATGCTTTGGCTTGATTGGCAATTGGCGCTGGGCGCGGCGCTGCTCTACCCGATTGCCGCCGTGCCGATTATCCGCCTGGGCAAGCGCATCCGCCGCGCCAGCGCGGGCATGCAGGACCGGGTGGGCGAGACCGCGGCGCTGCTGACCGAGAGTTTTTCCGCCGCCCGCGTGGTGCGCGCCTATCGGCTGGAAGCCTCCGAGGAGGCCCGCGCGGGCGCGGCCTTTTTGGGCTTGCGCGAATCCCTGTTCCATATTGCCACCAGCCGTGCGCGGGTCGATCCGGTGCTGGAGGTGCTGGGGGGGCTGACGGTGGCCGCGGTGCTGGGTTTTGTCGGCTGGCGGGTGTCCAATGGGCTGGGCACGGTGGGGGAGTTCACCGGCTTTGTTGCCGCCCTGCTCATTGCCTCGCGCCCGGTGCGGGCGCTGGGCTCGCTCAATGCCACCTTGCAGGAGGGGCTGGCGGGGCTGGCGCGGGTTTTCGCCGTGCTGGAT
>Ga0114972_10003573_pt1 | contig 11646 bp, 10 predicted proteins | sample M_140807_EF_Meta_FD_87354 | JGI IMG/M metagenome (GOLD analysis project Ga0114972, IMG submission 87354) | Freshwater microbial communities from Lake Montjoie, Canada to study carbon cycling - M_140807_EF_MetaG | ecosystem: Environmental > Aquatic > Freshwater > Lake | place: Lake Montjoie... | reverse complement strand
GCTGAGTATTTAATTCTCGCCCCGGGTGAGCAAGTACTTTCTTCTTCAGCTGGTACCGGCGCACTCGCAATGATTCGAGATGGTCGCTTAGTTTCGACGCCACTTCTGAATTTAGTGCGCGCAGTGCGCCGTTCAAATGTTTATCAAGAAGCAACTGTTGAATTACCGCGCGGCCCGATCGGCCCAGGAACCCACGATCTATTGGTTCGTGTTTCACCTATTGGTAGTGAAGGCTTAATTGTTGCTTTAATTTTTGATGACAGTGAATTTCGTCGCCTCGATGCAATTCGCCGTGATTTCGTGGCGAATATTTCGCACGAACTTAAAACCCCAATCGGTGCGCTATCAATTCTTAGCGAAGCAGTTCTTGGCGCGAGCGATGATAAAGAAGCTGTTGAAAAATTTGCCGGCCGAATGCAGATTGAAGCTAAGCGCTTAACTGATTTAGTTCAGGAAATTATTAACTTATCTCGTCTGCAAGATGGCGACCCACTTAAAAACGCACAACCCTATTCAATGGTGGATTTAATTAATCAGGCAGTCGATGAATCTCGACTCACAGCTGAAAAACGAAAAATTTCTTTAGTATTCCTACCAATCGCAGATCATTTTGTCTTAGGCGACCGTAGCCAATTAGAGATGGCGGTTAGTAATTTAATTGAAAATGCCATTAACTACAGCCCAGATTCAACTCAAGTAGCGATCGTATTAACAAGTAAAGATAAGTTAGTTGAAATTTCAGTAACCGATCAAGGTATTGGAATTCCAGAAAAAGAAATTGAACGGATTTTTGAACGTTTCTATCGAGTAGATCCAGCGCGTTCACGAGCAACTGGTGGCACTGGGCTAGGGCTTTCGATAGTTAAGCATGTGGCCACTAATCACGGTGGAGATATTTCCGTGTGGAGTAACGAAGGCTCCGGAAGTACTTTCACAATCCGATTACCAGAATTTAGTGAAGCGCAAAGTTATCAATCAACCAATCAGGAGGAAAACTAATGACCCGAATACTAGTGGTCGAGGATGAAGAGTCTTTTTCCGAGGCGTTGGCCTATTTGCTAGGTAAAGAAGGCTTCGATGTTGTTGTAGCCGATACCGGTTCCGCCGCAGTTGAACTTTTCGATAAGCACGGCGCCGATTTGGTATTACTTGACTTGATGTTGCCAGGATTATCCGGAACTGAAGTCTGCAAGCAATTGCGCACCCGATCTGCGGTGCCAATCATCATGCTGACTGCTAAAGATGCTGAAATCGATAAAGTAGTTGGGCTTGAACTTGGCGCTGACGATTACGTAACTAAGCCATATTCGTCACGAGAGTTAATTGCCCGCATCAGAGCGGTGTTGCGTCGCCATAGCGATTTAGGCGAGATCACAGAAGATAACGGTTCACTGGTTGCTGGTCCGGTCCGCATGGATGTTGATCGCCATCAAGTCAGCGTTAATAACGCTTCAATTTCTTTGCCGCTAAAGGAGTTTGAGTTACTCGAATTCTTGATGCGCAATTCGGGCCGTGTTTTAACACGAATGCAGTTAATTGATCGAGTTTGGGGAAGCGATTACGTGGGCGATACCAAAACGCTTGATGTGCACATAAAGCGCTTGCGTGCGAAAATTGAATCAGATCCAGCGAACCCAGTCTTTATTCAGACTGTGCGCGGGCTTGGTTACAAACTAGAAGCTTAAGCAGTTACGCCGGCGTAAGTATCGCGCTGGTCGCGCACAATAGCTTTGACGGTAATTATGCCAGCAGTCTTAAAGAAGAAAGATATATCTACTGTGCTGCCCGCTTTTGCACCCAGACCAGGCACAACGGCTTTGGCATTTGCTGAGTCGCCTTCAAAAATCATGGGAACTTTTTCAGAAATCTCAGTTAGATCTGTAGTGACTGTGGCAAGTACATTATTGATAGATACGCCAAGAATTGATTCAGGAGTCGAGTTGGAATTAACAATGGTGCCAACTAGCACCGCGCTGCCATCGGGTTGAGCAACTACTAAAAAGCCGCGCAACTTAAGATCACTGGTATCAGTTTTAACGGTCGTTTCGGCGCCATCGGTAACTTTAGTTATATTTCGAGTTGCGGCGCTTTCGCCTGCACCGCACGCAGTCAAGGTTGAGAGAGATGCAGTAACAATTAAACTGATCGCAACTTTACGTAATTGCATTTTTTCTCCCAAGAAATAATTGCTTAACAATGCGCGCCTATTCTCTCATAAGAAATAGCTGCTAAAGCCAGTTAAATAAAGGCAAAATACCCGAGGTGACTACCCTCACTAGTTGCTGGTATGATTGGTCCCTAACGAAGGGCACCCCATGTCATTTAAAGTAGGCGAAACTGTTGTTTACCCTCATCACGGCGCAGCGCTAATCGAGGCAATTGAAACTCGAGTGATCAAGGGCGAAGAAAAAACCTACTTAGTTTTAAAGGTAGCCCAAGGCGATTTAACAGTAAGAGTTCCAGCCGAGAATGTTGACCTGGTCGGAGTGCGCGATGTTGTAGATAGCGCCGGGCTTGACCGAGTTTTCAATGTTTTACGTCAGCCATATACCGAAGAGCCAACAAACTGGTCTCGTCGCTACAAGGCAAACCTAGAAAAATTAGCTTCCGGCGATGTAATTAAGGTTGCTGAAGTTGTGCGCGATCTTTATCGTCGCGATCTCGATCGTGGTCTTTCTGCTGGCGAGAAGCGAATGCTTTCTAAAGCAAAGCAGATCCTAGTTTCTGAACTAGCTCTCGCTGAGCGCACCGATGAAGAAAAAGCATCAGTAATTCTTGACGAGGTATTAGCTTCTTAATTTAAGCTCGATCGGAGCCCTTATGTCTGGCCATGTTGCAGCAATTATTGCTGCTGCCGGATCCGGCGTTAGATTCGGTGCCGATGTTCCAAAAGCGCTTATTCAATTGGGTAATCGCACTTTAATTGAACATGCGGTGGCCGCAATATCACCAGCGGTAGATCAGGTAATTGTTACAGCCCCAGCTACTCACCTAAATCAATTTCAAAGTCTTCTTGGTGATGCCGTAACCGTTGTAGTTGGTGGGCAAACTCGTTCAGAGTCAGTGCGAGCTGGATTAGCAGCGGTATCCAGCGCTACCCAATTTGTATTAATTCATGATGCTGCGCGCGCTTTAGCTTCTACCGATTTAGCTAATCGGGTATTGGCTTCACTGCAAAATGGTGAAGTAGCGGTAATACCTGGTGTACCTCAAGTAGACACGATCAAAAGTATTGATGCAGACGGATATGTAATCGCAACACCTAATCGCGAAGATTTACGTAGTATCCAAACCCCACAAGGCTTTGAAATTTCAGCGCTCAAAAAAGCACACGCCACAAATAGCGAAGGTACTGACGATGCTGCCTTAGTTGAAAGTGCGGGATTTAAAGTTTTGGTAATAACTGGCGAAGAACGCGCCTTAAAGATTACAACTCCGGCAGATTTAGCAACTGCTTACAACTTCCTTGGCGTAAATAAAGAATTCTTAACTGGTGTTGGTGTTGATGCGCACGCATTCGAAGCAGGGCGCGAACTTTGGTTAGGTTGCATTAACTGGCCTGATGAAGTTGGTGTTGCTGGACATTCAGATGGCGATGTTGCTGCGCACGCAATTTGTGATTCACTTTTTGCCGCAACTGGTTTAGGCGATCTCGGTTCAAACTTTGGAACCGATCGACCTGAATATGCTGGCGCAAGTGGCACAAAATTATTGTCAGAGACGCTTTCGATTATTACTAAAGCCGGCTTCGCAATCTCAAATGTTTCAGTACAAGTAATCGGTAATCGTCCAAAGTTGGCCGGACGTCGCAAAGAAGCAATTGCGGCTCTTTCTGCTGCACTAAACGGTGCACCAGTATCACTATTGGCGACGACAACTGATGGTCTTGGCTTAACTGGCGAAGGTAAAGGCATCGCAGCCATTGCCTCAGCGCTCGTTTTTAAGGTTTCTACTAACGACCGATAGACTTCGCTAATGAGTTCGCTAAAGCTATATGACACATTGTCGCGAACCGTCTCAGAATTTATTCCACTGCAGCCGGGTAAAGCGAGCATTTACCTTTGTGGTGCCACGGTTCAGGCACCGCCGCATATCGGGCATATTCGTAGCGGCGTTAACTTCGATATTTTGCGACGCTGGTTAGTTAAATCAGGTTTTGAAACAACTTTTATCCGTAACGTTACAGATATCGATGACAAGATTTTACATAAGGCTGTACATGAAGAAGCGCCTTGGTGGGCAGTTGCCCTTAAGTACGAGCGCGCATTCACTGATGCGTATACAGCGCTAAATGTGTTGCCGCCAACTTATGAACCACGCGCAACTGGCCATATAACTCAAATGATCGACCTAATCGCTTCATTAATTGAGCGAGGTCATGCCTATGCGCCAGGAAATGGCGATGTCTATCTAGAAGTTCGCAAATTAGATTCTTACTTAACTCTCTCTAACCAAAACATTGATGATTTATTACCGGCACAAGATGCTGATGAAACTTTCAAACGTGATGTCCGAGATTTTGCACTTTGGAAAGCTGCTAAAGCCGGTGATCCATTTTGGCCAACGCCATGGGGCAACGGTCGACCAGGGTGGCATATTGAATGTTCAGCAATGGCGCATACCTATCTCGGTGCCGAGTTTGATATTCACGGAGGGGGATTAGATTTAATTTTTCCTCATCATGAAAACGAGATCGCACAATCTGAAGCAGCTGGGTACGGTTTTGCTAAGCGTTGGTTGCATAACGCTTGGGTAACTGCCTCTGGCGAAAAAATGTCTAAGTCTCTCGGCAACTCGTTACAAGTAGCCGAGTTGCTTAAGACTGTTCGTGGAATTGAGCTACGTTGGTATTTAGGCAGTGCTCATTACCGTTCAATGCTCGAGTTCTCACCAGCTGCGCTCGAAGAATCAGCAGTTGGTTTCCGTCGGATCGAAAACTTTTTGATGCGCGCAACTGAAATCTTTGGTAGTCAGCCAGAGTCAGCTTTATCTGACGATTTTGTAGCCGCCATGAATGAAGATTTAGCCGTTCCGCAGGCATTGGCTGGAATATCGGAACAATTACGCATAGGTAATAGTGCAGTAACCGAAAACGACAGAGTTGGTATCGCGCGGGCGGCTAGCTTGATTCGCGGTGCCCTCGAAGTACTTGGATGCGATCCGTTTGATCCTGCATTCTCTAATAGCGCGCAGAGCGATTCTCTAACAGGGGCTCTTGATGGCGTAATTAAGTTAGTGCTTTCGCAGCGAACTGCGGCTAGAGACCGTAAAGATTTCGCTGCATCTGATCAGATTCGCGATGGCTTAATTGCACTTGGAATTTCAATTGAAGATACAGCTCAAGGACCACGTTGGTCGATCTCACGTTCAGAAGGTAGTAATTAAATGGCCGGTAATTCAGAGCGCAAAGGCGCAATACGTGGATCAAAAAAAGGTCCAACAACCGGTACCGGTGGCAAAAACAAAAAACGTTTAGCAGGTAAAGGGCCGACTCCTAAAGCTGAAGACCGTCCGTATCACGCCGCTGCCAAGCGCAAGAAGGCAGCTGAAAAAGCAAAAGCTAATCCGCGCGCTGGCACAACGCCACGTACTGGTACAACACCTCGTAGTTCAGCTGGACGTAATTCAAGAATTGATAAACCAAAGGGTGAAATTGTTGCTGGTCGTAACGCAGTGCTCGAAGCGCTACGTGCCTCGGTTCCAGCAACTGAAGTACTAGTTGCTCGCGGAATTGATATCGATGATCGCGTTGCAGAGTCACTGCAATTAGCGCTGCACTTACAACTTCCAATTCGCGAAGTTCATCGCGCTGAAGTTGAAGGAATCTCTCCAAATAGCCAAGGAATAATTCTGGCGATTAAGCCTTACCAATATTCAAGTTTCGAAGAAATAACACAACGTGCCAAGAATCCAATGTTGATCGTGGCACTCGACGGCGTTACTGATCCACGCAACCTTGGTGCAATCATTCGTAGCGCAGGTGCTTTCGGAGTTAATGGTGTTGTCATGACCGAACGTCGGGCAGCTGCAATGACTGCGTCAGCTTGGAAAGCATCAGCTGGAGCTGCTGCGCGTATGCCGGTTGCTCAAGTAACTAACTTGGCTCGCACCATCGAAGAAGCTAAGAAATTAGGCTGTTTTGTAATAGGCCTAGATGGCGAAAGCGACGAATCACTTAGCGGAATGAAAGTTGCTACCGAGTCACTAATGATCGTGGTTGGCAGCGAAGGCAAAGGCCTGTCTCGCTTAGTTCGCGAAAAATGTGATCTAGTGGTTTCGATCCCAATGAATTCAGCTACTGAATCTCTAAATGCAAGTGTGGCGACTTCGATTGCGCTCTTCTGGGTAGACGAGCAACGCCGAAAGAACTAACTATGACTTATCAAAGATTTATTGCACTCGGTGATTCCTTCACTGAAGGCATGACCGATGAAATTATCAATGGGAATTTCCGAGGCTGGGCTGATCGAGTTGCCGATGTATTAACGACTCAATCGTCTGATTTTACTTATGTGAATTTAGCAATTCGCGGCAAATTGGTAACCCAGGTAGCTGGTGATCAAGTGCCGCTCGCAATCCCGCTAATCTCGGGCAAAGAAACCTTAGTTTCCTTCCATGCTGGCGCAAACGATGTTTTAAGACCTGGTTATCGTCCAGAGAATGTTTTTCCAATTTATAACGATGCGGTTAGAAAATTATCTGCAACCGGTGCGACGCTAATGTTATTTACAGTCTTAGAACGAACTGGAAATACTGGCAAAACTGCTGATATGTGGGCAGAACGTTTTAGTACTTTTAATAAAAATGTTCGCGCTATGGCAACTGAAGTTGGAGCAATAATTGTTGATGCTAATGAAAAACAATTTCTATCCGATCGACGCTTATTAGCATTTGATCGACTGCACTTAAATCCACTTGGACACGATCGTGTCGCACAAGGAGTACTCGAAGTTCTTGGAATGCCGTTTGATCCGAATTGGCGATTACCGCTGCCGGCAGCAAAACCAACGCCATGGTTGGTCAAGAAAGCAACGAGCATTGCCTGGTTTTTTAGCTTTGCCTTACCTTGGATTTGGCGGAGAATTCGAGGTAAATCATCTGGTGATGGGCGTAGCGCGAAGTACCCCAAGCCGACTAGATGGCCAGTGCTTTAAGCGATAATCCACCTATAGGTCACCCAGCGTTCACCTCCATAAGAGAAAGTTGTCCCATGCCAAAGCCAGAAGAGCTAATTGATCGCGAACTAAGTTGGCTTTCATTCAACGAGCGCGTTCTTGAATTGGCCGAAGATAAAGAAATCCCTCTGCTTGAGCGTCTTCGCTTCATGGCGATTTTTGCAAATAACCTAGATGAGTTCTTTATGGTGCGTGTTGCTTCGATTATGGGCAAAATCGATAATGAAATTACCGCAAGTAATACCGCAGGTTTTACACCCACTCAACTATTAACTGCTGTTACAGCAAAAGCTCGTGAACTATCCAAGCGTCATGCAGATCACTTTAAGAACGAATTGTTAGAAGATCTGCGCGAACATAAAATTGAATTAATCACTTGGCATGATTTAAACGAAGATGAAAGTGCGTATGTAACAAAGATTTTTCGTGAGCGTATTTTCCCAGTTCTTACGCCGCTAGCTGTAGATCCATCGCACCCCTTCCCATATATTTCTGGATTATCGCTAAATTTGGCAGTATTAGTTAAGCACCCGACAACCAAAGAAGAATATTTTGCCAGAGTTAAAGTTCCGCCTATTCTGGCTCGCTTTTTTGCAACGAGCTCAACTGGCTCTCGCCGCTTTATTCCGCTAGAAGATGTGATTGCAATTCATCTACAAGAACTTTTCCCTGGAATGACTATTGAAGATCATTACACATTTAGAGTTACTCGCAATGAAGATCTCGAACTTGAAGAAGAGTCTGAAGATCTTTTGACTTCCCTCGAACAAGAGTTGTCACGCCGTCGATTTGGACCACCAGTTCGAATTGAGATTGAAGAGGGTATCGATCAAGACCTTCTCGCGAAATTATGCGAAGAGCTTAAAATCAATAAAGAAAGCGTATTTTCATTACCAACACCACTAGATCTAACCGCTCTAAATCGCATCGCAGATCTAGACATTCCCGAATTGAAATTTCGTCCATTTAAATCACGCACTGCTTCATCTTTGAGTGAAGTTGATTCGGGTGATCCGGAACTGTTTTTCGCAGCAATTCGACAAGGTGAAATCTTGTTGCACCACCCCTATGAGTCTTTTACTAACTCAGTCGTGCAGTTCTTGCAAAATGCGGCGCAGGATCCACAAGTATTAGCGATCAAACAAACGCTTTATCGGACATCGGGCGACTCACCAATCATTGAAGCTCTTATCGAAGCCGCTGAAGCTGGCAAACAAGTTCTCGCAGTTATTGAAATTAGAGCGCGATTTGATGAGCAAGCAAATGTGCGCTGGGCTCGAAAGCTTGAAGCTGCCGGCGTTCATGTGGTTTACGGCCTAATGAATCTTAAGACGCATGCAAAATTATCTTTAGTGGTGCGCGATGAGGCCAATGGTTTGCGCCGTTATTGCCATGTTGGTACCGGTAATTACAATCCTAAGACTGCTCGTTTCTATGAAGATCTAGGAATTATTAGTGCTGACCCATTGTTAACTGAAGATTTAAGCAAACTGTTTAATCAGCTATCTGGTTTAGCACCATCTTCTTCTTACTCTCGATTACTAGTTGCCCCACGCAGTTTGCGCTCTGGTCTTCTTGAAAAAATCGAAAATGAGATTAAGAGCGCTAAAGCAGGCAAGCCAGCAGGTATTCAGTTTAAATTGAACTCATTGCTTGACGAGGAATTCGTTGAAGCTCTTTATCGCGCATCTAGCGCGGGAGTTAGCGTTGATTTAGTGATTCGCGGCATCTCATCAATTCGCCCTGGCATTAAAGGGCTTTCTGAAAACATCACAGTTCGTTCTATTCTGGGAAGATTCCTTGAGCATTCGCGTATTTATCACTTTGTTAATGCCGGTGAGGATGAATACTGGATTGGTAGCGCAGACTTGATGCATCGCAATTTGGATCGTCGAGTCGAAAGTCTTATGCGAGTTGATAAAGCTCAACACAAAGATTTATTAAGTGAAATTTTCGAAGTCTCATTATCTTCGAGTACAAGCAGCTGGCATCAAAGTGATGATAAGTGGTTGCGCCATAAGGAAACCCAAGATATTCAGGAATATCTGATGCACAAGTATTTAAACGGTTGATGATGAGCGCTAACGTAGAAGCTATTCAAGGCGCTGGCGTAGTTCTCTGGCGAGTGACAAAAAAAACTACTGAAATTGCTCTGGTTCATCGCCCAAAATATGACGATTGGTCTCTGCCTAAAGGAAAAGTTGAATCAGGAGAGATTCACTTATCTTGCGCAGCTCGCGAGGCTGGAGAAGAAACGGGTTTCGAAGTTGTACTAGGGCCTGAAATTGGCACTGCTAAATATTTGGCCGAAGGAACTCCTAAAGAAGTTCGTTATTGGTCTGCTCAAGCTATCGGCGAATCGCACGAGCCAAGAGATAAGCACGAAGTTGATCAGGTTATCTGGCTGTCGGTATCTGATGCCAAGAAAAAAGTTAGCGTCGATGATGATCGCGAGATAATTAAGTTTTTTGAAAGCTTTGGCATAAATACCACCCCGATTGTTTTACTTCGACATGCTAAGGCGCTAAAACGTGAAGAGTGGGAAGGCGATGATGGCGATCGTCCACTCGATAATAGAGGTCAACTTCAAGCAAAGCGGATGCATTCGATCTACCAAAATTATGGCATCACAGAAATTCATACATCCGATGCGCAGCGTTGTATTGAGACAATCGAGCCAATGTCTAAATCTTTAAAGCTAATCCCAATATTTTCAAGCGATTTATCAGAGTACCGATATGAGAAAGATAAAGAAGCGCCACTTGATTACGTATGGAGCTTGCTAAAGCCTGATTTGAATGTGGTTGTTTGTAGCCATAATCCAATTCTGCCTAAGTTAGTTAAGAAGTTGATTGGAAAGAAGAATTTTAAGAAGATCGAAGTGGATCTATTGCCTGGTGAAGCTTTTATTTTGCATCATCGCGATGGCGAAGTTGTTGCAGTCGACTGGATTGAAGCACCAGCAGTTTAATCCTTTAGCGTTCCATCCAGTCTAACCAGCGTAAAACAATGCCTTCGCGAAGTGCCCAAGGACAAATTTGGATCTGAGTAATATGTAATCTTTCCATTACGGTTCGCGCAACTATTGCACCGGCAGTAATTTGTTTTGCGCGACTGGCTGATACCCCCGGAAGTTCTGCGCGAGATTTATCTGTCATCTCACTTAATTTAGGAATCATCATCATTAGGGCGCTTAGCTCTAAAACATTTGGATCACCTTTAAACCAATGAGCACCTAATCGGGCAAGGGTTCGAAAAGTTTTACTAGTCGCTACAAATTGATCAGCGGCATGTTCAAAAATTTCCTCGGGTAGTTCAGAAACGACTAATTCGCGAACTTTTGATTCTAAGTTTCTGATCTCCTTACTTGTGTAAGGGTCGTCATCTAAAAATTCCCGAGTAAGTCGAGCAGCGCCTAGAGGTAACGAAATAGTTGCTTCCGGATGCTCATCATCGCCTAAACCAATTTCTAACGAGCCGCCGCCGATATCAATTACAAGTAGCCGCCCGCTTGACCAGCCATACCAACGACGAGCAGCCAAGAAAGTCATATTTGCTTCTTCGTCGCCGGAAAGAATATTTATCTCAATTCCAAATTCTTCATTTAGTTTGGCCAAGATTTGCGCACCATTACGAGCATCACGAATTGCCGATGTTGCAAAAGCCAAGATTTCATCAGTTTTAAATTCGCGGGCATGATCTACGGCATCAGAGATGGCTTGGCGCAGAAGCGCAATCCCATCCTCAGTGATCTCATTAGATTTATTAAGATAATCAGTTAAACGCAGCTCGACCTTTTGATTTGTGGTCGGGCTAGGCCGCGCCCCTGGATGGGCATCTACTACCTGTAGGTGGATAGTGTTAGATCCGAGATCTAGAACACCGAGTCGCATAGGCGCAATCTACAGGGGTTTTGCTGGGTACATGGTTAACGATTTCTGAATTTTCCAATCTCCTGCCATAATTACCGACAGCCTTGCAGCGATGTAAGTAAAGGCCTCCCTAGCTCAGTGGTAGAGCAACGCACTTGTAATGCGTAGGTCGTCAGTTCAATCCTGACGGGGGGCTCCATTTTTTAATCCGCTTAGTTGCCTCATTTGTTAGACTCTGAGTTATGAGCGAACCAATTAATCCAGGCTTTGAAGATCTTTGGCGCGCTAATGAAGATTATGTGAAAAATTTTAAATATAGCGAACTAACTGGACGAGCAGCTCGCGGATTAGCGATTGTTACCTGCATGGACTCACGAATCAATCCGCTCTCAGTCGTCGGAATGAAATCAGGCGATGCCAAGATCCTGCGCAATGCTGGAGCTCGCGTCACACAAGATGTACTTCGTACCTTAGTTCTAGCGACCTACTTGCTCGGTGTTGATCGCATTTTGGTGTTGCCACATACCGACTGCCGAATGGCTCAAGAAGATGAAGAAGTCATTCATGCCATGATTGAAGAAAAACATGGGGTAGATACT
>Ga0114972_10003572_pt1 | contig 11649 bp, 12 predicted proteins | sample M_140807_EF_Meta_FD_87354 | JGI IMG/M metagenome (GOLD analysis project Ga0114972, IMG submission 87354) | Freshwater microbial communities from Lake Montjoie, Canada to study carbon cycling - M_140807_EF_MetaG | ecosystem: Environmental > Aquatic > Freshwater > Lake | place: Lake Montjoie... | reverse complement strand
TTGCGTGTCATTTTTACCTCAATGATAATTGCTTGTTCTTTCAAGACGAAATCTATCCTTGAGCATTTTCCTGCATAGCTCGGTGTCCACTCCTCTGTTCTAATATCATCAAAATGAATTTGGGTTAGTGTCTTTATTTATTCGCACAACCGATTTAGGCTTTCTGAAATCCTTATGCAGTAAGGCTCGATTTTTTGACTTTGGCCCAGCGCGAAAGATTCGTGACACTAACAAATCTTCAAAGGAAAGATTAAATAAACTGCCCTCTCCCAAATTACCAGGCCCTTCCAATAAAACCACATCTGATTCAATGTTCCCCAGAGCAGACTGGAGTTTGTCCAAGTAATTGGTACTATCGGTTCCCTCAAGACGTTTTTGAATGGTTTCTGGGGTCAAAAACAGTAAGGGAAGACAAATTTGGTTGTCTTTTAATCCCAAAGCATTCTGGACAAATTGGACATCGGCATCTTGATTTTCCTGAACATCTTCACTGAGATCTGTTCCGATAGGTTTGCCATAGGCGATCGCGAAACCTGCCTCCTGCAATTGACGACCCAGCCCTAAAATCGTGCCAGACTTACCGCTATAGGGTTCAATGGAACCAATTAATAAAAATTTGGGCGAATTTGCCACAAGACTACTCCTCTATAAAAATTTTAATTCAACTTAAAACATAGTTTAAATGCTATGACGACTACGACGATAGAGTTGCTGTCGGTGATGAATCGTCCATTTTAAGCAGTTTTCTATAAAAACCTTGGGGAAAATCCACAACCTTAGTTTCTTTTTTAATATTAATCACCTCAATCAGATAATCAATAAATTCTGCATTAAGAATGGTCATTTCATAACTCAACTCAGCTTGTCCGTCAAATTGGATACGACAACGGGTTAACTCGGAAGGAAGCTTAGACACATACCAGGAAGCCGCAAAGTTAATCCCTTCTGCTCCTTCAATGCGGCGTTCTCCTTCTAGTCGTCCTTGTTGATACAAACTAATGGATAATGGTAGAGTCTTGTGTTTATCCTTATGGTAATAGGGTTGATAAATCATCACATCGCCCTTACTTGCGGGTTCTAATTGATCAATTGAGGTCATGGCAATCCTCTTAAAATCCTTATTAAGTGACAGGAGAATAGTCCCATCAATTATTATCCCCCCTATCTTCCCTTTATTGGAAAATAGTCATAGGCTTTTCTAAAAATAACCCCCTCAGATCAATTTTCCTGGGGATAACGATCCCATAAATCCGTTATTTGGCGCAGGCTTTGATGTTCTCCATTGCCGAGAATTAAATGATCTAAAACGGGAATTTGTAAATATTGTGCGCCCTGGAGCAATAATTCCGTTAACTTAATATCCTCTGGACTGGGTTCCAAACTTCCCGAAGGATGATTATGGGCCACAATAAGTCTCGTTGCTCCCTGTTTAATCACTTCTCGGAAAATTTCACGAGGATGGATCAGGGTTTCGGTCGCTGTCCCCACTGTAATGACTTTCGTTCCCAATAATCGATTTTTTACATCCAACATTGCGATCGCGAAATGCTCCTGGGACTGCCACATCAACTCATGACCCAAAGCCGCCGCCGCCGAAGCAGGACTATCCACAATCATACGTTCCAAAGGACGCAACTGAAAAACTCGTTTTCCCAACTCCACCGCCGCCAAAATCGTCGTCGCCTTAGCAGGGCCAATACCTGGAAAATTCATCAACTCCTGGGGATGAATCTCTCGCAACACATCCAGGGGATCTCGTTGATGTTGTCCTAGTTGTTGGAGAATATGTTGCCCCAAGCCAACCGCAGAAAGTTTTCCCTTGCCCTGACCTGTTGCTAGGAGAATGGCTAACAATTCAGCCGTCGAGAGGTGTTTTGAACCCAAGGATAATAAACGTTCCCTCGGTCGCTCGGTAGTCGGCAAATCGGCAATTCTCAGACTATAGGTCATGATTATCGTTTTAGGGTTGAATAAAATAGCTTTTTTATTAGGATACCCTAAACAAGTTTTTAAATTATGAAATATTTAAGTCGATGTTCAATTGATAATTCAAAAAATAGGGATATAGCGGTGTGCAGTCGGACGAGCTATAGGCAAGGGGCTTAAGCCCCTTGTTAATTAAGTTTTGACCATACTTCACTTGTATGAATACCGCTATACTTCGGGAAGGATTTTTAATTCAGCTTTAATTGATTTTTGACGTACATTAATAGCCCCTGGCAACTATCAATTAATAAATCAATGACGTTTTCAAATCCTTTTTGACCGCCATAGTAGGGATCGGGAACTTCTTTCGTTGCGTAGTTTTGAGCAAACTCGCACATCAATTTCACCTTGTCGCCATAGATTTGTTGGCGGTCTAGGGAGAGGATATTTTGATAATTTTCTTTGTCCATTGCTAGAATCAAGTCAAATTCTTCAAAATCTGAATATTCAAATTGCCTAGCTTCACCATTCACCGCAAAGCCTCGGTTGATTAAGGCGCTGGTCATGCGTCGGTCAGGGGAACAACCCACATGATAATTAGAGGTTCCTGCTGAATCACAGATAATTTGCCAGTTTAAGCCTGCTTCTTCGATCAGGTGATTCATGATATTTTCCGCAGAGGGCGATCGACAAATATTACCGAGACAAACAAAGAGAATTTTATAGGGCATAGTGATCTAAAGTTCTATTGTGCAAGGATTCAAAGTAGCTATTTTAAAACAAAATGCTTAACCTGGTGGCCAAACCAAGGCACGACCGCCGAGTAAATGGCAATGTAAGTGATCTACTGTTTGTCCGCCGTTTTTGCCATTATTAATCACGATTCGATAACCCTCGCTTAAACCCATTTGTTCGGCGATTAGCGTGGCACCAAACAATAAATGACCGAGCAATTCTTGATCTTCGTAGGAGGCGGCAGAGAGTTGGGGAATATTTTGCTTGGGAATAATCAGAATATGAACGGGAGCTTGGGGATGAACATCCCGAAACGCCAGAATAAGATCATCTTCATAGACAATATCGGCGGGAATTTCTCGTCGGATGATTTTACCGAAAATGGTGTCACTGCTCATTTTAATCACGTTTTTATTCAAAAATCTCAGATTGATTATACCGCTTCAATAGTCGTTATCGGCCACACAAATTCCCTTACATTTCAGTCCATTACTCGCGGTACGGAGACAATGGGGACAGAGGATGGGGTCTGAATTTTTTTCAAAAGACCAGGCTTGATGCCAACCAAAACGACTAATTTCAGTTGCGACCAAAAAATCTGCTTGATTCGATAGTTCTTTAATTGTGGAAACGGTTTCAGGAAAATCATGATTGCGGATGTGTTCATAGATCGATTCTTTTTCCAGGGGCGCGATCGCTTTCCAATCAGATTCGATCCAGGCTGAATAATGCTGAAAATATTGGTCACGGTCTTCTCTTTCATCGCGCATTACGTCGATTAAGAGTAATAGTCCTTGGGAATTGAGCTTCTCGGAAGCAAGCTTAAAAAATTGGGACTTTTCAGCTAGAGAGAGATGATGCAGGGCAAAACTAGAAAAAACCAGATCAAAACTTTCAGAGGTTTCTTGCAATCCCGTTAATAAATCTCCCTGACATAATTCCACCGTTCCCTGAATGGAAGCTAAATTTTCACGGGCTTTGGCGATCGCGACTTCCGAAAGGTCGTAACCCCGATAACGTTCAATTTTTTGTTCCCTGAGAACGGGGGCAAGATGACGCGCACTACCACAACCGAGGTCTAATACCTTCAAAGGGCGATCGCCATAATGCTGATTCAGTAAACTTTTGATGCTTTGATATAACTCATCATGGAACATATAATCACGATCTAATACCTGATCATAGATCGACCAGGCATCAAAAAATTCTCGGACAATAGCTGTTTCCATCGGCAATATTAATCATTTTTAGCAAAAATTCGTAGTCAATTCTATGATAAACAATCAAGCCAGCTTTGGGGGTAAAATTTTAGTGCAAATGTTCTACAAAAGTAAGTTTTTGCCCTAAGATAAAAGAAAATTAATTGGTTAATTCCAGGTATTTTCCAATGGAACTCCTCACCCCAGCCCAGCAAGAACTCTACGATTGGTTGGTGCAATATATCGAAACCACTCACCACGTGCCTTCGATTCGACAAATGATGCGGGCCATGAATCTGCGATCGTCTGCTCCCGTTCAAAGCCGTTTGGAATATTTACGCAAAAAGGGCTATCTGGAATGGACAGATGGCCAGGCCAGAACTATTCGTCTTTTGCACCATAAACCCAAGGGAATGGCAATTTTGGGAGAAATTACGGCGGGAGATTTAGTGAATCCCTGTGATGACGAAAACGAAAAATTAGATCTGGCGAAGGTGTTCACGCAAACGGATTGTTATGCTCTCCGAGTAGTGGGAGATAGCATGATTGAAGAGCAGATTATGGCAGGAGATATGGTTATTTTACAGTCAATTTCGGCGGCGGAGGTTCCTGCAAATGGGACAATTGTTGCCGCTAGGGTAGAGGGTTATGGCAAAATTTTAAAGCGATTTTATCGAGCAGAAGACCGTGTTTTATTAAAATCTGCGAATACTCAACATAAACCGATTGAAGTTATGAAGCATCAAGTAGAAATTCAAGGGGTATTAGTCGGGATTTGGCGAAGTTATATTTAGATTTTACAGCAATTTTTGGTTAAATTTCCTACAGAGTAAGGATATAATATATTCTGTCTCTACAAATTTTCTCTCATCATAAAGCAATTTTCTGTATCTTGAAATTTACCCCAAATTAACTTAGTCTATTTCAGATAATTTTAAATATTTGGCAACGGGAATGAGGGTTAATCCTTGTAAAAGAATGGATATTAAAACGATAAAGAAAACAACATTAAAAATAGCTTTTCCCTGATATAGATTAACAGTCAATGGTAGTGTTGCTAAAATAATGGGAACCGATCCCCGCAATCCTACCCAGGAAATAAATAATTTTTCTTGCCATTTCATAGGATTAAAACCTAACGAGATAAATACACTAATGGGACGGGCGACAAAGATTAAAAATAGTGCGATCGCGATCGCAATCCCAGCCGTTTTGGGCAATTCGGACGGATTGACCAGTAACCCAAAGGTTAAAAACATGGTGATCTGCATTAACCAGGTTAAACCGTCGTGGAAACTGACAATGCTTTCTTTATAAACAAATGCGCGATTTCCCATGATAATTCCTGCTAAATAAACTGCAAGAACGGCACTGCCATTGAGTAGGGTTGTGGTTCCCGAAATTAAGAAAATACTCCCCAAAGTTGCCACAGGATACAATCCCTGGGAAGGTAAGTTTAAATGATTGATCATCCAGACAAGGCCCAAGCCCGAACCATAGCCGATTAAAATCGCGATCGCCAATTGTAGAAACAATTCCCACAAAAAATTGCCAACGGAAAAATGAGAACGGGTCAACGTTGCTAGGACATTAATGGTTAAAAGCACCGCGATCGGATCATTACTGCCTGATTCCAATTCCAATAATCCCTGGAGTTTTTCAGGTAATTTAAAAGAACTAGATCGAAAAACCGAAAACACCGCCGCCGCATCTGTGGAAGAAATGATTGATCCCAACAAAAAAGCCTGTCCCCAGGAAATACCCTGCGTCCCAATTTCAAAACTTGAAAAAGACCCTAAGATAAACCAACTAAAGGTTGCTACTAATAAAACGGTCAAAACAACACCAACGGAGGCTAATGTTAATCCAGGCAACAAAACAGGACGAATTTTTGACCATTCCGTATCCAGTCCCCCTGTAAATAAAATAATCGTCAGGGCAAAATCTCCAATGAATTTCGCGATCGCGGGATTATCAAATTGAATTTGTCCAATGCCATCGGAACCCGCTAACATCCCAACAATTAGAAATAACAATAAGGCTGGAACCCCAAGGCGACCAGAGGCTTTACTGGCAAAAACACTAGCCAATAATAAAACGGCAATAATAATAAATATTTGCTCAGTTGGTAACATTTAGTTTGTATTAATCACCATAAAAATAAGTCATTATCATTGAGATCGAAGAGATTAATTTGCTCAGGATTGATATTAACTTGTACCAAATTCTGTAGGGGCTTAGTTTCTAAGTCTTATGTTGTATGGATTTGGAAACCAAACCCCTACGAAAATTTAAAGATCGCCAACAGAGAAAAAATCAATATAACTCATATTTGAGAAGTGTGCAGGGAAGTGGGCCGTTATAGATAGGAATGCGACGGGAAGCTTTGAGTCCGATTTTCTTGCCCAATTCCTTATTTCCCGTCAAAACGTAGGCCGTCCAGCCTTTAAAGCGTTGCTTGAACACATCTCCCAATAATTTATAAAGCGCACCAAGTTCCTGTTCTTCACCCACACGAATACCGTAGGGGGGATTACAAATAAGAATACCGCGATCGGCAGGGGCTTCAACTTCGGCTAGAGCTTTGTGTTGAAAATATAAATGTTCTTCCAGTCCACTGGCTTTGGCATTATCTCTCGCTTGGCTGACAATATTTGCATCGGCATCACTCCCCCAAATGACTGAAGATAGTTCGCTTAAGGTTTGGTTTTGAGCTTCGGTTTGTAATTTTTCCCAAAGATTTTTATCAAAGTCTGGCCAATTTTGAAAAGCAAAGGAATTGTAAAGCCCTGGGGCAACTTTGAGGGCAATTAACGCCGCTTCAATCGGTAACGTTCCCGAACCACAGAGGGGATCTAAAAACGGCAAATCAGGTGTCCATTCCGCGATCGCGAGTAGAGCCGAAGCTAAGGTTTCCTTCAGGGGAGCCAGTCCCATTGCAGGACGATAACCGCGACGATGGAGACTAAAACCTGAGCTATCCAGACTGATGACACAGTTATCACGATAAATATGGGCATTAATAATAATATCGGGATGTTCGGTGTCAATATCCGAGCGTTTACCCGTTTTTGTGCGTTGTTGATCAACGATCGCGTTTTTGACCTGTAGCGCAGTGAAATGACTATGATTGAGATTACGATTACTGCCCGTACAATTCACCAAAAATGCTTGATTTGTCTGGATATAATCCAACCAATTAATACTCTGGACACCTTTGTATAATTGCTCTGCGTCCCGACTCTGTACATCTGCAATAGGAACCAATACCCGAAAAATCACCCTAGACCACAAATTAATCCGATAAAGCGTTTCCTGATTACCCTGAAAAGAAACGCCTGTAAACTCAGGGGTGGCATTGATCGCCCCTAAACGGGTTAATTCCTGGGCCGCAATTTCTTCTAAACCTCTAGCGACCGTCGCAAAATAATTTTGGGTCATGGGTGAATCAATACCGATTGATACGATATAAAAATCATAGATTATTTGAGGTCATTTATTTTTTATTGAGTAACTTTTTCGTTCAAATGGCTTTTCTTTGATAGATTTTTTCTGAATAATCAAATAACTGTAATTTTAAAATTTCAAACGCTTTGATGTTGATCACGGTTGAAAAAATAAGTTTATTGGATGGAAAAATAGTTGCATTGAGTGGTAATATCGAAAATTATCCTATTTTGCCTTGGAATAACCTAAATTATTATGGCTGAATCCTCTGAAACTTCTATTCTCAATACTAGTGTGGGCGATCAGGCGGCTGTCCAGGATAGTCTGGGTTTTACGCCCTATGTCACAGCGATCGCGGAATTTTTGACGAATGCTCAAACGAAACCGCCCTTAACGATGTCGATAGAAGGTGAATGGGGAAGCGGCAAGTCTTCTTTTATGAAGCAGTTGCAAAAAGAAATTGAATTGAGTCAGCAAAAAGCCTTAGAAGAAAAAATTGATAATTTTGAAAAATGGATACGGCGCGGACTTTCTAGAATTTTTTATGATTATGAGATTAATGAATCTAGATATGAATGGTTAAAAATTGATTTTCAATGGAAATTTATCAAGCTTGAAACTAAATTTTTGCTAAATTTATGGAAATTTTTAAATTATGTTTGTCTATGGGTTATTGACAAAATTTTATCACTTCTGATTGATATTTTTAAATCAGTTATTTTTCCGTTACAACGCAAACCAAGAACCGTTTGGTTTAATGCCTGGCGACACGACAAAGCTGAAGCTCTCTGGGCGGCTTTTGCCTTGGAATTTATTCGACAAATTTCAACAAATCGCAATTTTTCCGATGTGATACCAACTTTTATTGGGCATTGTAAATTATTTAATTCTCGCTTTGATCTAAAAAGTGGCTGGTTAGATGCTTTACGCAAATTTACTCAATTAATCTTAGTCATTTCCGCGATCGCGTTAGTGGTTATTTTTTCAGTTTTTCACGGGAATCAATGGGTTGATCAATTATCTACTCAGGTTAATAATCTTAATACCGTTTTAGAAAATAAAAAAACTGTTAAGCCCACACCTAAAACCTCACCCAAAATTCTCCCTCCTTATCAAGGAAATTTGGGCGTGATCAAATCTCAAAATAACCCTTTTTCCCTACCCTTTGGCATTGCAGGATTAGGGGGTTCTAGCTTAGTCGTATTATCTTTATTCAAGCAATTACAAAAATTAGTCGGCGATCCCAAAAAGGAATTGACTCATTATCTCAACTCTCCCAATTATCAAGGACAAATTGCCTTTGTTGAAAAATTTCATAGTGATTTTGCCAAAATTGTGCGGGCCTATTGTGGAAAAAAGAAAGTTTATGTCTTTATCGATGATTTAGATCGGTGTGAACTTGCTAAATCCGCAGAATTAATGCAGGCTCTTAACTTGATGATTACAGATGATCCTTCCATTATCTTTCTTTTAGGGATGGACAGAGAAAAAGTAGCGGCAGGTTTGGCGGTCAAACAAAAAGATTTACTGCCCTATCTTTTTTCTGATGGCAATATGGAGGAAACCGAAAAAGATGCTGGACGCGCTTCTATCAAAGGCTTGGAATATGCCTATGCGTTTATTGAAAAATTTATTCAAATTCCCTTTGTTGTTCCCCAACCGTCGATTAGAAATTTTGATAATTTTTTTAAAACCACACCGCCTAAACTTTCTTTAATTTCTCAGGGAATTAATTTTTATAAAAAACTGAATGAAAATTTTAATAACTGGCAACAAAATCTAAAAAAGTTATTTACAAAAAAACAACCTGAACAAACGCCAGATTTAGAAAAACCAATCCAAGCTCCACCGCCAATTATTTCTCAACCTCAGAAAATAGAACCTCAACAAAGTCGTCGTCAAAAGTTGAAATTATTAGCAACTGAAGATTCTACAACTATTAACCGAATGACGGAAATGGTCGCCTCAGCGATGGATTATAATCCTCGTCGCTTGAAGCAATTTGCCAATCTTTTTCGTTTGCGTGCCTATATTGCCAGTGATACGGGTTTATTTGATGAGATTTATGATACTTCTAATAATGCTGCTACGAATGCTCCTTTAACATTGGAACAGTTGGGAAAATTTACGGCTATTAGTTTGAAGTGGCCCTTGTTAATTACCGACCTAGAAAATTATCCTAATTTATTAGTAAGATTAGAGCATTATAGCCGCAATCATACTCGGCAATCTTGGCAATCTGAACCCTTACAACCGAGAAAAAAACTGGGTCTGGATTATTTGATTTATTATTGGAGTCGTCGGCAAAAATTACGGGAACTACTTTGTTATGTGGGGGAAAAACCTCCTGAAAATTATAGTTTTGCTAATTTAGAAGTGGCTAAATTACTGCAAGTTTCACCCAAAGGAGGACACCAACTTGGACAAAATCAAACTTTTCAGGAAAATTTGGGCAATGATTGTTGGCTAAAAATGGTAGAAATCCCTGGCGGTACATTCAAGATGGGTTCCCCTGAAACTGAGCCAGATAGACGCGATTCCGAAAGTCCTCAACATGAAGTGACGGTCTCTTCCTTTTTTATGGCAGAATTTCCTGTGACCCAGGCACAATGGCGAGAAATTGCCTCTCTGCGTCCTGTGAAACGTTGGCTTAATCCTGATCCGTCTTATTTCAAAGGGAATTTACTGCCTGTAGAACAAGTTTCTTGGCATGATGCGATAGAATTTTGCGCTCGATTACGTCGTTTAACAGGCAAAAATTATCGACTGCCCAGTGAAGCGGAATGGGAATATGCGTGTCGGGCGGGAACCACGACTCCCTATTATTTTGGGGAAAATTTGGATCAGAGTTTGGCAAATTATGAAAGCAATGTGAGACAAACAACTCCTCTGGGTAGTTATCCTGCTAATGCTTTTGGGTTACAGGATTTGTACGGTAATGTCTGGGAATGGTGTGATGATGGCTGGCATGACAACTATGAAAACGCCCCAAGCAATGGCAGTAGTTGGAATGAGAATCATTCTCAAAGTAGTTTAAGAGTACTGCGCGGCGGTTCTTGGAACGATAATCCGGAGGATTGTCGCTCGGCGAATCGGGTCAGGAACTTTGCTGATGGCAGGAACTACTATATCGGTTTTCGGCTTGCTCTTTTTCTTCTCTAGGATTTCTTACCCTTTGCCCTTTTACCCTTTTACCCTCTGCAAACCCAACGCCGCCTTAAGGCGGATCGATTTTTTTTCCGTAGGGACATAACACTGTTATGTCCTAAATTCATGGTTATGTTCTGAATTTCTTTCCTTATTTCATTAGAATCAAAGGACTTAACGGTGTTAAGTCCCTACAAGATCATTGAATTTTGAAACGTGATTATGTCCTCAATTTAAACTCGGATTTTCCGACTTCGTTGTGCTTATCTTAACAATTTATCCTGCTTGAGTATTTCTACTTGGTTCCAAACTGGAATGCTCCCCACCTCGATTTAACTTCATTTTTATGGGAAAAAGTCATTTTCAAAAAGTGATCGCCTCTTTGGAAACTCGAATTGCTGGACATCAATTACAATTGTCTAAACTCAGCGATCGCCAAAAGAGTAAAATTTTGTCAGAGTTATTGGTGAAGTTTTTAGAAATAAAAATTAGGATCATGGAGTTTACTCCACAATCCTAATTCCGTTTTATGCAATTTGAGATCATTAATTATGATCGCCGAGTTGTAGGAGATTCATACATCACAGGAGAACCTTGTTCAGAAACAAAATGACAGGCCCAATAGGAATTGATAAAACTCTTCCAAATCGGTTCATTAGAAGAGCGATAATAATCACCCAAAATCGGTTTGATCGCTTCAGTTGCGGTTTTTAGGTGATAATGAGGCATATTTAAAAAAATATGGTGGGCGACGTGGGTTCCAATATCGTGGTGAATCGGGTTAATAAAGCCATAGTCGCGGTCAATGGTGGATAAGGCTCCTTTTAAGAAATACCAGTCATCATTGCGATACCAGGGAATATCAGGTTCGGAATGGTGTAAAAAAGTCACTAAATCGAGCCAAATCACGAAAACAAGGTAGGGAACGAGATAAAACTTGATTAGGAATAACCAACCAAACTGATAGGTTAAAAATCCTAAAAAGCCAACCATTGCGACCCAGAGTGTGGTGCTGGTAATAACGTCCCATTTTTCGGAAGGACGGAAGATAGGGCTACTGGGTAAAAAATGTGAGCCTTCCCGATTCGGCGATCGCTTGAAAAGATAAAGGGGATAGGAAATGAGGGGAATATAAAAACGAAAGAGTTTTTCGTACCAGTTCATTCCGTTGTAGGTATCTTCGAGGATGGGATAC
>Ga0114972_10003570_pt1 | contig 11651 bp, 6 predicted proteins | sample M_140807_EF_Meta_FD_87354 | JGI IMG/M metagenome (GOLD analysis project Ga0114972, IMG submission 87354) | Freshwater microbial communities from Lake Montjoie, Canada to study carbon cycling - M_140807_EF_MetaG | ecosystem: Environmental > Aquatic > Freshwater > Lake | place: Lake Montjoie... | reverse complement strand
GTCGAGCGTTGCTCCGGGGTTGGCGGTAGTCCTACGAGATCAAATGTCAATCGACGCACCAGGATGTTCGGGTCGCAATCCTGGCTCGGCTCGATGCCTTGGTCCTCCCATTTGGAGGCCACAAAGCGATCGATTTGGGTTTTCCCCCAAGCTTGGAATTTTTCGACCATCGGTTCGACTTTTTTGGGCTGGGTAAAGGCCCAGAAAGACTTGCCCGCCTCGATGTCCTCGGGAGTCACCTTGGACTTTACAACAAGACCAGCGTTGGAACGTGGATCGGGGGCTCCCATCTCGATCCACGTTTTAAAGTCGGCAATAACATTCGCAGGAAGCTTGCCTCGGGGAGGCATGCGGTAATCGCGATAATTGATCGCATGCCAAAGGATGCTGTTTTGCAAATCTCCCGGAACGATCGCGGCTCCGGATTCCCCACCCGCTCTGAGCGCATCGCGATTCTCGACCGACAGTCCCCCTCGCACCGACTGCTCGCTAGTCGCATGGCAGCGGTAACAGTTTTCGATGAGCACGGGCCGGATCTTGGACTCAAAGAAATCGAGCTGCTCAGGCGTGAGCTTGCTCTCTGGATTGTTTTCAGAGATTGCCAATGGGTCCGAGCCTTGTGGATCTTGGGCCGTGGCGACCGGGCTGCCAAAGCACCAGCTTGCGAATCCCGCCGCGAGGCTAATCCGAACAAAAGCTTGCACCTGAGCAAACAGCGAGGACTTGTGCATGGGATGCACTCCGAGTGGATGAAACGATATGGATGAAACGATTCAGGGATAAATCCAAAAGCACAAAACAGATTGCCCAGAGACAGATTGCCCTAAGTTTACTCAGGTATCCGAGGTAGGCCGCCGAGGCCGGACCCCTTCACCTCCTTCGGTTCTTCCTTCTGGGCGACGGTTTCCGGGCCGCATCCCCTCCAGGCGCTTCATGGATTGCTCGATTTCAGCTTTGTCGATCGCACCATCGCCGTTGGTGTCGATGTTGCTCAGGCGTTCTTTCATTTGGGGAGGTATCTCTTCGCCAGAGAGTTTACCGTCCTTGTCTTTATCTCGGTTTTCGAACATCCGCATCATCATCTCGGGGTTTGGGCCACCGGCGTTGCCCGGAGCGCCCGGAGCACCGGGTGCACCCGGTGCGTTGGGTCCTGCAAACATCGGCATTTGGCCCGGTTCGGGGCGCATCTCTTCGGCACTGACCACTCCGTCTCCGTTCTTATCGAGCTTGAGAATCGACTTCGAAGCGTTCTCGATTTCGGACGCGGAAAGCTGGCCGTCTTCATCGACATCCAAAGCCTTAAACAACGGCATGTTTCGCAGCATCATCGCCATCCCACGTGCGGCCATCTCGGGGTTGGCTGCACCACCGCCGAACCCACCACCGAACCCACCGCCGGGCCTGCCTTCGCCGGGGTTGCCCTGGCCAGGCCTGCCTTGGCCGGGCCTGCCTTGGCCGGGCCGCTGACCTTCAGGTCGATCGGCGTTTGGTCGACGGGGATTGGGGCCTTCGGGCCGTGGGTCTTGGGCCAAACAAGGGGCCGTGCAAGCGGATCCGACGAGTAGGCTAGCGAAAAAAAATCGGTTCATCATCGAAGACCTTTTTTAAAGGGGGGAGCCCAGATAGAGTAGTGATTCTAAGAGTATTCTTCCGTTGGCCAGGACTGAGCTGGCCTACATACCTTACCGACTCCCTCGGATGGATATCCACTTGCATCGAGCAGAATTTTCGGAATTCTATTCCCTGCGGCATCAAACCGTTGGATAATCCTAGCATGACGGATTCCTCAGCCCCAATCATTCCTGATGCCAGCCTTAGCCAAGCCCAAGCGCCGGCCCCGGTAGGGGTTGGGTCCGAGGATCGATTTCTTATTCGAAACCTTTCGGAATTGACGGAGTTCTTTGAGTCGGTGCGTCCACGGCTCGAGAAGATCGTCCGATTCAGGTTGGATCCGGCTTTCCAGGCTCGTATCGATGAGTCGGATGTTCTTCAAGAGGCTTTTTTGCAGATTGCCAAACGACATCAGGAGCTGCTCGACACCCCGGAGCTCCACCCCATGGTTTGGATCCGCCAGAGAGTCCTCCAGACGCTTTGGGACATGCAGCGCAACCACGGTCGCGATAAGCGGAGCGTGCACCGCGAAAACGAAATGCCCATGGCCAGCTCAAACACAACGAGCATCACCATGGCCCGGTGGCTTGCCGACGACGTGACCTCACCTAGCCAGCGGATGATCAAAGACGAAGAGCAGCAACGTCTGCAAAGCGCTTTAGAGTCGATGAACGAAATCGATCGAGAGATCCTTGCTATGCGCCATTTCGAGTACTTGACCAACCTGCAAACCGCCCAAGCCTTGGGGATCTCTCCGACGGCGGCCAGCAACCGCTATGTGCGGGCCGCGATTCGTCTAGCCGAGATCTTGCAAAACACTAGTTTGCATGAATCAAGCGAGCATGAATCAACCGAGCCAGGAGGATCAGACTGATGGATCAGACCAAGCCCATCGAGCGTCATGCGTTTGAACAGCTCGCCGAGGAGTTTGTCTCGAAGCTGCGATCAGGCGAGACTCCGAGCATTGAGCACTTTGCGCAAGAGCACCCTGAACATGCGTCGATGATCCGCTCGGTCTTTCCCTCGCTGGTGATTGTCGAGAAGGTCAGTGCCAAGGATGCTACGGCTTCGATGGCATCGACGCTTCCGTTGAGCAGCGGCAAATCTTCTCTTCACATCCCGCGTAGCTTTGACGATTTTGAAATCATCCGTTGTATTGGCCAAGGTGGCATGGGGGTCGTCTATGAATCCATTCAAGGTTCATTGCAGCGCAGGGTAGCACTCAAGGTGATTCATCCGCAGGCATCTGCCAGCGCTGCGAGCAGGAACCGTTTTCGGCGCGAGGCTGAATCGGCTGCCGGTTTGCACCATACGAACATCGTTCCGGTCTACGGCTCGGGAGAGGACCATGGGTTGCTCTACTACGCGATGCAGTTGATCCATGGATCGACATTGGCTCAGATCATCGAGACACTCCAAAAAAGGCTCGGCCGAGGCTTCACGACAGACTCGTCGACCTGCGATCAAACCATCCAAGCAGTGGATCGGCTGTTGCTAGAAAAACCTCACGAAGCAATCCAGGAGCACCAAGGCTCCAACAGCTATTCCAACCGCCATGCGACACTCGATGCAATCCCCTCGACACCCAAACCGGCCATGTCCACAGTGGCTCCATTGGAGCCTGCGATCCAAGAGATTCCCAAACACTACTATCGCAACATCTGTCGGCTTGTTTCCAAAGTTGCCAACGCCCTAGACTATGCCCACAAGTCAGGTGTGTTGCATCGAGACATCAAGCCCAGCAACTTGCTTTTGGACCACACCGGGACAATCTGGGTAGCCGACTTTGGATTGGCTAGGCGTGAAGACCTCGATGGTCAGACGCAGACAGGGGAATTGCTCGGGACCTTGCGCTACATGGCTCCGGAACAATTCAGTGGCAATTCCGATTCTCGCAGCGACATCTACAGCCTGGGCTTGACGTTGTTTGAATTGCTGACCTTGCGGCCCGCGTTGGATGCTCCCAAACGCCGATTGCTCGATCCTGCCAACTACAGCCAACTGGAGTTTAACGCGTCGGACAAAAAAAACATTCCTAGCGATCTGCAAACAATCGTCCTCAAGGCCGCAGCACTCGAGCCCCAGAAACGCTACCAGAGAGCCAAGGATCTGCAGGAGGATCTTGAGCGGTTCCTCGACGACCGCCCGATCTTGGCCCGTCGGGAAACACCGATCGAGTCGGCCATGCGATGGGCCCGTCGCAACCCAGCGATCGCAACGCTCACGGCGACTTTATTCGGACTGTTGCTGACCATCGCAACAATGCTGGGGCTTTGGAACCGCCAACAACGTCAATCGCTCGATGAACTCAAAGTGGCGTATCAAGCATCTGCGAAAAATCTATCGGAGCGAACTGTTGCATTGGAGCAAGCCGAGACCGAGAGCCGACGTGCCAAGCAGAACATGGAAATGGCCCTAGAGGCTTTCAACACCATCACCGAAAACATCGCCTCACGAGGCAGAAGTCTCGATCTTCAGAGTTTAGATAACGACGATATCGAATCGATCGGTTTTGCAGATGCGGTTCTGACCCAAGCCGATGTTGAATTGCTGAAGTCTCTGCAGGTGTTCTTCGATCGCTTTGCCCAGGAAAACACAGCGGACCTGAGGCTCGATGCGGCCATCGCCCGCCGAAGAGTCGGCGAAATCGAACACAAAATTGGAAAATACGAACAAGCCACCGGCTCGCTCCAAAAGTCAATCGCTCAATTCGTTTCGATACGAAGCAACAGGGCGTATGACTTAGACGTCCAAAAAGTTCTCAGCGAAGAGATCCTAGCCCGCCAGGAGCTTATCGGCCTTTATGCTCGTCGGGATCAGTCCCCTAAGGCACAGAATGAAATGGAAACGCTTCGTCGGATCCTCCAAGAGTATCCGGAGTTTGCGGAGTCGGCCCAAGGTCGATTCGCGTTGGCCTCAGCACTAAGCAGCTTGTGTAGCGGAGGAGCACGTGTGGCCCTCGAACGGAGCCTGAACGATCGACGTCGAAGAACATTGCCTCCGTATTTCAACCGACCTGCAGCTTTCGGCCCCGAGGTCCCTTTGCCCATGGCCCAGAAGCTCGAAAGAGACCTGACTTACAATGCAGAAGCCATCAGACTTCTCGAAGGTCTTTGCGACCAAGCCCCGGCTGAAGCCCAGAATAGCACGGTCCAGAATGGCACGGCTCAGAATGGCACGGCTCAATATCGGTTGGATCAATATCGGCTGGAATTGGCTCGCAATCATCGGGACCGAATGCGGCTTAGCCGCTTGCTAGGCAATCGATTGGATTTTGAAAAATCCTTTGCCAAAGCAACGGAGCTATTTCAAGACCTACTTCAGAAGAGCCCGAACTCGGCGGTCTTAAAGTACGACCTTGCGAATCTTTACTCTGGGAGTTTACAGAGTCCGAGCGTCGACGGAATTCGGCTCGACCAGGCGCTCAAGCTCATCCAAGAGGTTCTTGGAGATCACCCATCGGTGCCTGAGTACCAGACCCTCTATGCCTCGTTGCTAGCCCGATCGGCTTGGGCGCAGCCTTTTGCAAATGACACGCAATCCGAGCGGCAATTCGAGCGGATCGAAAATGGAATTGCTAAACTGCAGCAGTCGATCGCCATCCATCAGGGCTTGGTCGATCGATTCCCTGAGATCCCTTTGTATGGGATCAACCTGTTGCAGACCAAGGTTCAGCTTGTGGAATTCAACATGCAGTTTCGCCGACCGGAGAAAGCCAAGCAGTCGCTCTCCGAGGCCACTGCACTTGCTGAAAAGATGCTCGAATCGGGCGCAGCGCGCCAGCCCGTGGTTCGCGCGATCCTGGAGCGTCTGAGAGAGCGCAAAATCGCTTTGGAAACTCGTCCCGAATCGGAGAAACCCTAAGATGCTCGATGGCATGCGCGAAAAATCAAATGGACTACCAGCGACGCTGATTTATGTGGCGATTCTCTGGACGCTCTACTCGGTCGGGATTTGCCGAGCAAACCCAGAGAGTTCCAATGACACCCGGCCGAACATTGTTTTCATTCTGGCTGACGATCTGGGATGGGGCGAATTGGGTTGCTACGGCCAAACGAAACTGCAGACCCCAAACTTGGATCGACTCGCCAGCCAAGGGATACGATTCACTCAGCATTACAGCGGCGCGCCGGTGTGCGCTCCGTCGCGTTGCGTGCTGATGACTGGCAAGCACCTGGGCCATGCTCAGATCCGTGGCAACCGACAAGCCAAATTAAGTTTTCCGGAGTTCAGCGAAGGGCAGCATCCGATTCGCGACGAGGTGGTCACGATTGCCGAGGTGCTCGGCAAAGCAGGCTATGCGACCGGAGCCTTTGGCAAATGGGGGCTCGGACCCGTCGGCAGCACCGGAGATCCGAACCGACAGGGCTTTGACAAATTCTTTGGGTACAACTGCCAAGCCGTCGCGCACAGCTACTATCCGGAGTTTCTTTGGGACAATTCAAAGCAAGTCCGGCTCAACGAAAAAGGGACCTCGGGGCATCGCAAGCCGCCCGAGGGTCCCATCGCAGCTAGCGACTGGGTCGGCCAAAACTACGCACCCTATCGGATGATCCAGCAGGCCGAGGCGTTCATCGACGCCAACGCCAAGCGACCTTTCTTTTTGTATGTTCCATGCATCGAGCCCCACGTAGCGATGCATCCGCCGGTTGAAACGCTCGATCGGTTTCCCCAAGAGTGGGATCAACAAGAGTACCGAGGCGGTAACGGTTATTTGCCACATCCTCGTCCCAGAGCGGCCTACGCTGCCATGATCTACGATCTGGATCGACACGTCGGTAGGATCTTGGATGCTTTGGACAAGCATGGCCTGACCGACAAGACACTGGTGATCTTTTCGAGCGACAACGGGGCCACGCACGCGGGCAACAACGAACCGGACTTTCATGTCGGGGGTGCCGATCCGAAGTTCTTTTCGAGCACCGCCAACCTTCGAGGCTTCAAAGGAAGCGTCTACGAGGGTGGAATACGCGTGCCGATGATCGCACGATATCCCGGTGTCATTCCAGCTGGCCAAGTCGCGACCACACCAAGCTACTTTGCCGACTGGTTCCCGACGCTTTGCGATGCAGCAAAGATCTCTAAACAGGATGTTTCTTATCCGGAGAACATCGATGGAGTAAGCATTTGGTCAGTGTTGCAGGGAGCAGGGGCTTTGGACAAGCGACCGGCCATGGTTTGGGTTTTTCCCGAATACTCGGGCCAAGTTGCTGTGCGTTGGGGGGATTACAAATTGCTACGGCGAGGGCTGGCGACAAAAAAACCATCAGACTGGGAGCTCTACGATCTGTCGAAAGACCCAAGCGAATCGATCGACCTGTCCGGACAGTTTCCCGAGTTGGTCGAACAAGGCCAAGCGATCCTTCGAGAGCAGACCGACGAGAACGACCTCTTTCCTGTTTCCTTTTGATGGAAACTAAACGGCCTTAGGTAATTTCCGAGATGCTCGATAGCCTACCTCAAGACTTAGCAGATCGATGGAAGCGTGGGGACAAAGTCCGCGCGCTGGACTATCTGAAGCGGCAACCCGAACTGCGAAAGAACTTGGCCATTTACAAGCTGCTCGTCCAAGAGGAGCTTCGACAGATGAATCTAGCCGGGATGGATTTGGACACTCAGAGGCTCGTAAAGGATTATCCGGAGTGCCAAGAGATCATCCTGGGTTTTGATCCTCAGTTCGAAACGTTGGTGCCCACACAAAGGGATGCCTTTGAAACACAGCTCGAGCACACCAAAGCCCTTGACGGGATTGCAAGAACGAGCCGATCGGGGTTTCCGCAAATCCCCGGCTTTGAAATCCTCTCGGAGCTCGGCCGAGGAGGGATGGGAGTTGTCTATCGCGCACTGCAGATTTCGGCCAATCGGCTCGTCGCGCTCAAGGTCGTGCGAAATGAAGTCTTGGAGACAGCCAACACAGAGACTCGTGCTAACGCAGTAGAGCGTTTCCGCACGGAGGCCAAAGCAGCCGCATCGCTACAGCACGACAATATCATTTCGGTCTACGAGGTAGGCGAAGTCCCCTCGAAGGACCGTAGGCATGCACCCTTGCGATACTACGCGATGCGGTTTGTGCTCGGGACGAGTCTTTATGATATTCTCCGCCAAGGCCCCTTAGAGAATCACCGCGCGGCACGGTACATCGCACAAGTCGCACGGGGTTTGCAGGCAGCCCATGACCAAGGGATCTTGCACCGCGACATGAAGCCCCATAACGTGATGGTCGAGACCTCGAGCGATCGTCCCTTGATAGCCGATTTCGGGCTAGCTAAGTTCGTCCATAGCGACAATTCGATCACTTATGCAGGCCAAATCATGGGGACACCCTCGTACATGTCCCCCGAGCAAGCCCAGGATGCGTCGCTTGTCAAAGCAGCCGGGGACCAATACTCACTGGGCGCAACGCTTTATCATCTGCTTACCGGTCACCCCCCTTTTGCAGCCCCGAGCGTTCAAGAAACAATTCGCCAAATCCTCGAAAAGCCAGTAGTCCGGTTGCGAGAAAGCAACCCAGCCGTCGACCGGGACCTGGAAACCATTTGCATGAAGGCGATCGAGAAGGAGCCTGCCAAGCGCTACGCCAGTTGCCAAGACTTGGCAGACGACTTACAGCGGTACCTCGATGGAATGCCGATTGTGGCTCGGCCGGTCAGCTCCGCCGAAAGGGCTTGGCGCTGGTGCTCTCGCAACCCCGTTCTCTCAGGGATGATCGCTGCGGTGACACTGCTGGCCCTGAGCACGATCGGAGCGATCATCGTCGGTTATCGCCAAACGGCCACGGCACTGTCCGTATCCGAATCTCGACTCGATAAAGCCTTGCAGGTCGTCGACAATCTGTTCACCAGGGTCAGCGAGGACGAATTGCTCAACGAACCAGGGATGCAAAAACTGCGGACAGAACTTCTCGAAAAAGCTCTTACGCATTACGAGTATTTCCTGTCCGACCGCAAGAAGAACTCGGGGAACGTTGACAGCAAGATCCTCGAAGAGATCGGGAAATCCAACTTCCGTTTTGGAACGGTTCAAAAGCTGACCGGCAAGTTGGACAAAGCGCAGGAAGCGTTCAATGAAGCAAGAGCGATCCAAGAAGGGCTCCTCAAGCAATCCCCAGAAAGCATCCAACGGCTCGAAGACCTGACCGATACGCTTAACGCGATTGGCACGCTGGCCAGCGAACAAGGAGATGATGCAACGGCTCTGGATGCCTTCGAACGATCCCACGATTATCGGGTGCAGTTGGTCGCTAAAGACCCCAGTGAGCTTAGATACCAACGCCTCGCTTGCAACACACTGATGAATATCGGACTTACCAAGATCAACCTTGGCCGAATCGAACAAGGCTTAGGGGATCTACACAAAGCACAGGACCAGCGATTGGCCCTTCTTGGGATTTTCCCAGAGGCAGAGAAACTTCACAGAGACATCGCTCGGGGTTGGTATTCCTTGGGCAAATGCACATTCCAACCCGAGGAGCCACAGGAGGCCAACGAGTATTTCGAGAAGTCGGTTGAGTCCTTTCGAAAAGCGATCCAGCTCAATCAACGATCCCTAAGCAACCAATTCGACTGCAGCGTCGCGCTTCGGTTGCTCGGGGAAACTTATATCTCGTTAAGAGAGGATCAGAAAGCGCAGCGATCCTTCGAGGAAGCTCACGCCTTAGCGATGAAACTCGCCGACAACAATCCAGATGTGGTCAGCTACCAAACCCAATTGGCGCATTTAGACCGAAGTCTCGGTGCTTGCTATGCAAGCCAAGAGCAGTGGGACAAATCCGAGCAGAGTTGGAAACAAGCCTTAGAGATCACCCGCAAGTATCAGAGCCTTTCACCCGACAACGAGTTGCTACTGGGGGATTTGGTGACATGCCTAAGCGCTTTGGGGGATTTGGCCCAGCGCAAGGGGGACGACCAAGCGGCTAGGAGACTAAGGCAGGAGTCGATCCCAGGGCTGAGGAAACTCACTGCGAGTTATCCAGACGATCAAGAACTACAAGAGCAGCTCAATAAAAACATCAAGTGGCTCGAGTCGCACAAGCAATGATTATTTCGTAGGGTGTGGTGGAGCGGTCGGCCAAACATTTTTCAAGCAAGCCAAACCCGCCAATCCACCTTCATCATTTCGCCCCATCGAGCGCATCGACCGCGCAACCCACCATCGAGCATGGTACGTTCCGCGGTCCTCGTGCATGGCGGCGTTTTCCAAATGATCGTTGTGGTCGATGCGATGACGGTTCTTTCAATGGTGAACCGGACCGCTTCACGAACCCTACGAAACCGCTAATAAAATCGCATGGCTTAGACCGACTAATTCAGTTCAAGAGCCAATTTAATAGGATTCGATCATGCCTCGGGGAAATCAGATCCGAAACCCTAATAGTAAGACCAGCTGCGATGAGTGTACGTTTGGCTTGTTTCAATGCTAGCATACATCGCGGGCAATGTGTGAATGATCGCTAAAGAGTTCATTGAAAAGCTTGGTCCTACTATGAAAGCAATCCAAGGGGGCAGGTAGCATGTCGAACCATCGCAAGACGAGTGTTTCTAGTTACCGAGCTTTCGCTCCGGGGTTATTCGCTCTGGGGTTGGGTTGTTTGTCGGTGACGGGAGGAATTTTCTCCTCGGCGGAGCTCTATGCCCAAGCCCCCTTATCATTACGGCCTGCTCCTCAAGAGGAGCTCCCGCAAACCAGCAGAATCAATCCTGGGTCGGCAAGTCCGGCCGATCGTGGTCCATCGAGCACAGCGGCTGCGACCCGCTCGCCTTCGACGCGAAGTGCTTCGGGAGGTTCATCGAGAAGTACATTTTCGAGGGTCGGTCGTGCACCGAATATGTTTGGGGATACTCTACCACCGCTGATTAGTTTCCAAGCAACAGGCGAACAGGGTAGCACTAATTCTCCGGCGGAGGTTTATCGAGCTCCACTTGGCGGAGGAGGCAGCTACAACATCTCGGAGAACAACACGGCGCTTCCGACCGATCGAATCTACTTCATCTACAACAACTTCAACAATGCGATTTCGACATCATCTGGTTTTGGGTCTCCGTTTGCAAGATCGATCGATTTGCACCGTTACGTCGCAGGTTTCGAGAAAACGTTCTTGGGGGGCAATATGTCCTTGGATGTGCGCATGCCACTGCTAAGTGGATTTGATCTAAGCAACTCGGTCATCTCATCGGACCTGGGGAACGTCGGGAACTTGACGATGTTTCTCAAGGGTCTGGTCTATAGCGATGATGATGTGGCGATCGCAACTGGAATGGGGATTGGTTTGCCCACGGGAAGCGACTTGCGAACGAGGACTTTACCGCCCTTTGGCGACAACTTTGTGGTGGTCCGCAACCAAGCGGTCCACCTGATGCCATTTGTGGCAGCGACGATGAATTTGAGCGACAAGTGGTTTTTGCAGTCGTTCGGGCAAATGAACTTCGCGGCCTCGGGCAACGAGGTCGTCAATCAAAACGGGGTTGTCGGCGTCTTCAATGAACAGAATCTACTCCAAACCGACATCGGGCTCGGAAGATGGCTTTGGCAAGACTCCACCCGTCCGGTCTTTACGGGCTTGGCCGGCGTATGCGAACTGCACTACACGACGATTGTTCAAGACACCGACGTGGTGGGTTTAGGTAACGGGCCGTTTTTATCAGGGAGTATTTCAAATTCGGCAAATCGCCAAGACCTTTTGAATTTGACCTCAGGGCTCCAAGCCCAGCTCGGTCCCTTGACGGCCCTGCGAGTGGGGGCTGTGGTACCTCTGAGAAACACTCCTGACCGGGTGTTTGACTCGGAAATTCAAGTCTCGCTGAATCGCAAGTTCTAGCAGCAAGATTCAAAAGCCTCCGCCGATCGGCCAAGAGAAGCACAGCTAGTAGACCCTCCTATGCGCTGCTAGAGAGCCATGATGGGTCATGCCAATTTGCTCCAATAGGCAAAAAAATGGGTGGGCAAAAAAATGGATGGGCAAAAAAAGGTCGGCAAAAAGATTGGTAGGCAAAAAATAGGTGGGAGGTGGTTTAAGTACCCGCCCGGGAGGTGGAAGAACCATT
>Ga0114972_10003566_pt1 | contig 11660 bp, 5 predicted proteins | sample M_140807_EF_Meta_FD_87354 | JGI IMG/M metagenome (GOLD analysis project Ga0114972, IMG submission 87354) | Freshwater microbial communities from Lake Montjoie, Canada to study carbon cycling - M_140807_EF_MetaG | ecosystem: Environmental > Aquatic > Freshwater > Lake | place: Lake Montjoie... | reverse complement strand
TTTTTTTTGTCGAAAATTTACCTGACAGGTGATGCAGGTGATCCTACAAGTTCAATCGATGGGAGGGGGGTTCCGGAGTTATTTGAATCCGAAATACCCTGTGAATGAAATACAGGGTTGGGGACAACTGTAGACGGAGTACCGGGTCCACGTGAAGCACTGCGAGGAGCCACCTCGACACAATCTTCTCTTACCACTTTTTTAAATTTGGTGGTTCTACGATAGCACATCCAACCACAGTGAGACTTACACATCAAAGGTGCTTTACACATTCCCGTGACCAACCCCACGACAATCGCAGCCGCGATGCCAAATATAAAGGTCCCAATAGATACCCCTATAAGAAGCTCCGGTGAGTTTAGTACATTTGAGGGGCGGGAACCAGCCCCAGGACTGAGGGTTGGTCCAGGGGTAGGGGAGGGTGAGGGAAAAAGGAATGTGGGGCAGGGTCCCCTCACAGAGGGATTATCCACGAGGGTACCAGAGTACCTTCGGAGCCCGTAGAGTATTGTCTGGGTCACAGCCAAAGGAAAGTCCCAAGGGAAGAAACGTGACACTGCATAGTCTGCAGCAGCGAGCACTGCACCCACATCCAGAGTGTAGGGCAGAGAATTGCGCTGCGCTGAGGCGCGATCTACGGATCCTATTTCGCCAGTGACCCACATGGGTCGAGGAGTTGCAGGGTTGGCAGAGGCTGCGGCGGTGAGAGCATCATCTTTGAGGACACAGAGTAGCTTCCAGGGTACGAGGGTGGGGTCACTGAGATCAACAATGTTTTGAAAAATCAAAGAGGGGGTCCCAGCCCCACTCCTGTCCAGGGCTATCATAAAACTTGCATTGCCCAGGGGCGTTGTACCCAGGAAAGGGAAAGCTGTAAGGGAGACGGAGCCCACTCCAAGACCACTGGGGGTGGCAGAGGAGTCCACATCATTCGCCAATAGGGGGGGCACGTAGACTGCGCCCGCCCGAAACACAACGGCCCCGGGGGCACTGCCGCTAAAAAGGCCAAGGACATAGGGAGCTGCTACAGACAGACCACTGCCTAGACCAGTCCACACCTGAAGCGGGATGAGCTGGGGCCATTCGGGGTTTAGCGGGCCCGAGTCAGCGGTTCCTGTGGCGGCTATTAGTGAAGCGATTCCCCCCGCCACCAGTTGAACTATGAGGGAGGGCAGTGTGAACACCCAACCTAATGCGCTGAGGCCGAGGCCCGGGAAACCTAGGGTATTTGAAGCGACCACGTTGTCAATCATGAGATCTAGCAGTGGTCCTATTCCTTTCAAGGTGCAAGACTTTGAGGTCATGACATTGAATCCCATATTTCCCATACCCAAATTATTTACAGAGCCAGAGGGAGAGACGCCAGCGCCAGGGAGAGGAAGGTAACAACTGGCCGTGTCCACACGAGGGAGGGCGTAGGATTTGAGGTTTGAAGGGGAGGTTCCAGGAGCCTCCGTCCTCCCCTGAAGGGTGAGATTGACACTGGCCGACAGCATAGCGCTCGTGATTTTAAGGTAAGGACAGGCAGTGGAGGAAGAAAGTTCCCAGTCCAAGAGTCCCAGCAAGGCGTAAGATACATCGGAAGCCCCAGCGGGGGGAGAGAGCGGTGGTGAGGGGAGGTTTCGAGGAAAAGCCACTCGAGCAGGGGCTCTTCCCTTGGGGACTTTGCTCCAAAGACTCTCCTTTAGATTTGCACTCATGGCATCCAAACGGCTTTGCCAGCCCGTCCCAACATACGAAAAGTATAAAAGCCCGTACAGATCGGCCTCTACAAAGGCAGACACACAGAGGGATGCGTCCAAGGGATCAGCGCATAAACCGCTTAGCATCATCCCGCTCACTCCTGTAAATCCCGAGCTCCGCCAAAGCTGTTCCCAGGCCCAACATGCCCCCCCACTGTCAGCGGAATTAAACCTTCCAGCGCAGCCAGAAGAAAAGCCGGCGTCCAGCGCGGAAAGGGTAGATTGTGGGTGGGAGGCTAAGCCGTACAGGGAGGAAAGTGTGGGATTTGCAGGGTCGGGGCTTGTGAGCCCCCAAATCCCAGGAAATACGGAGGCTGCATGTGGAGCTGCAAGAAGTACAACGTCAGCAGTGGTGGGGTTATTGTCCACGGAACCAGCAAGCCAAGTGAAAAGATTAATGGCCAGGGGAAGGGTGACCACCCCCAAACTGGGGCAATTAATCTTAACTCCCCCCCTTGGGGTCACACCCCCTCCAGCATCCCCCTGTATAAAATTTAGCCCTCGTCCCACACCAGCATACAATCCCAGACCCCACTCCTTCATAACGTGATTAAAACAACCCACGGTATTGTTTAATTCAACAATCACGGAGGCAGCCATCTCATCCCCAGCAGAGTTCATACCCAAAAATGCACTGAGCTGTCCGCACACTGTCTGAGAGAGGAGAGTGGTGGAGCGAGGGGGGCCGGGGGCCCACTTTCCTCCCGTTACGGGGGTAGCCAATCTCCACGTCACGGGTACATGCGTTTCCACTGTAACGGGTGCAGGGTAGTCCTTAGCATAGGGACGTAGAAGCACAAAAAGGTTGCGAGCCATGGAGGTTGGGCGAGACAGACCCAGGGTAGCAGAGAGCACTGCACGTGGGGCTTTGAGGTCAGCATTTAGGGCACTGCTGGTAAAAACGAGGCTAATGCGTGGGATACCCGTCCCAGGGATGGGATTAAATGCAGAAGGAGGAACCCCCCCACCCAGAGATAGGGGAACTGGCTCACCCACACCCAGCACAACCTCAAAAAGGGAAGTACCACAGTGGGGAGGGGAGGATTCAGTCCCTGAAGCCCCAATGAAGGACCGTAGCCAAGGGACGGGTGCATCTCCAAGTGCTGCTTCGTGGACAGGGCAAGTGGTGACACTGCCCCCCTGGTCATTCCACCGAACTAGGACAGCATCTAATGCAGCGCCTACATCAGCCAACGGGACTGCCACGGCCGTGAGGGTCGCTGGGGCCCCTAGGGAAGAGGAGTGAGGAGCAGAGCGGGGTTGGGCAGTAGAGGGAAACCCCAAAGACTCAAGAGCTATGGAAAAGAAAGTGGAGGGTGCACCCGTTGCGCTACTTAAAAGGTCAGGTAGCTGAGGAAAAATGAAGCCGGCAAAAGAGGAGGGATTGCTCGAGACAAAGTATGAAAAAGAGGTGTCCCCAAGGCCACCATGCATATTAAAAACGCGCCGAAGAGGTGGGAACACACACACCGCCAGCAAGCTCTCACTCAACAGACCAATAGCCACACCGGGAATGTCTACCTCAAGAGATCTGATTGCAAGCCCTTCAGCTAGGAGAGAAGCTAAGGGGTGGATGGTTTGGATAGAGGTGGTCTCAAACTTGGAGAGTGGGAATGGAACAACGGGTGATTTATCAGGTATCTCCGTTCTGCGAAGAGCAGCGTTATTGGAGTAAGCTGTTGGCAGGGATGACGCCAAGTCAAAAAGAGGGTAGTTTACTCGAGGAAAAGGGATGCCCCACACACTTACGCCACAAGATAGAGAAACTTGTGAGTCTAGGGAGGTAGGGGGAACGCTAGTGAACAACGAAAGAGAGGGGGAAGATTGAGAAAGAGTGGCACAATTATTATCGATGGAAGAAAAATGAACTGGAGCCACCCCAGTGCTACAATCACACAGTCTTACATCAAGGTAGGAAGTGTATTTTATTGCAACGTCGGCCGCAGAAATAAATAAAAGGGAGCTTGAGCTGTCCATTTTAATTCTCACCGTATCTACCCCTTGGAAGGCCACCTGCTTCATCAAAAAACTGGCGTGTTGTGTAGATATGGGGGTGAGGCGAGCCTTTCAAACATGCAAAAAGAAAGAAAATAATAAGAACGTACATCCCATAGCCGAAGATAGAGGCAAGTGTGATTGAGAAAATGAGTATAGTCCACAACAAAATGGTGGTGGCTGTTCTATTGAGGTACTTTCGAGAATCGGTCCTAAAATTCCCACAACACACAAAAAACATTTTGTTGTCTCGGACTGCGGTATGAACAAAACAAAACCCCTTTCTCTTTGGTTGAGGCTGTGAGCTGTGATATCCAAAAGTGTGTGTATCACTTCAGATCCTAGACATTCGGAGGATGTTTTTTACAAGAGACTAGCATGTAAAAAAAGGAAAAAGAAAAAGAAGAAAAAAAGGGTGTTCCCTTCTCCGATAAGACCATTTTTTAGGCAGGGATAAGGGAAAAAAACATATCGCATTGCACTGATCTATCGGGATTCATGATGCGCAAAAGTATTAGTGCATTCAGTTCACGTTTACTGCCAGCAATACGAGTCCACTCGAATGAATTTCGCTCAGGATTCCCAGACTTAGTGGGCAACACCCCCTTGATTAAACTTAAGGCAATATCTGAGGCAACTGGGTGCACGGTGCTAGGAAAGGCGGAGTGGATGAACCCGGGTGGCAGCGTGAAAGACCGCGCGGCGCTCTCCCTGGTTTCAGCTGCAGAGCGACGCGGTGATTTGCGCCCAGGCGGGACTGTAGTTGAGGGCACCGCTGGGAACACGGGCATTGGCTTGGCACATATCTGCAATGCCAAAGGTTATCGCCTGATAATCTACATGCCCGACACACAGAGTCGTGAGAAGATGGATCTTTTGAGGATGCTGGGTGCAGAACTTCGACCCGTCCCTGCAGTGCCTATCACTGACCCAGCTCACTATACATTCCAGGCCCGGGACGCGGCCGCTTCAATCCCTGGTGCCGTGTGGACGAATCAATTTGACAACCGAGACAATTTCCTAGCCCACTACGAAGGCACAGGCCCCGAAATTTGGACCCAGACAGGCGGTAAGCTAGATGCCTTCGTCTGTGCCACCGGAACGGGGGGCACTCTTGGTGGGACGGGTACTTTCCTGAAAGAGGCATCCGGGGGCAGGGTGAAGGTGTACCTGGCAGACCCCCCTGGCTCGGTGCTCCACTCTTGGGTGCAGACGGGTAAACTGGAGAGGTCTGGCTCCAGTATCACTGAGGGAATCGGCCAGGGGCGTGTCACGGATAATTTGAAGGGGACTCCCCTAGACGGAAGTGTTTTGATTGAAGACTCAAGGACTGTGGAGGCTGTGTATACTCTCTTGAAAAAGGAAGGTCTTTTCTTAGGAGCTTCCTCTGCTCTTAACTGTGTGGCCGCGGCAGATGTAGCTAAACTTGAAGGCCCTGGGAAGACTATTGTCACTGTCATCTGTGATGGTGCCTCGCGCTACCAAACGCGGCTGTTTTCAAAGTCATGGCTCGAGAGCAAGGGGCTTTTTAGCGCTGTTCCAAGCGACTGCAGGCATCTTGTCTCCTTGCCATGAAGCGATTTTTATGTAATAACATAACTCTCTTGCCTGGATAGTTAAATGATAAAGTGTGCGGGTTTTATTTAAAAAAACCGACCTTCGGTTTTTGTGATTCCAGAAGCGTACTTTCCATATCGTCGTCGCCGCACCCTTTTGCAAAGAGAATGTTGCACACGCCAACCCCACTTTCTTCTAATTCAAGACCTATTACCTCCGAGTTATCGTCCTCTTCAATCATCCCCTCTACTGTAGACCCGTTTGTTCCGTGACACTCATGAGTTGCCCGGTTATCCACGCCCCCCCTTCCCATGGCTTCCATTAGCTGCTCTCTTAGCAACTCTCTTCGGGTGCTTGAGACGGACAACTCACCCTCAGAGTTATTTGCCAAAGCCACTGCACTTCCCTTGTTGGCACTTCCACTACCACCGCCGCTTAGGTATGCCTGACGCACCGCTAGCCTCTGCAGGTTTCGGGGCTCAGGGCTCCTTGGCGGGAAACCAGAGGGCGCTGTAGGCACAGGTGCATTCTCTTCCCCACCCTGTGCATCCAAATTATCCCATGTTTGAGCACTTGCGGCGTTTGCTAGTCTTGATGGAACTCGGGTGGACGTTAGAACTGATGATTTTTGCTGGAACGAGTCGATATTGGTTCCGAGCGAACGCTGCTGGCCTAAGGAGCGCAAGGCACCGAACACTCCTCGGCGATTTTTCCCTAGGGCCCGAGACGTTGGAGAAATCATTTTATCCGAAGGGGAAGGGTGGCTGCAAGCAAAAGTGGGGTGTAAAAAAACCCGCAACGTAAGTTATTTTCTTTACCAAGACCGTGTGATTGTGATTCAGTGAGGGAAGAATTTCAATGTACGCACCTTGCAGCCCACGCCAAAATATCGGGAGAGGAGTCATCTAACAGTTTATGAGACATTTATTTTACTACTGAGGAGAGAGGAAGAATAAATACGAAGAATTTAGTTAACGGCAAATTATTAACGGCACAATTATCAATAAGTTGTGTTTTTTACAGTATCCCAAAGAGAAATGTTACCGGGTAGTATTTCACGCGCGAAAGCTTTCCCTAGAGAAGACTTATCACTTGGAGATGAAGCTGAGAGTGAATTTGCCCCACCGCTTTCTTTTGCTATCCGCTGCGCTTCCGCCCGTGGTTTGTTCAATGCTGCTTCAGCTCTGTACAACCACCAGAAGGGTCAGTTGGTAACCCTTGCAGTTAATTCAAAGGGGCTCCGCTTGATTGTAGATAATCAGTCTAAATCACTGCATGCGGTTGCAGTGCTGCCTAGTGATATGTTTGAGGAGTTTTCTCTCCCGCTCGTGCGTGGGGAGCACACAGAGGTGGCGTTTCGACTCTCGATGTGGGTGCTTCTTGAATGTTTGGTGATATATGGCGCATCTTCCATAGCGACGGCCCAACTTACAATGATGTATAATTCAGCAGAGTCGGGGGATCTCTCGCTGATGCTGTTTGAAGAGGGCGTGCTCACAGAGGCTTCCTTAAAGACGACAGATCTCACCTCCCTGGACTCAGAGGGAGACATGAGCAGCCTGGAGGTTGCTTTTCAGCGCAATCCAAGGCCCGTGCGCGTAGTATTGAAATCGGAGGCCCTGCATGATGTGATAAAAGATGTGTCAGATGCACCCGGTGGGTCAAGTGTCGTCCTTAGTATGGATCCCCAGGGAGGAGACGGTTGCATGCGCCTGCATACAGTGACCCCCGGGGGGTCTCTCACTGTAGAAGTCCCATCTAAGAGTTTAGCGGTGGTGAGTATGAATATAAAGGAGGCCGTGTCATTTTCATACCACACGAAACTTCTAGAGTCCTCACTTCGGGCTCTTTCTGGTTCATTTCAGACACTCCTTCGAGTAAACACTGTGGGTGTTTTGAGCGTCACCCACAGGCTTGATACGAGCTCGAGTGGGTCTGGAGGGGGTGGAAGTGGGGTGGGTGCATGGGTCACTACACTTATTCTTCCAGAAGAATCTGTCGCTGAGGAGGGATGGGAAGGAAATGAGCCACAAAATGGAATGAAGCCGAGGACTGTGTACGAGGAGATTTTCGGGCACAGTGAGAGTGAAGATGAGGATGGTGGGGAGAAGGAAGGTGGAAAGGTGTGGGGGGCCAGCAAGTTAAAGTCAAAGGAGCTAAAAAAAAAGGCTCGGATTCATCCCTTAGACGAAGATTAAGGGTTTAATAATCTATTTTTATTTGGTTTATTTAAGAAAAGGAACTGTGGTCAGGGCGATCATTTGCTATCCCTTGTGGATTGCAGAAAGTCGGCTGGGGCTACAAAGTGACAACATTATTCACGTTTCTTGAATCATCCATGGCACTCTCAACCTCTACGTCGAACATCCAATTTCCGTCCACTATGTACTTGACTATAAAAATAATTTGAGGTGAGAAGCGCAGGGTTAGGATGGTAGGATGGAAGAAACCTGTAGGATTTGAAAGAAAAGTACTTGGTCCTCAACATTCACGATGGTGAATTTACTTACAAGTGTACGTTCCGTGGGACAGAAGGAGCAGGGGTTCCCCTTCAATACTCTCAATCCACTTACCACTGGCCTCAGAGTCGTCTGGGACCATCTGAAGCCGGCAAATGAAGCCAGGCCCACCTGGGAGCGAAGTGCGAAATACAAGGGGAACTCGGACGTTCCATTCTACAGAGATATGAAGAGTCGAGGGGAACGTGAGGTGTGAAAGCGAGGTTATGTTATGGGAATTTCGAGCGAAAAAAGGAGCAGCTGAATGAGACGCACCGTTCCAAGATCCGCAAAGTTCAACAACGCTAGTTGCCTTTGTACTGAGATGCCCTAAAGGTATTCTAAAGCCCAATTTACGAGGGCTCGGGGGAAGGCTACTGGAGGGGGAGCCAGCAAAAGAGCCTCTCCTCTTTGAAGCAGGCTGAGGAGGGGATACCGTAACTGAGGAGGACTGCATGTCAGAAAATTTGTTGGTAGGAAACGGAAGGGTGGGTGATTTTGGATGATTTTGAAGGGCTGCACTGTAGGAGGAATTGGGAAGCGGAAGAGGAGAAGCTTTCGAGGGCGAAGAAAGTCCATAACGGAGAGTCGAGGAGGCAGATTGAATGGCCTCCGTGTAAGGGGTGGGTGAAAATGTAGGATGCGGTCTTGTGGGTGTTTTGATACCAACTGAAGCTGATTCACGAGTAAAAGACTGCGATAGCGATGCTGCCCGAGCCTCTGCAAAACCAAATGCTGCCATAGACACAGCATTGGAGCGCGTCACCAGAGAAGAAGCTGTTGGGGACACACCCTGAGGTGGAATGTAAAATGGGGGGGGCGTGAGAGAGCTAGAGCTTCCCTTGATCCCCACAGTACCGGTGAGTGGTTTAGGAGAGACAGGGGAGTGCGAAGAAGTGGAAGAAGGGGAAATGGCGGCAGTGAGAGCAGTGGCAGCTAGACCAGCGATAGAGGACAGTGCCCTGCTGTTCAATGTATCCCGAAGTTTATTGAGCTCACCAAGGGCAGCCTCTGCCTCCTTTTCTGCATTTAGCGTGGCAAGATTGAGGGCCTGGATTCTCTCTGCCGTCGCTTTGACCTCCTCTGCCCTCGCAATTTCTTTTTCGAGGGCCCCAGCCTCGATCTTTGCTAGCTTGTCCCCAGCAGCTATGGCAGCCGTAGCGGCAGCATCTGCTGCTGCCTTGGCTTCGATAGCCCTCCGAGCGGCAGAGAGGGCTGCCTCTCTTACCTGTTTTTCGCTAGCTGCGAGTTCCCTCTCCAGCCTCGCACGATTTTCACTCTCCTCCGTGTTCCTAGCCATAGTTGCTAATGCAGACTCTAGAAGAGCTGAGGCAGAAGCATTTGCACGGACCTTGGAAAGAGACAGAGCCCGCGAGGCGTCTGTGCTGGGGGTAATGGAAACCTCACGGGGCGGTGACGCTTTAACAAAGGATGCTGCCGCTTGTGGGGGAGAAGGAGGGGGTTGTATGACGTCAACAAGGCCAGTGGATGGTGGGGCTTCTGCATGATAGGAGGAAACAACCGAGGGGAAAATGGGGATAACTGTGGAAGGCAGAAGGGCAGGAACCTGCTGGCCCTCTGCCAAAGCAGCAGTTGCCGCTGCGGAGGAGGCGATGGCAGTGGCTTCAGCTGCGGCTTTCATGGCGAGGATGGCAGCTTCATCTGCAAGTTGCCTTTCCTTTTCGAGCCTCACTCTCTCGGCAACCTCTTCCCTGGCCCTCTCAAAGGCTTCCTTCTCAGCAGCAATTTTAGCGGCGTGGAGCTCTTTCAGTGCATTCGTTGCCGCAGAGAGGATAGAGGCACCACTTTCTTGAACTTTCTTTTCCGTCTCCTTCATTTCCTCCGCAAGCGCCGTTCTCTCGGCTTCCATAGCGGCGCTAGCTTTGCGAAGGGCCCCAAGCTCAAGCAAGGCCTCCCTTTCTGCCTCATCTGCCCTGGCGCTCTCCACCCTGGCAACTGCGAGGCTCCCAGCTAACGCTGCCCTAGCAGCGGCATCCCTCAGGTCTTTCACCTTCTTGGCCGCTCTTTCCACCTCTTTTCCAGACACCTCAGCTTTCAGTATCATCTCCTGTTTGGACAGCGCATCAAGCCTTGCTTGTGCTGCGGCTCTCAGCTGGTGAGGGGATGGTCCAAACCGTGGCTCCGCACAGTCACCCAAAGCCTGGAGCATAGAGGGGGAAAATGAAGACAGCATGGGGAGAGAGATGCTGGAGCTTCCCAAACCTGGAAGAGACACCATCACAGGCCCCCTCGTGATTGCCTCGATGAACTGCGCCTGCAAGTAAAAAGGCAGGTCCACTGGCAAGGAGGGTGGTCCATCATCAAAAAATTCATAGGGCGCAGGCAGAGTGGCACCACCTTCCAATTTAGACTTACGAGCCAAGCCGGCAGTCGTACTTGAACGTCTTTTATCAGAAGGGTCGGTTTTGGGTGCAACCCCGGCTGCCTCAAGTACTGCAGCGGCGCTAGTGGGTGGAGCCTTGACCTTATTGGCCTGAGGGCGGGGACCGGGTGGCCGTTCACTACTAGCTGCAGTCGCAAGGATGTCGATTGCGCAGGGTGGTTGAAACTCTGGGGTTACCATGGCGCTCTGCTGCACATCACTTCCCGTACTCTTTGCCTGCCCACTTTTAGGCAAGACACCTGCAGCTACGAGGATATCTTCTGGTTTGGAGGGGGGGGAAACCAATCTATTTTGTGCGGGGCGGGGGCCAGATGGGCGGTCTGGGGACTGTGCAGCTAGAAGGATGTCCATAGGAGAGGGTGCGATGAATTCGCAAGGCACCTCGCGGGGAGTCGAGGGTGGCGGGGATTGCGCCTTGGGGAGGTGCTCCATGCTTGGAAATGCAATAAATTTATCAGCGGTTGATGCAGTAGACCCCTGGTCATTCGAACCACTCACTACTTGTGACTTTTTTCTTCTCTCTTCTGACGCCTGTTCTGAGGGCGCAGGTGCGCTAGTCTCAATTTTTGAGGTCGATATGGGTAAGGCAAGTGCGACGGAAGCAGCCGAGGGAGTCTCAGAAATACGGGATGGCCTCGGGGGTGGAGGTCCAACGGATACCCACGATACTGGGGAAGTTGAAAGTGTGGGGGGTGCTGCTGGACGAGGATTCTGAGATTCAAGTACACCGTCGCTACTTGGGCTACTCGTCTCCGTGCCACCAATAGAGGGAGTTGTTGGTTTGCTAGATGATGATGGGGATGTAGACAGAGAAATCCCACCCTCCACTATTCCACTGGAAATTCTATCAGCATTCGATCCCATGGAGCTCAGGGTAGCCAGTTCTGCAAGTGCAGCACTGCTGGTAGCTGCAGCAGTGGCTTTGTACCCAGGATTCGAGCCAGACGCGATCACGGATGACGATGCGAGTCGATGGGGAGAGAGAGAGGGAACATGAGAGGGAGGAATGGCTCTCGGACTCACGGCCTGAATACGGCGGATGGGGAGCTGGGTGGAAGGAAGGGGGGATGTAGGAATCCTGTCCAAGGGGGCGGGGCGAGCAGGAGAGGCGAGAGGGGGTGTGCTCGTTGAAGGGGCGATTGATCCTGGAGTAGAGGCTGGCCTTAGATCTAAAGGAGCCCCCCGCAATTTCGCCATGGGCTGTGGGGAGCTCCCGGGCATCCCCGCTGTTTGCTGCTGCGGGGGGGTCCTCTGAAACATGGCTGAGGCAGCAGTGGCAGCAGCCTCTACTGCAGCGTCCGTGGCAGCGCGTACAATTGTGTCGGAGCGGAAAGCAGAGGGTGCACGCTTGCCATCCCCAGGGCTTATTTTTCCTGATACTGAGGATGAAGAGGGAACTAGTCCAGTGGAGAGCGCGTAAGGAGAGGGAGCGTAGGAAGAGCCGCTCACGCGGCGTGAGGCGGG
>Ga0114972_10003563_pt1 | contig 11662 bp, 12 predicted proteins | sample M_140807_EF_Meta_FD_87354 | JGI IMG/M metagenome (GOLD analysis project Ga0114972, IMG submission 87354) | Freshwater microbial communities from Lake Montjoie, Canada to study carbon cycling - M_140807_EF_MetaG | ecosystem: Environmental > Aquatic > Freshwater > Lake | place: Lake Montjoie... | reverse complement strand
GAGCCTGATCTCTCGCATCGCGCCGAGACTCGTGGCCAGATCGCAACCAATCGCGCCAGCGCCAAGAAGCATGATGCGCATCCGCCTCCCCCCCCCCTCTCCGGGCGTTTGACGGATCGGTGCCCGCCACTTAGCGTTGCCAGATAAGATAAGCGGGATGGAAGCCATGGCCAATCGGGGGCTGCACTTTGCCTATCAGATCGGCGCGGTGGGTGCGGCCGGGATGGATGACCGCACCCTCTACCGCGAGGCGATCGCCGATGCGCGTTTGTTGCAGGAGAAGGGCTTCGATTCCGCCTGGATGGTGGAGCACCATTTCTCCGACTACTATCCGCAGCCCAATCCCTTCCTCTTTCTCTCGCACATCGCCGCTGCCTGCCCTGGCCTTGGCCTCGGCACCTCGGTGATGGTGCTGCCCTGGTACGATCCGATCCGTTTCGCCGAGGATCTGGCGATGTTGGTCAACTTGACCGAGGGCGACCTGCATATCGGCATGGGCCGCGGCACGGCCAAGAGCGAGTACGACGCTTTTGGGATCCATATGGAGACAGCGCGCGACCGCTTCCGCGAAAGCTGGCGCTTCCTGCAGGAGGCCATGACCGGCAAGCCCTTCACCTTCGCCGGGCAATACGCGTCGCTGCCGGAACCGACACTGATCCGCCCCACCTTCGGCGACCGCCGGCCGCACTTCTATGGCGCCATTGGCAGCGTGGAGAGTGCCGGTATCATGGCCGATCTCGGCCTGCCGCCACTCTGCCTCTCCAGCTTCCCCGACGCCGTCCTGAAGCGCATCCTGGAGACGTGGCGGCAGCGCAGCCAGGCCGCTGGACATACCACCGACCGGCGCTTCCCAATCTCGATCAAATGCTTCGTCGCGCCGACCGATGAGGAGGCGCAGGAACAGGCATTGCGGCACCTGCCGGAATTCTTCGCGTTGCAGGTGCGGCACTACCAGTCTGACGATGCGCCCTGGGGGAACATCGAAGGCTATCAGCAGTTCAACAAGATGTTCGCCAATCTGCGCCTGTTGAGCGACCCGGCCAATCTCGGTGGCTATATCGCGCAGAACCTGGTGGGCTCGCCCGAGACCTGCGCGCGCCGCCTGCAACAGTACATCGACCTTGGCTTCGACACTTTCGTTGTCAGTAACGCGACCTATGGCGTGCCGAGCGCAGTCAGGCACCAGACCATCCGCCTGTTTGCGGATGAAGTGATGCCGCGGGTCACGCCCAGAGTGGCGGTGGCGGCCGAATAGCGATGAAGTTCGCGCTGCATTTCGGCAATATCACCTTCCCCGATGCCGCAGGTACCGCGCGGCTGGGCCAGCTGGCCGAGGCGGCAGGTTTCGATTCGATCTTCGCCATCGACCACGTGGTGCTGCCGGACGACTATGCCAGCACCTATCCCTATTCGGCCGATGGCCGGATGCCGGCGGTTCGCACTGCGGCCTATCCCGATCCCCTGATCTGGCTGAGCTTTTTGGCTGCCTCGACCGCCCGTATCCGGCTGGCGACTGGCGTCATCATCCTGCCGCAGCGAGAGCCGCTTGCGCTTGCCAAGCAGGTGGCGACGCTGGATGCGATGAGCGGCGGGCGCATGGAACTCGGGATCGGCGTCGGCTGGCTGGAGGAAGAGTTCAAGGCGCTTGGCGTTCCCTTCGCACAGCGCGGCAAGCGGGCGGATGACTACGTCGCGGCGATGCGGGCACTTTGGGCCGATGGGGTTTCCAGCCATCACGGGCCCTTCGTGAATTTCGACCGGATGCATAGCCATCCCAAGCCGGTGCTCGGCGCGGTCCCGATCATTGTCGGCGGCCATACCGAAGTGGCAGCGCGCCGCGCCGGGCGACTGGGCGATGCCTTCTTCCCCTCGATTGGCGCCCAGGCGGATACCTCTCCCCTGGTCGATATCGTGCGGGCGAGCGCGGCGAAGGCCGGGCGCGACCCGGCGGCGGTGGAACTGATCACTGGCTGCCCGGGCGCCCTGCCGAACGCGGATGGCGACCCGCTGGCGGCGGTGGAGGAGCGGCGCCGGCGCGGCGTCGGCCGGGTGGTGCTGCCGCTGGGGCCCTTCCTGCCGAACCTTGAGGAAACGCTGCCCGCCTTCGGCGAGCGCGTCATCCGCGCCTTCAGCTAGACAGCGTCGCCTCAGAGCGCGCCTGCAACTCGGCCAGGGACAGGCCGGGGACGATATCGATGACCTTGAACCCATCCGGCGTCACATCCAGCACCGCGAGGTTGGTATAGACGCGGGAGACGCAGCCCGCCGCGGTCAGCGGATAGGAGCAGCGGCGAAGGATGCGCGGCTGACCGTCCTTGGTCTGATGCTCCATCACCACCCAGACGCGCTTGGCGCCGACCGCGAGGTCCATGGCACCGCCGATCTGGCGCCCCGTCTCGGTTGCCGATTGCGACCAATTGGCCAGATCGCCGTTCTCGGCGACCTGGAACCCGCCGAGCACGCAGAGATCGAGATGCCCCCCACGCACCATCGCGAAGCTATCGGCGTGGTGCACATAGCTGCCGCCATCGCGCAGCGTGACGCGCTGGGTGCTGGCATTCACTAGCCAGGGATTCACCTCATTGTCCGAGGCTGGCGCCGGTCCCATCCCGAGGATCCCGTTCTCCGAATGCAGCACCACCTCGCGCTCCACAGGGACGAAATCGGCAGCCAGTGTCGGAATCCCAATCCCCAGATTGACGTACCAGCCTGCGGGAATATCGGCCGCGACGCGCGCTGCCATGCCCGCGCGGCCGAGCGGCTTGTACCCTTCGTTCATTCTTTCCTCCTCAGCCCGGCAGTTTCGGGTCGCCGACGGGCAGGTGCAGCACCCGGTTGACGAAGATGCCCGGTGTGACCACGCGGTTCGGCTCCAGCGTCCCAAGTTCGCGGATATGGTGGGCCTGAACGATGGTGAGTTGGCCCGCCATCGCCATGATCGGATTGAAGTTCCGCCCGCTCTCCCGGAAGATCAGGTTACCCCAGCGATCGGCTTCCCAGGCCTCGACCAACGCCACATCTCCTGGCAAAGCGAGTTCGAGGATGCAGGGGCGGCCATTGTATTCGCGCACCTCCTTGCCCTCGGCGACCAGGGTCCCCGCGCCGGTTGGCGTGAAGAACGCAGGTACGCCGGACCCGGCGGCGCGCAGCCGCTCGGCCAGCGTGCCCTGCGGAATGACTTCGGCCTGCATCCGGCCTTCGCGGACGAGGCGGCCCGCCACGCTGTTTTCGCGGAGGAAGGTTGTGATCACCTTGCGCACCCGACCGAGTTCGATGAGCCGGGCGACGCCGCTGGTCGGCTCCCCAGCCTTGTGGACCCGGCCGGCGGAATTCACCACCAGCGTCAGCTCCTTCGCGCCCTGCGCGATCAAGCCATCCATCAGCGCATGCGGAGCACCGGCATCGCCGAAGCCGGCCATCAAGACCGTTGCCCCATCACGGATGCCGGCCATGGCCTCGGCCATGCTGGCGACGCGCTTGTCGATCATCCGTGCCGTGTTCCCTCTGTTTTTACAAAAAAGATAGAATTGGATTGACAGGTTTGAACAGGTATGAAAACACAAAATTGCATATAGGTTTCGATAATGTACGGTTGCCGGGTTATCTTAGACCTAGGAGAAAAATGATGGATCTCGCACAGAAAATTCTCGATTCATATAACCCCACGAACGAAATTTCTTTCCGACCGATTGACAAACTGTTTTCGCAAATTTCTGATATAGATATTATAAACATTGTTGCAAAAATCGACTCTGAACCAGGCATGGAACTCCCGCCTCGTGAGAATTTTAGATATTGGATCGCAGAAATCCTACGCTATGGGGTCCATTTTTTCCCTGATGTAGCTCAAAAAACTGGCCTAGTGAGTGCGAGCCCTCCAAAGACTATACATAATATGCATAGATTAGATATAGATGTCGGATCACTATATTGTCCAAATCTTATCGATGAGGTTGTCCACGCTGCTGGGCGGGTCATCTCTGGTCGCTGTCTTGACTTCGGATGCTCTTCGGGCCGAGTCGTTCGCGTTATGCAAGCTGCATACCCTGAGGTTGAATGGTACGGCTGCGATCCAGAACGAAGTGCGATAGGGTGGGCGGCAAACCAGTTTCCAAAGATTAGTTTTTCATGTAATAAATTTGATCCACCGACGATATATGAAGATAAATACTTCGATTTAGTTTACGCGATCTCTATTTGGTCGCATTTCGATGAAGAAACTTCAAAAATTTGGTTCGACGAGATGCATAGAATCGTCAAACCTTCTGGGCTTCTTTACTGGACTACCCACAGCAAACAAACTCTTGCACAATGGGCCACCAATAAAGTTCGTCAGAGAGAATCTCTAGATGATATATGTAATAAATTGATTTTAAACGGGTTTGTTTTCGAAAAAGTATACGATAAAGACTGGAGCGCCGATGTCTCTAGGTGGGGCCTAGCATATATTAGTACAGACTGGGTATTAAGAAATTTATTAGATAAATGGAATTTAGTTCAATACCGACCAGGGTATGAAAGCTGGAATCAAGACGTTTATCTCATGGAGAGAAGATAATAGTCTTATTGATCGCTATTTGACAATAATTTTTTGAATTAAATTATAAATTATATTTTATGAGGCCGGCTGGTGTCATCGGCTGTTGGAGGAAGCCGAGCCCGCAACCTTCGCGGCAAGTCAGATTTTCGATCGATCGGGTCCCGTCGACGAAACCATTGAGCGTCCAGATCTACACGCCGCGATCCTTCGCCCACTCAAGGGCGACACGACGCACCCCGCCGTGACCGGCGGCATCGAAGCTTTGGGCAAAGATGCTTGCGTCATGCATCACGATCATCCCCCCTGGGACGACCGACCGGTACCAAAGGTCGAGCTCTTTCAGGGTGTGATCGTAGATGTGGGATCAATCGATCAGGACCAAATGCGGCATGCCGCCGAGCTATGCTCGGGCGGCTATAACCGCGTCTGGCGCTACCGAATCGCGGACCGATAGGTGCAAAATATCGGCCAGACCCGCGCGTTCGGTCCATTGCTGCGTATAATCGGTGACCGCGCGATCGATATCGATGCTGAACAGAGCATGTCGCTTGCCCATCGCGCGCAGCAGGAAGCCGAGCAGTAGCGTTGAGTAGCCGGCGTAATGCCCCGCCTGGACGATGCGGGAGACTCCATTGCCGCCAATCAGCGCCCAAAGCATCGACATCGCGGGTACGGATATTTCCCGGGAGCTTGGGAAGCGTCGTTCGGTATCCTCAAACCACACCTTGAGAATTTACCATTCCGCATGGCTGAGCGCTGCCAGGACCGCCGGCACACAGGCAGTTTCGGATATATTGTACTACCAGTACAGATTATGAGTCCGGTGGCGAAACTGCAGCGATCGTGCCGGACGTTCAGCCGCCGCCTGGGGGCTCGGCTCTGAATTCACGTCCATCATCACATTCCCCGCCTCATTTCGTGACTTGGCCGACGACCCCGCCTGGCCGGCTCCGATCTTCGCGTGTCCGGCTGCCTGCCCGCTTGCGTCTGAAGCCACGCCCTTCCGGCGTCCCTCGTTCAGCGTCGCCCGCCAAAGCCCGGAGCCTGCCGCAGCGCCTCCGTCGTGTCGAAATCGCGGAGCACAGCGTCGTCGGCCATCTCCACCTCAACGACCTGATCGGTGTATTTGCCGGCCAAGTGGCGCGCTCCGACGTCACCATTGATCGTCATCATCTCCGGCAGGAATTCGGCCGACCAGAGCATCGGATTCCCCTGCTTGCCGCGGAAGGTTGGCATGACGATCGCCCGCCCCTCCGCGGGGTCAAAGCTGGCCAGCAGCCGATCGATCGTGGGGCCGGCCACCAGCGGCATATCGCCCAGGCAGATCACCACGCCTTCGATATCCTGCGGCATGGCAAGCAGCCCGGCTTTCAGGCTGGCCGAAAGCCCCGCCGCAAAATCCGGCGCGTGCACCAGCTGCACCGCCCGGCCGGCCAGGGCCTCCTCCACCCGGGCATGCTCGTGCCCCGTGACCACGATCACCGGCCGGGCGCGAGAAGCAAGGGCATTGTCGACCACCCGCACCACCATCGGCACGCCGCCATCGTCGGCGACGAGCAGCTTGTTCAAGGGGGCCATCCGTCGGCTGCGCCCGGCCGCCAGCACCAGCGCCGCGACCTTCCGCGGCCGGCGTGGCGCCACCTGCGGGCCAGCGGATTGGGCAGCCTTCTCGCGCGGCAGTGGGCGCACGTCGATCTCTTTCAGTAAGCCCCCGACGCCCATTGCCATGACGTCCTGCCGGGTGACCGCCACGCCGGCGAAGAGGCGCTGCAGCACCCAGTCAAAGCCGTTCAGCTTCGGGGACTTGGCGCAGCCAGGCAGCACCAGGGCGGGGATGTCGTCGATCCGGCCGAGGCAGAGCAGGTTGCCGGGATCGACCGGCATGCCGAAATGCTCGATTGCGCCGCCTGCTCGGACAATGGCGGCCGGTCCCACATCGCGCCGATCGACCACCGCTGAGGCACCAGCAACCAGCAAAATTTCCGCGCCGCTTCGGCGAAGCCGGCTGAGCGCCTCAGCGATCGGGCCGACGTCGTGCCGCGCCCGCTCGGGCGGCAGCAAGGTCCCGTGCAGCGCTTCGACCCGGGCGCGGGTCGCCTCGATCGCGCCCTCCATCACACTTTCCTTCAACCCCGGCAATTCGCTGAGCACGAGGCCCACCTTGCGCGGCCGGAAGGGGTGCAGGGCGAAGGCCGGTCCGTCCTGCAGGATCATCCGTTCGGCGACCTGCAAGACGGTACCCGACACGGCGAAGGGAATAATCTTGATCGTCGCCAGCATCTCCTTCGCGGCGACGCTGGCAAAGGCGGGCAGGGTCGCCACCGTCAGGCTCTCATCGAGGGCGTTCAGCCGGTCGATCAAGCGGGTATTGACGGTGAACAGGCCGGCAGTTTCGGCATGCAGGTTCACCCGGCCCGTCGCCGCCCGGCCGCGTGCGAACAAGGGCACGCTGAGCGCGCTCGCCAGCCGGTCCGCCGCCTCGTCCTCCGGCACGTCGCCGGGCTCCAGCCGGGCTGCGATCACGCTGCCAAGGCTGGCGTTGCGCAACGTCTCGATCGCCGCATCGTCGAGCACCGTCCCCTTCTTGAGAACCCGGCCGGGAAGCCGAATGCTGTGCGCCAGCACCGCGCCGCGCGCCTCGTCGAGCGGCGTCGGTCCGAAGATCATGCCGCGCTGACCCTGACACCGAGCGCTGCACCGCGGCGGGCCGCGACGATTTCGCCGAGGATCGAGACGGCGATCTCGGGCGCCGTGACAGCACCGATATTGAGCCCGATCGGGGCACGGATGCGGGCCATAGCGGCCTCCCCATGCCCGAGTTCGATCAGGCGGGCGATGCGCTTGGCATGGGTGCGGCGGCTGCCGAGGGCGCCGATGTAGAAGGCCTGCGATTTCAGCGCGACATCGAGCGCCGGATCATCGAGCTTCGGATCATGGGTGAGCGTCACCACGGCGCTGCGGGTATCCGGCGCGAGGGCGACCATTGCCTCATCGGTCCAGTCGTGCAGCAGGGTGATGCCGGGGAAACGGTCGGCGGTGGCCCAGGCCCGTCGTGGATCGACCACGACCACGGCCAAGCCCGCCGCCAGCGCCATGGGGACCAGCGCTTGCGCGATATGCACGGCGCCGACGACAATCAGACGCAGCGGCGGATTATGCGGGTGGATGAACCAGGCGTCGCCCGCCTCGGTCACGGTCGCGGCGGCATCGTCCTGCAAGCTACGCGACGCGGCATCGGCCAGGGCTGGCGCCACACCATCACCCGGGAAGAGCAACTGCGCGCCATCCCTCAACCGGGTCAGCAGCGCGAGCGGCCGCTTGGCGGCCCTTGCTGCTTGCAGGGCGGCCAGGATCTCCGGCGTCACGCGAGCGTCTCCACGAAGACCTTCAGCTTGCCGCCGCAGGCCAGCCCAACTTCCCAAGCGCGCTCGTCGGAGATGCCGAAATCCAGCAGTTGCGGCTGGCCGTTCGCCATGGTCTGCCTTGCGGCATCGGCCACCGCTCCCTCGATGCAGCCGCCGGAGACGCTGCCGGCGAGCTTGCCGCTGCGGCTGATCGCGAGGCGCGATCCGGCCGGGCGCGGGCTGCTGCCCCAGGTCTCGACCACGGTCGCCAGTGCTACTGTCTCGCCGGCTTCGCGCCAGCCGGCGGCGGTCGCCAGGACGTCCTCGGAATCGCTCATGCGGCTATTCTCCTTGCGGGCGACGGGCCGCTCAGCGTGGCGACCAGATCGCGCAGGCTCGCCAGATTATGCACTGGGCGGAAATCATCGACATGCGGCAGCATCGCCCGAATGCCCTGGGATTTGGGCTGGAAGCCATCATAGCGCAACAGCGGGTTCAGCCAGATCAGCCGTCGGCAGGACCGCCGCAGCCGGTCGGTCGCCTCGGCCAGGCCGCGCGCACCCTCACGATCCAGCCCGTCGGTGATCAGCAGCACCACCGCCCCTTGGCCCAGCACCCGCCTAGCCCAGAGCCGGTGGAATAATTCGAGGGATTCGCCGATGCGAGTCCCGCCCGACCAATCGGGCACGATATGGCTGATCATCTCAAACGCCACTTCGGGGTCGCGTGCCTTCAGCTGGCGCGAAACATTGGTTAGCCGGGTGCCGAAGAGAAAGCTGTGCACGCGCTCGCGATCATTGCTCACGGCATGCAGGAAATGCAGCAGGATCTGCGCATAGCGCCCCATGCTGCCCGAGATGTCGCAGAGCGCGACGAGCGGCGGCGGGCGGCTGACCCGCCGTCGGCGGGCCAGGGTGAGGATTTCTCCGCCCTGGCGCAGGCTGGCGCGGGCCGTGGCGCGTAGATCGACAACCGGGCCCAGCGGATCGGGCCGGAACCGCCGGGTCGGCCGGGCATCGAGCGGCAGGACCAGCCGCTTGATCGCCTGCTTGGCCAGCGTGATTTCCTCGGCCGACATCGCCTCGAAATCCATTTTCTGTAGCCGCTCGCGGTCGGAGACGGTGAGCGCCATCTCGACCGGCGGGCGCTCCTCTGGCGGGCGCGGCGGCGGCGGCTGGCGCGGCGGGGCCATTGCCTCGGCCAGCCGCCGGCTGGCGGGGGGCGTTTTTTCCGGCGGCTCGCGCAGCCCGTCCAGGGCTTCCATGGCCGCGGCGTAGCGCGCTGCCTCCGGGTCCCGCCAATAAAGCTGGAAGGCCTGATCGAAGACCTCGAAATGCTCGCGCCGGCGCACCATGGTGGCCCGCAGTGCCGCATAGACCTGCCGCCGGTCGCCGATCTCGATTTCACCGAGCGCGGCAAGGGCGGCGAAGCTTTCGGCGGGCCCAACCGGCAGCCCGGCCCGCCGCAGCAACCGGCCAAAGCCGAGCAGATTGGCGGCGAGGGCGCTCACCGCGTCACGCCGAGGCCTGTCTCGCCTCGGCGACCAGCCGCGCCGCCTCGGCGCCCTGTAGCTTGGCGATGTCGTCCTGGTACTTCAGCAGCACGCCCAGCGTCTCATCGACCAGCGCTGGCTCCAGCTCCCGCGCATCGAGCGCGGTGAGGGCGCCGGCCCAGTCGATGGTCTCGGCCACGCCCGGCAGCTTGAAATAATCCCCGCCGCGCAGCTTCTGCACGAAGGCGACAACCTGCGCGGAGAGGCGTTCCGGCACCTGCGGCGCGCGCAGCTGCAGGATGGCGCGTTCCCGCGCCGCATCGGGGTAGTCCACCCAGTGATAGAGACAGCGGCGACGGATCGCGTCGTGCACTTCCCGGGTACGGTTCGAGGTGATGACGACGACCGGCGGCGTCTCCGCCCGGATGGTGCCGAGCTCGGGCACTGTCACCTGATAATCCGCCAAGATTTCCAGCAGAAAGGCCTCGAAGGGCTCGTCGGCGCGGTCAAGTTCGTCGATCAGTAGCACCGCCGGGCCACCCTCGGGTGTCAGGGCCTGCAGCAGCGGCCTTTCCTGCAGGAACTCGCGGGCATAGATGCCGCGCTGCAGGGCGTCGCGGTCCGCGGCATCGCCGGTCGCCTCGGCGAGGCGGATCGCCATGAGCTGGCGGGCATGGTTCCATTCATACGCCGCTGCCGAGAGATCGAGGCCATCATAGCATTGCAGTCGCACCAGCCGGCGCGGCAACTGCTTGGCCAGCACCTTGGCGATCTCGGTCTTGCCGGTCCCGGGCTCGCCTTCCAGGAAGAGCGGCCGGCCCATGGCCAAGGCGAGGTGCACCGTGGTTGCCAGCGCCCGGTCCGCGACATAGCCGCCTTCGGCCAACAGGCGCTGCGTCGCCTCGACGGATGCGGGGAGGGTCACAGGAACAGCAGCGCCAGGATGACCAGCCAGATGACCAGACCGGCCCAGAACAACAGGGGCAGGCCAAGCGGTTCGATCTGGGTCAGTAGTGAGAGCGGACGCATCGCCACCTGGTCGACGGGGCGGGCGGCGATAGGTGCCGCTGCGGCGACCGGGGCAACTGTTGGGGCGGCGGCCAGCGGGGCGGCGGCCGGGGCGGCAGCGGCCAGGGCGGCAGCGGGCGTGCTTTCCGCCACGGCCTCGGCCGGCGCGGCGGCGGGGGTCAGTGCTCCGGCGAACCGCTCGAAGAACTGGTCGGCCATGGTCTTCGCGGTGCTGTCGATCAGCCGCGCGCCCAGCTGGGCCATCTTGCCGCCAACCTGCGCCTTGACCTGATATTTCAGCAGGGTTTCCGACGGACCGAGCGCTTCCAACTGCACGTCGGCGCCACCCTTGGCAAAGCCGAGCGCCCCGCCATTGCCTTCTCCGGCCAGGGTATAGCTGGCGGGTGGGTTGAGGTTCTCCAGCTTGATCTTGGACGAGAAGCGGGCCGCCATGGGGCCAAGCTTCATCGAGACCCGCGCCTGGAACTCATCCGGCCCCGAACGTTCCACCGCTTCGCAGCCGGGGATGGCGGCGCGGAGGGACTCCGGATCGTTCAGGGCTTCCCAGACTTTTTCGCGCGACGCGGGGATGCGCCGCTCGCCGGTCATTTCCATGAGGGCAGCCTCCGCAGAAATCCATGTTTCTATAGGGGCGGCCCTGAGGATAGGAAACCCCCGGGGGGCGCTTGCGCGAACAGCGGAAATCGGCTGTCTGGCGGGAATGCGCCCGATCCTCCTTACGCTCCCTCTCATCTGCTTCAGCCTGCCGGCGTTGGCGGCAGACGCGCCGCATGGCCTCTCCGCGGTCTGGGCCTTGCCGTTCCTTGGTCTTCTGCTCTCGATCGCCTTGCTGCCGCTGCTCGCCGAGCGGTTCTGGCACCATCACTTGGGTGCGGTGGCTGCTGGCTGGGCGGTTGCGCTGCTGGTGCCCTGGGCGCTGGCGTTCGGACCGGCCGGCGCCTTCGGCGTCGCCTGGCATGCCGTGCTGATCGAATATCTGCCCTTTATCGCGCTGATCTTCGCGCTGTTCACCCTGGGCGCCGGGATCGTCGTGCAGGGTGGGCCCTGGGGGAGCCCTGCGGGCAATACGTTGTTGCTTGCCATTGGCACGATGCTCGCCAGCCTGATGGGCACGACCGGCGCGGCGATGGTGCTGATCCACCCGCTGCTGCGCGCCAATGCGCATCGCCGACGCAAGGTGCATTTGGGCATCTTCTTCATCCTGCTGGTGGCCAATGTGGGCGGCAGCCTGACGCCGCTTGGCGATCCCCCGCTGTT
>Ga0114972_10003562_pt1 | contig 11662 bp, 5 predicted proteins | sample M_140807_EF_Meta_FD_87354 | JGI IMG/M metagenome (GOLD analysis project Ga0114972, IMG submission 87354) | Freshwater microbial communities from Lake Montjoie, Canada to study carbon cycling - M_140807_EF_MetaG | ecosystem: Environmental > Aquatic > Freshwater > Lake | place: Lake Montjoie... | reverse complement strand
CATGAGCAGCGCGATCCAGGTCGCCAAGACCGTCACTTACCTTCCCGATCTCGTGGAGGTACAGCGGGCGAGCTTCAAATGGTTCCTGGAAAAGGGCCTGATCGAGGAACTCGACAGCTTTTCACCGATCACCGATTACACAGGCAAGCTCGAGTTGCATTTCGTTGGTAATGAATATCGACTTAAGCGACCCCGTCACGATGTCGAGGAGGCGAAGCGCCGCGATGCCACATTCGCCTCTCAGATGTATGTGACGTGCCGGCTTGTCAATAAGGAAACTGGGGAAATTAAGGAACAGGAAGTTTTTATCGGCGAACTGCCGTTGATGACGGAGCGCGGCACTTTCATCATCAATGGCGCCGAGCGAGTCATTGTGAACCAGATTGTGCGCAGTCCTGGGGTCTACTTCAAGGATGAGCAGGATAAGAATGGTCGCAAAACGTTCAATGCCAGCTTGATCCCGAATCGGGGTGCCTGGCTGAAGTTTGAGACCGATAAGAATGATTTGCTGCACGTTCGCGTCGACAAGACTCGCAAAATTAATGCCCACGTTTTGATGCGGGCTATCGGACTTTCCGATAATGATGTTCTCGATAAGCTGCGGCATCCTGAATATTATCAGAAGTCGATTGAGGCCGCAAACGATGAGGGCATCAGTTCTGAAGACCAAGCCCTGCTTGAGCTTTACAAAAAACTCCGCCCCGGCGAACCCCCCTCGGTGAGTGGTGGTCAGCAGTTATTGCACAGCCGCTTCTTTGATCCCAAGCGCTACGACCTCGGTAGGGTAGGGCGTTACAAAATCAATAAAAAACTACGCCTCACCATTCCCGATGCGGTGCGCACCCTCACTCCCGAGGATGTGCTCTCGACGATTGATTATCTAATCAACCTCGAATTGGATGTTGGTGGCGCTTCCCTGGATGACATTGACCATCTCGGCAACCGTCGGGTGCGCTCCGTAGGTGAATTGCTTCAGAACCAAGTTCGTGTCGGACTGAATCGCCTGGAAAGGATCATTAAGGAGCGGATGACAGTCGGTGAAACCGATTCGCTAACGCCGGCCCAGTTGGTGAACCCCAAGCCCCTAGTGGCGGCGATCAAGGAGTTCTTTGGTTCCAGCCAACTGAGCCAGTTCATGGATCAGACCAACCCCTTGGCGGAGCTGACCCACAAACGTCGCATCAGTGCCCTCGGCCCTGGGGGCCTCACCCGGGAAAGGGCGGGATTTGCCGTGCGGGATATCCATCCTTCCCACTACGGACGCATCTGCCCCATCGAGACCCCGGAAGGTCCTAACGCCGGCCTGATCGGCTCCCTGGCGACCCATGCCCGGGTCAATGAATACGGCTTCATCGAAACCCCGTTCTGGAAGGTGGAAGACGGGGTCGTGATCAAGCAGGGCGCCCCCATCTACCTCTCGGCTGACCTGGAAGATGAATGCCGCATCGCCCCCGGTGATGTGGCCACGGACTCCGAGGGGAATATCACGGTTGATCTGGTGCCAGTGCGCTACCGCCAGGATTTTGAAAAGGTACCCCCCCAACAAGTCGATTACGTGCAGCTCTCACCAGTGCAGGTGATCTCCGTGGCGACGTCGCTGATTCCCTTTTTGGAGCACGACGATGCCAACCGGGCCCTGATGGGTTCCAACATGCAGCGTCAGGCCGTACCCCTATTGCGTCCTGAAAGACCTTTGGTGGGCACGGGCCTGGAAACCCAGGTCGCCCGCGACTCAGGGATGGTGCCCATTACCCGGGTCAACGGCACGGTCACCTATGTGGATGCCACCGCCATCGTGATTCGCGATGGGGAGGGCCTTGAACACGTGCACCATCTGCAGAAGTACCAACGCTCCAATCAGGACACCTGCCTTAACCAGCGTCCCATCGTCAAGCTTGGCGATCCTGTCATTGCTGGCCAGGTGTTGGCGAATGGTTCCGCCTGTGAAGGGGGCGAGATCGCATTGGGACAGAATGTTTTGATCGCCTATATGCCCTGGGAGGGTTATAATTACGAGGATGCTATTCTCGTGAGTGAACGCCTTGTTCAGGATGATCTTTATACTTCTGTCCACATCGAGAAGTATGAGATTGAGGCGCGTCAGACCAAGCTTGGGCCTGAGGAAATCACCCGTGAAATCCCTAACGTTGCTGAGGAAAGCTTAGGCAACCTTGATGAAATGGGCATTATCCGCATCGGTGCCTATGTGGAATCCGGTAACATCCTGGTCGGCAAGGTGACCCCCAAGGGCGAATCCGACCAGCCTCCCGAAGAAAAATTGTTGCGGGCCATCTTCGGTGAAAAAGCCCGGGATGTCCGGGACAACTCCCTTCGAGTTCCCAGCACCGAGCGTGGTCGGGTCGTTGACGTTCGCATCTACACCCGCGAACAGGGTGACGAACTCCCCCCTGGCGCCAACATGGTCGTCAGAGTTTATGTGGCCCAAAGGCGCAAGATTCAGGTGGGGGACAAGATGGCCGGCCGTCACGGCAACAAGGGAATCATTAGTCGCATCTTGCCCCGGCAAGACATGCCCTACCTGCCGGATGGCACCCCGATTGACATTGTGCTCAACCCCCTGGGCGTGCCTTCGCGCATGAATGTGGGCCAGGTTTTCGAATGCCTGATGGGCTGGGCTTCCTCCCACCTTGGTTGCCGGGTGAAGGTGGTGCCGTTTGATGAGATGCACGGAGCTGAGAAATCCAAACAGACCGTCCAGGCCTATCTCGAAGAGGCGGCTAAGCTACCTGGCAAAGACTGGGTCTATGACCCTGAGAATCCTGGCAAGATCCAGCTCATTGATGGTCGTAGTGGCGAAGCTTTCGATCAACCGGTCACGGTTGGATACGCCCACATCCTGAAGCTGGTCCACCTGGTTGACGACAAGATCCATGCCCGTTCCACCGGTCCTTACTCCCTTGTGACCCAGCAGCCCTTGGGCGGTAAGGCCCAGCAGGGCGGCCAGCGACTGGGTGAAATGGAAGTGTGGGCCCTTGAAGCCTATGGCGCTGCGTACACCTTGCAAGAACTGTTGACGGTCAAGTCCGATGACATGCAGGGTCGGAACGAAGCTCTCAACGCCATCGTCAAGGGCAAACCCATACCGCGGCCGGGGACTCCCGAATCCTTCAAGGTGTTGATGCGCGAGCTCCAATCCCTTGGTTTGGACATCGCCGTCTATACCGATAGCGGCGAAGAAGTGGACCTCATGCAGGATGTCAACCCCCGTCGCAGTACCCCCAGCCGTCCTACCTACGAGTCCCTGGGGGTCGCGGACTATGACGACGACTGATCTCTGATTGACAACCGGTTCGAATGACTGTTCGTTCCGGTTTCCTGTCTGTCTTCCTTCCTTGAGTTAGCGAGCGAACCCCACACCCCGATGTCTAACAGCAACCTTCGCACCGAAAACCACTTCGACTACGTCAAGATCACGCTCGCTTCCCCCGAGCGGATCATGCAGTGGGGCCAGCGCACACTCCCCAATGGTCAAGTGGTCGGTGAGGTGACCAAACCCGAAACGATCAATTACCGCACCCTCAAGCCCGAGATGGATGGGCTGTTCTGTGAAAAGATTTTTGGGCCTTCCAAGGATTGGGAGTGCCATTGCGGTAAGTATAAACGGGTACGTCACCGTGGCATTGTCTGTGAGCGCTGCGGCGTTGAGGTAACCGAAAGCCGGGTGCGTCGTCACCGCATGGGGTTTATTAAGTTGGCGGCTCCGGTGTCCCATGTTTGGTATCTCAAGGGGATTCCCAGCTATGTGGCGATTCTTCTGGATATGCCCCTCAGGGATGTCGAGCAGATTGTTTACTTCAATTGTTATGTTGTCCTCGATCCCGGTGATCATAAGGATCTCACCTATAAGCAGCTCTTGACGGAAGATGAGTGGCTGGAGATAGAAGATCAGATTTTTGCCGAAGACTCCGAAATTGAGAACGAGCCCATTGTCGGCATTGGCGCCGAAGCGCTGAAGCAATTGCTCGAGGATCTCCAACTCAATGAGATCGCCGAACAGCTGCGCGAGGAGATCAGTGCAAGTAAGGGGCAGAAACGGGCCAAGCTGATCAAGCGGCTCCGGGTAATCGATAATTTCATCGCCACCAATGCCCGTCCCGATTGGATGGTGCTGGATGTGATTCCGGTGATTCCGCCGGACCTGCGCCCCATGGTGCAGCTCGATGGCGGCCGCTTCGCCACCAGTGACCTCAATGATCTCTACCGCAGGGTGATTAATCGGAATAATCGCCTGGCTCGGTTGCAGGAAATCCTTGCTCCCGAAATCATTGTGCGCAACGAAAAGCGCATGCTGCAGGAGGCCGTTGATGCCCTGATTGATAATGGCAGACGCGGCCGAACTGTGGTCGGGGCCAATAATCGCGCCCTGAAGTCTCTCAGCGACATCATTGAGGGCAAGCAGGGGCGTTTCCGCCAGAATCTTCTAGGTAAACGGGTCGATTATTCTGGTCGGTCCGTGATTGTTGTCGGTCCCAAGCTGAAAATGCATCAGTGCGGACTTCCTAAAGAGATGGCGATCGAACTGTTCCAGCCCTTTGTGATCCATCGTCTCATCCGCCAAAACATTGTCAACAACATCAAGGCGGCCAAGAAGTTGATTCAGCGTGCTGATGATGAGGTCATGCAGGTGCTCCAAGAGGTGATCGAAGGCCATCCGATTCTGCTTAACCGTGCTCCCACCCTCCACCGTCTCGGCATCCAGGCGTTTGAGCCCAAGCTTGTTGATGGCCGCGCCATTCAGCTGCATCCACTGGTATGCCCAGCTTTCAACGCTGACTTTGATGGTGACCAGATGGCCGTTCATGTGCCCCTGGCGATTGAGGCCCAGACAGAGGCGCGCATGTTGATGCTGGCCAGTAACAATATTCTTTCTCCTGCTACCGGCGAACCTATTATTACCCCTTCTCAGGATATGGTGCTTGGTGCCTATTATTTAACGGCTGTGGATCGGGCGCGCGTAAGGCCTGACTTTGGAGATCGGTCCAGAACTTTCGCCGATCTCAGTGATGTGATTGCAGCTTTTGAAGAGAAGCATCTCCATCTCCATGATTGGGTCTGGGTGCGATTTAACGGTCAAGTCGATGACGATGATGAGGTCGATGCTCCGATCAAGGAGGAAACGCTCAGTGATGGCACCCGTATCGAACAATGGCGCCAACGCCGAGATCGTTTTGACGAAGAAGGGGCCTTGATCAGCCGTTACCTTCTTACCACCGTAGGCCGGGTTGTGATCAACCAGACCATCCTCGGCGCTGTTGCCGCCAACTGACCGCTCCAGTTTTCCCTTCCCTCTCCGTTTCCTTCGCTTCCTTACCTCCGCGCGCTGCCATGACCGCCACCCCCGCCAAGAAAACGAGCAAGAAGTCTGCCAAAGCGTCTAAAGCGGCCAAACCCGTAGCGACCACTAGTCCTACTCCCAGCCAGGCGCCCCCGTTTCGCAACCGGATTATTGATAAGAAAGCCCTGCGCAATCTTGTCGCTTGGGCTTTCAAGCACCATGGCACGGCGGCAACGGCGGCGATGGCTGACGAACTTAAGGATCTTGGCTTCCATTACGCCACCCAGGCGGCGGTGTCGATTTCTGTTGATGACCTGCGCATCCCGGGAGACAAAGCGGCTCTCCTCGCTGAGGCGGAACAGCAAATCACCGAGACTGAAGAGCGTTATCGGCTCGGCGAGATTACCGAGGTGGAGCGTCACACCAAGGTGATCGACACCTGGACAGAGACGAATGAACGTCTCGTGGCCGCCGTGCGTCGCAACTTTAATGACAATGATCCGCTCAATTCTGTGTGGATGATGGCCAACTCCGGTGCCCGCGGCAATATGTCGCAGGTGCGCCAGTTGGTGGGCATGCGGGGTCTGATGGCCAATCCCCAGGGGGAGATCATCGATTTGCCGATTCGTACAAACTTCCGCGAAGGTTTAACGGTTACTGAATATGTGATTTCCTCCTACGGCGCCCGTAAGGGTCTAGTCGACACGGCCCTGCGTACGGCGGACTCTGGCTATCTCACCCGTCGTCTGGTGGATGTTGCCCAGGATGTCATCGTGCGCGAAGAGGATTGTGGCACTACCCGCGGCATCCTGATTGAGGCGGATGAGAAAGGGCGTTTTGCCAGCAAGCTGGTTGGACGGCTTGCCGCTGAACCGGTCGTCTCTGCTGATGGCACCGTGATGGTTGACCGGGATGGCCCGATGGATCCCCCGATGAGCCGGGCCATCGAGGCCGCTGCCATCACCACCGTGATGGTCCGCTCGCCGTTGACCTGCGAGGCCTCCCGTTCGGTTTGCCGAAAGTGCTACGGCTGGGCCCTAGCCCACAACCAGTTGGTTGATCTGGGCGAGGCCGTTGGCATTATTGCCGCCCAGTCCATTGGTGAGCCGGGCACCCAGCTCACCATGCGTACGTTCCACACCGGCGGTGTTTCTACGGCCGAGACCGGAGTGGTGCGCTCGCTGGTGGAAGGCGAGGTGGAATTTGATGGTCGGGCCCGTGTGCGCCCCCACCGCACACCCCATGGTGTGGAGGCCCAGTTGGCTGAAACCGACTTTGGTCTCATCGTCAAGCCCAGCGGCAAGGGCAAAATCCAGAAACTCGACATCACATCGGGTTCCATTCTGTTCGTTGCAGACGGTCAGAGCGTTCCTTCGGACACGATCCTTGCCCAGATTTCTTCTGGTGCCACAGTCAAAAAGAGCGTTGAAAAGGCGACCAAAGATGTGATCTGTGACCTGGCCGGCCAGGTGCGTTTCGAGGATGTGATCCAACCCCGTGAGGTCACCGATCGCCAAGGCAACATCACCCATAAAGCCCAGCGTCTGGGTCGGCTTTGGGTCTTCAGTGGGGATGTGTATAACCTACCCCCCAATGCCCAACCTGTCGTCGAGGGAAATAAGCCGGTCTACAATGGTGACGTGTTGGCGGAAAGCCGCCTTGTCAGTGAATACGGCGGTGCTGTTCGCCTGCGTGAGTCCGCTGGCGATTCACGTGAAGTGCAAATTGTCACAGCGAGTGTCATCCTTAAGGAATGTAAGTTGCTGGGAGAGTCAACTCACTCGGGTGAGATTTGGCATCTGGAGGATAAGGATAATTCTCGATATCTGTTGAAAACAGCTCCGGGTAGCAAGATTGGTGCCGGTGAAGTGATTGCCGAGTTGGCCGACGATCGCTTCCGCACCCAGACCGGCGGCATTGTCCGTTTCGCCCCTGGTCTATCGATCAAAAAGGCTCGCTCGGCTAAGCATGGCTACGAGGTGAGTAAGGGGGGGACCCTGTTGTGGATTCCCCAAGAAACCCACGAGATCAACAAAGATATTTCGTTGTTGATGATTGAGGACGGCCAATGGATCGAGGCCGGCACCGAAGTGGTCAAGGATATCTTCAGCCAGACCGCCGGCATTGTGACGGTCACTCAGAAAAATGACATTCTGCGCGAGATCATTGTTCGCTCTGGTTCTGTTCACCTGATTTCGGACAGCAAAGTGCTGTCCCGCTATAGCGGCGAAGGCCGCATGGTGAATCCAGGCGAAGAGATCGCCCCAGGCCATACCGCTGAGGCGATGGTGTTTGTAGAGGCTGTCGATACTCCTGAAGGTGGTGCGGTCCTAGTGCGTCCTGTTGAGGAATACACCATCCCTGATGAGGCCCATCTGCCCGAGTTGGCCATGGTCAAGCAAACAGGAGGGCCGTCTCTTGCCCTCAAAGCCAGTCAGCGCTTGACATTCAAAGATGGTGAACTGATCAAATCTGTTGAAGGTGTCGAACTTCTGCGTACCCAGTTGATTCTGGAAACGTTCGATACCACTCCCCAGATGACGGTGGATGTTGAGGCCATTGCTGATAAGCGTTCCAAGACGATTGAGCGCCTTCAGTTGGTGATTCTTGAAACCTTGCTGGTGCGTCGGGATACGCTTTCCGATGCCAGCCATGGTTCCACCCACACCGAACTACAGGTGGAGGACAACACGGCTGTCAAGCGCGGTGATGTGGTGGCCACCACCCAGATCCTCTGCAAAGACAATGGGGTGGTGCAGTTACCAGAAGCCATTCCCGGGGAACCGATTCGTCGTTTGATCGTTGAGCGTGCCGGGGATACCCGCACGATTGAGTTAGGAACGGCGACTCCCGCTGTGACGGTGGGCCAACGCCTTGTGGATGGTGATCTTCTCGCCGATGACTTCAAGGCCCCCTGTTGCGGCCAAGTCGAAGCCATCGAAAGTTCCACCCTGACCATCCGCCTGGGGCGGCCTTACATGGTTTCCCCCGACTCCGTGCTGCACGTGCGGGATGGCGAGCTGGTGCAACGGGGAGATGGTTTGGCCCTGTTGGTCTTTGAGCGCCAGAAGACCGGTGACATTGTTCAGGGTTTACCGCGGATTGAAGAATTGCTGGAGGCCCGTCGACCGCGGGAATCGGCTGTGCTCTGCCGCAAGGCGGGTGTAGTGCAGATCAAGCAGGTTGATGAGGATGACTCCATCACGGTGACCGTGATTGAGGGGGATGACGCGATCACCGAATATCCCATTCTGTTGGGCCGCACCGTCATGGTCAGTGATGGCCAGCAGGTGCGGGCGGGCGAAATGCTGACCGATGGTCCGATCAATCCCCATGAGCTCCTGGAGTGCCACTTCGAGGATCTGCGCAGCCGCAAACCCACCATGGAGGCGGCCCAGGAGGCGATCTCCCATCTGCAATTCCGCATGGTGACGGAGGTGCAGAACGTCTACAAGTCCCAGGGGGTTTCTATCGATGACAAGCATATTGAGGTCATCGTCCGCCAGATGACCAGCAAGGTGCGCATCGAGGATGCCGGTGACACCACCCTGCTGCCCGGGGAGCTGATCGAGTTGCGTCAGGTGGAGCAGGTCAATTCGGCCATGGCCATCACCGGGGGCGCACCGGCGGAGTTCACTCCCGTGCTGTTGGGCATCACCAAGGCCTCCCTCAACACCGATAGCTTCATCTCGGCGGCCAGCTTCCAGGAAACAACCCGGGTGCTTACGGAGGCCGCCATTGAAGGCAAGAGCGACTGGCTGCGCGGCCTCAAGGAGAACGTGATCATCGGTCGCCTGATCCCTGCCGGCACCGGCTTCAGTGGTTTTGAGGAGGAATTGCGCGCCGAGGCGGGCCCCCATCCCGACATCCTGGAGGAGGAGGGCAGTGGCTTCCGTCGGATGCAGAACCTACGGCCTGATTACACCGTGGAAATGCCTTCACCGCCCTTGACGGTTACCGTGCTCGATGATCCCTCCGATGAAGATCTGGAGGCCACCCGCAGTCGCCATGGCATTGAGGCCACCGCAAGTGGGTTTGCTGCGTTTGCCCGTCCGGGTCTCGACGACGATGCCTTGGTGGAGGATCTGATCCCGGACCCCGAGGCTCTAGAAGGTCTGCAGGAGGAGGGTTTGTTGAGCGATGACTGACGCAAGTTTCAAGCAAAGGGCCCAACGAACGGCCCTCGGTACCCCAGTCCCCCAGAGGGTTTTGCCCCGCTGGGGCTTCCATGGGCACATAGAGCGCTTGAACGGGCGCCTCGCCATGCTGGGGTTCATCGCCCTGGTGCTGGTGGAGTGGAAGCTGGGCCACGGGATCCTGATTCGGCCGTGAGCGGCCCAGGGCCAACCGCCAGTCCCGTCCCCCTTGCCCCCACGCCCCTGCTGGGTCTGGACCAGGCCCAACTGGAGGCCTGGGTCCAGGCCGAAGGTCAGCCGGCCTACCGCGGTCGACAGCTGCACGAATGGATCTACGCCCGTTCGGCCCGCAGCGTCGAGGCCATTACCGTGCTGCCCAAGGCCTGGCGGCAGCGCTGGCCCCAGCCCGGCCCCGATCCGATCGGTCGCCTGGCGGAGTTGCACCGTTCCACGGCCCGGGATGGTACGGTCAAGCTGCTGCTGGCCACCGCCGATGGTCTCAGCCTGGAGACGGTGGGCATCCCCAGCCCCGACCGTCTGACCGTGTGTGTCAGCAGCCAGGTGGGCTGCCCGATGGCTTGCCGTTTTTGTGCCACTGGCAAGCAGGGGTTGCAGCGTTCGTTGCAGTTGCACGAAATCATCGACCAGGTGCTGAGTGTGCGCGAGGCGATGGAGCGCCGCCCCACCCATGTGGTGTTCATGGGTATGGGCGAACCGTTGCTGAATAGCGACACCGTGCTGGCGGCGATCGACTGCCTCTGCCGCGACTTGGGAATGGCCCAGCGGCAGATCACGGTGAGCACGGTGGGGGTGGCCTCCACCCTGCCGGGTTTTGGCGAACGGGCCCTCGATCGCCTGGGTCGGGCCCAGTTCACCCTGGCTGTGAGCCTCCATGCCCCCGACCAGGCCCTGCGGGAGGAGCTGATTCCCACGGCCCATGCCTATCCCATCGAGGCGTTGCTGCAGGATTGCCGCGACTACGTAGCCCTCACCGGCCGCCGGGTCAGCTTTGAATACATCCTGCTGGGGGGGCTCAACGATCAGCGCCGCCACGCCGAGGCCCTGGCCCAGCTGCTGCGGGGCTTCCAGAGCCATGTCAATTTGATCGCCTACAACCCCATCGACGAGGAGGACTTCAACCGGCCAACGCCCCAGCAGGTGGAATCCTTCCGACGCACCTTGGAGGATCGCCAGATCGCCGTGAGTGTGCGCGCCAGCCGCGGCCTCGACCAGGACGCGGCCTGCGGGCAGCTGCGGCGCCGGATCGGGGATCCGGCCCAGCTGGGCCCGGTCTGAGCTGCGGCCATCGGAGAGCTGGATTGAGAGGGGTCGTTGCCATGCCTTGGTTCATCAAGACGGAAACCCTGCGGCTGCCGGCGGCCGAGGCCAGGACCCACCTGGCGGCCCACCGCGCCTGGGTGGCCGACCTGCGCTCGCGGGGCATTCGCCTCAGCAGCGGCTACCTGGTGGATGGCGAGGGCCGGCCGGGCGGCGGCGGCTTGCTGGTGCTGGAGGCGGCCGATTACGGCGCGGCCGAGGCGTTGATTCGCCAGGACCCGATGCTGCTGGGGGATTGTGTGGAGTGGAAGTTGCACCAGTGGGTTGGGGCGGTGGGGGATCTGGGGGTGGGTTGAGGAACCCAAGAACCTAAAATCGTCAAAACTATTATAAAGTAATTCTCAGCAGATGTCACTGAAGCCGTACTTAGTCAGGCTATATTTTTGTTTTAATTTATGATACGCTTGTTGGAAAAGTTGATAGATCTACTACTTAGTGGCCTAAAGGTGGCATTCACGGAGGTTGAGTATAGCAGTGTGTCGATGTTCATCTTTCCAGTATAAGTGATTTTGAAATGTAGTCTCACAGGGGAGGGAATTAGCGGATTTTATTCCATCAATAAACCACTGTAACCTCCGGCGCTTGCAATGCTTTGATTGATAAATTAGGCTAATATGTCAGAAGCAAAATATGGTGATTACATCATTCTGAGACTTCCTGCTGTATCAGGAGAGTATGAGTTTAGGTGGTTTGAGATCGTCACCAATTGCAGATGAACCGTACAGCGATTCAATTGTGCGGCGAAGATATCTCTTGTCTTCGTCAGTAATTAGGGATTCCTGAAAAAAGCGACCAGCCCGGCAGCTTGATTTAAGCCAAGTGCCAGGCGATAGACAACCATTCAGTTCGGCTATGCAGTGATCAGTTGTTCGCTTGTAACAAGCCGCCAAAT
>Ga0114972_10003561_pt1 | contig 11667 bp, 12 predicted proteins | sample M_140807_EF_Meta_FD_87354 | JGI IMG/M metagenome (GOLD analysis project Ga0114972, IMG submission 87354) | Freshwater microbial communities from Lake Montjoie, Canada to study carbon cycling - M_140807_EF_MetaG | ecosystem: Environmental > Aquatic > Freshwater > Lake | place: Lake Montjoie... | reverse complement strand
ATTAAGTCCTGTTGAAGTTGAAGTTCACCTACATTTGCTATAACCACCATATCCTCAGGGCTAAGGTATTTCCCTAGGGAAGCGCGTTCTTGAAATCGATTGGTTTGCACCAGCTGATTGCCAATGAAAGCACCCAATTTAATGTGGGTGTTGCCACCATCTAGAACAAAAACCTTGGTTGATTGCATGAATCAAAGGTAGGAAATCACATTGATAACAGACCTTCAGTTTTTGGCGTACAGGCTCTTTTTTTTCAAGGTCTGTGCTAGGGTCAGTTGGGGGTTGCCCAGATAGGCTATGCTGTAGGCAAATTTCCGGTTGATTTTTTTAGTGGTCGTTTTTCCGTTAGTGGTTGTGGACAAGGTATGAACTGAATTATCTGGACTGGAGGAAATGGCAATATTGAAGGAGTTGGGGATTCGCTCATCTTCCACTGATTCATTGGTTCGGACCGTGCACCATTCGTAGATGGAGTTCATGTAGCATGCTTCCAAGGTAATTTGATCGGTCCATTGCTCTAGGAATTCATAAGCGCCATCTTCATAATTATTGGCATAATACCCTTGTGCACCGGCAAGAAGAAAAGGAAGTGCGGAACCGAGTACTCGAGTTTTTGCTTCTTCTAAACCAATATCTTGCTCATCTCCCGCGGAAGATCCCGCTCCACCGCAGGCAGAGACAAAAATTACGAGGGGGCTTAGATTGAAGGTTAAATCGGTTGAAATTTCCTTCCCACTAACAAATTGATCTACTACGATTCCACCGAAACCACCATCGATTCCTAAGTGTGTGCCGTGCCCTCGGTAGATAAAGAGGGAAGCATTGAGCGCTGCTTTTTTAATGGCCTCCCATTCGTTGTTTGGGTCGTAGAATCGATGTACTTTGTAGTTTTTGCTTTCAAGAAGTGTTGCTATATTCTCCATTTGTTGCAAACTACTTTCTGCGTAAATGGAGTGTGAACCGATAATGCATACCGCTTCTTTGGGTGTTGTAGTAGTTTTTTGGCTTTTAATGGGTAATACCCAAAGGATTAGGATAAGCAAGACAACTCGTTTCATAAAGGTTACTTTTTAGGGGTGAGGTATCAGTGCTTCATAAGAGTAATTAAAAAGTGAATGATTAATTCGTTAATACCATAAAGGTGTTTTCGTTACGAATAGAAATGATTGAAAACTAAAAAACCCTGACGCTGCGGTCAAGGTTTTAAGTGTGGTACCTCCAGGAATCGAACCAGGGACACAAGGATTTTCAGTCCTTTGCTCTACCAACTGAGCTAAGGTACCAGCCCATATTTGGATTGCAAAGGTACACTATTTTTCATTTTTTCAAAATTTTGTTAGGATTTAAATGCATGTGCGTACCTGTTAAAAAGTTTAAAATTTTTGAAAATCATTTTTTTCTTTCTTTTAAAAATAACATATTTGAATATGTCATAACCCACAGCGGTATTTCCAAAATAATTTTTAAGCATTTAATAGTAGGTTTTTAGCCTACCGGGCAAGCTATGTTTTCTTTGTTCCGGAGTTAAAAAAAAGTTCTTTGACATCTTGGTTGGTCGTCAAGAGTTACTCTGCGCAGTGACTTTCCAACACGTTTTGGCCTCATATTGAGGCTCTTATTTACTTATTAATCTTAATTTTTTTTTACTTATGACACATTTAAAGCCTGTTTTTGGATCTGAAAAAAACGTAAAATTGATCCGTCGCCGCGTAGAAATTGGAGAAAATCCAAATTCAGTTTCCGGAAAGAAGTTTGAACTTCAATTAGACTATGACGCAATGTTTGAAGCGTTCAAAAAAATGACAGAACAAATCCCAGTAGCTCCTGGAATTTTGATGGTCTCAGGAATTACCCCTCAAGGTAAACTAGAGTTTGTTAAATTAATAAAAGGCGATTTTAGTTTGCAGACTTCGTTTAGAAATGGTTCGTTAAAACTACGCCTCAATGAGTTTTTGACAATAATGGAGCAAAAAAAATATCGACAATTACAGGTTCAACTTGCCATCGCAAGTTGAACCTTTTTTTTTGCCTTAGTTTTTCACCACAGTGCCTAAGCGTAATTTCACGTTAGCCGCCTTTGCGATTTCAAATAAATCCACCAATTTTTGGGCTTGTGCGTTCTTATCAAAGCGTACTACAACGATGTCATCATTTAGTGCTTTTGTCCGTGATACCAATTGCGACATCAAGGCTTCGTCGTTGTCAATGATTTGATTTTCAAGATCTTTGTCAAAACAATAAATGTACTTATCATCCACATATTGTACGGACAACGTTAAGTGAGATTTATTGGTTTTAAGCGTCGTATTCGATTCGGGTAAAGGAACCTTAATAACGTTAGGATTAGCAAGGGTTGAAATAATCAAAAAGAACAAGAGCAAAAAGAACATGATATCACTCAAGGCTCCAGTGGCTACCTCAATGTGCCGGCGTCTATTTCTGTTTAATGCCATGATTATGGACGAGTTAGTTTCGTGAATTTAACGATTACCTGTTGCATGCGTAAGGTATTTGAATCAATCACTGAGTTCAAAAGGTGATATCCCGCATAGGCGATGAATCCAACAATAAGACCCGCAGCAGAGGAGAACATTTTCTCATAAAGTCCTTCAGAGATGATTCCAATAGAAACATTTTCAGTTTTAGAAATATCGTAAAATACTGTAATTACACCGGATATCGTTCCAATAAATCCAATGGTAGGTGCAATACCTGCAATCAATCCCAAATGGCCTAAGTTTTTATCCATTTTACCGATTTCAATATTGGCGATTTTCTCCATGTTGGCTTCTACCTCATTTGGTTTTAAGCTACTTTCTATACTTTCTAATCCTTCCTTAACAATTGCAGCATACGCACCGTCTTGGTTTTTAACCATGCCCATGGCATCAGCAATGTTACCTTTCTCAAGGTGCGGTTGCATATTATCCACCAATTTGGCATCAAATTTCACCATTCTTCGGATATATAAAATACGTTCGTAGATTACATACAAGGTATAAAACAAGAGAATCCCAAGAGGAATAATAAATTCCCACGGAATTGGCGGCATTCCACCTCCTTTACTGCTTGTTGCAGCAGCATCTTCTCCGCCACCTATGCTATTGTCTTGGGCCAGCATTGCAAGGTTGAAAACAAAAATTCCAAATAGGGTTAAAAACAATTTCGCGTTATTTCTCATGATCGTCAATATTTTGTCACGCTAAATTAATAAGCATTCCATGACCCAATTAGACCCGCGAGTTTAGATTTCCACATTGAAATGTTATTGAAGCACCGCCAAACAGTAAAGCCAACCGAAGTTGGCTTAACCGTATGCGCTCATTGGGACTAAAAATATCGTACCGGACGAATGTGAAATAATTCGTCTTTACTTTTAATACAAATGGATGCCGTATTGAAGAATCGGGAGAAGGCACCGCTTGACGTTTCATCATCATAGGATGTAGACGCCCAATAATGAGAGGAATAATCTGATGAGAAATTCCCGATGCTGTGTCTTTTTTCAAATATTAGGTTGAGCTCATTGATACTGGGTAAGAACCAATCATCATAGTAATTTATTTTAACGCCATCACAAAATTTAGCGGCAGTCGCGCTATCTGGATAAGCATTAACTATTGCTTCAGTATTTGATTTCCCAAAACCAATATCACTGGAAGTTAATCCGCTTAAATTTACTTGGGTTAATCCAAAGGACTTCAACCCATGAAGGTCCTTTTCTGCTACAATGATGCCATGTGTCTCTCCGATTACATATCCTTTTTCATTGGGGGTGAAAATATGCAAAACGATTCCTCCACCGAATTTTTCCCCTTCCATGGGTGTTTTGAATTTCGATTTTTGGCAAGCAGTATCTATAAGAAGTAGAATTAAAAGAAATGAAACTTTATTTGCATACGAGAAAATATAGCCAGCCTTTGCTAGCGTGTAGCTTGTGTTCTTCATGACAATAAAATTTAGGGTTTGTTTTATGCATAACGGACCCATTACTTATCGGTTGCCATTAGGTAAAAAAAAAGGCTTTCAAAAGCCTTTTTTATCCAAAGTACCCATTTCAATATGAAAAAAGTTGAATATCTCTTCTAAGTTAGAAAAGAGATCACATACAAGATTATTTAATTAATTGGATTCTATTCGTTCCAATTACACGTTCATTTGATAAAAACTGAATCAAATAAACTCCAGTCGTTAAGTTTACTAAACTAATTGATTCGTTATTCAGCGAATTTTGATAAAGAATTTTACCATCCAAGCTTAGAATATTTACCTGATCAAAATCAATTTCTTTCGCATTAAAACGAACAATGTCACTTGTTGGATTTGGATATGGTTCAATGAATGAATCAGATAAGTTTAGTGTAGAAGACATCTCGTCGAAATGTACACGTATTGGAATGGATATACTTGTGTTTTCTGATGGATTTCCATTATCAGATACGTTCAAATTAACATGATAAGTTCCTGGTTGTAAATTGTTTGCATTAAATGTGCAAGCTAGCTGAATATAATCTATGCCATTTCCTGTTTCGTTATATGTAAATGCACTTGGTGCATCGCAAGATAGAGAATAGCTAAGTGTTTGGTTTGGTTCAGGCGTGGCCATCGATAACGTGAATTCGGCTAAATTCATACTTTTATGTAAGGTATCTCCTGTGTAGACATCGATGGTATCACAAATCGAACTATTCATAAGTAGCGGCGGTATATTTGCTGCATTCATTGCCGCAACGTTAAAATACATTTCCTGGTTGTCCAGGAAATCAACATGATCGATTTGATTATACGGACCATCAAAGAATGTTCCAGTACTATCGAATTGTCCAATTTGAAAAAAATCTATTCCATTTCCAATGTTCAATCCAACGGTTGCTGCGGTGCCACCAATTCCATTTACTCCACCTGAAGCATCACCCGTAGTCCATTGCATATCTCCATAACAAAAGGACACATTATTGTTGCCATGAATCAGCGTATCCGTCCCGTTTGAAATAATTAATTGGAAGGTATTAGTTAATGTATCATGCATATTAAAATAACCCACATGATCCCAAATAACTATTAATGCGTCAGGAGTAGTCTTATACCAAACATTTCCTCCGTTGGCAGAGCGTGTGTCTACGTCTCCCCAAAAAGGAGCGATCATATTATAGGTTGGATCCGGAAATGGATTAGCAGTAAAGTTTACGTATGCTGATGAAAAGGAAATATTTCCATTGTTATTAATCACGATGGAGTCATAAGGGGTACCATAAAAATTAAACGTAAAGGGTAATTGAATGTAGGTTGATGATGCATCATCATTGGGTGCCATCGCCAATGAAAAGGTGTTGTCCAATTGAATTAAACAATTGCAGAGTGCATTTTTTTCAGCATTTAATGGATGAGTTTTTGGATTTGGGGTTAATAAATCAACAAATTGATATGGGGTGGTTGAATTTAGCAACCCATGGGTTTTTAAGTGCTGGTAATTCTCTACTGTAACTTGTGTTGAACCTTCTTGTCCAAATGCTAGAGCACTTATAAAAAGCACAATATATATTATCTTCTTCATTCACTAAAAATAATGTAAATCAGGCAACTAAAAAAAAAATATCAAAAAAAAAACACCGATTTCGGGGCTTTATAATTGTATGCTAACGCTTAGTGTTTAGACAAGTAATCAGCTACTCCGTCGAAACTAGGTTTCATGGCCTCTTCTCCTTTAACCCAATTCGCTGGACAAACTTCACCATGCTCTTCGAAATATTGTAAGGCGTCTACCATTCGTAGTGCTTCATCAACGTTTCTTCCAAGTGGAAAGAAGTTAACCAATTGATGCATCACAGTACCCGATTTGTCAATTAAAAACAATCCACGGTATGCAATCATTGGTCCGCTTGCTGTTAATGAACCATCTACATCATAATCATATTCACCAGCCAATACACCAAATGCTTCTGAAATCGTTTTAGAAGTATCGGCAACAATCGGATAGGTTACGCCTTCGATTCCACCTTTGTTTTTAGGTGTTTGTAACCAAGCCCAATGTGATTCTTCAGTATCTGTGGAACATGCAACAACTTTTACTCCACGCGCCTCGAATTCTCCTAATGCACTTTGAAATGCATGTAATGCAGACGGACAAACAAATGTGAAATCTTTTGGGTAAAAGAAGAACAACACATGATTTTTACCTAAATACTGATCTAATGAGAAACCATTTATGATCTCTCCACCGTTTACTACCGCTCCTGCTTTGAATGATGGAGCCTTTTTTCCTACTAAAACTGACATGTTATTTTAATTTATTAAGTTACTGTATACAAAGGTAAAACAAACCGAAATAGGTTCTGTTCAACCAAATGAAAACTATGTTAATTCTCAACAAAGTTAAGTATCCTTTGTTATCAATAAAATCAAAATAAATTATATTTACATAAATACTATCTATGATTTCCTTGCAGCAAATGCGATATTTAGTTATTCTCAGTGAAGAGTTACAATTTTCACGTGCCAGTGAGCGCTGTTTTGTAACCCAACCCACCTTATCTATGCAGGTTAAAAAAGCGGAGGAGCAATTGGGGTATGCCGTATTTGATCGGGCATCAAGTCCGCTTTCGCTTACGCCTTATGGGGTGGAGGTTATTCCTATACTTCGTGAGATTCTATCAGAGAACGAGAACCTTAGGTTACTAAATGATCGCATGGCAGGAAGAATTAAGGAAGAAATTAGGGTAGGAATAATCCCTACCGTTTCGGTTTACATGTTAACTCGATTGTTTTCCTTGTTCTCAAGTGCCTTGCCCAATGTTCGCTTTTTATATGTTGAACACCCGACGGAAACGTTACTTCAAGAATTAGAAAAAGGTACGATTGATTTTGGAATTTTAGCAGGTCCTTATCAACAGGCAAAATATCGGACTGTTCCATTATATATGGAAGAAATTGAAGTGTATACAGCCTTGGGAAAGAAAGGTGGAATAGAGGTTGCGGCCTTAGATGGTCAACAACCCTGGTTATTAAGTAAAGGGAATTGCTTACGAACCCAAGTAATCAATTTTTGTAATATTTCAGAAACTGCGGAAGCTCCTTCGTGGGATTATATCGGTGGAAATATGGATTTACTGGTTGAAATGGTCAATATGAATGGCGGGTATACCTTGCTTCCTGCCGAATTCAAATCAACTAAGGAACAACCCGGATTTCGCAAAAGATTAGCCTCACCCTATGGGTATCCTGCGCGAGAAATCATTGGCGTTTTCGCACAGCGAAGTTATAAAACCCCATACATGGAGCGAATGGTGAAGGAAATTCAATTAGCCTATCCTCAAGCGCGTAATGCGCCCTTACATGTCTTGGATTGGAAATAAGCTTATTTTTTCATTTCAGCTAGAAAGTCATCGTACGATAACGGCTTCATCTTCAAGCTCGTATTCGTTTTGAAGTATTGCGTTAGTTTCTCTTCAGCTAATTGATCATAAATGCTATTCGCTTGATCCTTTTTTGTAAGTAACTCACGAGCAGATGCCTCCAATTCCGCATCCTCTGGAGCAGGAAGACCGTATTGCGCATAATTGCTAATAATCAATCCTTTAGTGAATGCCAACACTTCTTCATAAACCAATTTTGTGTCCGAATCTTTGAAGATTTTCGTTTGAATCAATTGCCATTTCAACGATTTTAAATAGGCTTCAAATTCTTTTTCAATATCTTCATCTGCAATTGGCTCTGTTGCACTTAATTTAATCCATCGCTTTAAGAATGCTTCTGGAAACGTAATTTGAACATCCGCAATCAACGAGTCATAGACTTTACGAGTCATTAATCGATCCGCATCTCTTTCGAACATTTGTTCTAAATCCTTGGTAACTCGTGCTCTAAGTCCAGCTTCATCGGTAATCTCACCGTCTTGGAAAAGTTTACCGAACAATTCAGCATTTAATTCGGCCAATTCCATGCGCTTGATATCCGTGATTTTAAACTCAAAAGCGACCTCGTTTGAAGGAAGTGTTTCGGGTGTTAACCCCAATAACGACGCTTTATCGGCATCGTCTTTAGAAACAATGCTTGGATCCAGTTGAAACACATCATCTTTCTTTTTACCAATCAATAAGTTCTTAGCCTCTGCACGGTCAATAAACTCAATGGATAGGGTAGTGCTGTGAGATATCCCACCTTCTTTAATCGTCCCGTCCCCTGATAATTCAGTGAATGTACCAACTACTAAATCTTTTTCACCGGCTTCGTCAGCGCTCATCATTTTTCCATAGCGACGCTGAATATCCTCAATTTGCTGACTCACTAATTTCTCATCCACACGAACGGTATTGTACTCAATCCCTCTTTTTAATACGGATTGATATTCAAAAGACGGAGACATTCCAATTTCAAAAGTAAATTTAAAGGCTTCAGGCTTTTCGAAGGACCCTTCCATTGCGTGAGTTTCTGAAGGGATTGGATTGCCAAGAATATCTAGGTTGTTTTCACGAATAAAATTGTACACTCCCTCATTGGCAAGTTTGTTCAATTCTTCAGCAAGCACTGCTTTCCCGTAGCGCTTTTCAATAATTCCTGCAGGGGTATGTCCCGGACGAAACCCTGGGATATTTGCTGTTTTACGATGTTTTTCTAAGGTGTTTTTAACCTTTTGACTGTAGTCTGCCGAACTAATTTCTACAGTTAGTAAGCCATTCAACGCATCAAGTTCTTGACGGAGTACGTTCATATTGTGTGTCTTTATAGTTCAAAAAAAAAGGTCCCGAATTCACGAGACCTTGAGGTGCGGATGGAGGGACTCGAACCCGCACACCTCTCGGCACTAGATCCTAAGTCTAGCGTGTCTACCAATTTCACCACATCCGCTATTCCAATTATACCGCTCCATTGAGCAAATTGGAGCACAAAGATACAAAAGAATTGAAAAGTAGCAAATTATGAAGTTAATATACTTCGGTTTTGAACGGTATGTGTTCAATAATAGATAACGTGTATCTTACTTAATTCGTTCTTTTAAAGAACTCCGAATTTTCTTCATAAACTCCGAAGCAAAAACAAAGGCTTCGATTTCCGGATTGTCGGTAGTAATAATGGAATGACGATCCCCTTCCCACCATTTTTTACCTTGATGAATAAAAATGACGTGATCACCAATTTCCATCACACTATTCATGTCATGCGTAATTACAATGGTAGTTATGCCATATTCATAGGTGATGTCTTTGATTAAACTATCAATAACAATCGCCGTTTTCGGGTCTAGTCCAGAATTGGGTTCATCGCAAAATAAATATTTTGGGTTCATGGCTATGGCTCGTGCAATCCCAACACGTTTTTGCATACCGCCAGAACATTCCGAAGGATACAAGGCATTTCGTCCTTGCAGATTCACTCGCTCTAAACAAAAATCTACCCGATCCTGCATTTCTTTTTTAGTCATTTTGGTGAACATCGAAAGCGGGAATTTTACATTTTCTTCAACGGTCATGGAATCAAAAAGCGCACTTCCCTGAAACAGCATCCCAATTTCTTGGCGGATTTCTGCACGATCAGATTTTTCCATGGAGGTAAAATCTCGGCCATCAAATAATATTTGACCTGAATCCACTTCATGAAGTCCAACCATACATTTTGCTAATACGGATTTCCCTTGTCCGGACTGCCCAATAATCAAATTGACACGCCCTGATTGGAAGTCTGCACCAACATCATATAGTACTTGCTGTTTACCAAAAGTTTTATTGATGTTTCGAACACTAATCATTACAACAGCATCAGTTTAGTGATTATGAAATTAGCAATGAGAATTACCACGCTACTAACCACTACTGCTTTAGTGGAGGCTTTACCCACATCTAATGAGCCACCTTTTACATAGTAACCGTAAAATGATGAAATAGAAACAATGATAAATCCGAAGGCAACTGTTTTAGTTAACGCATAGAAAATATTGTAGGGATCAAACCAAGAACGTAATCCCAAGATGTAGGTTTCTGTTGTTTGTAAATCAGAAATCACCAGCGCAAGAAAACCACCAAACATGCCTAAAAACATAGAGAAAACGATTAATACAGGGAAGTAAAGAATTGAAGCAAGAATTTTGGGTAACATCAGGTGATTAATGGAATTAACACCCATGATTTCTAGGGCATCGATTTGCTCCGTAATCCGCATGGTTCCGATTTCAGAGGCAATATTCGACCCAACCTTACCCGCTAAAATAAGAGAGATAATGGTAGGTGAAAATTCAAGAATAATGCTTGATTGCGTAATATATCCCACGGTATAGGCTGGAAGTAAAGGGCTATCCATGTTTGAAGCCGTTTGCAAAGAAATTACCGCACCCATGAACGTTGACATAAGTGCTACAATTGGTATCGAATTGATTCCGATAAACTGTAGTTCATCCATGAGCATTCTCCAAAAAATACTCATCTTTTTTGGCTTTCGAATTACCCAAGAAAGCATTAAAAAATATGCACCAATGTTTCGAATATATTTCACGCCGATAAAGGTAATATTTATTTTGAGCCGTTCGGTGGGTGCTTTTCCTGTTTATCTTTGAATCGGTGGAAAAAAGAACAAACTATCAACTTACATTTTCAAAATTCGTACCCGAATGCTTTTCATATCTTCTGGCAGAATTACTCGTGGAGTCCGGAGTGCATTTTAAAATTGTAAAGGGAAGAAAAACAAAATGGGGCGACTTTCGTCCAAGAAATTTAAACGGCAAACCTCAAATTACGGTCAATGGGGATTTGAATCCCTATGCGTTTCTAATTACCACCTTACATGAATTTGCGCACCTGCATACCTTCCAGCAAGTCGGTTTGCGTGTCGCTCCGCATGGCACTGAATGGAAAAGGAATTTTCAAAAATTAATTGCGATTATTATTGATCACCCAGAACTTCCGCCTACTTTGCGCACGGCCTTGAATAAATCGTTTAGTTCACTGAAGGCCTCTTCATGCACAGATATTGAGTTGAGTCGTGCCTTGGCATCTTTTGACCAAGAAGATCCTGCGGTGATTTCCTTAGAAAAGCTCCCAAAAAACAGTAAATTTGTACTGAATAATCGTATGTTTCAAAAGGGTTTGAAACGAAGAACACGATTTGAATGCATAGAATTAAGTTCGAATCGAACCTATTTAGTGCATCTAATGGCAAAAGTTCAACACGTAAAAGATGAAGAATAACACATACAGTTTAATCATGGCAGGCGGCGTAGGGAGTCGCTTTTGGCCGATGTCTACACAACACAAACCAAAACAGTTTCTTGATGTGTTAGGCATTGGAAAATCTTTGCTGCGCCTTACCTTTGAGCGTTTATTGGGCGTTTCGGACCCCTCAAAAATTTATATCCTCACCAATGAACGTTATCGTGATTTGGTGCTGAATCAATTGCCTGAATTAACCCCGGACCAAGTAATTTGTGAGCCAGAACGAAAAAATACAGCTCCGTGTATTGCCTTCGCAGCGGCCAAGATTTTGTCTAAAGATGCAAATGCTACCTTGGTTATTTCACCTTCAGATCATTTAATTATTAATACACCTCGATTTGAAGGCTTAATCAATATCGCTATTGAAGAAGCCAATCAAGGAAAACTAGTTACCTTGGGCATTCAACCTTCTCGTCCAGATACCGGATATGGGTATATTGAGGTTGCTGCTGGTCAACTTGCTGCGGGT
>Ga0114972_10003558_pt1 | contig 11672 bp, 7 predicted proteins | sample M_140807_EF_Meta_FD_87354 | JGI IMG/M metagenome (GOLD analysis project Ga0114972, IMG submission 87354) | Freshwater microbial communities from Lake Montjoie, Canada to study carbon cycling - M_140807_EF_MetaG | ecosystem: Environmental > Aquatic > Freshwater > Lake | place: Lake Montjoie... | reverse complement strand
TTCGGACGACTTGAAATGATGATCCCGGTCCCATTGCCACCGTAGTTGTAGTCGGTCGGTAGGCCTGAGGAGCCTGGAGAGAGATCTCCGTGGTTGGCCCCATAATCTCCCAGAGCACCGGCGGTCTATAGTATCGGTAGGTGTAGATTTCCAAGCAAATCTCAAATGCGGAATTCCAATTCAGAAGTGGGAAATCCGTCGATTTTCTCGCTTTTCCTTCCCTTTTCGCGTCAAAAAACCGCTTGATTAACCGACGAATCGCGCAGGGACACCTAACCGTTTTTTTAGGAAAAACCTGAACATTTCTTCGGGGTGGACGTACTATCTGGCAATCCTGAGAAATTGAGCCCAAGGGCTCAATCACCCGACAAGCCCTCGCAGAATCCGCGAGGCCGATTGGGCTCCCAGACCAGGCAACAGCGCCGTATGCGCAATCCCAGAGACAACCTTGGTGATGTTGTGATCGACCTTCGATGACTCTGTCCAATCGCTCCCGTCTGCACTGGTGATGTAAATCGATAACGTCCGATGACCACTCCCGGGCCGCTCTCCTACAATATGCAGGATCTGCAAGCGACCCGACCTATCTCGAAACATCGTTTCGCCAAGCCGATATCCGGCCCGTACCCGTCCTGATCGAATGACGAAAACCTCGGGAGCCACACGCCGACCGTCGGAACCAAGCTCGCTTCGCAAGTGCTCGATCAACTCCCGGGCTTGATCTCCAGAGGTATTCGCAAGCGCATTGAGCCCATCGGAAACGACAATCAGCGTGTCATACTTGTCCCCATGTTCGTCTTTGAGCTTCTCTAGCCCTTCGATCGTCTGGGCACAGAGCGTCTCTCCGGAAACCGGATGCAAGATGTAGTCGTTGCGATCGACCGATAGCGTGCGGACTTGGACCCCGCCCGGGATCGTCCCCTCAAAGTCCTCGGGAAGCTCGGCCCAAATGCACTTCTTGGCATCGTCGTATATTCGATGGATGTGCTCATCCAAATCCCGATCCAATATCGAGAATTGCTGGCCGTACCCCTGAGAAATAAACACTCCCCGCTGGCGCACCTGAGCGATCCTGTCTTGGGCCTCGGCGAGTATCACCTGATCCGTTCGATCGTCCGAGCGCCGACGGCAATACGCCAGATACACCCAGCTCGGATCCCCAAAATGCTCCGTGGGCTTGCCCTGCCGGTCGATCACCCCAAGCTCTTTAAAGAATTCCCACATCGCATCGTTGACCCGATACCCAAACTTTTCGCGAATATGCACGTGGTCATGATATCCGGTCGTCAGATACCCAAGCATGGGGTCGATGCGGGTAGGCAAGGCCATCAAGTAGCCCGGGTTGGCCGGCATGATCTGATCGATGCACCACCCGAGATCATCGAGCGACACATCCATATGCAGCGTCGTGCACACGTCCAAGCCGATCATCAAACCGTGGAGCTTGCCCATGACGATGTCCTCTAAGCAGCATCGCACGAGTTGCTCGCGGTTGCGGAAAACCTCTGGGCCAATGAAACCCGCCACGTCGTTGAGGTGGACCCAAGCGTCCGAGCTTTCGCCCCGCTGCTGCTTGGACTGGCTCAAGACCTGGCTCAGACTCCTGGCCAACCCGTACTTGCGAGACTCGTGCACGAGCATGTCGGTCCCGAACCCATGGCCGTTGGTGAAATCCGCCCCTTGGCCAGTCTCGAAATACAATCCAAACTTGCCGGTCTTGTCCTGGGCATGACGCAGCATCTTGTCTAGAGTCACGTCAAACGTACCGTTGGCTGCATCCGAACCGGCGATGCTCTGAAACCAAAGCGCCGTCGAGCCGGCCTCTTTGCGCTCGAGCTGGGCTTGGATGTCGATATGAGCCAGGACGCAGTGAGGGATTCTCTCGCTGATTTTGAACGTGTCCAAAACATCTTTGAGCGTCGCTTCGACCAACGCCACCGACTCCGGTTCGCTAGAAACGGGGTTCGTTCCTACAAGAACATCGCCTACAGCAAAAGCGAACGCGTTGAAGACTTGCCAGCGGATATCGTCCGGATGATCGGTCGGTGAATTCGGCTGGATTCGGGCCCCCATGTAGCCTCGGGCCCCAAGCTGCGAGCCAACTAATGGATTAAAGACCTTGCGCCCTGTCTCGGTCAGCTCCTGGTTGCTCATGAGTTTCACGACGCAAGCGATCGAATCGCTCGAGAGACCGGGCCGAATCGCATGGATTTCCGATTCGCTTTGCTCGAGCAAAAAGGTTTTTAACTGCCCGAGCGTCCAACCCTGTATCTGCTTGGTCTGAATCGTACGTTGGCCGCCTCGTACGACCTCGAGCATCCGGTCCTCGAATGGTGGATGTGAATCGATCTGGCCCAGAGTGGTTTGCTCGAGCAATCGCCGCGCCAAGGTTCGCTCGGCAGGTGTCTTGGCACAGACCCCGATGATTTCGTCACCCTCTTTGTAGTCGTTCGCAGCACCGAGCACCCGGCGATACAAACCGATATCCCAGCCGCCGGCGATGCGATGGACATATGCGACCAAATCCTCGTTGGCTAGCGACTCGGGCAAGGCCTGGAGCGATGCCGCCAGAGCCGTCTGCTGAGCCAATGCGTGGGCGCCGAGAGGGACGCTCGCAGCCGAGAGCAACCCGGTTTGCAAAACCCTCCGGCGCGAAAGACTGACAGTAGAATGCCACATGGTGTTGCCAATCAGTTTGATTCAGGGATCAGTTCCAAGCAAATGACGCGATCGGCGCCCCGCACAAACAATAGTCCGTGGGATAAAACCGGTGGTGCCCAACTCGGCGGATTTACCATGGGTTCCTTGGAGTTCTCAAGGGTTGTCATCTGCAGATCCATTTCGGCGAGCAGCTCATGCTCCATCGATCCGAGTTTCAACAGGTGCACTTTGCCAAACTCCCCTAGCCACAGCCAATGCCCATCGACGATCAGCCCGGTCCCGCGATCTCGATTCCGTTTGCTCCAAACCAGCTTGGGTGCTTGTGCGCCCTGAAGTTCGATGCAGCGAATATCCGTGTCAGGTGAATTTCGGCCGCTGCTCGAATACAGCCGGTTCTGGTGCAAAAGCGGGGTGGTCCAGTGGGTACGCATCAACTGGTTTTGACGGCCTTCGGTATCCCGCCACAGGAGCTTGAGCTCCGAACCGGTAAACTCCAGCAGGGCACTGCCGATTTCGTAAGCCTCCGAGATGAAGATTTTGTTGCCAAAGACCAGCGGACTAGCGGCATTAACGCTTTCGAGCATCGCAGCTCGAAAGGGAAAAAACTTTTCCCCTGTTCCATCCCTGGCGAGGAAAACCAACAGCCCCTCTCGCATCAAGCTCACACAGTAATCCTCACCGGAATCCTCACCCGATAGCTTGGCGATGATCGGAGCCGAATAACTAGCTAGGTAATTCCCAACGCGGTAGACCTCCTTGCCGGTCCTTTTGTCCAACGCCAACATGCCAGTGCCATCGGGTTTGGCACTAGGCATATCGTTGATCGTCGGAGCGCCTGAAAAAAAACTTCGCTTGGGACTCCCCCCGACCATGACAATCAGCAGATCGTTGTAGACGATTGGGCTGGCACCGACCCCGAAAAAGTTTGGGACCACGCCGTACTCGCTGTTGATATTCTTTTGCCAGACCTCTTTACCGGTTTCGATGTCGATGCACGCTAGCTTGCCAGCCACTCCGTAGACGTACACGTTGCGGCCGTCGACCACAGGGCTGCAACGTGGACCGTCGTTGTAACCATAAGCGTCCTGATACACGACGCTGGCTTCCCACTTCCAAAGGAATTTGCCCGTCTGAGCCTCATAGCAACTGAGTCGCTCGGAGTTTCCGAATCGATCGAACTGGAACCATCGGCCCAAGGCCGCCACGCCGTTGCCGTAGCCTGTACCGGTTTTTTGCGACCAAACGACCTTAAGACCCTCTTTGGGCCACTGGGTGAGAATCCCGGTTTCGGGACTTTTCGAATCGTAGTGAACCCCAAGCATGCGGGGCCAGTCTTGACCTTTGGACCGCGTCCAGAGCGAAAGCCCCTGAGCTGATCGAGTCTCTAGGGATAGAGCCTCTTCATTTTGCTTGGATTTCTTTTCTTGTCCGAAACCTAGGTCCAGGTAACCCAGGTGAATGATCCAAAAGGCCAGGACCCATCGGCAAGCTCTTTGGGTAGCTTTCCATGGTTTGCGGCTGAAAAATCGGTCAGAACTTGTCGCCAACTCACGCATGACCCATTACCTTATTAAAGCACCACCATGGAAGACCTCATCGTCACTCACTATTTAACGATTCCCGCTAGCGAACTGCAAGCGGTTTATTCCCGAAGCGGCGGGCCAGGGGGACAGAATGTCAATAAAGTCAACACCAAGGCGACCTTGATCTGGGATTTGAATCAGACCCAGGCGCTCTACCCTACGACGCTGACTCGCTTGCAGGCACTTGCCGCTTCTCGGATCACCGATGAGGGTTTGTTGAAGATCCATTGCCAAGTCCATCGGGAGCAGCCCAGAAACTTGCAAGCATGCCGCGATTTGCTGCGCGGTTTGGTGCTCGAAGCCCTTAAGCCGGTCGTGGTCCGCAAGGAGACCAGACCCAGTGCCGGGGCTCGCCGTCGCCGGCTCTCGGACAAAAAGCTCACGGGCGAGAAGAAGCGTGGGAGGAACGAACGCTGGGAATAACCCCATATCATTCCTGGTTTTGGATGAAACTTCGGAAAATAATCGAATTGACTACGGCAATCTGTTGAAACTCGACCCAGTCCATATAAACCTGTTGATAGCAACGAATTGATCGAATCCCGAGGGAACAGCCCACCACCCCATCGAATCCCATGGCGAGAGAAACAGTATCGAAGTACATCTCGCTGCGACGCAATCACCCAGCTTGGTCGCTGCTGGCTTCTCCCAAAGGTCCATTGATCCTTGCGAGCCTCAAGAGCTTGATCGAATCGAGTCCAAGCGGCGTGGTCTTTGAGGATGCCGTCGAACGATTGGCCGCCGTCTTTGCGGATTATGCCAACGACTCGGAGTTCGACCTCGGGGATGATCATCCCCTGGCAGCCCGCAGGGAGATTCGTCAGTGGATCAAACGCGGGCTGATCGTCGAGCGCGACGGCAAGATTCTTGCGACCGACGCATTCCAAAGGGCCCTGCTGTTCCTCGATTCGCTCGAGGACCAGACGATGACCTCGACGGCCTCGAGGCTCGGGACGGTCCAGCGTGCCATCGAGCTGCTCGAGATTCAACTGAGCCGCAGCCAGAACGACCGCGAACGCGCCATCCAAGCACGGATGAACCTGCTTGCCGAGGAACTCAAAGCGGTCCAAGCCGGCATCTTCGATGTGCTCGACGGCAAGAAAGCCGAAGAGGGGATCCGAGAGGTATATCAATTGGCCATGAGTTTGCAGGCCGACTTTCGACGGGTCGAGGACTCCTATCGCGAAGCCGACCGGCAGTTGCGCCAACGCATCATCTCGGAGAATCAGAACCGAGGCCAAATCGTCGATGAGCTCCTCAACGGCCACGAGCAATTGGTCCAAACCATCGAGGGCCAAGTCTTCGAGAGCTTCTATGCTCAGCTTGTAAAATCCTCCGAACTCCAAGAGATGAAGTCCCGGATTCGATCGATTCTGGAGAATGGCAATACCGACAAGGCCCTATCGAGAAAGCAGCGGGCAGAGCTCAAGCAACTCGTCTCGAGGCTGGTCCATGAGTCCGAGCGAGTGATCCAAGCTCGATCGCACAGTGAGCGCGATGTACGAGGCTTCCTCAAATCGGGACTCGCCAACGAACAGCTGCGCGTAGGTGCATTGCTCCAAGACATTTTTCAGATAGCCTTGGAGCTCGATTGGCAGTCCCAAAAACTGCGGCGTTCCGACAGCCCCTTGCCTCCACAGGCGATCAGTGCCGGGAATCTGCCGCTGATCGAACGCTTGCTCCCCAAACAGATCGAGGGCAAGCAAGAGTCCGATTTGGAGCTCGATGAGTTTCAAGCCGACCCTGCATCGATGGGGGACGAGTTCTGGCGGGCTTATCGTGCCATGGACCGCGAAGAGCTGTTTCGAAAGACCCTCGATACACTTCAGCAAACCGGGGAAAAACTAACGATCGCTCAATTGGCCAAGGCCATCCCTCCGACACACGATCTTGAGACCCTTGCGTTTTGGTTGGCCATGGCTCGACAAGCCGGACTGGAACTCGGCCAAGGAGCCCAATGCTTCGACGTGCATGATCCGCTAGAAGGAGACACACGATTCGAAGTGCCTTGGGTTGAATTGGCAAGTGCCGATGTCCAGGACCTGAAGGTAGAGAGTTTGGAATGAGCAACATCTTTGATCGCATGGCCCAAGATCCCCAAAACGAGCCACCGGATCAGGAGCAAACGACCTCGTTTGAAACTAGCGTTGAACCAATCCAAACGGAGCCCTCGAGCGCAACACCGCGCGAACTCAAAGTCGCTGTCCTGGAGTTGCTCAGACAAGGTTTCATCGAAGAATCCCAAAGGCACGACCTATTCCGTAGCGTCAGCGTGCAGATCGAGGCGATCAATAAGACCCTTGAAACCCTGGACCTGGCACTCCGCGTCGACTCCCATCGCGGGGTAGCGTTTCTGGTGGTCGCCAAGCCTGATGCATCGAGCGCCTCGGACGAGGAGGCTTGGAACCACCCCTTGGTCCGCAAGCAGCGTTTGACGCTCGAACAGTCTTTGCTCGTCGCGATTCTCAGGCAAGCCTTCGCCATGCATGAACAAGAGTATGGTGTTGGGCAATCGGCAGCAAAGCTCTCGGTCGACGAACTGCTGCCGATGTTTTTGACCTACTTTGGAGACTCCGGAAGCGATGCCAAGAACGAGAACCGATTGTTGCACTTGCTCGATCAACTCAAAACACACGGGATCGTTTCGGAAGTTGATGCCCAGCAGGAGATCCTCATTCGCCCTTTGATCGCTCACCTTGCAAATCCAGAATCCCTCTCGGCTTTGCTCGCAGTGCTGGCCGAGAAAAAGGGTTCTACATCGACCGAAGGAGATGAGTGATGGCTCAGCGCACCAAACCTCAGGACAGCGACTCCGGCCCAGTCGATCGCGACGACATCGAGGCGATGCCCACAGCGCAGGCAGAAACTTCGTTTGTCTTGAGTCGATTGGAGGTCTACAACTGGGGACCTTTTCGCGGGATGCACCGCGCCGAGTTTGATCCTCGCGGGACAGCCATCATCGGTCCGACCGGAAGCGGCAAAACAACGTTGGTCGATGCGTTGATGACTCTCCTGGTAGCACAGCCTCGCTACAACTTGGCATCCACCGGTGGGCACGAAAGCGACCGAACGCTAATCGAATACGTGCGGGGAGTGCTCGGTGGCGATGGTGCCGATGGACGGCAGGAAGTGGCTCGACCGGGCAAGACGATCAGCGGCATCTGCGCGACGTACGTCGGTGGCAAGCAGCAGGTCAAGCTTGCTGGAATCTTCTGGACCGAGGGGACTGGCAATGCGGCTGATGATTTGAAGCGGCGTTGGGTCTTTTCGATGGCCCCCGATCAGAGCTTTGACGCTTGGCTCAGGATGCTCCATGAGGATGGGGTTCGGGATCTGCTCAAAATGGGTCGAGAGACTGCCAACCTGCGATTCTTCGAGAGCAAACGGAGTTATTTAGAGCGGATTCGCAAGTTCTTTGATGTCAGCGAAAACGCTTTCACACTGCTGAATCGCGCCGCGGGGCTCAAGCAGCTCAACAGCATCGACGAGATCTTTCGCGAGCTGGTACTCGATGACCGCTCTGCGTTCGACCGAGCGTTAGAGGTTGCCTCTGAATTCGACAACCTCTCGGACATCCATGCCGAGTTGCAATTGGCTCAGCGACAACAGGAGTCCTTGCTCCCGGTCCAGGAGGAACACGATCGGTTGCTCAAGTCGCAGCGAAAGACTCAGAAGCTCCAGATACTCAAGCGTGTACTTCCGATCTGGTTTGCTCGGATCAGCCAAGAGAAATGGGCTCAGGAATCGCAGCGTCTGACCGCACAGATCGAGCAGAGCCAAAGTGCGCTTTTAGACCTGGAGCAAAAGGCGAGCGTTGCAGGTGCAAAAGTCGACTCATTGCGCGAACGCTACTTGGAACTCGGTGGAAACATCATCGGTGAATTGGAAAATACCATCGCCGCCCAGCGCAAGCTTGTCGAGGAGCGCAAGAAACAGGCGGCTCTATATTGCCAAATGGTCGCCCGATTCGGATTGAATGACTCGCTCGATGAGAACAACCTCCGAGCCAATCAAACGGAACTTCAAAAGCAACAACAAACACTCAGTGCCGATTACCAAGCTCAGGAGTCAGAAACCCTGCAGGCGATGTCGCTGCAAAGCGGGCATCAGCAACTCGTCGAGGAGTTGACCGAGGCGATCCGCAAGGTCAAGCAGCGACCTGGTTCGAACATCCCACCCCACTTCCAAGACTTCCGGTCGGAACTTGCCCAGCAGATCTCGCTTCGCGACTCGGACCTCCCCTTCTTGGCCGAGTTGATCGAGGTCAAAGCGACAGAATCGAACTGGAGAGGAGCAATCGAAAGAGCGCTGGGTTCCGAACGGCTCCGGATCCTGGTCCCCGAGGAGCGTATCAAGGAAGCCTTGCGATGGGTCAACGATCGAGACAACCGTCTGCACGTGCGGCTTGTGTCGGCTGAGTCGAGCTCTAAGCAGATCCATTTGTTCGAGGACGGTTACGTCAAAAAGCTCAACATCAAGCCCCATGCGTTGAAGGACGCAGCCATGCTGCTACTCTCATCACGAGATTTGCATTGCGTGCGATCTGCCGAGGCGCTCAAAAGCACTGAGCATGGATTGACTCTCGAAGGCATGATCTCTGGCAAGCATGGCAAATTCGAAAAGCAAGACCAACGCAGGCTCGATCAAGACTGGATGACCGGTTTTGACAACAAGGATCAGCTCGATTCACTGGCCAAGCAATGCCTCGATGCGACTCGATTGGCCGACGAAGGAAAGAAGACCGTACAAAAATCGCAGCAAAAGCTTAAGCAACTCGAAGAGACCTTGCGCGTCATCGAAGCCCTGCTGGGTCTGGAATTCTCGACGATCGATCTGCCCAAGGCCGAGTCGGAGATGCAGCGATCCATGCAACGGCTCGAAGGATTGCTCGATCCGAAGTCCAACGCCAGTCAAGCAAAAGCAGACTATGAGAAACAGAATGCGAAGCTCGAAGCGCTCCGTCAAGCGATGAGCGATCAGCGAGCCGAGATCGCCGTCTACAGCGACAAGCGAGCTTCGGCCGATCAGCAATGCGAGGATGCTCGCAATCGGTCTGGTGCTGGGCTCAAGGAGGAAGAAGAATTGCTGGCCGCCAAGCACCTGAAGGTCGAAGCCGACGTTGCAGCCCAGCGGCTTATCGAATACGAACGACGATTGGCCAAGGAAATCGAGTCGCAGCTAGACGAGCAACTCGTCCGCGACGCAGATTTCGAGCAACAGCTTGTGCGCAAGATGGAGATCGCCAAAAGAGTCGATACCGGAGCGCTGGTCGAGGTCGGCTCGAACATCGAAGAGGTCCCCGTCTACTTGGAACGGCTACGGGTCTTGACCGAGGAGGCGTTGCCCGAGAAACGGACCAGGTTCCTGGAGTATTTGAACCGGTCGAGCGACCAAGGGGTCACGCAGTTGTTGGCCAGCATCGACGAAGAGGTCGATGCCATCGAGGAGCGGATTGCGGAACTGAATCATACGTTGGTCAAAGTCGACTTTCGCTCCGGACGCTATTTACAACTCTTGCCACAGCGCATGAAGGACGAACGGTTGAGGTCGCTCAACATCGCCATGCAGAGAGTTAGGCACGCGGCTCTGAAAGACGACGGTGGCGAGAGCCACTTCAAGGCACTTCAGGAGATGGTAGCGATTCTGCGCGAGGCAGGCCAGAACAGACGATTGCAGGGATCCAAGGCCCTTTTGGATCCGCGGTTTAGGTTGCAATTCTTTGTCGTCGAGGTGGATCGAAAGACCGGCGATCGATCCCCCCCTCGCACCGGCTCGCAAAGCGGTAGCGGTGGAGAGAAAGAGTTGATGGCAAGCCACATCCTGACAGCCTCGCTCAGTTATGCCCTGTGTCCACCGGCAGCGACCAAGCCTCTTTACGGTACGGTGGTTTTGGACGAAGCCTTTTCGAAAAGTTCACCGTCGGCAGCGAGCCGAATCATTGAAGCTCTTCGGATCTTCAGCCTGCATCCGATCTTTGTAACCCCGAACAAGGAGATCGGATTGCTCAAGAAACATACCCGCAAAGTGGTCTGCGTGCAGAGGCCTGGCAAAGAAGCCAGCCTTGCATCGATCTCTTGGGAGAAGCTCGAGGAAATCGCGCGCAGTCAATGAAATCGCCCGCAGAACTCAGAAGCAAACTACGCAGGCAATGGGAGAACGCTGCTTGTCGCGAATCGCGACTCCTAGGCTTCGCAGGGGCTTGGCCGGTCACCCTCGGGATCGGCAAGCCCAGTTCTCGCAAGATTCGAGACGAGTTGGACGCCGTGAAACGCCATCTCGAGGCCTGGAGAAATATCGCTGTTGGCCAAGTCCTATGGGAGGATGTCGTTTCTCGGCATGCGAGCCAGCCGGTGAGCGTCCCTGTTGCGTGGCGGCTGAGCAAGCCCTCCGAATGGATCGAAGGGATATCCGACGCACGTATTCGCACGGAGTTTCGGGACATGGGACAGATCGTCCAAGAGTCCGATGCAATTTTTCATTCGCTTCTTGTGCGCAGACGATCTCTTTGGGTATCCAAAGCGACCCAAGAGGTCGTGCAAGCTACCAAGTTGGCGTTGGCCATAGAGCCAGGCTGTGCCAAGGGTCGTCCACTTAGGACGTTGTCACTCGAGGGGATCGACACCAAGTTCTTTGAGAGGAATGGATCTTTGATCGAGGCTCTGCTGGATGCTCGCTATGATGGAGAAGCCAGCAGGCTGGGACTGGAAACCTTTCTCGGCGCGGCTCAGGAAGCAGAGCATTGGCTCTTGGTCATCGATTTGGATGGAGGTCTTTTGCCGTTTGAAAAGGTTCGGATCAAGTCTTCGGATTTGGCCAAGAAACCCATGCCAGGTCGACGGCTATTGATCGTTGAAAACGAAACTTCGCAGCACCAGTTGTGCCCTTTGGAAGGAACGATTGCGGTGCTTGGGTCTGGTTTCGACTTGAGCTGGACCCAAGCCGATTGGCTTACTGGCAAGCAGGTCGGTTATTGGGGAGATATCGATACGTGGGGCTTGCAGTTTTTGGCCAAGGCTCGGCTGGCCGCACCTCATTTGGAATCGATACTGATGGATTCAGAAACCTTTGACTCTCACCGGGACTCCGCGGTGGCAGAGCCGATTCGAGCCGATTCCAAGGTCCCGGAGGGACTCGATCCTCAAGAGTCAACCTTGTACCGTCGATTGCTAGGGGAAAAGCTCGGTAGGCTCGAGCAAGAGTTTTTGTCGCCGCAGGTAGTCCATCGAAATCTGACGGCTTGGAGCAGGCAAGCATGAAGATAGGGATTTTGTCAGATATCCACGAGCTAGCAGGCAAAAAGACCTGCAACGCGAGTTCCCACCTTAAGGTGGTTCCTCGCGTGGGATAGGCTTCCAGCCTGTCCTCTTCTTCAAGACGTTTGTTCGGAGAAGCAAATGGTTGACGTCTTGTTATGCTCAAGCCGGACAG
>Ga0114972_10003555_pt1 | contig 11677 bp, 6 predicted proteins | sample M_140807_EF_Meta_FD_87354 | JGI IMG/M metagenome (GOLD analysis project Ga0114972, IMG submission 87354) | Freshwater microbial communities from Lake Montjoie, Canada to study carbon cycling - M_140807_EF_MetaG | ecosystem: Environmental > Aquatic > Freshwater > Lake | place: Lake Montjoie... | reverse complement strand
GCAGTAGGTATGGCGACCAATATGCTTCCGCATAATTTAAATGAAGTAGTGGATGGTTGTATTGCATACATCGGTAATAGAGATATCACTGTTGAAGAATTAATTCAGTTTGTAAAAGCACCCGATTTTCCAACAGGAGGTATTATCTATGGGATGGAAGGGGTTAAGCAAGGCTTAATGACCGGAAGAGGTCGTGTGGTTGTGCGTGGTAAATGCAATATTGAAACCAAGGCCAATGGCCGTGAATTGATTGTTATCAATGAAATACCTTACCAGGTGAATCGTGATACTTTAACGGATCGTATTGGTCAATTGGTGGTTGATAAAACAATTGATGGCATTACCCATGTGAACAATGAAAGTAATAAGCGTGAAGGTACCCGTATCGTTATTGAATTACGTAAGGATGCAGTTGCGCAAGTGATCATTAATCAGTTATTTAAATTTACCGAACTACAAACTAGTTATGGTATTAATAATGTTGCTTTAAGTAAAGGCCGTCCTAAAATTTTAAACCTTAGACATTTAATCAGTGAATTTGTTGATTTTAGAATGGAAGTGGTTATTCGTCGTGCTAAATTTGAATTAAAGAAAGCCGAAGATCGTGCACATATTTTAGAAGGATATTTGATTGCCTTAGACCATTTAGATGAAGTAATTCGTTTAATTCGTAGCTCTGCTAATCCGGATGCTGCTAAAGAAGCTTTGATGACTGCTGGCTGGGGTATTTCAGAAGTGCAAGCGAAAGCCATCTTAGAATTAAGATTACAACGCTTAACGGGTATGGAGCGCGAGAAAATTAAAGAAGAATTTGATCAGTTGATGAAATTGATTGCTTCTTTAAAAGAATTATTAGGAAGTGAGTATTTACGTTTTGAATTAATCAAAACTGAATTGTTAGAAGTGAAAGAGAAATTCGGTGACGAACGTAAATCTGAAATTCAATACTTAGCAGATGAAATGAAATTGGAAGATTTAATTGAAGAAGAAGATGTGGTTATCACCATTTCTCACTTAGGTTATATTAAACGTACCTCAGTTTCAGAATATCGCCAACAAAAAAGAGGTGGTCGTGGTGCGATTGGATCTAAAACAAGAGAAGAGGATTACGTTGAGCATTTATTTATCGCCTCTACCCATGATACCATGTTGTTCTTTACCGAAAAAGGAAGATGTTTCTGGTTAAGAGTGTATGAAATCCCTGAAGGTGAAAAAACAAGTAAAGGACGTGCGGTTCAAAATTTAATTCAAATACCACAGGATGACAAGGTAAAAGCTATTATTGAAGTGCGTAAGTTAGACGACAAGGACTATGTAAGCAATCATTATATCGTTTTATGTACTAAGAGAGGGATCATCAAAAAAACTTGCCTAGAAGAATTTAGTCGTCCAAGAGTGAGTGGTGTAAATGCAATTACCATTAACGAAGGGGATGAATTATTAGCTGCGCGTTTAACAGATGGTAATAATGAAATCATGATGGCGGTTAAATCAGGTAGAGCCATTCGTTTCCCTGAGGAAAAAGTTCGTCCAACTGGTCGAGGTGCCATTGGTGTTGCAGGTATTGAAGTTGACAATGATACCGATGAAGTGGTTGGATTGGTTTGTGTAAATAGAGAAGATAAAAATCGTACTATATTAGTGGTAAGCCAACAGGGTTATGGTAAAAGAACGGATATTGACGACTACCGTATTACCAACCGTGGTGGTAAAGGGGTGAAAACAATTAATGTTACTGAAAAAACAGGCAGCTTGGTTGGATTAATGGATGTTCTTGAGAAAGAAGATTTAATCATCACTTGTAAATCAGGGGTAACCATTAGAACCAGTGTTACTGATATCAGAGAAGCGGGTAGGGCAACACAAGGTGTAAAATTAATCCGATTAGATGAGGGGGATGAAATAGCAGCTACTTCAAAAATAGAAGAACAGGATGTGCCAGAATTAGATATTGTGGAAGGTGCAGAATCATCAGCGGAAGCAACTGGTGATGTTATTGCATCAACTTCTAATGAAGGCGCTATCGATACTGAAAATAAAGTGGATGATAGTTTAGATGATACTTTAAATAACACCGTTGATGAAACACCAGAAAACTAATTAATTTAATTTCCCCAATTAATATAAAAAAGAAAAAATAGCTCCAACCAAAACAAAAATTATGAAAAAAATTATCGGATTGCTATGCTTAGTGACATTTACACAAATGACCTATGCACAAGACTTTAAAAAAGTTCAAGGCATATTATTATTGAAAAAATTTGATGCTGCAAAAATTGAATATGATAAAGCAGTGACAAAAAATGCTTCACTAGCAACAACACCTGATGGTGTTTATTTGAAAGCAGTTATTTATGATGGCTTAGCAAAAGATAGTTTATTGTCAAAAAAATTTCCAACTGCATTCGATATAATGAATGCATCCATCGAAGAATACATGAAAATGGATACCAGCTTTAAGGCTGCAAAAGAATACGGACAAGATCCATTTTTTTCTATTTATTTTAAAGCATTCAAGGATGGGGTAGCAGGCTTTAGTGGTAAAGAATGGAAAAAATCCGCTGATCATTTTGATATTGCAGTAAGATATAGTGATTTAATTTTTTCAAGAGGTTGGGCTAATTCTAAACAAAAGTTTGATACTACCTCGTTAATGTACGCTGGTTATGCGCATCAAAATGCAGGAAATAAAGAAATATGTGCAGCTTATTATAAAAGATTAATTGATGCTAAAATAAATTCAAGTGAATTAATTGACGCATATCGTTATTTATTAGTTTATTACATAGACACAAAGGACAAATCAGGTTTTGATACTTATTATAAAATAACCCAAGGCGCCTATCCTGCTGAAAATTGGTTTGAATATAAGACAGACTATATTGACAAGCATTACAGTATGGAAGAAAAAATTGCATCTTATAATGAAATGATTGCCGATAATTCAATGACTGAATTTGCTTGTCAAATGTTTGGTGACATGTTTATGGCCGGAAAATCAATGGATGGTGTAAGTGTTGAATTATCAAATTCTTATTTACTTAAAGCGCAAGATGCTTACAAAAAAGCATTTTCAATGAATATGAAAAACTTTGCAGCAGCATTCAATGCGGGAATTAGTTATTACAATCAATTTTCAGTTTTAGACGATAAGGTGGCTGAAAATATCAGAACATTACAATCTTTGAATGCCAACAGACCGGCACCTTCAAAAGATCCTAAAAAGAAATTAGTAGAAGATACTAAATTCAAAGCTTCCGTTGATTCAGTTAAAAAATTAAATGTAGCGCTTGATCAACCAATTTTAGCTAAAGTAGATGCAGCCATTGAATGGATTGAAAAAGCATACAATCAACTAAAAGACCAAGAAAAATTTACTAAGCCTGAGAAAAATGTTATCTCAAGATCTGTTGATTTCTTGGCAACTTTATATGGCTTTAAAAGAGACAAGTCGAGAGGAAAGGATCAAAAAGCATATGATGAGTTTGATGCTAAATTTAACTTCTACGATACATTACATGATAAGTACCAATAGGTCAATACAAATAATTTAATCATGTTAAAAACACATGAATAGTGAAATACACTAGAAAAGCCTCCAGGATAAAAATCCTGGGGGTTTTTTACAAACAGTGGGTGATCATTGATTTTGGGATTTTATATGCGTATAGACCAACTTAGACATTATTCATAACATTTGGACACAGGCATAAAAATAGGTTCAGAGAAGTATTCGCTCTAATATACATTTTAACATAATGTTAATTATAAGCAATAATATAAGGCATATATAACTATAATAAGATAGAAATAGACCTAATAGATGGTTATAGACGGTATATAGGTTTAGCATTTACTATAATAGATCAATTAGAGGGAAAAGTTGATGTATTTGTAATCTAAATAGCACATTTTTAATATTAAAGGATGCTTTACTTAATTATTTTATTTAGCCTAATTGGTTATAAGCTTCCAATAATCGTATTTGGTTTAAAGTACGCTGGTAATTTTGGCCTTCATAGGATGCGCCGTAATAAATATCATTATTCAAATGGTCTGTCAAAAAGCGAAGTGCTTGCATATATATAAGGAATTGACCGCCAAAAAAGAAGTGGTCCATTTCGTATTTGGACAGCTCGTCCTTCATATAATATAAGTAGCCTGATTGTAAAGCCTGCCATTTTTCACCATCCACCCATATTTTATTCAAATCTTTCTCTTCCTCGGAAACTGGACATAAGCAAGTGCGACACATATCGCCCACATCGCTTATATAGTAACCAGACATCGTAGTATCTAGGTCAATCACACATATTGCCTGCTCCTGACCGTCTATCATGTTGAATAATACATTGCTGATTTTGGTATCATGATGGGTAACCCTCTTTTTTACGTCCTTATGTTGTATGTAATTATTATAGGTGTCTACATAGTGCTTTAATGATAGCAATAATTTGATCTCTTCCTGGCTTTGCTCAATTCTGTGTGTATTTCCATTTTGAATGGCTTCGGAAAATTGTTGGTACCTAAAATTCAAGTCATGAAACTGAACAAGTGTATCTTTTAAACTATTAGCATCAAAATCCTTTAACACATAGGTGAATTTAGCAAACTGTTTGGCTGCTTCTTCCACTTGTAGTTTATGATCCAATACACTTAATGCATACCCTTCAATTTTATTAAATGCGCGATAATAACCTCCCTCCCATTCAATGAGTGTATTTCCTTGAAGCGAAGGTATTAAATGCGTATATAAGTAATCGGGATTCTTTTGTTTTATGTAATTGCCAATGGCATTGATATTTGCATCAATGGCTTTGGGATTTTTGAATACATTGTGATTGATGGATTGTAGAATAAATTCACCTTTCGTAGTTTGAACAGAATATGTTCTATTAATAAGCCCTTGCTGTATCGTATCATACACATTCACTTCCCACCCATATAAATCAAATAAATGTTGCATAATTATTTATTGTATTAAAATTACATAAATAAACACTTTGTTAGTACCTTGAACAAGATTATTTAATAACATAAACACTGCTTTAAAATGGATCGTCGCAAATTTATCAATTTAGGAGGCGTAGGAATTTCAAGTTTCACATTATCAGGTTTTATTCCTAAAAATTTGGTGATAAAACCAATTGTTATTGCTACTTGGGATGCAGGTATTGCAGCAAATGCAGGTGCTTGGACGATACTAGGTGCTGGTGGTAAAGCAATTGACGCAGTTGAAAAAGGTGTAATGGTAACCGAAGATGAAATGAATTGCTGTGTTGGCTTAAATGGGAATCCAGATAGAGATGGTCATGTAACCTTAGATGCATCTATCATGGATCATGAATTTAATTGCGGTAGTGTAGCATTTTTAGAACGTATCAAACATCCAATTTCAGTGGCACGTCGCGTTATGGAAAAAACACCACATGTAATGTTGGTAGGTGAAGGTGCCCAACAATTTGCCATCGAACAAGGATTTAAATTAGAGTCTGGTGAATTATCAAAGGATGCAAAAAATTCTTATAATAATTGGTTAAAAAAATCTGAATACAAACCTGTCATCAATATTGAACGCAAAAATGCAATTAGTCAATTGGATGCAAACAAAATGGCTCCGTATCGTTTAAGTAACGGCGAATGGAATCATGATACGATTGGTATGATTGCATTAGATATTCATGGTAATTTAAGCGGCTCTTGCACTACCAGTGGTGCTGGTTTTAAAATGCGTGGTCGTGTGGGGGACTCCCCTGTTATTGGTGCTGGATTATATGTTGACAATGAAGTGGGTGCGGTAGTTGCCACAGGTCAAGGGGAAGATGTAATTAGAGTTGCAGGCGCGAGTGCTGTGGTAGAACAAATGAGACAGGGTAAATCACCTACTGAAGCCTGCAAAATAATAGTGGAACGTATCAATAGAATAAAAAAAGAAAAAGCGAAGGACATTCAAATATGTTTTATTGCGGTGAATAAAAATGGCGATTTTGGTTCTTATTCTCTTCACAAAGGATTTAATTTTGCAGTTCATACCAATGAGGGGAATAAATTACACGAATCAAAATCATTAGATTAATTTTCATTTGTCTAATTTTAATTATGTCAAAAATCATTTTAGAAATTGCTGTATTTTCTGTTCAATCCGCATTGGATGCAATACATGCTGGTGCAGACAGAATCGAACTTTGTGAAAATCCAAATGAAGGGGGGACTACCCCATCCTATGGCAGTTTATTAGCAATGTCAAAACAACATAAAGTCCCAGTTTTCCCAATTATACGACCTAGAGGCGGCGATTTTTTATATACGGATATCGAATTTCAAATCATGAAACAGGATGTCCTAATCGCTAAGGAATTGGGATTTAAAGGAGTAGTGATCGGATTATTAAATTCAGATGGCAGTATTGATAAAATTAGAACAACGGAATTAGTTGCCTTAGCACAACCCATGCAAGTAAGTTTTCATCGCGCGTTTGACAGGTGTGCTGACCCCATACAGGGACTAGAAGATATTATAGCAACGGGTTGTCATCGTATTTTAACTAGTGGTCAAGTACCTAATGTAACCAATGCACTTCCTTTGATTAAACAATTAGTGGATCAAGCAAATGGACGTATCATTATCATGCCAGGAAGTGGTGTACGTGCTAATAATATAAGTGAAATTATACAGCAAACTGGCGTGGTCGAAATTCACAGTTCTGCACGAAAAAATACGCCATCTGAAATGGATTTTAAACTAACATCCATGAATGAAAATTTACAAAGCACGGGTGTTGATGCGGATGAAATAAAAATGATGTTAGGTCAAATTTGATTCAATAAAATTACTGCTACTAGTACAACATTCTTGCTCTGATAGTATGTTTTACTTCCTTCAATAATTCAAAAGCTGTTTTAGATAGTTTTGAATCCACATCTAAAACAACATATCCAATTTCATCATTGGTCTTTAAGTATTGACCAACAATATTTATTTTATTTTTGGACATCACCGTATTAATAGCACTTAATACGCCAGGTACATTATTATGAATATGTAAAATACGATGCGCGCCATCTACAGGAGGTAAACTAATGGATGGAATACTATGCGAACCATTTGAAACGCCTCTTTCTAAATATTGGTATAATTTAATACTGACATCTTCGCCAATATTTTCCTGCGCTTCCTCCGTACTTCCACCAATATGTGGTGTTAAAATTACATTGGATAATCCTTGCATCGGGGTTTCGAATTGATCACCATTTTTTTCTGGCTCCCAAGGATACACATCAATAGCAGCACCGGATACCGCTTTTGATTTGATCGCTTTACTTAAAGCATCCAAGTCAACTACTTCTCCCCTAGCATAATTTATTAATATCGCACCTTGCTTAAATAGTTTGATCACATCCGCACTAATTAAATTTTTTGTTTGACTGGTTTCAGGAACATGAATTGAAATAATATCTGAACTACTTACCAAATCCTTTAATGATTTAACCGCTTGTGCATTGCCTAGTGGAAGCTTTGCGTCCGTATCATAAAATTTTACCTTCATCCCCATCGCTTCCGCCATGATACTTGTTTGAGTACCAATATTGCCATACCCAATTAAACCCATTGTTTTTCCTCTTAATTCAAAACTGCCTTTCGCTTCTTTATTCCAAATGCCTTCGTGAGCAGCTTTATTTTTGTCTACTATTTTACGAATCAACATAATGGATGCGCCAATGACTAATTCCGCAACGCTTCTTGTATTACTATAAGGGGCATTAAAAACAGCAACACCTTTTTGTTTGCATGCTTTAATATCTACTTGATTAGTGCCAATACAAAAACAACCAATGGCTTGTAATTTTTTAGCACTATCTAATACTTTTTTTGAAATAAATGTTTTAGAACGAATTCCTAAAATATGCACATCCTTAATTACCTTAATTAATTCCTCCTCACTTAATGCGCCCGATATTTTTTTAACATCCGTATATCCTTGTTCTTTAAAATACTGGACAGCCTTATCACTGATATTTTCTAGAAATAATACTTTGATTTTGGCCTTGGGATAGCTGGTATTGTCAATGTTACTCATGCCACAAAGTTAAAAAAAATAACTGTTTTGTATTCATTAACAATAAATTAGGTCGTTATAGCGTTAATTTGTTGATACTTATTCCTTTTGCACCCTATTAAAAGCGAACAGATGATTGTGAGACTCACCTTAATTTTAGGAATATTCCTTTTAAGTTCTGCTTGTGGAACAAGCCAAGGGCCTAATCCATTGGTCAATTACCCCTTTGCTTACCAAAAATTAAGTCCTACGGATAAGGAAAAATTAATGATGGAGGTTAAGACCAAATATGAAACCCTTTTAGGTAAAAAAGGCTTTAGTGGTCAAATTTTGGTCGCTAAAAATGGCCAAGTTGTATTTGAAGATTACCAAGGCTATTCGAATTATAGTAATAAAACTTTAATCCAACCCGAAACACCCATTCATTTGGCTTCCATTTCCAAAACTTTTACGGCCATGGCGGCCCTGAAATTATGGGAGCAAGAAAAATTGGATCTCAAAGCACCTGTAGCAAAATACTTGATTAAGTTCCCAAATAAGGAAGTAACCATTGAACAGTTATTATCGCATCGCAGTGGATTGGCTGATTACACTAATTTTATGGAATCTAAAAAGTATGCCTCAGTAAGGGTAAAAAACAAAAGAGGTAAATGGATTAAGCGTTTAAAACTAATCAAAAACGAAGCTCCTTTTAAAACCGGATTGTACAATAACCAAGATGTGTTGGATTATATGGTCGCAAGAAAACCTTTACCACAAGCATCTCCCGATCGCGTATTTAAATATTGTAATACCAATTACGTTTTACTTGCATTGGTGATTGAAAAAATTACTGGACAAGCTTTTCCTACCTATATGAAAGAAAACATTTTCAAACCCTTGAAAATGGAGAATACTTATATTTTTGATGCTTCCTCCGTAGGTAAATACACCCCTTCTTATAATGCTCGAATGGTGCCTTATAAAATTGAGAAATACGATTGTATTTACGGGGACAAAAATGTATACAGTACAGCAAGGGATATGTTTTTATGGGATAAGGCATTAACCGAGGGTAAATATTTACAACAAGCTACCATGGACATGGCTTATGAGCCTAAAAGCCCTACCAACAAATACTACCATAATTATGGTTTAGGATGGCGTATTTTGACCAATCCAAATGAGGAAAAACTAATTTATCATAATGGCTGGTGGCATGGCAATAACACGGTTTTTACTAGGTTGATCCGTGAAACTGCCACAATTATCATATTGGGTAATAGATTCAATAGCGCTATCTATAAAGGCAAGCAAATTGCTTCCGTTTTTACAGGCAAGGAGGATACAACAAGTTTAGAAGAGTAAACTGTGGTTTTTTTGCCTTTTTTTGGATTTTCTGCCCTATTTTTGCATCCCCTTAATTTTAACTACCGAATATAAGTCTAATATGAAAGAATGTATCAATGATTATTTGTTTTATGCCGTTCCGGCAATGGGTATTGTAGGTTTATTGTATACCTTATTGAAATTCAATTGGGTATCTAAGCAAGACGCTGGTAACGAACGTATGAAGGAGATCAGCACTTATATTGCTGAAGGTGCTATGGCTTTCTTGAAAGCAGAGTGGAAAATCCTTGGCTATTTTGTGGTAATTGTCGCTTTATTGCTAGGATTTATGGCTACTAAAAATGCCGAAAGTCATTGGAGTATTGCTATTTCCTTTGTCATTGGCGCTGTTTTCAGTGCTACTGCAGGATATATTGGAATGAAAGTAGCTACCAAAGCCAATGTAAGAACAGCGCAGGCTGCTAAAACTAGTTTGGCGCAAGCTTTAAAAGTTTCCTTTACTGGTGGGTCCGTAATGGGATTAGGCGTATCTGGTTTAGCGGTATTAGGTTTGGGTGGTTTGTTTTTAGTGTTGAAAAGCATGTTTTATGTAAATGGAGATCCTTCTGAAATGTTAAGAACCATTGAGGTTTTAACTGGATTTTCATTAGGTGCTGAATCAATTGCATTATTTGCCCGTGTGGGTGGTGGAATTTATACAAAAGCGGCTGATGTAGGCGCTGATTTAGTTGGTAAAGTAGAAGCTGGTATTCCTGAAGATGATCCTCGTAATCCGGCAACGATTGCAGATAACGTAGGTGATAATGTAGGCGATGTTGCTGGAATGGGTGCCGATTTATTTGGTTCTTATGTTGCAACTGTATTGGCTACAATGGTTTTAGGACAAGAAGTTACCGCTGTGGGTGGTGGAAGATTAGTTGACGCCTTTGGAGGTTTGTCTCCTATTTTGTTACCTATGATGATTGCGGGTGTGGGTATTTTATTATCCATTATTGGTACTTTCTTTGTTAGAATTAGTGAAACTGCTGGGTTGAACACCGCGACTGTTCAAAAGGCTTTAAATATGGGTAATTATGGTTCAATGATTTTAACAGCTATTGCTTGTTATTTTCTTGTAACTTATATTTTACCTGAAACCATGTCATTACGTGGTATTGAATTTACAAGAAACGGTGTCATTGGTGCGATCGCTGTAGGATTAATCGTAGGAACTTTAATGAGTATCATTACTGAATACTACACAGCAATGGGTAAACGTCCTGTTTTAAGTATTATCAAACAATCAAGTACGGGTCACGCTACAAATATTATTGGTGGATTAGCGATAGGTATGGAATCTACCTTTATGCCAATTATCGTGTTGGCTGCAGGTATTTATGGTTCAGCTTATTGCGCAGGTTTATATGGTGTAGCAATTGCAGCTGCAGGTATGATGGCTACAACAGCAATGCAATTAGCCATTGATGCCTTTGGTCCTATTGCTGACAACGCAGGTGGTATTGCCGAAATGAGTGAATTGCCAGCTGAAGTGCGAGAGAAAACAGATATTTTAGATGCAGTTGGTAATACAACCGCAGCAAGTGGTAAAGGATTTGCCATTGCTTCTGCTGCATTAACTTCATTAGCATTATTCGCAGCCTTTGTGGGTGTAGCGATGCCAAATAACCAACATATTGATATCTACAAGGCGGACGTTTTAGCGGCTTTATTTGTAGGTGGAATGATACCTTTCATCTTCTCTTCCTTAGCCATTCGTGCGGTGGGAGAAGCTGCTATGGCAATGGTGGAGGAAGTGCGTCGTCAGTTCCGTACCATTCCTGGAATTATGGAAGGCACAGGCAAACCAGAATATGAAAAATGTGTGGCCATTAGTACAGAAGCATCATTGAAAAAAATGATGTTACCTGGTGCGATTACCATCATCTCTCCTATTTTAATTGGATTCACCATGGGTCCAGAAGCATTAGGTGGTTTTTTAGCCGGTGCAACTGTAAGTGGTGTATTGATGGGAATTTTCCAAAACAATGCTGGTGGTGCTTGGGATAATGCTAAAAAGTCATTTGAAAAAGGGGTTGAGATCAATGGTGAGATGTTCTATAAAAAATCTGAACCACATAAAGCTTCTGTTACAGGAGATACAGTGGGAGATCCATTTAAAGATACTTCTGGTCCTTCTATGAACATCTTAATCAAATTAATGTCGATTGTTTCATTAGTCATAGCGCCTTCTTTAGCGCAAATTCATGCTAGTAAAGCAACCACTGAGGTTAAATCACAAACAGTTGAAATATC
>Ga0114972_10003553_pt1 | contig 11678 bp, 12 predicted proteins | sample M_140807_EF_Meta_FD_87354 | JGI IMG/M metagenome (GOLD analysis project Ga0114972, IMG submission 87354) | Freshwater microbial communities from Lake Montjoie, Canada to study carbon cycling - M_140807_EF_MetaG | ecosystem: Environmental > Aquatic > Freshwater > Lake | place: Lake Montjoie... | reverse complement strand
CCGCCATGCTGGTTGAACTGTTCCCGACCCGCATCCGTTACTCCGGCCTGTCCCTGCCTTACCACATCGGCAACGGCTGGTTCGGTGGCCTGATGCCGGCAACGGCCTTCGCGATCTCGGCACAGACCGGCAACATCTATTCGGGCCTGTGGTACACCATCGTGATCGCCGTCATGACGGTCATCATTGGCACCCTTTTCGTGCCGGGTGGTACACACAAGAAGGATATTTTCGCTGGTGACACCGGCAGATAAGCGAATGCCGATCACCGGGCCGAGGTGGCATCAAGGCCTTGGCCCGGGTCGTGCGTCAAGCAGAGAGTCGTCGTGACCGATCTTGTGCTCTCGCAGCTCAGCGACCCGTTCCGCATAGGGTTGATCGTCGCGCTGGTGGTGACGATGCGCAGAACCGCGTCGGTGACGGGGCGATTCATTCCTCTGGTCCTGGGTGTGGTGTTTGTTGCTGTGATGCTTCCTGCCACTATGCCCAACGCGACTACGAGTTCCGTCGACGCGACCCTTGCCGGGCTGGTCTCCAACTCAATCATCCTGGCAGCTGTGCTGGCGTGTGTGCAGGTGATCGCACGGGTGCGGCGCTGATCGCCCACGCCGTCAGTGCCCTTCGCGACTGAACGACATCCTGCGCACCACAGAGCCTGGCCGCCACTCAGCGAGCGAGTCTGCGGATATTGGTTCGGTGTCGGCCTGCTAAGGCTTAGCGCTTCACTGACTCGGCTGCGATGTGTCCGATGCGGTCGAGTCGGTCGCCTTTGCTGCCTGCACCCGCTCGTAAAGCGGGATCACCTTGGGCAACGCGCCGCGCATGCTGTCGATCCGGGTGGCATGAGACGGGTGAGTCGAGAGGAACTGCGGCGGCTCGCCTTTCGAAGCCTCGGCCATCTTCTGCCATAGCGAGATCCCGGCACGCGGGTCGTAGCCCGCGCGAGCAGCGATGTCCATGCCGACCAGATCGGCATCCGACTCGTCGCCCCGGCTGAACTTCAGCAGGGTGAATTTCGACGTCTGTGAGGCAAGCAGGCCGCCAAGGTCGCCATAGCCCATGACCTGGGACAGCACCGATGCGCCAATCGTTGCCGCCTGCGCCACCTTCTGCTGACCGGCGCGTTCACGTCCGTGCTCAAGCAGCGCATGCGCCATCTCATGACCCATGACCATGGCGATCTCGTCATCGGTCAGCTTGAGCTTCTCGATGATCCCGGTATAGAAAACAATTTTTCCGCCCGGCATGACGAAGGCATTGACTTGCTTTGAGCCGATCAGGTTGACTTCCCAACGCCAGTCGTCAGCGCGATTGCTGAAGCGATGGGTGTAGGGGATCAGCCGACTGGCAATCGCCTGCAAACGCTGGCGCTGCGGGTAATCGGCGGGCGCCAGCGCCTTTTGCGACGCTGCCGTGTCGAGCAGTTTTGCGTATTGCGCAGTTGCCTCGCGCTCGAGCTTCTCGGACGACGCCAGCGATGCAACGCGGCTCTTTTTAGGCACCGGGATGCCCTCGGCGTCTGCCGCAGCCGATCGCGTTGACGATTTGACGGAGGGAGTGTCGAACGGCTGCTGTTGCGCAACCGCAGGTGCGCTCAGGGCAACGAGGGTCGCCAGGAGGAGACGGATCGATCTCATGAAAGTCATGATGTGAGGTGGGTCTGATGCCTGCTAGGCTCGCTACTTTATCGCCTTTCGCCGGCTGTCATGTCCTCGCCTTTGCCCGAATCCCCCTCGAATCTGCCGGCGATCGCTCAGGTTTTCGTCTCCGCACGCATCGCTGCGATGCTCGGACTGGGTTTTGCCAGCGGTCTGCCGCTGGCGCTGTCGTCCGGCACCCTGCAGGCCTGGCTGACGGTCGAGGGCATCGACATCAAGACCATCGGGATTTTTGCGCTGGCCGGTCTGCCCTACACCTTCAAGTTCGTCTGGGCGCCCTTGCTCGACCGTTTCGAGCCGCCCTGGCTTGGCCGCAGGCGTGCGTGGCTCCTGATCACCCAACTGCTGCTGGCTGCTGCCTGCTGGACGATGGCGCACTTCGATCCCAAGACGTCGATCGTCGCCCTGGGCGCACTGGCCGTCTCGATCGCGTTCCTCTCGGCCTCTCAGGATGTGGTGTTTGATGCCTACCGAACTGATCTGCTTGATGCCCACGAGCGCGGCGCCGGCGCGGCGGTGTCGGTGCTCGGCTATCGCCTGGCCATGCTGGTCTCCGGCGGCCTTGCGCTGATCCTGGCCGACCAGTGGCTCGGATGGCCGGGGGCCTATCGCCTGATGGCAGGCCTCTTCGTGCTGATGGCCGGCATCACGCTGCTTGCGCCACGCACCGCAGTCGATAACCTGCGCATCCGCAGCGATGCGCGCGTTGAGCTGATCGGGTTCGTCGCGATGCTCGCCGCCGGCGGCATTGCCTGGTTTGTGCTCGATCGGCTGATGGGCACGATGCTGCCGGTCAAGCCTGATCGATTCCTGAAGCTCGCCGCCGACACTGTCACGCTGATGAGTGCCTTTGGAGCCGCGCTATGGGCCGCTCGCCGCGTGGGCTTTCCGTCATTCACCACACCCTGGGATGCTTTTTTCATGCGCCGGCGCGCTCTGGCGCTCCTGTGTCTGATCGTGCTCTACAAGCTCGGAGACGCCTTTGCCGGCAGCCTGTCCACCGCTTTTCTGATTCGCGGTGCGGGTTTTACCGCAACCGAGGTCGGTGCCGTGAACAAGGTGTTCGGCCTGATTGCCACGATTGCCGGCGCCCTGGCCGGCGGCGCGCTGCTGAGCAAGATCAGTCTTTACCGGGCTCTGATGATCTTCGGCATCCTGCAGGCGGTGTCGAATTTCGGCTATTGGCTGCTCGCGGTCAGCCCGAAAAACGACTGGCTGATGGCCGGTGCAATCGGTGTTGAAAATCTCTGCGGCGGGCTTGGCACGGCTGCATTCGTCGCCTTTCTGATGGCACTGACCGACCGGCGATTTTCGGCGGCTCAATATGCCCTGCTGTCGGCGCTTGCTGCGGTTGGCCGTGTTTATGTCGGCCCGGCCTCAGGGGTATTGGTCGAGGCTTTTGGTTGGCCGACCTTCTTTCTGCTGACCGTCGTTGCCGCGCTCCCGGGGCTCGGGCTGTTATATTGGCTGAGGCCCGAGATCCTTGGTCTCGACACACCCCGCAGTGACTCGCTGGAGCCCTCATGAACGATATGTCCCGCCACCAGGACCTCTCGCCGCAAGCCGCCGTCGGCAGCGACCTCGACGCCTTCTGGATGCCGTTTACCGCCAACCGGCAATTCAAGTCGGCACCGCGCATGCTTGAGCGCGCCGAGGGCATGTATTACTACACCCCCGAAGGTCGACGTATCCTCGATGGCACTGCAGGTCTGTGGGCGGTCAATGCCGGTCACTGCCGCAAGCCGATCGTCGAGGCCATCCAGAAGCAGGCGGCCAAGCTCGACTTCGCGCCCACCTTCCAGATGGGTCATCCGCTGGCCTTCGAGCTGTCCAACCGACTGCTCGGCATTCTGCCGCCCGAGTTCGGCCAGGTCTTTTTCTGCAACTCCGGTTCCGAGGCCGTCGATTCGGCGCTCAAGATCGCGCTCGCCTATCACCGCATGCGCGGCGAGGGGCAACGCACCCGCCTGATCGGTCGTGAGCGCGGCTATCACGGCGTTGGCTTCGGCGGTATCTCGGTCGGTGGCATTGCCGGCAACCGCAAGCATTTTGGTCCGATGCTCGCTGGTGTTGACCATCTGACGCATACCCATAACCTCGAGCACAACGCCTTCACGAAAGGGCAGCCGCAGTGGGGCGCGCATTTGGCCGACGATCTCGAAAAAATCCTCGCGCTGCACGATCCTTCTACCGTCGCCGCGGTCATTGTCGAGCCGGTGGCAGGCTCCACAGGCGTATTGATCCCGCCGGTCGGCTATCTGCAAAAGCTGCGCGAGATCACCGCCAGGCACGGCATCCTGCTGATCTTCGATGAAGTCATCACCGGGTTCGGTCGCCTGGGGTCGCCCTTTGCCGCCCAGCATTTTGGCGTGATCCCCGACCTCATGACCATGGCCAAGGGTCTGACCAGCGCCACGGTGCCGATGGGTGCGGTGGCTGCTCGCCAGGGCATCTATGAGACCTTCATGCAGGGCCCTGAAAAGGCGATCGAACTCTTCCACGGCTATACCTACTCGGCGCATCCGCTCGCCTGTGCCGCCGCGCTGGCCACACTCGACGTCTATCGCGACGAGGGGCTGCTGACCCGCGCCGTCGAGTTGGCGCCGCAGTGGGAGCGCGCCATGCATGGTCTGCGCGATTGCCCCAATGTTGTCGACATCCGCAACATCGGCTTGATCGGTGCGATCGAGCTGGCGCCGCGTGCCGGTGCCCCGGGTACCCGGGCCTTCGATGCCTTCACCCGCGCCTTCCACGAACAGGATCTGCTCACCCGCATTACCGGCGACATCATCGCGCTGTCGCCGCCCTTGATCATCGAGCCGGCCCAGATCGACCAGATTGCCGCGAGCCTGCGTCAGGTCCTGACGACGCTCGACTGACCGGCTTCACGCGACGCTGACGGCAGAGACGGGATGGCAAGGATCCGAATCGCAGCGGTCAGCGATATCCATGGCAACGCGCCAGCACTGCGGGCGGTGCTGGCTGATGCCCGCAAGCGGGGTTATGACCTTCTGGCGCAGCTTGGGGACGCGTTCTCCGGGCCCTTGTGGCCGAGTCAGACGGCCGATCTGCTTCACGGCATCGATGCCGTGCATGTGCGGGGCAATCACGATACTGCCCTGATTGATCCCACGCTTGAGCCGCCTGCCGACGCCGATCGGTTTGCACTGGCCGAGCTCTCACCCGAGGTGCTCGACTGGGTTCGCAGCTGGCCGTCGGCCTTGCCGATCGGTGGCGAAGCCTTGCTGTTTCACGGCTCGCCGCGGTCAGCCAACTATTACCTGTTTGACGAAGCCCCGCACGGTGATGCCCGCCTGCGACCGATCGCCGATATTGAGCGAGACCTCGCCGATGTCACCGCCCGGGTCTGCATCGGCGGTCACAGCCATCTGCCGCGTCTGGTCGAATTCAGCGATGGCCGGATGGCGGTCAACGACGGCAGCGTCGGCTTGCCGGCGTTTTTTGATGCACAAGGCCCTGTTGGGCGACGCCACGAGAACGGCAGTCACCACGCCCGCTACGCGCTGGTTGAAATCGGGCGCGACACCGTCTCCGTCTCCTTCGTTGCGGTCGACTACGATTGGCATGCGGCTCGCGACAAGGCGGCACGCGAAGGTTTTTCCGACTGGGCGCAATGGCTCTCGGGTCGGGTCGGCCCAATGCATCGCACCTAGAGAACCACTGATGATCGACAAGACTGTCTCCACGCTTGCAGAGGCCGTGGCAGGCGTACCCGATGGCGCCACCGTGCTGATCGGCGGGTTCGGCGGCGCAGGTCAGCCTGCTGAACTGATCGACGCCCTGATCGAGCAGGGCGCCCGCGACCTGACCATCGTCAACAACAATGCCGGCAACGGCGACTCCGGACTGGCCGCCCTGATGAAGGCGGGTCGGGTCCGCCGGATCATCTGCTCTTTTCCGCGTCAGGCAGACTCGCATGTCTTCGATGGCCTGTATCGCGCCGGAAAGATCGAGCTCGAACTGGTACCGCAGGGCAATCTGGCCGAGCGCATCCGTGCGGCCGGTGCTGGCATTGGCGGTTTCTTCGCCCCGACCGGCTTTGGCACGCAGCTCGCGCAGGGCAAGGAGACCCGCAATATCGACGGGCGCGATTACGTGCTTGAGTACCCGATCAAGGCCGATTTCGCACTGATCAAGGCGCAGCGTGGTGACCGCTGGGGCAATCTGGTCTATCGCAAGGCTGCGCGCAATTTCAATCCGATCATGGCGATGGCCGCAGCCTGCACCGTCGCTCAAGTCGACGAGATCGTGCCGCTCGGCGCGCTCGACCCCGAGCATATCGTCACGCCGGGCATCTTCGTTCAGCGCGTCGTGTCCCGAGCCGCGCCGGCGCCTGCCATGGTCGCCGATCCACAGGAGCCGACCCGATGAGCGTTCAGCGACTCTCACGCGATGCCATGGCTGCACGCGTGGCCCGCGACATCCCCGAGGGCGCCTATGTCAATCTCGGCATCGGGCTGCCCACGCTGGTGGGCAATCATCTGCCGCACGATCGCGAGATTTTTCTGCACAGCGAAAACGGCATTCTCGGCATGGGGCCTGCGCCCGCCGCAGGTGCCGAAGACTGGGACCTGATCAATGCCGGCAAACAGCCGGTCACCCTTCTGACCGGTGGCGCGTATTTTCATCATGCCGATTCGTTTGCCATGATGCGCGGCGGCCATCTCGACATCTGCGTGCTTGGCGCTTTCCAGGTGTCGGCAAGCGGTGATCTTGCCAACTGGCATACCGGTGCACCTGATGCCATCCCGGCGGTCGGCGGCGCGATGGATCTGGCAATCGGGGCGCGCAGCACCTTCGTGATGATGGAGCATGTCACCAAAGGCGGTGAGCCCAAGATCGTGCGCCAGTGCACCTATCCGCTGACCGGCATCGGCTGCGTCAGGCGCATCTACACCGACCTGGCGGTCATTGATGTCACTGCCCAAGGACTGTGCGCCATCGAATGGGTCGCAGGACTCAGCTTCGAGGCGCTTTGCGATCTCACCGATGCGCCGCTGCATCGTGCCGACGGTGGCAATCGCTGAATCATCAACACCCGGGCCCATCAGGGCCCTTCAATCGGAGAGCAGACACATGAGCAGCAATCAACAGGCCCTGGTGGCCGAACTCGACGCGGCTGAAGATCGGCGCTGTGCCGCCGCCATCGGCAAAGACCGCGCAAGCCTTGAGGCCTTGCTGGCCCCCGACCTGCAGTACGTCCACACCTCGGCCACCCTCGAAGACCGCAACACCTACATCGAGCGAGCCTGCACCGGCTGGTATGACTATCGTGTTCTCAAGTCGCTCAAGCGCGACTGGCGAATTGCCGGCGATATGGCGATGTGCAACGGCGACGTCCAGATCGATGTCGTGGTGCGTGGCACGCCTAAGGCCTTTGTCAGCCGTTATCTGCAGGTCTGGCGCCGTGGCGATTCCGGATGGCAACTTGCCGCCCTGCAGTCGGTTCTCCTGCCGCAGACCTGAGAGGCCGACATGATCGATTCAAAAGCAATTGAAATTCTTTTTACCAAAGCCCGCACTCAGAACGGATGGCTCGACAAGCCGGTGAGCGATGCACAACTCAAGCAGATGTTTGATCTGTTGAAGATGGCGCCCACCTCGGCCAACTCCCAGCCCGCAAGATTCGTGTTCCTGAGAACGCCTGCCGCCCGCGAGCGTCTGAGGCCAGCCTTGTCGGGAGGTAATGTCGACAAGACCATGTCTGCCCCAGTGGTCGCAATCGTTGCCTATGACGTCGATTTTCATGAGCACATGCCGCGTCTGTTCGCCCACGCTCCCACCATGAAGACAATGTTCGATGGTGACGACAAGGCAGCAATCCGTGAGCGCTTTGCGTTTCGCAATGGCTCGTTGCAGGGCGCCTATCTCATGCTTGCCGCGCGCGCGGTGGGCCTGGATGTCGGGGCGATGTCGGGCTTTGACAATGCCAAGGTCGATGCCGAGTTTTTTCCCGACGGACGATTCAAATCGAACTTCCTGTGCAACATCGGGTACGGCGATCCCGCCAAGGTCATGGAGCGGCTGCCCAGGTTTGATTTCGATGAGGCCTGCACACTGCTGTAACGGCGCTCGCAGGGTGTCGCGCGCGCCGCTTGGCGCTGGCGTATTCGCGAAAAGCTCACGCACAGCGCTTGAAATTCAGTGCCACGGCGCATAACTCGGTGAGACGGGCAGCACACCTGTTGCCCCACTCATTCAGGAGCATCGCCATGACCCGAGTTTCTCTCTACGATCCTTTGTCCGACGTTTTTCCGACGCTGTTTCGCAACTTCTTTGCTGACCCTGCGATTGGCCGCGAGACTGCAGCAGCAGCGCCTGCACGAGCTGCAGCGCCGCGTATCGATGTCATCGAGCAGGAAGGCGGCTATTTGCTTCGCGCCGATATGCCCGGCGTTGCCAAGGACGCCATCAACATCGATATCGAAGCCAACCGCGTGACGATTCGTGCCGATGTCAAACGCGATGAGGCTGCCACTGGCAGCGATCGCATCTTGCGTAGCGAACGCTATGTTGGCCCGCTGGCACGCAGTGTCGTGCTGGCCGATGAAGTCGACGAGGCCGCGGCGAGCGCAACCTTCGAAAACGGTGTGCTTGAACTGACCTTGCCGCGCAAGGCGGGCGTTGGCCCCAAGCGCGTGACGGTTCAGTGAGACGCGTGCATCGCTGAGGCGATAAGCATCGCCAAACGCAGCCTGAGTCCTCACCTGGACTTAGGCTGCGTTGTTGATGACCTAAGGAATTAAAGAGGTCGCCAATCACAGCTTGCTGATCGAAGATCGGCCTGCCGTCCGACGAACGGTCGATTTTTGAATTTGAGTGGTCTGTGACTTGTGTCACAGCGAGCAGTGATTTCGGGGCTAAAGTTGCGTCCAGGCGAGGAACGCAATGAAAAAACCTGAAATCTTTCGTGCTGCAGCAAGTGTTCTCGGACGAACGGTCACTTTTTTCCGTTTGTCGGGCGTGAAATGTCGGTCCGATTGGCAGCGGGCGTTGCGCATGCTTTGCCGCGCACTGTTGCTTCCTGTCGTCCTGTCGCTCGGGATTTTTTCGAACGCGATGGCAGATATCCGCCAGGACTCCTGGGTCGGTATGGACAAGGCCAATCACTTTGGCGTGTCGGCGCCGCTTGGCATGTTCGGCGCAGCACTGGCGGGCAAGTCTGCCGACACCACCGACCAGGTTCTGCTCGGAACGCTGATCGGGGCGCTGCCGGGGGCCATGAAGGAGATTTACGACATCGGTCATCGCGGATCGACCGCCTCCCTGAAGGACATGACCTGGAACCTGCTTGGCGCAGCCGCTGGAGCGATGTCAACGCGGTGGTTCTCGGTAACCCCGATGACCTATCGCGATCGTGTCGACGGTTTTCGAGTCCAGATCAGATTCGAATTCTGACCCGGACCCGGGCGCTTCAGATGATCGGGTGAAGCCTGGTCAGCGCGGCTGCCAGCGCAAGGTCAGATAGCCTTCTCTGCCCGGCTGGTTGTAGCCATACGCTGTCTGATACGACTTCTCGGTCAGATTATTCAGCCTGACCCCCACCGTCCATGCCTTGTCGATCGGGTAGTCGGCACGCAGGTCGATGGTCGTGAATCCACCGACCTGGTAGGTATTGGCCAGATCGCTGTAACGCGACGACCAGGCAGACACCGTGCCGCCGACGCTGAAGACACTCACCATCCAGTCGATGCTGCCGCGCAAAGCCTGTCGGGCGCGCCCGGGCAACTGATTGCCGTAGAACGGGTCACCGCCGGTGGTATTGCGCGGGTTCAGGTTTTCATAGGACGCGCTGGCCAAAACCGTCGGCCAGTTGCCTTGCCAGGCCATGACCAGGCCGTCGATCTTTGCGGTACCGACATTGACCGGCAGGAAGTCGGCATCCAGCACGATTGCGTTCTGGATCCGGGTATCGACCCACGCTGCCCTCAGGCTCTGCCCACCGCTTGCCCAACGCAGGCTCACCTCCGCGCTCTTGCCCAGCTCCGGCGTCAGGTTGGGATTGCTGTAACCCGGGTAGTAGAGGTCGGCAAAGCTGGGTGCAACGAAGCTCGTACCGTAGGACCCGCCGAGCCGCCATTGGGGCGTCAGGGCATAGCCATAACCGATGCTGCCGGTGGTCTGGCCGCCGAATTGCGAATTGGCGTCCCGACGCACCGCGGTCTGCCAGGAGTGCTGCTGTGCTTCGCCGGTGAGACCGACACCAATTCCGTCGATATTTCGCTGCGTTACCGCATATAACTGCACCGGCTGTGTCAGGGTTTGCGTCGTGCGTTCAAGCAGCACCATCGCCGTGCCCAGTGGTGTCAGTGTGGTGTTTTCCCAGGTGTACTGGCGCTGATCGCTCTTGAATTTGCCGGGATATTCATAGGGGTTCGCCGTGGCGATCGCCTCGCGCGTGTCGGACGACCAGCCCACGCTCAGCCGGGTGCGCCAGTTGTCGGCGAGCTTGCCGTTAAGCGCAAGGGTCTGGACTGCATTGGTGATCTTCTGCTTTGAGTCGACATCCGGTCCGTCGTCGATATGCCGGGTTGCCTGGGCACTCATCGCCGACCCTTCGATGCGCCAGTCGCTGCTCAATTGCCAGCCCAGTCGAAGGTTGCCGCTGGTTTGGATGAACGGGTCGCGATCGGGGTTGTAGTAGCCGAAGGCTTCGTTGGGGGCGGTTGCCGAAAACGCATTGGTGCTGACCCGCGACAGCTGGACCGCGCCATTGAAGGGGCCCTGACCGAAGGCCGCGCCTCCGCTGAGCTGGTAGTACTGGTTTGATCCGATGGTGGCGCTGGCATTCGGAGAAAAGCCCTCGCGGGCCTGCCGTGTGAAGACCTGGATGACGCCGCCCATTGCCTGACTGCCGTAGAGCGATGAGAGTGGTCCGCGCACGATCTCGACCCGATCGATCGAGTCGAGCGGAATGTTCGACATCGAGGGCAGATTGAAGTCGACGTCGCCCATCGGTACGCCGTCGATCAGCAGCAGCGTGCTTTGCGCCCGCAGGCCGCGAACATAGACCGATGAAAACTGCCCGAGCCCGCCGGTATTGGTGAACTGGATGCCGGGCTGTCGGGACAGCAACTCGGAGAAGGTGCGTCCGGTGGCACGGTCGATGTCGGTGCGGTCGATGACCGTGGTTTCCGCGATCGTGTCGCTGACCCGTGAGGGGATCCGAGTGGCGGTCACATTGACCGGGTCGAGCCGACTGGTGTCGGTCTGCGAAGTGGGCAGTGAAGGGTTTTGCGATGGGGCGGGTTGGGCTTGTGCCATGACGGCAGTGGCGTGAAGCATCGGCACGATGCTCACGCTCAGCGCAAAACGGCGCGCAGGCAGGCGTAAACGCATGATGAAAGGACTCCGGACAGCGCTCCCCGCAGCTTCCCCGCTGCATGGAGCCTAAGGCGTTCGCTTGCGCTGATCGCCACCTGTGTTGGCCGGTATCCGGGCTGGCGGATCGACGCGTGCGGCCTTCCCGGAGAGCGAGTCTCCAGTGACCTGTTTGCACACGCTGGAACGATGTGATGTTCCGTCCGCTTACCGTTGCGGGGGCAGCGCAGGTTGGATGAGTCTCGGCGAGAGACGAACCCTCCTGCTTCCCGTTTACCCCGAGCGACGACGATGCGTCGATCAGGCACCAACCTGCTCAGGTTATCACGAGGTCTGGCGTACAAGGCACAGGCGTCGGCTTTACCAATTGTCGATCGCGACTCCGAGAGGGCACAATCGCCCGCTATGACGCCTCTTTCCGTGTGGCTGCAGCATCTGCTGCCCAAGCAAGCACTGACCACTCTGGCCGGCTCGATCGCATCGGCGCGTGCCGGACGATTGACGCACGCCCTGATCCGCTGGTTCGTTAGTCGCTACGATGTCGAAATGGCCGAAGCGGTCGAACCCGACCCCACCCGTTATGCGAGCTTCAATGACTTCTTCACGCGGGCCTTGCGCGACGGGGCCAGACCGCTTGCCAGGGCGGACTGGATCTGCCCGGTTGATGGTGCGATCAGT
>Ga0114972_10003552_pt1 | contig 11678 bp, 9 predicted proteins | sample M_140807_EF_Meta_FD_87354 | JGI IMG/M metagenome (GOLD analysis project Ga0114972, IMG submission 87354) | Freshwater microbial communities from Lake Montjoie, Canada to study carbon cycling - M_140807_EF_MetaG | ecosystem: Environmental > Aquatic > Freshwater > Lake | place: Lake Montjoie... | reverse complement strand
TCTGTAGACAGAATTTTAGCACAACATCAATTGATAGACGAACTGAATGAAAAGCTCTACCCTTTCAAGATTTTCAAAAGTATAGAATCCGATATTTTAAATGATGGCAGATTGGATTATAATGATGATATACTAAAACGTTTTGATTTGGTTATTGCATCTGTTCATAGCAACCTTAAAATGAATGAAGAGAAAGCGATGAGTCGCTTGATAACTGCTATAGAAAACCCTTACACCACTATCTTAGGACACATGACAGGAAGATTGCTTTTAAGTAGACCTGGGTATCCTTTAGACCATAAAAAAATAATTGATGCATGTGCAGCAAATAATGTTGTCATAGAATTAAATGCACATCCTAGCAGGCTTGATATTGATTGGCGTTATATTGATTATGTGTTGGAGAAAAATGTACTTATTTCAATTGATCCAGATGCGCATCAAATCGATGGATTTAATGACCTTGAGTATGGCGTTTCTGTTGCTCAAAAAGCAATGGTAAAAAAACAAAATAATTTAAGCAGTTTCAATTTAGCGGAAATTGAAAAGTACTTGGTAACACTCAAAAAGTAACCTAAATTTTAGAAGCGATTTTTGCCCCAGGTTTTAAAAATAATTTTTCATCACCATGCGCCAATAGTTTTTCAAACAAAATGTTTGTTGCCATTGCATCTCCGAATGCACGATGTCTTGACTCAATTTCAATCTCTAAACTATTACACAACTTTCCTAAGCTATAAGAAGCTAAGCCCGGAAATACTTTTCGACTTAACCTAACGGTGCATAATTTATGAACATCTAATTCATATCCATGAATTTTTAAGTAGTGACTAATAAATGAATAATCAAAACCAACATTATGCGCCACGAAGTAATTGTTGTTTAATATATCATACAAATCTTTGGCAATTGATTTAAAGGTAGGCGCATCATTTACCATTGCATTTGAAATCCCTGTTAAGCTTGTAATATAATACGGGATTGGCCTTTGTGGATTTATTAAAGTTTGAAATTGTTTTACTACGCGTTCGCCATCATGTACTAAAATGGCAATTTCTGTAATACCGCTTTCTCTAGGAATCCCGCCTGTTGTTTCAATATCTACAATACAATACATCATTTCTTAAAATTCAAAAGACAATTTTTATTTATGACTAAAGATAGCCATTTGTGGAAGCATTAAATTAAATATTGTTTGTGTATTTTTGTTTTAATTCAAACAAATTATCAACAGACATATTCTACTTCAATATTTTTAATCAAACGTTGTAAATCAGGATTAATCTGTTCTGTTTTTATTTTTTCGATATTGAATCAAATTAAAACCGAAATAACCATCTCGAAATTTCAGATGTTAATTGGTTGGTAGAAAAACGAGAAACCCATTAAAAAAACTATTTAAAAAGATGACTTTAAGTAAAAATTTCGAACATCAAATAAACGAAAATAAATGGTATAGCCATTGGGTGGACAAACAATATTTTAAAAGCACACCTGACGAACGAACACCATACACCATTGTAATGCCTCCTCCAAACGTTACGGGCGTCTTACACATGGGGCATTGCTTAAACAATACTATACAGGACATTTTGATTAGACAGGCTAGAATGAAAGGATTCAACGCCTGTTGGGTTCCGGGTACCGATCATGCATCAATCGCTACTGAAGCTAAAGTAGTAGCCATGTTGCGCGAAAGAGGCATTGCAAAATCTTCTTTGAGTAGAGACGAATTTCTAAGTTATGCTTGGGAATGGAAAGAAAAATATGGTGGCATCATTTTACAACAATTAAAAAAGTTGGGATGTAGCCTGGATTGGGATCGCACTACGTTTACCATGGATAAAGATTATTACGATTCTGTGATCAATATATTTATGGACCTCTACAAAAAAGGGGTTATTTATAGAGGCAAACGAATGATCAATTGGGATGTGAAAGCACTTACCGCATTGAGCGATGAAGAAGTGATTAGAAAAGAAACCCGCCAGAAATTGTACCATTTAAATTATGCTATCGAAGGAACAAACGATTTTATAACCATTGCTACCGTAAGGCCAGAAACCATAATGGGAGATACCGCCATTTGTGTGCATCCTGAAGATGAGCGATACAAACATTTACATGGCAAATTTGCCATCGTTCCTTTAATTAACAGACGTATTCCAATTATTGCAGATGATTATGTAGCCATGGATTTTGGTACGGGTGCATTAAAAGTAACGCCTGCTCATGACGTGAATGACTATGCGCTAGGTCAAAAACACCAATTGGAAGTAGTAGATGTTTTTAATGACAATGGTACGCTAAGTGAAGATGCTCAAATATATGTTGGTTTTGATCGATTTGAGGTGCGTAAAAAAATCGCCATTGAGCTTGAAGAAAAAGGATATCTAATAAAAACAGAAGAATACACCAGTGAAGTAGGTTATAGCGAAAGAACTGACGTAGTGGTGGAACCTCGACTAAGCATGCAGTGGTGGTTGAGTATGAAAGACATTTCAAGCCCTGCATTAAAAGCAGTTATGGAAGAGGAAATTAAATTCTATCCGCCAAAATTTAAAAACGTTTATCGCCATTGGATGGAGAACATCAAAGATTGGTGTGTAAGCAGACAGCTTTGGTGGGGACATCGCATTCCAGCATGGTATCATGAATCTGGAAAATTTGTAGTGGCTAAAAATGAAAATGATGCCATTGCACTTTTTGAAACCGAACACAATATTTCTAATGCAGTTTTAAAACAAGATGAAGATTGCTTAGACACCTGGTTTAGCAGTTGGCTTTGGCCGTTTGAAGTTTTTAAAGGATATAGCAATCCCAACAATGCAGACATCAACTACTACTACCCTACCAACACATTAGTTACTGCACCTGAAATTATTTTCTTTTGGGTGGCACGTATGATTATGGCAGGATATGAATACATGGATGTAAAGCCATTTCAAGAAGTTTATTTTACAGGAATAGTTAGAGACAAACAAGGACGTAAAATGAGTAAAAGTTTGGGTAACTCTCCAGACCTTTTAGAATTAATAGATCAATATGGCGCGGATGCAGCGCGTTTTGGAATCATGATTTCATCTCCTGCAGGAAACGATATTTTATTTGATGAAGCGGCATTAGAACAAGGTAGAAACTTCAACAATAAAATATGGAATGCATTGAAGTTGATAAAAATGTGGGAAGCGCGTCAAACGCAAGAAAACACTACTGAAAACGACTTTGCCATCAACTGGTTTGAAAATAGATTAAGTGAAGTAAGTATAGAAGTGGAGCAAATGATGAAGCAATTCAAATTAAGCGAAGCATTAAAAACCATATACACTTTAATATGGGATGATTTCTGTAGTTGGTATTTAGAATGGGTAAAGCCAGGATTTGAGCAACCGATTCAAGCAAATGTATACAATAAAACAATTGAATTTTTCACAGAGTTAATGCAATTGTTACACCCTTTCATGCCATTTATTTCAGAAGAAATTTATCATCAATTGGATGAACGTACCGACGATTTATGTGTTCGATTGTTTGCAGAAAAAAAATCACCCAATCAAATCAAATTAGATCAGGGCATGTTGTTAAAACAAGTTATTAGCGGCATTAGAGATGTACGCAACAAACAGCAAATGAAACCAAAAGACAGCGTCAAACTTTTTATTCAAACAGATAACAGTGTTGTTTTTGAAAGCTTAACGTCAATTTTATCTAAACAAGTAAATGCTGAGGAAATTTCATTTGCAAGCGATGTTGTTCCTAACTCATTTACAACTGTCATTGGAAAAGATAAATTCTACATTTTAACTGAGCAACCCATTGATTTGAGTACTCAAAAATCTGCATTGGAAAAGGAGTTAAATCACTTAAAATCCTTTTTAATATCAGTTGAAAAGAAATTATCTAACGAGAAATTTACCCAAAACGCAAAGCAGGAAATTTTGGATTTGGAATACAAGAAAAAAGCGGATGCCGAAATGAAAATAAATATTATAGAACTCAGTTTGAAAGATATGGTTGTTTAATCGTTAAAATTAAAAATCTGTAAAGGGTAATACTTATTTTTAATGCCTAAAAAAAAATTATGGGTAAACAGAAAATATTAATCGCATTTTTTTTGATGATAAGTCAAATCAATTTTGCTCAAATCAAAAAGAATCAACCGGCTAAAATAAAACCACCAAAATTGATTTCTACTTTAGGTATTTTTAAAGATTCTGTTGTGATAAAAACAGACCAAGCCAAAGCTATTTTGGGTGCACCTATTTTGGTTAAGGATGATAAAAACAATACGTATAAAGTAGTTTACTACCAATTCGCATACACCAGACGCGCTGTTACAGAAGATGAAAAAACTGGCAAACTATCCCCTACAACCAGCTTAGCTACTGATTATTTTACCAGCACACCACTACCTGAAAAATGGGTACGTATCATACGAGAAGATTTAAAGCCTGGAGAGCAATTATTCTTTGTTGATATTATTGTAAAAGATACCTCTGGACGATCATTTTATGCGCCTAACTTAAAAATCATTACACAATAGTTTTATGTTAATTCGACTAGCAAAAAAAAACGAATTGCATTTAATTCAAAAAATAGCATTTGAAACTTGGCCAATTGTTTATGAAAATATTTTAAGCGATGACCAATTGGCTTATATGCTCAAGATGATGTACGAAGTAGATGTTTTAGTTTCTCAACAAGATCATTTAAAACACCAATTTATTTTAGCATTTGATGAATCTGGAAATGAAGTGGGCTTTGCTTGTTATTCAAAAGAAATCAAATACGATGCTACATACCAGTTGCACAAATTATACATATTGCCAACCAAACAAGGAAAAAAAGTTGGTTCGATGTTGTTAGATTTCGTGTTGAACGAAATTAAGAAAACAGCGGAAAAATCGGTTTTGCAATTAAATGTCAACCGTCAAAACAATGCCGTAAATTTTTATTTGAAGAAAGGTTTTTCCATCTTATATGAAGAAGATAATGATATTGGAGAAGGATATTTTATGAATGACTACGTAATGCAAAAGGATGTATCGCCCATTCACTAAATCGTTACATGATAAATTCTGGTTCCACCAGGTTTATTTTTTTTACAACAACTTTCCATTAAACCTGTTTTATAACAATTCATATTGGTATACTTGTTGTTTTTTTTATACTCCTTATCTGTCAAATACCCTTTATCAATGATTTGTATTATTTTCTCTCCAGTTAATTTTTGTTGTGTTACGTTCATAAAATGAAACATGGTATTTTCAATTTCTACATGCGTATCATTCGCAATTTCCACATCATTTAATATAATTGAAACATCCATTTTTGCAACAAAGAAACCAGCATCTTCTACTTTCTTTTTTAAAAAATCAAAATCAACTTTTGCGTTTGGCTTAAAATATATCTCGAAAGTTGAGTTTTTAATGTTTGCAATTACATGATCAACATAATCAACTGATTTCAATGCTTTATTTATAGCATTGCTGCACATGCTACACGTTAAGCCACTGGCTTGAATATTGACTTTGCCAATTTGTGCCTGTGAACAAATTGTAGTCGTGAGTAAAATTGCAAATAAAAATAAACGCATCATTTCGTAATTGATTTTTAATCTTAATTAGCCGCTGCTTTACGGTCATATTTGCAACAACCATGTAATGCATCATAAGCCGCATTATCAGCAGTTACATCTTGAGTATCGTAACCTACTTTTGCAATAGATTGTTGAATTTGTTTTAAATCTGTTTTATCTGATTTGTAAGAAACTACCAACATGTGTGATTCCGCATCCCAACTTGCAGACTTTGCCCCTGCTGATTTTGCAGCTTTTTCGATTTTGCTTTTACACATTCCGCAATTGCCCCAAACTTTAATGGTCTCTTTTTGTGTTTGTGCAAATGTTGAATTTGAAAAAGCAAATGCAAAGAATAATACGATTGATAATTGTTTCATTTTGTATAATTTGATTTTTTTAAAAATGTTTTGATTTGTAAATGTAGTGTTTTAAAGGGAGGTTTTTGAGGTTTTTGAGGTTCAAAATTATCAATAGATTAAGAATTTTGAACTTTACGAAATGCCATACTGCATCCATTATCAAGAATCAAGTATCGATCATCCTGAAACCCCTAATTCACCATCCACCATTTTACCCCAAAACGCAACATAAACCCTTGTGTAGGATAAAAAGGAGCAGCAAAATTATTATTCGTAAAACCAAAGCCATTTTTAAAATTCATTGTATTTAAATTCTCCGCCCTTAAAAAGCCTGTAAACCCTTTTATTCTAAAATGTAAAAATGCAGAAACATCTGGCAAATTACGAATGGTAATACTATCTTGATTTACAAATTGTTGTGTTATTGGAGAATATCCATTTGATTTAAATGGCGTAAAATACCTGAGTTCTAAACCAGTTGATAGGGTTAGATTTTTAAAAAACACCCCTTCGTAAGCAAACCGATTTCTTGAATAAAATGCAGGCATTCGAATAGGAGAAGCCAAATCGGTTTGTTGCACACATAAATCAGCATGCCAATTAATACGGCCTGTTAATCGTATTTTTTTATACATCGAAAACTGTATGACATTGATTAATGTGCTGTATTGACTTGCTTGAAAATTATTTATAAAGTATGCATGATTTATTAAAAGATGATTGCTAAAGCTAAATGTTGCAAATTGATTTTCGGATTTCAAACCAAATGAAGTGATGTTTTCTTTTTTGAATTTATTATTAATGCCTAAATTAAAAACGGCTTGTTCGTTGAAAATATTTGAAGGTGTGCGACTGCTGTTTTTAAACCAGATTTGCACAAACCCAAAACGTTTATTAAGATAACGACTAACACTAGCCGATGCGCTATAATCACCTGAATTCAATCCATTGATATAGATCGCACCATTTGTAATAATATCCCACAACTTATTTTTTGTTCGATTTCGATATTCGGCATGCAAGAATAAATTGTAGAACTTATCATTACCCGTTTTCAAGTCACCATATAAATTTTGTAAAGTAATTCCTGCTGATAAAAACTGAGCGGTGTTTTTAGTATCTGGAAACTGTATAACACTAAAATCATTTTTTATTTCACGCCATGTTTCACTTATTGAGAATGTATCAAATTTTGAAGAAAAATTTATGTTGTACCAATTGTGATATAATGTAGAATCGGCAAAAATATCGCTAAACTCAACTTGCTGTTTCTGATAAATAAAACTATGCTGTATCCTTAACTTCGGAAAAAATAGATACGTCATTGTAGAGTCATTTACTGCAATAGAATCTCGTTTTCCAAAATCATAATGTTGGCGAATAAAAAAACTGAAATCCTTATTTTGATTGCCCGTTAAAATTGATGTTACAAAAGGATTGGTTCTAAATGCTGCATTATTGCCCATATTTACTGGAATGGTAAATCGATCTACCCTATTTGGATCTTGCAAATCAGATGTATTTTCAATTCCTCCGTTTTGTGATGCTCGAATATTATTTCCAATAATTATAACATTTTGCTGGTATCTTTTTTTAAGTCCTTGATAACTGCTAAAAATGCGGTAGCTGTTGTGATTGGTATTTTGCGTCACAAAAAATCCAGGCGCGGTAATCATTTTATATTCAAACCCGATATTTAAATTGGGCTTGAGATTCTGCGTATGAAACGCTTGTAGCATCTGCTCTTTGCCGGAAGCCAATTGATAACTGATTGAACTAAATGGTCGATTGGTTTGATAAAACTTTGAATTTTCTAAGTTAAACTTGTATACATCAAAAGCATGAAACCCTTGATCAAAGCCAATTTGTTGTGTAGGAGAAAAAATCAAATTTTTTGCAGCTGCTCCGTTGTTTCCCAAATAAACATAATTAGATGGAATAGGGAAATACTTATTAAAATCATTTACGGAAGAATCTAAATATATTTTACTTGTTGAATCTAAAAATTGAGCACTCATAGTCAACGCATCTTTTGCATCATCACGGTGTTCAAATGCCAATGAATCTTTTCTAGGTGTAGTGCTTTTTGAATCTTGATTTTCCCCTTGTTGATCAGAAGAATTATTTTTATTAGGAATAGTAACGTCATCCTTTTCGAATGTAATTTGCTTTTTGGGTCTAACCTGTGCAAATGAAATTGCAACAAAAAACAATAAGCATAAACTAAGAATTATTTTTTTCATTTTAAACTTATGAAATTCACCCATTTTATTGAGCAGAATTTATTTTTGCTTTCTGCGTTCCAATTCTTTTGTTATTAATTTCAATTCTCTACCTGTTTGTCCTGCAACTGAGCTGTTTTCTTGAGCCCTGCGCATCAAATAAGGCATAACTTCTTTTATTGGACCAAAAGGCAAGTACTTGCTAACACTAAACCCATTTTTAGCCAAATTGTACGTAATGTTATCACTCATGCCATAAAGTTGAGAAAAATGCACGTGTTTATGATTTGATTCAATTCCATATTCTTCGCAAAGCAACGTTGCAAGCATATTGCTTTCTTCATTATGCGATGCAATGATTAACGCGATTTGATCCAATTGTTGTAAACAAATATCAACAGCGGTGTTATAATCCAAATCGGAAGAATCTTTATCAGGTTGTATTGGTGATGGATAATTGTTTTCTAATGCACGTGCACGCTCCTTTTCCATATATGCACCGCGTACCAATTTCACTCCGAGAATATAAGATTCAATTGAAGCAATTTGAATTGAATGTTGTAAAAAACTCAACCTATCGTGTCTGTATAATTGTATCGTATTGTATACTACAGCTTTGGTTTTATTGAATTGCTCCATCATCAAAGCGGTAAGCGCATCAACGGGGTCTTGAATCCAAGACTCTTCTGCATCTACTAAAATGGCAACAGAAGTTTTGGATGCCGCTTTACAAATATTTTCCAATCTAGTGCAAACTAAATCCCATTCTGCTTTGTCATTAGGAAGTAAATTTCTAATGACCAATTGATACCTTTCTAATACATTCTCCTTTTTAGAATGCTGCATCGCTTCATGAATACGTTCCAATAATGTAAACGAAGCAATACCAGTAACTTTTATACTTACAAAAGGAATGCTTTTTTGTGAAGCTGCATAATTAACTACATCAATAAATGCTTTTTCGGCTTGCTTAAACCCTTCTTCTGTACTTAATCCTTCAACACCATAATCTAGAATAACATCTACGCCATATTTTGCCAATTTTTCAGAAACAGGAAACGTTTTTTCTAAATTTTCACCCCCTACAAATTGACTGAATATTGTTTTTTTAAGAATGGCTTTTGTAAATGGAAATTTATATTTAATGGCTAAGGGCATAAGTTTCAGACCCAATTTCAACCAAAAAGCTTTACCCATCATATTAAACAAAAAACGTGCTTTTTTCAATTCCGCATCATTCATATGTGCAAAAGCATATTCTGTGTTGTCGAACGAAATAATTTTACTTGAATCATTAATCATAAAAAAACGGAATTAAAGATGAAACATTTGTGATGATTAGAATTATTTAGATTCATCTTTTGTAAACAAAGCTTTTAATTCTAAAGCATCCTCGGGCTTCAATTTGCCTCCTAAAATAAGTCTAACTTGCCTACGCCTCAATGCCCCTTCAAAGTGCTTGATTTCTTCAGCAGTTTCTGGTTGTAGTGTATTTACTGCTCTTGGTTTACCATTTGGATCAAGTGCTACAAAAGTCAAAAATGCTTCATTGCTTTTATATCTAAATTGCTGAATGGCGTCTTCACCCCAAACTTGCAAATGCACTTCCATACTGGATTTGAACGCACGAGTTACTTTTGCTTCAATATGAACTACATTACCAATTTTAATTGGCGTTTCGAATGAAATATTATCTACCGAAGCGGTTACTACTGGAGCTGCACAGTGTTTCAGTGCTGATAATGCACCCGCAATATCCATCCAATACATCAATCTTCCTCCCATTAAATTTCCAAAATTATTGGTATCATTCGGCAATACAAGTTCAGTCATCATGACTAAAGATTCTGAAGCTTTTTTTTCCATTTGTTTTTATTTTGGCAAAGATACTCATAATGCATTCAAGGCATAAAAAAATCCTCCGAAAGTTAATCGGAGGATTTATAAAAATAAGAATAATTAAAATTACTCGGCAGCTGGTGTTTCTTCAGCAGTTTCTGAAGCAGCAGGAGCTTCCGGAGTTGCTTCAACAGCAGGAGTTTCAGATGCTGCATTAGCACTGTCTCCATCCATTTTTGCTTTCAATCCAGCCAATACCCCTAAATCGCCTAAAGTTGATTTCTCTACTTTAGCTTGGATATTTTTTACAGCTTTTTTGGTTTGCTCAAATTCTGCTTTTTTCTCCTTCATCTCAATTTGCTTTTCTTCCTCTTTTTCTTGCTCCCAAAGGCGTGTATGGCTTAACAAGATGCGTTTATCATTACGATCAAATTCAATAACCATAAATTGAGCTAATTCTTCAGCAGCGATAACTCTTTCATCTTCTTTAACCAAATGACGTGCTGGAGCATATCCTTCTAAGCCGTAAGGCAATTGAATGATGGCGCCTTTCTCGTCTTTCTTTACGACAGTTCCTTCGTGAATAGAACCGATGGTAAATACGCTTTCTAAAGAATTCCATGGATCTTCTTCAATTTGCTTATGTCCTAATTGAAGTTTACGTCCTTCTTTATCAATGCTTAAAATAACTACTTCGATTTCTTTTCCAACTTTTGTGTACTCATTTGGATTATTGAAACGCTTCAACCAGCTTAAATCGCTGATGTGAATCATTCCACCAATTCCTGTAGACAATTCAACAAACACACCATATGGAGTAATGTTTTTCACCGTACCCATGTGCTTGCTATTTTCAGGGAAACGACCTTCGATTGTGCTCCATGGATCTTCTGTCATTTGCTTGATAGACAAACTCATTTTGCGCGTTTCTTTATCAAGGGTAACCACTTTAGCTTCATGCTCATCTCCTAATTTGAAGAATTCTTTTGCATTAACTGGTGTATTTGCCCAAGTGATTTCGCTAACGTGAACCAATCCTTCAACACCTGGAGTGATTTCTAAGAAAGCTCCATAATCTTCGATGTTTACTACTTTACCTTTTACAATTTCATTTTCCTGAAGGTTTTCAGTTAATGTATCCCAAGGATGTGGTGTAAGTTGTTTCAAACCTAAGCTGATTCTACGTTTGTCATCATCAAAATCAAGTACTACCACATTGATTTTTTGATCAATTTTCAATACTTCTGATGGATGATTTATGCGGCCCCAAGAAATATCTGTGATGTATAGTAATCCATCCAATCCACCCAAATCAAGGAATGCTCCAAAGTCTGTGATGTTTTTGATGGTACCTTCCAATACTTGACCTTTTTCCAATTTACCGATAATTTCAGCTCTTTGTGCTTCGATATCGCTTTCAATAAGTGCTTTATGTGAAACAACAGCGTTCTTAATGGTTTCATTGATTTTAACCACTTTAAATTCCATTGTTTTACCCACAAATTGATCGTAATCTGTAACTGGTTTAACGTCAATTTGAGAACCTGGTAAGAATGTTTCCATACCAAATACATCAACAATCAAACCACCTTTAGTTTTGCTGGTAACCAAACCGGTAACAATTTCACCAGTTTTGTTTACTTCCATTATTCTTTCCCAAGCGCGGGTAATTCTTGC
>Ga0114972_10003551_pt1 | contig 11679 bp, 10 predicted proteins | sample M_140807_EF_Meta_FD_87354 | JGI IMG/M metagenome (GOLD analysis project Ga0114972, IMG submission 87354) | Freshwater microbial communities from Lake Montjoie, Canada to study carbon cycling - M_140807_EF_MetaG | ecosystem: Environmental > Aquatic > Freshwater > Lake | place: Lake Montjoie... | reverse complement strand
GCGTCGCCACGCGGAAAGCGACCGAAATCCCGAACCCTGACCTCCCGGGGCGACACCACCCCATCGCGCTCGAGCGCCTCCAAGGAGGCCTCAAAGCGCCTGGGGGGCTGAACCGGGCGCTGATCCGCTCCGGGAACAAGGGGAGCGGGGCTGGAGCCGACCGTGCCGTTGGGCATCAGCACCCGTTCGGGGGTCTGGGTGACGCGGACCCGTGGCGCTGGTGCTGGTTCTGGGGCCGCGGAAGCAGGGGCAGGGTTCGCGGCCGGTGCCACGGCAGCGGCAGGGGAGGAGGGGGCTGCTGGCTCGGCGGGTGCCACGGCTGCCGCAGGAACCTGGGCGGCCGGGCTGGGCGCAGCCGGCACGGGAGGCGGAGGAGACGGCGGCGCGGGCTGGGAGGCAGCGGATCCTCCCCCAACCTCTGAAGTGGTCTGGGCCATCACCAGCGGCACTCCGGCCAGGGGGAGCGCCACCAGGGCAGGGAGGGCCAGAAGAATGCGCAAGGGCTGGCGGGGCATGGAATCGGTGCCGCGGAGGATGCGCTGGGGGAAAACCGAGGGCATTGTGGTCCATGGCCGCAGCGGCGGCGACAGGCAATGACCATGCCGTGGGGGCGCACCGCCTTCTGATCGAAACGTCAGTGCACCCCCTGCGCCCTTGGATTGCAGTCCCGTTGGACCTTGCCGGCGCAAGGCGGGAGCGGCCGAGAGTTCTAGAGCCGTCGCTTCAAGCGGGCTGAGCGGAACGGAGCGATGGGCCACCTGTTGAGAACGCCACCGCAGAACGCCATCGGGAATCCATCCAAAGCGGATCAGAACCGCTGCAGCACCCGTTGCCTGCCCGCAACGTTCTCCAGCCGCAGCCCCCCGTCGGCGTCGAGCCCCCGGGGCCGCCAGAGCTCCCCCTCCAGCTCCAGGGGGCCCAGCGGCAACAGCAGCCTTTCCGCGGCGAGCCGCACCTGCTCACCCTGGCTGGCGAGCTCCATCGCCCGATCCAACGCCAGCAGCACCCGGGCCACCAAAAGATCGTGCCGGCCGGCCCGGACGCGTGGGAAATCCCGCAGGGCGGCGGCCCCGAGGGGAACGGGATTGGTGCCATTGAGACCCACGCCGATCCGGGCCCAGCGCACCTTCCCCCCCCGCAGGCGCAGCCCGGGAAGCAGGCCAGCCAACTTGCGGGGCCCCGCCGGGGTGAGCAACATCAGGTCGTTGGGCCACTTCAGGCCCACGGGCACCCCCAGTGCGCCCAGCTGGGCGGCCAGGGCCACAGCCACCGCCAGGGCAGGGGCAGCGGCGCCAGCAGGGTCCTCGGGCCAGGGCAGGGCGGCGCTCAGCCACACCCCCCCCGGCGGCGAGAACCAAACCCTGCCCTGCTGACCGTGGCCGAAACGCTGACGGCGGGCTACCACGGCCCGCGGTTGCCTCAGGCGTTGCTCGCCAGCGGGCTCGCAGACGCTTTCGCCAGCGCTGCTGGCGGCGTCCATGGCGATGGCACCCCAGGAATCGCGATCGATGCGACAGGTCTGGGGCGGGCTCAGCCGCAGCCAGCGCTCCAACTCCCGCTCGGTGCTGGCACAAACCGGCAGCCCGCGCAGCAGCCAGGGGGCAGGTGGTCTGCCACGGGCGAGGGCGAGGGCGCGATGGGCCTGCTGAATCCGGCCCACCATCGGCTACGCCTCAGAGCTGCCGCAGCCAGGCGCCCATGCGGGCCGCTCCAGCCTCCAGTTCCTCGCTGGGATGCACCAGGGCGAGCCGCTGCCAGCCCTCGCCGCCGGGTCCGAAACCGTTGCCGGGGGTGAGGCAGACGCCTGTGGCCTCGAGCAGGGCGGCGCAGAAGCGCTCAGAATCCAGCCCCAGGGCCCGGGCCGGCGCCGGCACCGGCAGCCAGTGGTAGAGCGCCATCGAGGCGTGCGGCACCTGCCACCCCTCGGACCGCAGGGCGGCGGCCATCCGATCCCGCCGCTCGCGATAGACGCCGCGAAGCTGCTCGGGCCACTCGGGCGCCTGCTCGAGGGCGGCGATCGCGCCGGCCTGCAACGCCAGCGACTGATTGAAATCCACGATGCCCTTGAGCTGGCGCAAGGCCGTGATCAGCCATTCGGCGCCGATGGCGAAGGCGATGCGATACCCCCCCAGACACCAGCCCTTGGAGAAGGAGAAGAACTCGATGCCGCAGCGGCGCCAATCGGGGTGGCGCAGCAGCGCAGGGGCCTCACCATCGAGGGCCAGGTCCACGTAAGGGTTGTCGTGGGCGATCACGATGTCGTGGCCGATGGCGCGGGCCACGGCCGCATCGAGCCAGGCCTGCTCGCCGGTGGTGGCAGAGGGGTTGTGGGGGAAGCCGAGCACCATCAGGCGCAGGGCATCCCATTGGGAGGGAGCCAGCTGGTTGTAGTCGGGCTCCCAGTCCCGGGCGGGATCCAAAGGGAGCAGCACCGTTTCGGCGGAGGCCAGCTGCAGACCGCCCCGATGGGAGGGATAGCAGGGATCAAGCAGCAGGGCGGCATCACCAGGATCCAGCACCGCGAGCGGCAGGTGGGCGGTGCCCTCCTGGGAACCCACCAGCAGCAACACCTCCCGATCGGGATCCACCCCCACCCCAAAGCGCCGCTGGGCCCAGGCCGCCACGGCTTCGCGGAAGGGCAGGGTGGCGCCATGCAGGCAATAGGAGGCGCTGGCGGGGACGCTCAGGGCGGTGGCGATGGCCTCGAGGGCCACCGGCGGCGGCTGGAGATCGGTGGAGCCAAGCGAGAGATCCAGCAGCGGCGACAGTCCGGGGCTGCTGCGATATCGCTGGCGGTAGACCTCCTTGCGCTGGTCGTTGCGGGCGAAAACGCCGCTGCCCAGCTGGGCGACCCTGCTCGAGATCCGCTCAGAGATCGGCATCCAGGAAGGCGCTGAGTTGGGCCTGGGTCAGCACGCCCTCATGGCGCTTGACCTCACTGCCGTCCTTGAACAGCAGCAGGGTGGGGAGGCCCTTCACGGCCAGGGATTCGACCAAGGCCGGATTCGCGTCACAGTCGGCCTTGGCCACCCGCAGCCGGCCCTGGTATTCCGCGGCGGCCCAGGCAATCACCGGGGCGATCAGGCGGCAGGGACCACACCAGGCCGCCCAGACATCGAGAAGCACGGCACCAGGCTGCTGCAGCACCTCCTGCTGGAAGTTGGCGTCGTTGATCTCGAGGACGGCGTCGGACACGGAACGGGAAAGAGGAAGGGCCGATTGTATTGGCCCTGGACATTCAGGAGCCAGGCCCGAGGCAGCGGCGCCATCGGCGAGCAATGGGAGGCGGGCTTGGCTGCCTCTCCAGGTGGCTCAGTAGGCGCTCGGAACGGGTGGCAAAAGGCGCCGGGTGGTCAACGGTGTCGAGAAGCCGGATGCCCCGTCAACGAAGCCTTGGTGCCCGTTCCCCAAGCGGGAAAAGGCCCGTTCGGGACAGGATCCAAGGCCCGATGCGGGCGGTTCAGAGCTTGTCGATCGAGCGCTTGAGCTCCTCGAGTTCCGCGTTCACCTCGGCCACCTTCACAGGCTCCAACTGGGGCATGGGGGCGTCGGGAGCCGGCAGCTGGATCGGGGTGGAACCCCCGGAGAGGCGGGTCTTGAGGGACTCAAGCTCCTCATCGACATTGCTGCCTTCCAGGGAGGCGAACTGGCTCTCCAGGTCGGCGCCGGCCAGCTCGGCTGCAGCCTGGCTGCGAGCTTCCATGCCCAGAACCTTCTCCTCCATCTGGTCGAAGGCGGCCATGGAGCTGTTGGTGCTCAGGTTGCCCACGGCGCTCTGCAGCTGCTCCTGGGCCTGGGCGGCCTGGGCCCGGGCCTTGAGCATGTCCTTTTTGGTCTTGGCCTCGGCAATCTTGCCTTCCAGGGCAGTGAGGCTCCGCTTCAGGGTGTCCACCTGGCCAGCCTGGGAGCTGATCTGGCTGTTGAGCGCCGTGGCGGTGTCCTGGTAGGTCTTGCGGCGGGAGAGCGACTCACGGGCGAGATCCTCCTCACCCTTCTTGATGGCCAGTTCAGCTCGCTCATACCAGGTGCGTGCCTGGCTCTCGGCTTGCTCCGCCTGATTCTGAAGGCGCTTCTGGCTGGCGATCGCGGTGGCCACAGCCTGGCGCAGCTTCACCAGGTCGGCCTGCATGTCGGCCACGGATTGGTCAAGAATTTTGGCCGGATCCTCCGCCTGGCTGACCAGATCGTTGAGGTTGGCGCGAAGCAGGCGGCTGAGCCGATCGAAAAAGCCCATGGATGGTGGGGGCACTCCCGCAGAGGCTAGGCGCTGCCACGCCGTTGCGCCGCATTCCCATCGTGGGCTGAACCGCTGGAACCGGCCGCCGAGGGGAACCGGGGCGCTCAAGCCCTAGGGCAGCCGCCTATCCTCACCCCATGGCCGATGCGTCCCGCCGCTTCCAACGCCGCGGTGCCGCCCCCGGCGAGCGCCGGTCCCCCTGGACTCTGGAGAACCCGGTTTCCCCAGGAATCAGCGGGGCATCCAAAGCCAGCTCGCTGGCCACATGCCTGGAGCGGCTACGCCAGGCGTGGGAAGGGGAAGGCCAGCTCGCTGGGCTCTGGCAGGCCTGGCCGCGCATCGCAGGGCAGCAACTGGCCCCACATTGCCGCCCCCTGAACCTCCAGAGCGGTGTGCTGACCGTTGGAGCGGCCCCGGGCCCCTGGCTCCAGGCCCTGCAGTACAACCGCCACCAGCTCCTGGGGGCCCTGCGGGGAGCGGGTTTCAGCGTGCGGGAGCTGCGCTTCCGGCAGCACCACGGCGAGGCGCCGCCGCCCCCGGGCTCGGAGGTGGAAGCCGAGGTATGGGCCTGCCATCCCAGCCGCATTGATGTGCACGGTCTCGCTGACTGCCCGGCCTGTGGACGGCCTGCCCCGGCCGGCGAGATGGCCCTCTGGGGGCACTGCGGCTTCTGCCGGCGCAGCACCCTGGCCGATCAGGGAATCGCGGGAAGCCCCAGCTGCTGAAGCATGCCGGGCAGGGAGGTGCCTGGGGCGGGAGCGGCTTGCCTGGGCTGGGGGGCAGGGGGCGCGGGCTGGGCGGGTTGGGAGGGTTGGGAGGGTTGGGAGGGTTGGGCTGCAGGTTGGGGCGCCGTGGCCGCTGGGCTGGTGGGCCGGCTGGTCTGTTGGTTGCTCGGTTGGTTGCCCGCTGGAGGCTGGGCAACGCCACCACCTGCCGCTGGAGTTCCGCAGGAACTCTCAAGATGGGACATGTAAAGAGGAATCTGCTGGGCGGCCATCGCGCGGGCCTCGGCCTCCCGGTGCCAGCTCTTGGCGCTGTAGAGGGCATCGATATCGCGCAGGTCGGCGCGACTCAGGTTGGCGCGCAGGAATTGCTCGGTGAGCAGGGGTTTTCCTCGGCGGCAACGGGCCTGCACCGCATGCCATCCCTCATGCATCAAGGTGTCGAGCTGATTGCCGCGCGGACAAATCACGATGCGGCGGGTCCCCCGGATGTAGAGGCCGAAGAGGTTGCGCTCCTGAATGCAACGCGGATGGTTGCCCACCACCTCAAAGCCGTAGGTCTGAAAGGTGGCCACCATGGCGTTGAAGGCGCCGGGATCGTTGGCAGCCCTCACGGGCAGGGAAGCCAGCGCCAGGGGGGCCGCCATCAGCACAGCCCCCAGAGCCTGGCCCAGGCGAGCGGTTGCGGCCATCGAGACCGGGCGAGGGGCGACGACCATCGGTGACGCAACAGCAGCGGAAAGCGCCCATGCTAAGAACGCGGCGCAATCCTGCCCCGAATTGCGGGCACCGCTGCCTCGGCAGCGGGCAACGGAGAGGCGGTGCGTTCGGCCAGGCACGGGCGCTGGGGATGTGCATTTCGGGGCGGGAGCAGCTTCGGCTCAGGGCTTCCCGCCGCTGAAGAGGGCGCGCCAGCGGGATTCGAGTTCCGCGGCGGCTGCGCTGCCCTCGGCAGGGAAGGAAGGGAGGAAATCCTTGTCGGCGGCCGGGCGGTAGGGGCCTTCCTTGATCTCGAGCAGCACCGAATCCGGCTCCAGGGCCACCAGGGTGTGAATGATCCCCTCCGGAAGTTGGATGCCCCGCAGGGGTCCGCGGGCCTCAAGGCGCTCCTGCCCCTGCAGCTCCCCCTGCTGGTCGAGCAGCAACAGGCCGATGGCTCCCTGCAACACCACAAAGCACTCGAAGCCCGCCCCAGCCCGCTCCCGCTGATGCCGATGGGGGCGCACATAGGTGCCGGGCTGCATCACATTGAGGAAGCGCTGCACCGGATCAGCCTCGGCATGGAGGTTGTGGTTCCGACGCAGGCGCGGCAAGGAGCGGGCCTCGGCCGCCACCCGGTCAAAAAGGGTCTGATCGATCCGCTGGATCTCCATAGCCAGGCCTACTGGGGGGAAGGGGGCAGGACCCCGGACGGCAGAGCGGCCTGGCGGGCCAGGAAGGGAGCGATGCTCTCGGCGGCCATGGGGCGCCCAGTGAGGTAGCCCTGCACCTCATCACACCCCTTCTGAACCAGGAAGAGCCGCTGATCCTCCGTTTCGACCCCCTCGGCGATGGTGGTGATTCCCAGCGAGCGGGCCAATGAAATGATGGCGGTCACGATGGCTGCCCCACTGGGATCGGTGAGGCAGCTGGTCACAAAGGAGCGGTCGATCTTGAGGCGATCGATCGGGAAGGAACGCAGATAGCTCAGGGAGGAATAGCCGGTGCCGAAGTCATCGATGGCGATGCGGATGCCCTTCTCCTTGAGCCGGCGCAGCAGGTTGATGGCGCGCTGGGGGTCATCCATCAGCACGGTTTCCGTGATCTCCAGCTCCAGGCGGTGGGGGGACAGACCACTGCGCTCCAGCACCTCCTCGATCTTCTCCTCAAGCCGGGCCTGGGCGAACTGGCGGCAGGAGAGATTCACCGAAAGACGGCAATCGGCGAGGCCCCCTTCCGACCAGGCGGCGGCGGTGCGGCAGGCCTCGATCAACACCCATTCACCGAGGGGGGCGATCAGGCCGGTGTCCTCCGCCAACGGAATGAACGTGGCCGGGGACACGGCCCCCCGCACCGGATGGGTCCAACGCAGCAGCGCCTCCCAGCCCACCAGATGGTCGCCGCCGATGGTCCACTGGGGCTGGAAATGGAGCAGGAAATCGCCACGCTCGAGGCTCTGGCGCAGATCGATTTCGAGGCTGAGCCGTTCCTGGATGACCCGGTTCATCGATTCGGTGAAGAACATCCAGCCGTCGCGGCCGCGGCTCTTCACCTCGTACATGGCCATGTCGGCCTGACGCATCAGCGTGCTGATCTGATCGCCATCGGCGGGGAACACGCTCACCCCGATCGAGGCACTCACGGCCAGCTGGCGGCCATGCAGCTGCATCGGGGAAGCCAGGCTGCGGTGAAGGCGATCAGCCAGGTGACCGGCATCGATGTCGTCGTTGAGGTTTTCGCTCACCACCACGAACTCATCGCCACCCAGGCGGGCCACGGTGTCGGTGGCAGAAACCGCCTCCCGCAGGCGGCGCGCCACCTCCACCAGCAGGGCATCGCCGGCGGCGTGGCCGAGGGAATCGTTGATGGTCTTGAAGCGATCCACATCGAGAAAGGCCACCATCAGCTCCGAGCCCTGACGGCGAGCCCGCACGATCGCCCGTTCGGAGGACTCCTGCAGACCGAGGCGGTTGGGCAGGCTGGTGAGCTGATCGATCCGGGAGATGCGCTCGAGATCCTGGTTTCGTTCCTCCAGCAAGGCCTGGCGCTGGCGACGGCTCTGGGCATCCTTCACCGCCAGCCCGAGCACCGATCCCACCGCCACGAGGATGAAGAGCCCCTCCGCCAGCTGGAGAACGCCGAGTTCCTCCGCCACCGTCTGGCGAATCCAGCCGCCATCCACCAGATACAGCGCGAGGGCGTGCAGGGTGGAAATCGGGGCCACCACCAGATAGTTGGACCCATTCGGCACCACCGCCAGCTCCCTGGAACCGGCCAGCGGGGCGATCTTGCGCCAGAGGGACCCGGGCACCCGCTCACCCTTGGCGGGAGCACCCTCCCGCTGGGCCAGCACGTGCCCATCGGTGGTGGCCACATAGAGCGGACGGGAAAAGGATTCCTGGGAGGCTTCCTGGGGGTCGATCAGCTTGCCCATCAGGCGGGAGACCCGCATGTCGTGGCCCACCGAACCGGCCCAATGGCCATCACGGAAGAAGGGGGCCACCACGCTGATCGACCAATCCCGGGCCGCCGGGTCGTACTCGGGACCCACCCAGCGCGGTTCGTGGGCAGGATTCACCTTCGGATCGGTCAGGGTCACCCAGGGGGTGGCGCGGTAATCGAGGCTGGCGCTGGCGTTGTAGAGATAGTTGGGGTTGGTGGGCCAGAAGGCCGTCATGCCGCCGATCAGGGGAAGCATCCAGGCGTTCTCGAGCACCTCGTTCTGGGCGCCCTGGCCGAAGACACGGGTGATTGTGTAGGCCCGCTGAAAGAAGCGCCTGTTGGTGTCGCTGAGGGGCACCGAGGGGGGCACCCAGATGTTGGCGTCGGTGAGGGGATCGAAACGGCTGCGCGGGGTGCGCCAGGAACCATCGGGATCGCGCTGGGCGATGGCCTCGAAGGAGCCGCCTTCCGTGGCCAGATCGGCCGTGCGATGCGACACGAGATTGGCGTAGCGGCTCACGCTGGTCTCGGCGCGGCGCAGGGTGGCATCGAATCCCGTGACCCGGTCGCGGATCTTGATCTTCTGGCTCTCGAGCACCTTCTCCACCAGGTGACGGGCCATGCGCTCCTGCAGGAGCTGGGAAAGGCCCACCGCGCCGAGCAGAAGGAGGGTCATCAGGGCGCCGAGGCCGAGGGGCAGGCGCCGCAGGCCGGCCAGCAGGCTGCCCGAGCTGAGGGATGACAAGGAGGCCAGGGCCCCATGGGGCAACGCCCGGCTCACCAGGCCGCCCATCGCTTCGCTGACAGGTTCTGCGGCCCTGGCGCCTTGGGGGTGCTCAGGAAATCGTTCCAAGGGCTGCAAAGTGCCTGAAGTCACTATGGCAGCGCCCCCCCAGGTGCTGCAGCGGCCCAGCAGTTCCCGAAGCCTTGCGCTGCCCCGGGGGGTCAGAGCAGCTCCCGGCAGCAGAGCGCGAAGGCGCCGGCCGGATCCTGGGCAGCGCTGATCGGGCGGCCGATCACCAGCCGACTGGCGCCGGCGCCGATCGCCTCAGCAGGCGTCATCACCCGGGCCTGGTCGCCGGCGGTACCGCCGGCCGGCCGGATGCCAGGGGTGACCAGCGCGAAGGGCTCCGGATGGGCCTGCCGCAGGGCCGCCACCTCCAGCGGGGAACACACACAGCCGCCGAGGCCGGCGGTGACGGCCAGGGCCGCCAGACGGTTCACATACGCGGGAATCGGCTCAGGAATAGCCAGCTCAGCGGCGAAGCGCGCCGCCGGCCAGCTGGTGAGCACGGTCACGGCCAACAGGGTGGGAGTGTCCAGGCCCGCGGCGGCAGCGCCCTCCCCGGCTCCGGCCTGGGCGGCGGCCAGGGCCTCGGCTCCGGCGCTGCCATGCACGGTGATCAGGCCGGCACCGAGGCGGGCGGCGCTGCGGCAGGCGCCGGCCATGGTGGCAGGGATGTCGTGAAACTTGAGATCCAGAAACACCTGGAGGCCCCGCTCACGCAGCTGGGCCACCACGGCGGGGCCGGCGGCGCTGAACAGCTCCAAACCCACCTTCACCCAGCGCAGATCGGGGATCGCAGCGGCCAGGGCGAGGGCGGAGGTGGCATCAGGCCGATCGAGGGCCAGGATGATGCGCTCAGCTGGGGCCTGCCTGGGAGCGGAAACCGGATCATCGGCGGCTGCCGGTGGCATGGCGATGGACGGGAGAACAGATTGCAAAACCGTAGGAGCCTCGGGCCCCCGGGATCCCGGTGGCGGCGGTCTGCGGGGGGGAGAAAGGCCACGGCGATCGGCCCTGTCGGTGAAGCGAGCAACGGTAGAGGGGCTACGGGGGCTCGGTAGCGTTGGTGACTTGCCAGCTCGAGGAGTTTCGGGGCCATGCGCTGCCTGCCTCGGGGCGGCCGGAACCGGCCCCGAAGTGAGATCCACCGCCATGCCGACGACGCAGGCCCAGGATCAGAACAATCGGCGGGCCGCTTGCCAAAACCGGGCCGCGCCATCGGCCTCCGTTTGCTGGTTCTGGCCCTGACCCTGGGGGCGCCGTCAGTGGCGGCCTGGGGAGCTCCGGTTCTGCGGGTTGGGGTGCTGGATGGGTCTCCGCCCTGCTCGGAGCAACGGGGACCGGGACGTTGGCAAGGCACGGCGGTGGAGCTGTGGCAGTTTGTGGCCGCCCGCGAGCGCCTGGCCTACACCTTCGAGCCTTATGCCACGGCGCGGGCGCTGCTCGAGGCCAGTCGGCAGGGCCAGGTGGATGTGGGGGTTGGTTGTCTCACGATCACGCCCGAACGGGTGGGCACCTACCGCTTCAGCCTGCCGTTCCAGGAATCGGGGCTGGCCCTGCTGATGGCCGCCAACCGGCTGGCCACGCTGCGGGCGGTGCTGACAGGCCTGCTGGACCCTCGGCTGCTCGGTCTGCTGGCCGGCTACCTGGTGGCGATTGCGGTGGTGAGCGTGGCGGTCTGGCGGATTGAGGGGGGCTACCCGCCGGGGGACACCTTGGAGAGTCCAGCGGCGGGCCCATGGCCAACGCGTGATTGGTGGCGCCGCTATGCCCTGGTGTTTCAGGTGCTGGCCACCGGTCCGGGCACCAACACGATTGTGAGCACAACCCGCGGCCAGGGGCTGGTGGTTCTGAGCTACCTGCTGCGGATCGTGTTCGGCTCGCTGATTGTGAGCACGATCACCCTCGATGTGCTGCGCGAGGCGCCGCTGAGCGACGCCCTGCCTCGTTCCCTCAACGACCTGGAGGGCCGCCGGGTGGCCGCCAGGCCCGGAAGCGTGAGCGAGAAGCTGCTGCGCACGCCACCGCTTCTGGGCCGGGTGACGGTGGTGCCCCTGCCGAAGCTCAGCGACGCGCCGGCGCTGCTGCTTGAGCGGCGTGTGGATGCGGTGCTCGCCGATGAGCAGCAGCTGCGCTACGTGCGGGAGCAGGTTCCCCCACGGCAACGCGGCCGCCTGCAGCTGGTGCTGGACGGTCAGCGGCCGGAATCCCAGGCCTACGTGTATTCCCCCCAGTTGCCTGCAGGCACCAGTGAGGGGATCGACCGGGCGATCAGCGAGGCCAAGCGCAATGGAGAGGTGCCTTGAGAGCCGCAATCGACCTGCGGCCCGCTGAACCGCCGCCACCCCCATCACGCGCTGGGATCGGTGCAGCCCGAAGCTGGGCCTGACAAGACCAGGCTGGAGGTTGCGGGCCGAATGGAACCGGCCGAATGGATTTGGCCAACTGGATCAGCACGCCCACCATCCACGAACCCGTTACAGAAGTTCATAGGGTGATGGCGGTCATCGAGCGGGTCCCAGGCGGGTCCGCTTTTTTGTGGCAACTTTGCTCTGTGGCAACTTTGCTCGATTGACGCTGGCCTGGCTTGCCCTGCAGCGTTGGCCGCGACCCAGTTCAGCTGATCAGCGGGGGGAAGGGTTGATCGCCTTCCAGATCCACCAGGCCAGCAGGGCGAGCACGATCCAGGGCAGCAGCCCGCGGAACAGCAGCAACGTCACCAGCACCACGCCGGCGGAAACGGCACCGCGTTTGGTGAGAGCCTTGGCCTCGTCGGTCATGTAGCGCCAGCG
>Ga0114972_10003548_pt1 | contig 11680 bp, 17 predicted proteins | sample M_140807_EF_Meta_FD_87354 | JGI IMG/M metagenome (GOLD analysis project Ga0114972, IMG submission 87354) | Freshwater microbial communities from Lake Montjoie, Canada to study carbon cycling - M_140807_EF_MetaG | ecosystem: Environmental > Aquatic > Freshwater > Lake | place: Lake Montjoie... | reverse complement strand
GCGCAGCTTGCGGATGATCTGCTCGGGGTTGTGGCGTTTGCGTTTCATGGGGCTTCTCCTGGCCAAGTCTGGCTGATAGGGAAGCTCTCATAAGGGCTGGATCAGTTTTTGGGGTCCACGTCACCGCCAAAGCAGGGTCCCAGCAGCTCCATCGCGGCGGCGCTCGAAAGTCTCAAAGCCTGAGAAAACACTGTGAGCATCGGCATCATCAGCACCCACAACCAGCCACGACGATCATCGGGCTTCCCTCAGGGCTTCCTCCATCGGTTCACGCAGACAGGCCGCCAGCCGCGCGCGAATCGCCACAATCGCTCCGCCGCTGATCGACACCCCGAGCAACCTCTCCAGCGGCTCTGATGTTTTGCCCATGCTCAACGGCAACGCACTGCCCAGCAGACCCACCAGGGAACTGAGGCGGGGCCCGTAGTGACTGGTCTCCACACCCTGGGGCAGCTCAGCGCAGGTGCTGGTGGAGCAACGGGGACAGAGCAGGCGGTGCAAGCGGTGTTCGATCACCTCCGCCTGGATCGGCGGGATGTCGATCCCTTGATGGCGGTGGGGAACCGGATCCACTCCCGACATTGGTTGGGGCCGGACCGCCGACAAGGGTCAGGCCCATGGTCATGGGTGCTCTCGCAGCGCTCCACCGGCATCAGCTCATTCCCCTGACGCAGCACCTGGAGATCCTCCCGCTGCAGTCTCTGCATAGATGCAATCGGGAATCAGGCTGCCGTTATGGGCTGGGCAGGCTCAAAGCAATCTCCCGATCGTCCCACCACCTGAACAGATACAACCCTCCACAGCAAGAACGAAGTTTAAGACTAGCTTATTATAAGGTTAAGCATTCAGACTTAATTGACCAATGGTACAATCCACTGTAGACGCCTGACTTCCCCTCATACTGTCAAGCGCCTGGAACACATGTGTGGCTCTGAATACAAAAATAGCTTGAAGACGAAAAATCGCACTTCACTCAATTTCCAAGCTAATGTTGGTGCGTAAATACATAAAAATTAGCTAATGGCACTCAAATCTCTTGAAAAAAGATCGAATAGATTAATAGCTACCACGATCAATTCAGAACCATCTCAGAGTCATTATCATAAATATCCCAAACCGACGCCATTAATAAACAACTCGCAATTACTACAACTATACTTCATGGAATTGATATTCATTGGTTCATTTCTCTATCTCGCAAATCGCAACATCTACTCACTGCTTAACAAAACTGTCTCTACACCAACATTAGCCATTATTATACTTTTTAGCTGCCTTACTACAATTTTTTGGCGCGCAATATATCTCCATCAAATTAAAAACATAAATCGGGCAAAAACATTTGGGCCATGCCCCAAAAATCTTTCCGTTGCCATGGCAACCACAATCGTGCCAAGTCGCGAGATTGAATTGTTAGAGAGCAAACTTGATGGAATGTTAGCAGTATTCCTAATGGGTAATAAACTGGACTGCTGGGTGCTTGACGAAGAAGAAGATCCCCGCGTTAAAGAGTTGGTTGCGCAGTATGACTCAAAATACCATTCCGAAAATCGTCGTTTTTTCTACTTCACCCGATCTGGCAAGGAGCATTATAACCAAGCTGCATCGGGAAACAAATATGCCCGCTACCAAAGAGCGCAGAAGGCCGGCAACATTAATGCATGGCTTAACTCAATTGATCGTGATCAATACGATATATTTACTTTTCTTGATTTAGATCACATACCACTTCCAAGCTATCTTGAGAATCTGTTGCCCTTCTTTCGCGATAAAGATATTGGTTTTGTGCAAGGGCCTGATTCATTCCGTAATCGCAACAAAAACTTCATCACAAGGGCAGCAAGCTATGAACGCGATGCATTTTTTGGAATCATTCACAGATGTTTTTATGGTCTACAAATGCCTATTGTAGTTGGCTCACACACTACATTCCGATCAAGCGCACTAAAAGCTCTAGGAGGCTATTACCCAGTTCACCTTACAGAAGACTATTTGATAATGCTACAGCTTCGTGCTCGCAAGATTAGAGGGGTATTTACAGATCAAATAATTGCTGTAGGGGAGCTTCCTGAAAACTTGAGTTCCTTTATTACTCAACAGTGTCGATGGGCAACAGGAGGGTTAGACCTTCTTCTCCGTCACTACTTCCAGTATTTTAAATATTTCACATGGAAAGAAAGGCTTTATTTTTTTATTTTACTACAGTACTATGCCTGGGGAGTTTTTTCAACTTTTGGTAGACTGGCATTTTATTATCTTGTCGCATCAGGGTTGATCCATGGGCTTCCACTAGAAACCATAATTGCTGGAATTGTCATCATGATTGCATGGAATTTTTGCAACTATGCCTGGCAAAAACAGTTCTTCATCGAGAAAAATACTACTAGACAATTTATCGAATATGCCTTGCTATCGAATCTACTCTCGATCTATTTATTCATGTCGTTTATTAATGCCGTATTTCATCCAAATCAGCCCTTCAGAGTAACAGCAAAAGGAAAACTAAATCAGGCTAAATTGTCCCGATCAATAAATTGCTACATACCGGTCATTGTCAGCCTATCCGAAATAAGCCTGATCTACTTCCTAATTCAAAAAAATTCGTCAATGGACTTGGGATTAGCCTGTCTTTTACTCTTGGCTGGTTTATCTTCCTTTTGCGCCTTGGCCACTTGGGCAATCGCGCTCATCAAAGAAAGCTGGATCCAAAAAACAGGCTATTCAAATTAAGTAAACTTAGTTAGTGTGACATTGGAAAGCCGAGCCAATCCCACGCCAAAATATAACTATGATCGCAAGTTTGGACAGAATTAATGGTTGGTAAGCAGCTGGGTCATGGTGATTATGAGCAGACCACAGCCAAAAAGCGCACCAAGCGCGCACGATTTACGACTGAGAAGGAGTTCGTTTTTCCTGAAAGCTCTTGATTGATCTGGCCGCCTCCGTTTGCCTTGTGTAAAATCCGAGGTCCGGATGCCTTGATCAGAGGGTGAACAGAGCGGAATGACGAGCTGTCATTCCGGAGGCGTAGATACACCTTCTATATCCAAGCTCAAACAAGACGATTGAATTGTCAAGTCATTCAATTGATTGCAATTGTGTTATGAGCGGGAGTTTATCTTTGCTGCTTGGGTCTACAACATCGGATCCCGGACATCGATCACCAGGGCCTGGGTGTTACACCTCTCCGGCGGAGGCACTGAGCATGGCCGATAACTGCCAGGAAAGATAACGCACCTGCCGCCGATCAGGCGGCCATAACCAACATAGTCGGAAGTGGTGCTAATTTCTGGTGGAGGTTGATTGATCCAAACCACCTCCGGTTGATGCCATCAGCAAGTGGCTCCACTTCAGCGGAGTGGATGACGTTGACGGGCCAGCTTATAGACGCGGGCACGGTGTCGGCAGATCTCAACGGCTTCTCCGCTATGGCGTTGAGATGGCGTCACGAACCGGATGCCGCTGTGGCGGTGCTGGTGGTTGTACCAATCCATGAAAGCCGCGACCCAGGCGCAGGTCTGCTCGACACTTTGGAATGGCCGCCGAGGACCCGGCCGCTCTGGTGCATTTTTACGGCGCGCTGCTGGAGCTGGAGCCCCAGGCGGGACTCAATGTCAACCACTGGCGGCTCCCATGGCCGGTCGGTAGCTGGCTTGAGATCTATCTCCCCTCACGTAGCCGGTCTCAGCTGCGGCAACAGGGACGTCTGGCGTTGTGCCTGCAAAGCAAGGCCGACGGATCGGCTGCGCTGATCCTGCTCAACCTCTGGATCGCTAAAGCCTTGGGACTGGGAGCTTCCCTGCAGGAGCCGCCTCGCCAGGAACCATTCGGCGCAGAAGCTTGGCTGCTGGATCCGGAAGGCAACCGCCTGCTGCTGCTGGTGTTGCCCTGAAGGTTGAGTGGGGCTGGCCATACTCTCCAGCTTCCTGGAGCGACATGGGTCAACCCGTCACCCACGGGTTCGGCAACAAACATCTCAGTTGGCCATTGGCGCGTCGCGATTCAGGCCTGGTTGGAGAAATTCAGCTCAACCGGCACAGGGACGAGGACGGCACCTGTAGGTGAAGCCGACTCAGAATCCGCATCGACGGCAGCGCCCAGGTCAGCCAGCAATGAGGGCACCATGCCGGCATCAAAGGAAAATCGGCCGGGGCCATTCAAGAGAAGGGCGAGGCTGCCGCCGAGATAGAGCAGCACCAGCTCCAGAACGTAAATGTTGAGACCGGCGGTGGAGATGTGCTGGTAGGCCGCTACCGCCATGGTGCTGCTCAAGGCCAGGGCACCGAGGGGAGTGAACAGACCCAGGATCACCAGCCAGCTGCCGATCAGTTCCGAGAAACCAGCTGCATAGGCAAAGAACAGGGGGAAGGGCAGATGCAGCGAAGCCACGTAGGTGTTGGCGAACTGCTGGGGATCGGCGAGTTTCTCCTGGCCGTGATGGATCATCAGCACGCCCACGCTCAGCCGCAATAGCAACAGACCCACCGAGGCCAGGCGACCAGGCCCCTGCAAATAGCCAAGGACCGCTGGAGACACTGAGGCAAGACCGGCATCCAGGGCGCGCCTAGGCGAGGGTATGCCCACGGTCACTAACCAAAGGGCGAAGCAGGCGGCCATGAAGCCCCCAAACAACTCGATCAACGTGGTAGTGGACATGGAGAAATCCGCTTTATGAGATCATGGCAAGCCTTGTTAAGGAACGTGAAGCGCCGGGGAAAGCAGCCCCAAGACAGTCTCCGCAAGCACTTCGCGCCGCGACTAGAGGGGATGCCCTCGCGGCAGCCACGCCGAACCGCCAGTCTGTAACAACTTCGTTACATGGCGATGACCGCTGGCAAGTTGTTTCTAGAGAGCCTCTGCTCCGAGGTGATCACCCAGGCTGATATCGACTGGCTGCTGACGCAGCAGGGTCGCTTCTCCAGGACCTAACAGGCGGCGATGCTGCGGTTGGGCCGCCTGCTTGATCAAGGCCAAATCCAGCTGGGGTGCAGGGTTTCACCGCTGAGGCTGCGTCACGGCCCGCTGCTTAAAGGGTGGATCGAGCCGCAAGGACGGCGCCGCAGATCCTCAGTGGCGGTACTAGCCTGCCCCTGAGACTCCCAATCCTGTCAAGTCAAGCAAGGATCATTCGTTTCATATTTTTCGTTAATGTAGGGAAAGAGGTATTAATACTCGCCGAAGTAATGTAATTTACACGCATTTTGTGGTTCCTTCGGGGGCCGCCGCAGTTTGAATAAAGAATTCGAACTTGCTGGTCTTCGCTGGGCTGCGGATCCATTTAGAGGCATGGTGGACGTTCCTGGCTTGAGCATTGCCATGACGCCAACTTCGACGCCAAGCTGTGATGTGCTGGTGATCGCCGCCAGCAACGGCCAAAACCTGGTGCTGGCGGAGCGCTTCGCGGCGACCACCCGCGAGCTGGGCCAGAGCGCCGAAGTGCTCGATCTGACCGCCATCAGCCTGCCTCTGTTCACTCCCCGGGCCCATGCGGCCGGCACACCAGCGGCGTTGGCGGCGCTTCAGGCCTGGCTGGCCGCCGTCCCGTGCTGGGTGATCTGCACGCCGGAATACAACGGTTCGATTCCGCCCGTGCTCACCAGCGCCATCGCCTGGCTGTCGATGCAGGGCGATGACTTTCGGACCCTGTTCAATGGCCGCCCCGTGGCCATCGCCACCCACTCCGGCGGTGGCGGCCACACCGTGCTCACAGCCCTGAGGCTGCAGCTGGCCCACCTCGGCGCCAACGTGGTGGGCCGCCAGCTGGTGAGCAACAAGACCCAACCCGCTAAGGACGAATCCATCGCTGATCTGATCTCCCGTCTGAACCATCTCCGTGCTCAGAGCCGGTGAAGTGCAGCGGTCCATAGCGAGATCGATGAGGACGACACACCCTGCCGGCTGCTGCAGATCTGGATCGGAGCTGCAGTGGACTCAGCCTGGCCTAGGGGCACAGAAGCCCTTCGCGATCATGTAGCGGGACCCAGCAGCCCTCGCCATCTTTCAGGCCGAGCTGGGCTGCAGAGGCGACCTCTAAGTGCCACCGTGAGCGAACCGCAGCCGTGAACCCCTCAGAACCCGATGGCCATGACCGTTGAACCTGAACCGATCCGCTTCACCGATGGGGCCGGCTACGACCGCTTCATGGGGGTCTGGAGCCGCCTCGCCGGCCAGGACTTTCTCGACTGGATCGGCCCAAGCCAAGGCCAGCGCTGGCTCGATGTGGGCTGCGGTAATGGTGCCTTCACGCAACTGATCGCTGGGCAGAGCGAACCGCTCAGGCTCGTCGGCATCGACCCTTCGGAGGCGCAACTCGCCTATGCCTGGCAGCAGCCCCTGCTGCAGAGCGTCGACTTTGTGAACGCCGACGCCATGGCCCTGCCCTTCCCCGACGCCGCCTTCGATCTTGCGGTCATGCCGCTGGTGATCTTCTTTGTGCCGGAACCGGCGCAGGGTGTCGCCGAAATGGCTCGTGTTGTCGCCCCCGGTGGAACCGTGGCCGCCTATGCCTGGGACCTGGAGGGTGGGGGCTTCCCATATCAGAGCGTGAATGAAACCCTGGGCACCGTCGGCAGGGCCATTCCCATGGCGCCCAGTGCTTGGGCCTCCCGCCTTGATGGGTTGCGGGATCTTTGGACCACCGCTGGCCTGGGCGACATCCACACCCAAGTGATCACGGTGAAACGCACTTACACCGACTTCGACGACCTCTGGACCACCGTCCTCGGGGGGCCCAGTGCTGGTCAGGCCCTCGCGGCCATGGGCGAAGTGCACGTCTCCCAATTCCGCGAGTTGCTGCGCGACCGCCTGCAGCCAGCCGGTAGCGGCCCGATCAGCCTGGCAGGGCGGGCCCATGCCATTCGGGGCTCGGTGCCAAACCTGTGAAAAAGTGCGCCGCCGATCCTTAACGGAAGCGCCGGCCAGGGAATCGCCAGCGCGAACACCTGGTGCTCGCGCCAGTCGTGCTGATGGTGGCGTTGGTGGTGTCGTCGGCGCGATCTCAACTTATGTGTCTGCACGTCCATCTGGTCAGCGAGGCCCGCGAACGGCAGATCCCCCTGCAGCAGGTGGTGGCTGATCTGAGCGTGACCGTGTCCAACAGCTGGGATCTGGAGGCCGTGGTGGCCAGTTTCCAACTGCGGCTGGATCCAGGCGCCTCGCCCGAGGCAGGGGCTCGCGCCTCTGAGGAAGCGATCAGTGCGATGCGAGAGCGAATGCAGCACAGCCCGGTGCCCCGCAATCGGCCCGCAGCGGTGCCGATGACCCTGAACATCGCGCTGCAGAACTGAGGCAACGGAGCCAGCGCCGCCGGATCACTCCAGCATTCAGGCCCATGGAATTGGTTGATCTCAACCCATTGCTGACCGCTGGGGCGGCTGCTGCTGGTGCGGAGCACCCCCTGATCAACCCAGGGCCACTCCTTGATCGCCTCGTCGCGGGAAGGCCGCTGACGGGGCTGCCTCGCCGCCTGTAGGGAGTGCTGGCAGAGGCGGCTGCCGATGATCCCCTGCCTGCGGCAGCACTCAGCCACCACGTAGCCGGCGATGGCTCCAGGGGATCCGAGGGCCAGGGAGTTGGGCCTGAGGTGGTAATTGCCCACAAGGGACCCGGCCGCATCCGCGGCCACCATCGCCGCCTGGCCCTGCCTAACCCACGACAACCGGGCTTCCGCTTCTGTGATCGCCGGGTCGAGTGTCGGTTGTGCCAGTGGGGCAGCCCATGGCTCACTCCACCCCAAGGGGATCGGCAACGCTCGAACGGCGGCGACGGCAGCGCTCCGAGCAATAGTGCACTTCCTCCCAGACGTCCTTCCATTTCTTGCGCCATTGAAACGGACGCCCGCAGACCGGACAAACCTTGGTGGCGCGCTCTGGGTGATGGGCCATTGGGGTGTTGTTCTCCGATCCTCCACCTAGCCTGCCGCCCGATCGACGGTTGACTGGGCAATGCCGCAGGGGTCAGATTAAAGCCCCAGAGCCGTAGGCATCATCGAAACGATGGAATATGCTAGCAGAATCATAGCAGCAATGGCATCGATGAAGACCAGTGAGGTATCAACTGGTCAAGTCTGTCAACCTACGCCGGCCTGTACGGGAAAGCGGCCCTTGAGCCCCCCCAACAACATGTTGGTGACTCCAACAAGACCAGAAGGCTGCGGCGATGCTGATCAAGCGATCAGGGCTAAAATGATGGTCGGATCACCCGCAGGGCACTGAATGGCGTCCATACCATCCCTAGCAACTGGCAACAGCGTCGGTTCTGCGGGTCTGAGGATCGGGCAGGTCGCCGAATCCTCAGGCGTGTCTGTTAAAACGATTCGTTTTTATTGCGATCAAGGATTAATCAGTCCTACCAAACGCAGCCAAGGGGGCTATCGATTATTTGATCACAGTATCTACACAGAGTTGTCTTTAATCCGCTCCCTCAGAGCCATCGATGTCCCCCTTTCCGAGTTGCGCAGGATTCTTGAGGTGCGCCGATCAGGCATCTGTAATTGTGCGTTTTTAAAAGATACTCTTAGATCCAAGCTTATGGCGATCGAAGATCGTATCAAGGAGCTTTATCTGATGCGGCTTGAATTAGCCGAACACCTGGAGGAATGGCAGGATTGTGGTGGGGCCAAGCCAGCGCTCATGCCCTGATCGGCAGGTTCGCCGCCGGGGGCTGCTGTCAGCAAGGGACCATAAAGTCTCTTGTTAGTCTCTTTTACTGGAGGGTTATCGCATGATTGCGCCGCCTGGCTGATCGCGATCCGTGTCTGTTCTCCGCCTCGCCATGGCATCGCTGCTGGGGGTCACGCTTGTTGGGGCGCCAACGCCGTCGAGCTCAACCTTGCCGAGATCAACGCCTACGCCGGGCAGGCGCCGGTCACCAGCCTTTCCCAGTTCTCCGACGTCAAGCCCAGCGACTGGTCCTACCAAGCCCTCTCCGACTTGGTGAATCGCTATAGCTGTGTGGCCGGCTCTCCCAATGGTTCCTTCCAGGGCCGCCGTGCCATCGGCCGCTACGAGGGGGCGGCCCTCCTTAACGCCTGCCTGGATCGCGTCACCGAAACCACCGATGCAATCAAGCGCCTGAGGGCCATGGGTCAGGGGTGCTCGTCCAGGCCGGCGTTCCAGGGGTTGATCAACTCCAGCCCAATCGCTTCGAAGTCGGCAGTGTTGCGGGTGGCCAGCTGGGCGCCATGGGCCAGGGTGGTGGCGGCGATCACGGCATCGGCCGTGGCGATCGGCCGGGCCAGGCGCTCCCGCCGGCTCACCAGCTCGCCATACTAGCGGGCCGCTGCGCCGCTGAAGGGCAGGGCCTGGCCGCCAAACAGGTTGGCCATCAACTCATGCCAGCTCTGCCCCAACTCCTGCCGCCGCCGCCCGGCGGGCAGGCGGGCGATGCCATGCAGGATCTCGGCTTCGTTCATCGCCGTGATCGCGATGGCCTGCGGGTCGAGCCCATTGGCCCAGGCCATCACCTGAGGATCCGGTTGGGGGCGCATCAGCTCCGACAGCACGTTGGTGTCAAGCACGATCACCGGCCCCCCTCACCAAAGTCCGGCGCGTCGGCTTGGTCGCTACGAACGGGAAGATCAAGCTCCAGCCCACCCAGCCGGGCGAAATGGGCGTGGATGCGGCGGCCCACTCCCTGCGTGGCAGGCGGCGGCGGCGCACCAGCGACGGCCTGGCGCAGGATGGCGCGGACCTCCTCCTCCATCGAGCGGCCATGGCGGGCGGCCTGAAGACGCAGCTGGGCCTTGGTGCTGTCGTCCAAGTTGCGAATGGTGAGCGTGGCCATCGGCGTCGGTTTGATTGCAATGCACTCATTGCTATCAATGCTAGCGGGCTTGATGGTTCCCGGTGCAGCACCGCCACCGCCTTCAGTTAGGGGGCGCTGGTCGCTGGCATCGCTCAGTTCCAGCTGCTCCATCTCGCCAGATCAATGCCCGCATCCTGGCCAGGCAGCAAGAGCTGCACACCCAGATAGAGGATGCAGATGCTTCCTGTCCTGCACTGGCTATCAGCGACCATGCCGACAGTTTCCCGAGGATTGAGAAAGGATGACCGCAGTGAGAGCGGAAGGATGAAGGGCTGGAGACCGATGCTGCTGCTAGTCCTGCTGGTAGTGCCCCTACCCGCCATGGCTGCTGGTGTGCTTCGCGTGGGTGTGCTTGATGGCTCTCCCCCCTGTTCTGAGCAGCAGGCCAGCGGTCAGTGGCAAGGACGTGCGTTGGATCTTTGGGAGCTGATCGCTCGCCGAGAACAACTGCCATATGTGCTGAGGGGTTACCCAAACCCAGGCAGCCTGCTGAACGCCACCGAGTCGGATCAGGTTGACATCGGCGTCGGCTGTCTCACCGTTTCACCAGAGCGCGTGGGCCGCTACCGCTTCAGCCTGCCGTTTCAGGAGGAGGGCCTGGCCCTGTTGATCCCGACGGGTCGACTTGCGGGCGGCCGCAGGTTGCTCCAAGCCGTTCTCCATCCGCAGTTGCTACGGGTGATGGCGGGCTATCTGCTGGTGATCGCTCTGATCAGCTGGCTGATCTGGCGCGACGAGCACCGTGGCGATGGCGGCACGGGAAAGCGGGAGCAGTTGCGCCGGTATGCCCTGGTCTTCCAGGTTCTGGCTTCGGGACCGGGCACGAATGTGATCGTGACACGCACCCGCGGCCATGTCCTGGTTCTAGTCAGCTGGCTGGTGCGGATCATCGGAGCTTCGCTGATTGTGAGCACGATCACGCTGGAGGCGTTGCGAGAACCGCCGACGAGCGGTTTCCAGCCCAGGTCGCTGCAGGATCTTGACGGGCGCCGAATCGGCGTGCGGCTAGGCAGTGTCAGTGCCCATGTTCTGCAACAACCCCCCCTGGGTGGTCGGGTGCGTGTAGTGCTTCTGCCCAAGTTGGATGCTGCACCCGCTTTGCTGTTGGAAGGGCATGCCGATGCGGTCCTCGCGGATGAGCAACAGCTTCGCTACATCCGCGAGCAAGCACCCCCAGCTCAGCGATCCCGTCTGCGGTTAGCACTACAGGGCACGAACCGGGAATCGCAGGCATTTGCCCTCTCCCCACGTCTTGACGCGAAGCTGGTGGGGCGCATCGATCGATCGATCAGCCAGGCCAAACGCGATGGACTGGTGCCGTAGCAGTTGTCCCTGCGGGCTTGCGAGGCCTCCCCATTCGTGCACTCTTCTGGCGCCAGGTTTGGGTTTACCCCCTTTCCGGTAGACACCCACCATCCATGGCAGTGCACAGATAGCCACAAAAAAACCCCCTCCCGAAGGAAGGGGTAGTGGGGGGGCAAGAGTTGCCGTTCCGAATCAACCGATGGCGGGTGCGGTCAGCGCCACGGGGGTGGCGGTGGCGGCGGCCAGATCAAGGGGGAAGTTGTGGGCATTGCGTTCGTGCATCACTTCCATGCCGAGGCCGGCACGGTTGAGCACGTCGGCCCAAGTGTTGATCACCCGGCCCTGGCCATCAAGGATGGACTGGTTGAAGTTGAAGCCGTTCAGGTTGAAGGCCATGGTGCTGACGCCCAGGGCGGTGAACCAGATGCCGACCACAGGCCAGGCAGCGAGGAAGAAGTGCAGGCTGCGGCTGTTGTTGAAGGAGGCATATTGGAAGATGAGACGACCGAAGTAGCCGTGGGCTGCAACGATGTTGTAGGTCTCTTCTTCTTGGCCGAACTTGTAACCGTAG
>Ga0114972_10003547_pt1 | contig 11681 bp, 8 predicted proteins | sample M_140807_EF_Meta_FD_87354 | JGI IMG/M metagenome (GOLD analysis project Ga0114972, IMG submission 87354) | Freshwater microbial communities from Lake Montjoie, Canada to study carbon cycling - M_140807_EF_MetaG | ecosystem: Environmental > Aquatic > Freshwater > Lake | place: Lake Montjoie... | reverse complement strand
TCGCTCTTCATCGCCGAGTCGGTCGGCGGAGTCAACCCACTCTCGGGCCAATACCCTTGGTCGAGCGGTCCAATCTGAAACGTAAACTTATCGTTCAGAAGCATCTTGGTGATGCCGCCGACTTTGCCGAGCGAAATCTTCCGCATCCCAAAGTAGCTCTTCACAGCATCAGTTTCATTTCCGGCGTTCAAGAGGCGTACATCAACATCGTACAAAAACGGTTGGTCGGGCGACCACAGTTTGGGGTTCGGTACCGGGATGGAGACTTCCTGATTCGTCGAAATGGTGACGACCGGCAATGGTTTCCCAGCCTCCCGGATCGTCACTTTGGCGGTCGCCCCGGTCGGTCCATTCACGGTGAGTCGGATTGACTTCCGATCCACGTCCGGCACAAGCTTGAGGCTTTCTACGGAAGCTTTCGCCACCGGCTCCAACCAAACCGTCTGCCAAATTCCCGAAGTCGGCGTATACATGATGCCGCCTGGGCGAGTCGTCTGCTTGCCGCGCGGCTGACCGCCCGCTTCGGTCGGATCAAACACACGCACCATTACCGTCTGCACTCCGCTGGGCTTTAGCCAGGGGGAAACATCGTACGAAAACGGCTCGTACCCACCCCTGTGAATGCCCAAAGAGTGACCGTTGATGCTCACTTCGGTTTCGTAATCCACAGCATCAAAGTGAAGCAACACGCGCTTGCCGGCCCAGCCCGCGGGAACGGTGAAGGTGCGGCGGTACCAGAGGCGATCGGAATGCTCCATCACGCCAGAGAGAGCGGTTTCCACAGCGTAAGGAACCAAGATCTTCCGGTCAAACTTCTGCGCCTCACCGGTGCCGAAATCCCAGACGCCATTCAAATTCAGCCAATCCCGGCGAACAAGCTGCGGCCTTGGGTAGTCGGGCAAAGCATTGGCGGGCGTTACCTCCTTGGCCCACCGCGTTTCGATGGGCGCGCGTTTGGCAACCCATCCTGACTGGGCCGCTGCGGCTGCAACGAGGGGGATGGCCGCCAGGATGGTCGTGAATATTCTTGGGTTCATCATGTGGTGGGCGGTCCCACTTTACCGCGTAGCCTGCCTCTAGCCCTATCTAGTCGTCATGTCTAGTCGCCATCGTCGTCCCCGTCACCTGCCCTCAGGTCGGCATGGCTCAGGCCGCGAGCCGCCAGTCCAGTTCCGTGCGCTCCCTCTACCGCCATCGGGTACGGGGCCGTTCCCTTTGCCGCCGCCCACAATTGGCGATTGAAGAGTTTCTCGTCCAATCGGTCCGGCCGTGACAAATCCAGCCGGATCGCAGATTGGTTGGTTTTGGCAACATTCACCACATCCAGCGGAACCCGGTTAGGAAGGGCCCGGAATCGACGAAAGTTTGGCGTAGGGGTAAAGCACTCCGTCATCAGATTCGCCTGCTGTTGAAACCGGGATGCGGGCTTCACGCCCAGGATGTGACTGATCGTCTTCAGCACCGCCGCCTGATTGTAGAACTGAGAGACGACCGCCGAACGGCGGGTGTAGGGACTGATGACCAGACAGGTTGAGCGATGACCATCTACGTGATCAAAGCCCCCTTGCGGGTCGTCTTCTATCACAAAAATCACCGTATCTTTCCAAAACCGAGACTGGCTAACGGCTTCCACCACCCGCCCGACGGCAAGGTCGTTATCGGCAACGTGGGCTTCGGGAGTGGGGCTACCCGCGGTCGTACCCGAAGTGTGGTCTTGCGGGAGGTAGACAAAGCTGAGGTTGGCCAACTTGCCGGTCTTTTCCGCCATTTTAATGTCGCGGATGAAGTAAGTTGCCCGCAAAATGTCTGGGATCTCCATGTTCCATCCCGGGCAATCCGGATCGGTGTACTTCTGTAACCTTGCCAGACCCGTTTTGTGGGTGAACTTAATCGCCCTGGTTCCCGACTGGAAATCTTTCAGGATGGCCGCATGACGTTCGCCCTTTGTTGGTTCGGTGTAAACGTATTCTCCGTAGTTGCGAAACGTGAGCCCCTTGTCTAACACGGCATCCCAAATGTGCCCCGTACTTGAGATCGCAATCGGGTCGTCTCCGTACGGATAGCTACGCGTCCATCCCCCAAAAGAGCGTTCGAAGTAGCTGGTCGCGTTGCCCTCTGTGCTCCACGAGTGACCGTCGGCACTCAAAACACCGTTGCAGTAGTAGTTGTCGAGAAGCACATATTGATTCGCCAAAGCGTGCTGATTCGGCGTGATCTTTTCGCCGTAAATGCACAGGCTGGGATCGCCATCACCTCGCTTCATATCGCCAAACACCTGATCATAAGTGCGGTTCTCCTTGAGGATGTACACGACATGCTTGAAAACCGAAGGCTCCCCCACCTGATTCGGCACCGGCACGGGCTTTCTCACCGCCTTTGGCGATTTACTAGCCGAATACGAGAGCTTAGACGCTCCCAGTTGTGGGGAGAAAGAGCTAAATGCCCCCGTAAACTGGTACACCCCGTCGCTCTTCGCATTAGCAGCGGAAAGCCGAGTTTTGAATTTTTCGGTTTGAGCGATTTTGTCGAACTTTCCTTGCCGCAGATCGTTGCCTCTCGATCCAACTCCCTTGGCACTTACGACGTAGAGGGCGCCATTTCTTGACCTAATCGCCAGCGGGTACCACGCCGACCTGAATGCGTCGATCGGCTTTCCACCTCGCAAAATCGTCACCTGGTTGGAGCCCCCACAACTCACGGCGATTTCACCCGACGGGAGTCGGCAAATGGAGTTAGGCGCGTCTCCAAGGGCGGCTCGCCAGACAACTTTGGATCTCTCGATGGTTCGCGACACCGAGACAACCTGATCCGCATTCGCCAGAGCTACATAAACGTTGTCCCCGTCAATCACCATCTCCGAGGGCTGCGCCCCCACACGCGTGACCGATACCATTCCCGTCGCCAGATCAATCTGACTGACTGTTCCGCCGGCCGCAATCCCCCGCCGATCCACCCGCACATCCGTCCCCGATGACGGAGATTTCAATTCGCCCGGCTTCGGCGTCTGCCCCCAAGTGGTCACCCAAAGCCGATCATCGGCGGGATCGAGCGCCAGCGCAAATGGCGCTGGGGCCACGTCCACCGTCCGCAAAGTCTTTCCCGACGGAAGATCCAATTCCGCCACCTGGTTGGCCCGACTCAGCGCCACGAACAGCGAATCTTTCCGAATCACCATGCCGCAAGGGTACGAAGCCCCCGTCACTTTGCCCGACGAGAACGTGAATGTTCGCTTTACCGCTGCCGTCGTTGCGGCCACGTCTATCTCGAATACGTCGCTACCGCTGTTGCTGTAATACAGCCGATCTCCCGCATTGTTAAGCACCAACCCGGTCAGCGAAGACCCTCCCTTGATCGGCAATCGCTGGCGAATTTTGCCCGACGGCAGTTCGATGATCGTAAGGCCTTCGTTCTCCTTTACGTAGGCCGTTTTGCCATCGGGAGACAGCACCAAATCCACCGGACGCGCGGAGAACAGCGTCAATTTCCCGTCGGGCTTGATCGTGTCGCCCGTGTTGACCACGATTCCATTCTTGGTCATTTCCCCCACGCGGGGCACTCGCGGCGCGAGGGCAAATTTGGCAGCAATCCCCCCAACTGTCATCAGGACGATTCCAACCGCGATTGCTGATCGTTTCGTGTTCACGTGTCGCATTCTATCAAAGTTGCCCGGGCCGACCACGTTAATGCGCCGTTAAGGGTTGTCTATAGAAAGTCACGCAGTAGAAGTGTTTTTCCGCCCGCCGGCACGAGGTTAGCGTAGGTAGTGGTCAGTAGCCAGTGCCACCGATCGGGATGTTTCGGACGGACCTGGGTACCGTATCCATCCGTCAGCACGATCACAACATCGGGATATGGCAGTCGCGATCCTGGCACCGATTTGCTACTTCCCCGCGCCTCCCGCGAATGAAGGTATTGCTCAAGAATCGCAAAGTCCGTCCCGCCGCCGCCCAAAACCTCCGGTTTTCGAATATCCAGACTGTAGACCTTAGTGTCAAACGAGCAGAGTTCCACCGCAAACCGCTCCTCGGGCAAAGACTGCGCCAGCGCAAAAAACCGATGCCGATACTCCCAAGCGGACCCCGACGTGTCGATGTAGAAAACGCAATGCTGACGATGATCCTTGCTATGCCGACGTTCTTCCATGATCCCAGGAATCATCAGCCCCTTGGCCGACATAAACCGGCGGGGCTCATTCACCCAACCTTCCACTTCCCGCAGCGGAGCCGACTTCCCAATGCGACGCCGGATGAAATCGTCCCACTTAACTCGCATCCGCCGCGATGGCTCCACCGAACTCCAAAGCCCCAACGCCAGGTTCCCCCGCGTCACCTCCACCGTGGCTTCCCGGCCTAACTTCTGTTTAATCTCATTGATCAGCTCTGGTTCCAAATTGGATATCTGCACCTGCAGTTCGGAAGCGGCTCGCCCGTGAATCAACGAACCGCCCGCCTCTGGCTCAAAGTAATGCTCATCCACCAGATTCACATCGATCACATCGCAGCGGTCCAGGATCATCTCGTAGTACTGCTCTAAAGTCAAGTCGGTCGGGGGAATCTTTTTGGGCGATTTGTTGAAGACCGTATCCACCCAACAGATGCTTTTCCAGTCTTGCAGCAGCTCCCTCTGAAACCCAAACTGGTGGACCAGCAGGTGGTTCACCGCGATATCTGCCGCAACGTTGGCAATCTGGCGATGCTCTAACCCCAAACCCCGGTAGCCGTGATTTAGTATTGCGTGCAGCATTTCGTGACACACAACAAAGTCACGGTCATAAGTTGGGAGTTCCTCCCAAAACTCGCGATTGAACTGAAACCGAAGGGGCGCCCCGGTGGCCGAAAAGACCACCGCTGCCGTGCGTACCCGATCCGAAAATTCGGGAATCCCTAGTTCCCACAATGCTCGGAACAGTTCGTGGAACGACTCGAGTCGCCGCGCTAAGGCGGCGAATTCTGCCGTCGGAAGGCTAGCCGGTGAGTCTTCCATAGGGATCCAGCTTCTGGGCGGTGGTGTCGTCGAGTACCGGGTCGGCCGAAACTAGGGCAGGCTGCGCCGAGGACGGCACGGTGATTCGGTGAAGCTTGGTGAGAGCCAAAGTGCGGCGGGCCAGCGGACTGCCTTCCTTTCCGCTCAGCGCCAAAAGCATGACGTTTCGGAATTCCGCGATATTGTCGGAATAGCGCACCACCGTTTCCAGAACTTTGGCGTTATCCAGCAGCCCCATTAATCGCTCCGGGGCCAGCAACGGCAAGTAGAAAAGCGTCGCCGCTTGACTGCCCAAAATGTGCCCGATAACATGGCTTCCGGTCGCTGGATCTTCGAGCAATGCCCGCGCCGCCACCCGATCGCCTTTATCCAAAAGCGCTTTCAAAGTGTCAAAAATCGGTCCATCCTCCAGCATTTGAATCAAGCGCTTCACATTGGAGTCGCTCGGAAGCACATCGCGTAGCGGCCCGCCCATTTGCGCTACCCGGACGGCGTACTCCAACCGTCGCGGAGAGATCTTCCTCCGCGCTTCTTCAGTCTGGGCATCCCACCACTCCAAAGCTGCGCGGCCCGCACTGCCGTATTGGGTGATGATATACTCCGGGCACGGTCGGTACGGAACCTCGATGTGGACATGAAAACGGTCTCGCTGCGCCGGGTCCAATTGATCGGCATCGTAATCGTCCCGCGCCGGGTTAATCGCCACCCACACCGCCCGCAACCTCGGAAATCGGTGCCCGTTCACGCTCTGAAACTGAAGCAATTCCAGCGCCGCATTCCGCACCTTGACCGGAGCACGATTGAACTCGTCAATGAAAATTGCATCCACCGAATCATCCACAAATTCCGGTCGACGGATCAGTTCCAGCACCGTCTTCCCATCCTCGCGAGTAACCGGTCGGGGCACTCCCACGAAGTCCACCCAGGGGTCCATCGTGGCCCCGCTGAACACGAGCAAATTCAGTCCCGCCCGCTCAAATGCCGACTTGACGATGGTTGTCTTGCCCACACCGTGCCGCCCTTCCAGCAGCACATTAAGCCGATTCTGGATGCAAAACTGCAACTTATCGGGATCGACCAAGGGCAACGGCGCGTGCGTTCTCGTCCACATTTGGGTTATATCCTACTGGACATTTGTCGATATAAACGGGGCAAAACATGTGGATTTACGGTGATTTTCTCGGTCCATCTTTTCCAACACCTTTTCAACGGTTCTCGACCGGATCTCCGACATGGTTCACAATCTTTACCAATGCCGGTGTGGAAAAAGTCGCGGTCGCTACAAGAGCTGAATGACCAATGCCGAGGCACCATTCACGACGCGCTCGGCATTACTTTCACGGCGGTGGAGGATGGAAAGCTGTCGGCTTCCATGCCCGTGGGGCCTTCCGTTCGTCAGCCCTTTGGACTATTGCACGGCGGGGCGTCCGTCGTTCTAGCCGAATCTCTTGGCAGTATGGCGGCCTTTCTCGCCATCGAAGAGGGAGAACTAGCCCTTGGCGTGGAGGTAAACGCAAACCACCTTTTGGCGGTCCGAAACGGTACCGTGACGGGAACCGCAACCCCGCTTACTTTGGGCCGCAATCTGCACGTCTGGAGCATTGAAATCCGCAATGATCAAGGCGCATTGGTCTGCATCTGCCGACTCACGGTTCTGATTAAGCCGGCTCGCCCAGCAACCGCATAAGCTCGGCCCGCTTCACCTTGCCGAGTTCACTGCGGGGGATTATTGGCACGGTTAATACGCGCCGAATTCGACAGAACGGGGGCACCCGCGCCTCGTACCGAGCCACGGCGTCTGCCAGACAATCTTCATTCCCCTCAACGACCAGGCCGATCACAAACTCCATCCGTTCATCGGGAAGCGCCACCAGTGCGTAGCTCGCCGACTCGCCCGCCTCTTCGGCAAAAATTCGCTCCAAATCCGCCAGATTCGCCAGTTCCCCGCCGATTTTTATGCGGTCCTGCACCCGCCCCGTAAGGATCAGCTCACGGCCAATCACCGAACCCAAATCCTCGGTCGAGAACCATCCATCGGGCGATTTCGGATCCCAGAATTGACCATCGGGCAAGACGTAGCCGGTTAGAAGCGATTCCCCTCGGACCAAAATTCTCCCGTCTTCATCACTTTTCGCCTCCAAATGCGGAAGCACTTGCAACCGAGTCGGGTCCGCATCTCCGTCACTCCCCAGCGGCAAAGTGGCCACCTGCGAAGCCGTCTCCGTCATCCCGTAAGTCGGCAAAACCCTCCAGCCGTAGTCCCAAGCGCGACGGTACAGCCCCACCGAAAGTGCCCCGCCTCCCACCAAGATCGCCCGCAACGAATCGGGCCCCAGAAATCCCTGCGTCACCAAATCGTGCACCTGAGTCGGCACCAGCGAGGCGAGCGTCGCCCCAACGGCCCGGCTCTGATCCGTAAACGCCGCCGGATCCCATCGATCGCCCTCATACTTCACCACCCGGGCTCCGCTCAATTGCGCCCGTGCGTAAATACTGAGTCCCCCCACGTGAAAATCCGGCAGCGCATGAAACCACGTATCGCTGGCATTGCTCACCAAGGCGATATTCGCCGCCCGCGCCGCCGCCAAGATTGCCGGTTTGGCGAGCGCCACCCACTTACTCCCGCCGCTACTCCCGGATGTCAGTAAGAAGGCATGACCAGTTAGCCCGTCCGCCACCGATAGCCGCGCCCGCAGCCCCTCAATTTCCGCCGACGGAATCCGCGGATTGATCAACACTAACTTCTCCGACGAGTGAAAATCGAATTGCATCAGTCGCTCCAACTCACCGTCGACAGGGCCAGATCAAACCCAAATCCAGCGCCAAACATATTTGATGGATCGGCTCCATCGCGCCAAAAATCCGGACCAGCCGCGCTCAAGTAAGTCGAAAACGCGTTCGGCTCGTATGCACGATGCGAAGCCAGCCCGGCGACCGTCACATTTGCACCTTCCCGCGCCGCCATCGCGGCGGTGTAGGCCGCCGCCGCCTGACCAAACGGATGATCGAGGTAGCTGGTGAAGCAAAATCCGCCCGGAGGCGGAATGAGACCCACATAAGATTCTCGCGCCGGCTTCACCACTCGGACATCGTAGAACGGCTCTTGCCCGTCATCCTCACCCCAGTCCAACGCGAGAGTGATCCCAAACTCTGCTCGCAACCGCAACCAATCTTCCGGTCGCACCGGGCAGGGATCCTCGATCCATTCCAACCACTCCAGGCCAACAGCGGCACGCCACCGTGCTAGCCGATCTGCGACCCCATCGACTGCCACCCGCGAATTTAAATCTAGCCGAATCCGTAATCCCGAATTCGCCAATGCCCCCAACTGATCGCTCGTGAAGTCGATCTCCTTCAATTTCACGTGCCGGTACCCCTCCTCCCGAACTCTCGCCAAGTCCGCCTCCGAAAATCCAAATGGCAACGACGCGTGACTCGGCGGTACCACCAACCCCTTCCAAAGCGATCTCCGCTCCGATCGGGCCTCCGCGTCAAACCGCGCAAATTCCAAAGATCGGCATGCGAGCAGAGGCGGATCTCCCTGCCGCAAACCTGCGATCTGATCCGACAAATGCGCATCCCCAAACTCCGTCCAGGGATGCACATCCGCAAACCCTACCAATCCATCTGCAAACGTCACCCGCAACAACGAGCCTTCCCGCACGACTGCCCCGCCCCGCGATCTTAGCGAATAGGGGGAAAATTCCACGCGGTGCGGCCGAGGAGTCATTGAGTAGTTAGGGCAACCGACCGAATTTCGCGAAATCGGGCTTGCGCTTCTCCAAGAACGCTTCCTTGCCTTCCTTCGCTTCTTCCGACAGGTAGTAAAGCAACGTTGCATTCCCCGCCAAATCCAGAAGGCCAATCTGACCGTCGCAATCCGCATTCAAGGCCGCCTTCAAGCAGCGCAGTGCAATCGGCGAGTTCTGCAGAATCTCTCGGCACCACTTCACGGCTTCCGTCTCCAGCTCTGCCAACGGAACCACCGCATTCACCAGTCCCATCTCCAGCGCCTGCGCCGCGTCGTACTGGCGGCATAGGTACCAGATCTCCCGCGCCTTCTTCTGCCCCACGATTCGCGACAGATAGCTACTGCCTAGACCGCCATCGAAAGAACCTACCTTCGGCCCCGTCTGACCGAACCGCGCGTTATCCGCCGCAATCGTGAGATCACACACCACGTGCAAAACATGGCCGCCGCCAATCGCGTAGCCCGCGACCATCGCGATCACCGGCTTCGGCAGTGATCGAATCGCCTTTTGCAGATCCAGTACGTTCAGTCGCGGAATGCCGTCCGTTCCCACGTAGCCGCCGTGACCGCGTACTTTCTGGTCGCCGCCGCTGCAAAACGCCAAATCGCCCTCGCCGGTCAGAATGACTACGCCAACCTCGGGGTCGTCGCGACAGATATTGAATGCCACCAGCATCTCCTCCACGGTCTGCGGTCGAAATGCGTTGCGCACTTCGGGACGGTTGATGGTGATTTTCGCCACACCATCCTCGGTCCTCTCCAGCTTGATGTCTTCGAATTGTCGTATTGGGATCCAGGTTTCGGGATTCATGATTTTATTGTGGTGAATGTTGATTGACGAACGTATCAACGGCGGTCCGGAAAGCGAGAGGGTTACCCCACGGCGCGCGATGTCCGGCTTCGGGAATGATCGCGAGCGAAAAACGAGGATTCAGAGCCGCGCACTCGGTTGCCAAACTCGAATACTTCGAATCCCGCTCGCCCGCCACCCAGAGAATCGGTACGCCTAGCGAAGCAAGCCGGCGCCGCAAATCCGCCTGCCGTGCCACCGAACCGCTCACCAACACCTCCGCCAACCGCTCGCGATCGTACAATTGCTCCGACCGTTCCAATTGGTCCGGTGGATCGTGGGCAAAAACGGACTGAGCATTCCAATCGGCGAGAACCGACTCCCACGGCTCCGATCGAAAGCGTGCCGCCCACGTCGCATCGCGATCGGCTCGCGCCGGGTCTTCCCCGGCTTTTGGTCCTGGCGACGCCGAAACAATCACCGCCGCCCGCCACCGCTCGGGGCTCTTAATCAGCAGATGCTGGGCAATCCGTCCACCCATCGAATAACCCAGCAGCACCTCACCGTTACCGACATCACCGAGGTTGTTCGCTAGGGCCGAGAGCCAACCTTCGACCTCTGACGCCGGCAAATATTGCATCCAATCCAGCCGTTGCCAACTCATATCCAGTACGCCGTCCCAATCGTCCGGGCGGCCCAAAAATCCTCCGAGCGCGACGCCTGTCACTTAATCACCTCTCGGTACTTTTCCCAAAATCGCGCGGTGGCCGCCGCGTCCGGCACCAGCTCCACCACCGATAGCCCCGGCGGTCGCGCCGAGATCTCCGCCGCCGTGGTCACCCGTTGGTACGGCAAGTCCCACATTCGAGCCCAATCCTCAAACCCCCGCCCGTGGTGATTCAGGAACTCTTTCGCAGAAAACATCCGTTCAAAAATCCGCCCGCCATCGTTGTTCACCACCACCAATGTCGCCGAGATCCCCGACGCCATTTGTGCGGCGATCCATGGTCCCGCCAGATCGTAGAGCGTCGTCAAATCGCCCAGTACCGCCCAATTCTCTCGGCCCGCTTCGGCCATCCCCAGGAATGTGCTCAGCTGACCATCGATCCCGTTCAGCCCGCGTGACACCTGTACCGAGTGCTGAAGCTGATCATCCGCCGCCATATCCCATTCGCGGACCGGCAAGCTATTCCCCACAAAAACCATCGCCCCGGCGGGAATGCGCTGCGACAAGCTCAAAAACTGCCCCGCTTCACTGGCTGGTTCCGACCGTAACAATTCCGTCAGCCGCTCGTACCGAGCCCGGTCATCGGCTCGTAGCTCTGCCCGGTCGGCTCGGCGACTCACGGAAGGCAAGGTTTCTCGTAATTCGCCGGTTACCAATTGGTTCGGTCGCGCCAACCCGCTGAACGGAACCGAGGAGAACGAAATCACCGGCAAGTGCGCTTGCGAATCTTCCAGATCCCGCCACAGTCGATGGGTCGGCACACCGCCAATACGGACCAATCCATCGAACGAAAACCGACTTAGGAGTCCGTCCGGCACCCGTACTGCGATGTCTTTCAGCTCGGGTCGCCCACGTAATCCACTCGGTGCTTCCAAATACGCGGGCGCGCCGTATTCCACCAAAAAGCGAAGGACCGACTCCTGCTCATGCTCGGCCAATTTTCCGACCACGACCAGCGGAGTCTTCACGCCCGCAAAGAATTCGTCGGCCGAAAGATCCGCCGCCTCTCCCGATTTCGGTGCCGATCGGGGGTCCTCCAGTGCGACATTCAGGTGAATCGGACCCCGGGGCATTTCCCACGACGGTGATTCATCCCCGTCTATATCAATGGTCCGCGCGTAAATTCCGAATAGGTTCACCTGTTCCGCCGCCTGCGGAGCGCCCGTCCCTCGGAAGCGTCGTGGCCGGTCTGCCGTCACCAAAATCAGTGGAACGCCCGAGTAATACGCCTCCATGGTCGCCGGTAGCAGCTCCCCTGCGGCCGTTCCCGATGTCGTAATCACCGCCACCGGCCGGTGACTGCAGGCCGCACGACCCAACGCAAAAAATGCCGCGCTCCGCTCGTCAAAATGCCAATAAACCTTAAAGCGCGAATCACCAGTCAGCCCGGTGATGAAGGCCGCGTTTCGCGCGCCGGGACACACCACCAG